>Ga0256828_1000196_pt1 | contig 41224 bp, 38 predicted proteins | sample CV88metaG_FD_185993 | JGI IMG/M metagenome (GOLD analysis project Ga0256828, IMG submission 185993) | Hydrothermal vent microbial communities from East Pacific Rise, Pacific Ocean - CV88 | ecosystem: Environmental > Aquatic > Marine > Hydrothermal vents | place: Pacific Ocean: East Pacific Rise...
GATAATATCCAAGAGATGTATTTAGAGAGTTTAGAATATCTTGGACTTGATACAAAAAAACATGATATTAGATTTGTAGAAGATAACTGGGAATCTCCAACTTTAGGTGCTTGGGGACTTGGATGGGAAGTATGGCTTGATGGTATGGAAGTTACTCAATTTACATATTTTCAACAAGTAGGTGGACTTAAATGTGACCCTGTAGCTGTTGAGATTACATATGGGACTGAAAGACTTGCTATGTATCTTCAGGGAGTTGAGAATGTATATGATATTAAATGGAGTGAACATACTACTTATGGAGATATGTTTAAAGATAGAGAATATCAATTCTCAAAATACAATTTTGAAGTAGCAGATGTAGAGATGCTTTTTAAGTGGTTTGATGATGCAAGTAATGAAGCAAAAAGATGTCTAAATGAAAAAATAGTATACCCTGCATATGATTATGTAATGGTAGCTTCACATGTATTTAATACACTTGATGCAAGAAAAGCTATATCAGTTACTGAGAGACAAAACTATATTTTAAAAATTAGAGAACTTAGCAAAGCTTGTGCTGAGCTTTATAAAGAATTAGAAAACAATAACTAATTCTTTCCCTTTTTTTGTATAATAAATAAAAAGGGGCCTAAAATGAATAAAAATGAACAAATGCAAAACTACTATCAAAGATGTGATGAACTACTATTAAAAGAAAATCTCAAAAACTTACTTCACAAAGCCCATCAAGAAATCGAAGAAATTGATGTAAATGAAATAGATTTAGAAAGTATGGTTTTAATCGATGTAAGAGAAGAAGATGAATTTGCAAGTGGAGTAATTCCAGCAAAAACTGTATTAACAATTCCAAGAGGGAAGATAGAATTTGTCATTAATGAAAAAATAGTACAATTTACTGAAAAAGAGATAGTTTGTTATTGTTTAAAAGGTGCAAGAGGTTTACTTGCAGCTAAAGCTTTAAATGATTTAGGTATAAAAGCTAAAAACCTAAAAGGTGGTATTAAATCTTGGGTAGAGGCTAAAAAACCAATCAAAAATTATTTAGGTGAATTTATATTAAAAGGATAACAATGAAAATAAAAGAAATTTATAATTTTTTGAATAAACTAAGTCCATTTGAACTTCAAGAAAGTTGGGATAATAGTGGATTATTAGTTGGTAGCTTAGAAAATGAAATAGAAAAAATATATATTTCACTCGATTTAGATTTAGAATTAGTTGAAAAAGTAGAAGAAAACTCTCTTATTATTACACATCATCCACTAATCTTTAAACCACTAAAAACATTAGTTCCCATTAGCTATTCACAAAAAATAGCAATAAAACTAATACAAAAAAATATAAACTTGATTTCAATGCATACAAATTTTGATAAAACACATCTAAATAAATATGTAATGAAAAAAGTATTTGGATTTGAATATGAAGAAAGTGATGATTTTATTCTTACAGCAAAAGTGGATATGAAATTTGAAGAGTTTGTAAATCATATCAAAAATTCTCTGGGTGTAGATAGTTTAAATGTAGTAAAATGTCATGATAAAATATCTTCATTTAGCCTAACTACAGGTAGTGGAATGAGTTTATTATCTCAAATAAAAACAGATATATTTTTAACAGGAGATATCAAATATCACGAAGCAATGGAAGCAAAAGCAAGAGAAATTAGTTTAATTGATATTACTCATTATGAGAGTGAAAAATATTTTTGTGATGCTTTATATAATGAGTTGAATGAATTTCAAAACTTTGCTATAATTCAGAATTCAAAAAACCCATTCAAAAGGCTATAAAAAATGAATAAATACCTTAAACAATTAGTAGAATTAAGTAAATATGATAAAAAACTTGCCGAATTAGTGCCACTTGAAGAGAATATTAAAAAACCTCTTACTAAACTTGAAACAAAAGTTAAAAACTTAATGACAAAACTTGAAAAACTTGAAGAAGAGATTAAAAATCTAATCCTTAAAAAAAGTAAAAACGAACTTTTAATTTCTGAATTAAAAGAAAAATTAGCTCAAATCGCAGAAAAAAGTGCAAAAGTAAAAACTGCAAAAGAAGCAAAAGCATTAACTTTAGAAGAAGAGCTTGCAAAAGAACAAATCGAATCAGCAAATGAAGAAATTGAAAAATTTGAAAAAATGGTAGAGCTTAAAAAAGAAGAAAAAGAGGAAATCAAAAAAGAGATTGAACAATTAGAAGCTGAAATTATAATTATTCAGACTGAAATCCAATCAAAACTTGATGTATTAGAAGCTCAAAAAAAAGCTATTTTCGAAAGTAGAGATAAACTAATCAAAGAGATGGATCAAAATATTTATAAATTTTATGAAAAAATCAAAAAATGGGCAGGAAATACTGCAGTATCTCCAGTAAAAAAACAAGCATGTATGGGTTGCTATATGAAAATAAATGATAAAACTTATGCTGATGTAATCAAAGCAGAAGAAATTGTTACTTGTCCTCATTGTGGAAGAGTATTATATATAGAAAACGAAGAAACTGAATAAGGAATAAAGGGTGAATATAATTTATTATATTATCACCCTACTTTTATATCTAATTTCTATCCCTTTTTTAATCATTTTATCTTTAAAATCTAAATATAAAACATCAATTCCAGCAAGATTTTTTCTTATAAAAAATCCCCCTTTCAAAGAACCTCTTAACCATTTTCATAGCTGTAGTTTAGGTGAAACTAAAGCACTTAAATCTATTATAGAAAAATTTGAAAAAGTAAATTTAAGTGTCATTACAAATACAGGATATGAAGAAGCAAAAAAATATAAAAATGCAGATGTTAGATTTTTACCATTTGAGATTTTTATACCATTTTGGTTTAAACCTTGTAAAAGTTTAGTAGTGGTAGAAGCTGAGCTTTGGTTAATGCTTTTTGTCATAGCAAAAAAAAGATGTAAAAAAACACTCCTTATAAATGCAAGAATATCTGATAAAAGTTATCCTAAATATATGAAATTTAAATGGTTTTATTCACACCTTTTTAAATATATAGATACTATTTTTGCACAAAGTGAAATAGACAAAACAAGACTTGAAAGTTTAGGGGCTAAAAATGTAATAGTAGCTGGAAATATTAAAAGTGTAGTTGATTATAAAATCACAAAAAATTACCCAAAACCAAAAGAAAAATTGATTGTAGCTGGAAGTACTCATGAAGGGGAAGAAGAGATAATCTTAAACAGCTTTTTAAATACAAAAAATTCAAAACTTATCATAGCCCCAAGACATCCAGAAAGATTTAAAGATGTAGAAAATTTAATAAGAGAATTTACACAAAAACATAATCTAAAGTTTTCTAAATTTGATGATTTTAGTGGAGATATTATTTTAGTAGATAAACTTGGTGAACTAATTAATTTATATGCAATTGCTGATATTGTGATTCTTGGTGGTAGTTTTATAGACAATATAGGTGGACATAATCCTTTAGAAGTAGCATACTTCAAAAAACCACTTATAAGTGGTCCTTATATTTTTAATCAAAAAAGCTTATTTAACATGATTTCAAACTATTATATTATAGATAAAAATCAACTTAATCTATATTTAGATAAAAATTTAGACAGAAGTTATATAAAAAATAGAGGAAATATTGATATAATCTTAAAGGAAATTGATGTTTAATATTAAAGATAACTTAGTTACATTTAAAATAAAAGCTCAACCTAATTCATCAAAAAATAAAATTGCTGGTATTTATGGTGATGCTATTAAAATAAATATTAAAGCACCTGCTGTTGAAGGTGCTGCAAATAAAGAATTAATCAAATTTTTATCAAAAGAGTTTAAAGTTTCAAAAAGTGATATTCTACTAAAAGGGGAAACTTCTAAACAAAAATTTATCACTTTACCATTAAATGATAGAGTCCAAGAGTTTATAAAGGAATATAGTTGAAAATAGAAAAAAAATTTTTATTATATATACTTCTAATCCCTATAGTAGGTATTATTAGTGGTATATCTATTGGTTTATATCTTATTCAATACTCTCATAAAATCACTCAAAAAAATGGTGAATATATCTTAAAAGATATAGAAATAAGCATGGAAAAAAAACATCTTAAAATTTTAGTAGATGCTATCACAAATAATATATATATACTACATAAATATAATAAAAACAATTTTTTAGATGATATCAAACATCTATATGATAAAAATAAAAACCATATCCTAATATATAAACTAAATCATAAACAATACCCTACAATTATTTATAGTAATAAACCTATAGTGGGTAGTGATATAAAAATCCTAACAAATATGATAAAAAAAGAGGGGTTTTTATATTACTACTCTCCAAGAAGTAAACAACTTCAACAAATTTTTTACACAAAATATTATCAACCTTTACATATCATTATAGTAGGAAAAATTTATTTAAAACAAGCTAATAAATTTATAGAAAAATACAAAAATGATATCAACCTTTTAAATAATGAGGTTACTAAAAATTTTATTCTTATCACTTTTGTTATGTTTATAATAACCCTTTTATTTGCAATTTTTATAGCAAATAGTTTAATTACAGAATTTGAAAAATTTAGAAGAAAAATTTCCCTAAAAGAAAAAAAACTAAGATACAAATTATATTTAGATGAATTAACCAATCTAAAAAGTAGAAAAGCTTTAATTGAAGATATAGAAAAACATAGATTTGATTGTTTAGTATTAATAGATATCGATAACTTTAGTAATATAAACCAATATTTTGGTGCAGAAATTGGAGATAAATATTTACAAAAATTTGCTATATTACTAAAAAAATTCAGAAAAAATATTAAAAATTCAGTTACTTTATATAGAATTGGTTCTGATGAATTCACAATTGCTATCAAAAAAGCAAACTATGAAGAAACAAATAAGATAGTTCATGATTTATATAAATTTTTAAATCAACAAAAAATTTATATTAATGATGAAAAATTTGATATTGATGTAACAATAGTATTTACAGATTTCCCAGAGCCTCTAAAAAAAGCTCTATTAACAATGACGGAAGCGAAAAGTTCCCATTTATATATTCTATCATACAATGATATAAAAAATAAAAATAAACAAAAAGAGTTTTTCGAAATTAAAAAAATATTAAATACAGCTATAGAAAAAGATCAAATTGTCCCATATGCTCAACCAATAGTAAATGAACAAAAAGAGATTATAAAATATGAACTTTTAATGAGAATTGAGACAGATACAAATACACTACCCCCTTATTTATTAGAATATGCTAAAAAAACAAAAATTTATACAAAAATCTCATCTATTATGATGGAGAAAGCCTTTAAATTTATAAAAGAGTGTGACATATTATGCTCTATTAATATTGATATGTTAGATATTCTAACACCAAAAGTTGTCCATATTTTAAAAGAAAATGTAAAAAAACTTAATAAACCTGTCGTATTTGAAATTTTAGAAAGTGAATCTTTTACAAACTATAATGAAGTAAAAAACTTTATCAATGAATTTAGAAAATATGGAGTTTTATTTGCTATAGATGATTTTGGAAGTGGTTATAGTAATTATTCAGAAATCTTAGAAATAAAACCTGATTATTTAAAAATTGATGGTAGTTTAATTAGGAATATAAATAATTCAAAAGATAATTTAATTTTAATAGAAAGTATTTTATTCTTAACAAATATGATAGGAATTAAAACAACAGCTGAATTTATTGAAGATGAAAAAACATTCAAAAAACTAAGAGCAATAGGTATTGATGAATTCCAAGGATACTATTTTGGAAAACCAAAACCTATTGAAGAAATTATAAAAAATAAAACTAAATAAAAATATTATCTATAAGCCTTGTATTTCCTACAAATGCCGCAATTAAAATAATTGTATTTTTCTCTTCTATTGTATCAATATAATTAAATTCTCTATCCACAAAAGCTATATATTGTAATTTATCTACATCTAAAACTTTTAACATCTCCTCTTTAATTTTTTGACAATCTTTTTGGGTAATACTTAATTTAGCTGCAAGCTTTAATGCTTTAGAGATAGATAAGGCTCTGTTTTTTTCTTCTTCACTCAAATATACATTTCTACTACTCATAGCAAGCCCAGATTTTTCACGAACTGTATCACCCTCAATAATTTCTATATCTAAAAATAAATTTTTTACCATTTGTTTAATTAGTGCTAATTGTTGAGCATCTTTTTTACCAAAATAAGCTCTTGTAGGTTTTACTATATTAAACAGCTTTAAAACTATTTGTAAAACTCCATCAAAATGTCCTGGTCTAAAATGCCCTTCTAAAATATATCCTTTAATTTTAGGAGCTTTTATTAAAACCTCATCATTATCATTATACATATCATTTATATCGGGAGCAAAAATATAATCTACTCCAGCAAGTTCACATATTTTACTATCAGCTTCAAACTTTTTAGGGTATTTATCTAAATCTTCCCCTGCTAAAAACTGTGTCGGGTTTACAAAAATAGATACTACAACTATTTTATTCTCTTCTCTTGCTCTTTTTATCAATGATAAATGCCCTTGATGTAAGGCACCCATTGTAGGAACAAAACCAACTTCTTTATTTTTCAGCTCTTTTTGTAATTCATAAGGATTTTTTATTATTTTCATTTACAACCTTTTATGGTAAAATTATAAATATGATTATATCAAAAAGGAAATAAATGGATAGTTATGAATATTCAGAACTTATAAAAGATTTAGAAAATAAACTTAATAATATATCAAAAATTATAGACCCAAATGAACTTGAAAAAAGACTTGCAGAAATTAGTGAACTTGAAAATGATGCTGATTTTTGGAATGATCCTAAAAATGTAGCAAAAATTCAAAAAGAGAAAAATATTTTATCAAGAAAATTAAAAAAATATAAAGAAGCAAAACAAGCTTTAGATGATAACAAAGATATGTATGAATTAGCTTCTTTAGAAGAAGATGAAGAGACATTAAATGAAGTATTTAATGAACTTCCATCATTACAAGAAAAAATTAAAGCTCTTGAGATTGAAGTTATGCTTAGTGGTGAGCATGATGCAAATAATGCTATAGTATCAATCCACCCTGGAGCTGGTGGGACAGAATCTCACGACTGGGCAAGTATTTTATATAGAATGTATCTAAGATTTGCAGAAAAAAGAGGATGGAAAGTTGAGACTTTAGATTACCAAGATGGTGATGAAGCTGGAATTAAAGATGTATCATTTATCGTAAAAGGGGAAAATGCTTATGGATACTTAAAAGCAGAAAATGGTATTCATAGACTTGTAAGAGTATCCCCTTTTGATAGTGCTGGTCGTCGTCATACATCTTTTGCTTCAGTTCAAGTATCACCTGAGATTGATGATGATATCGATATTGTAATCGAAGATAAAGATATTAGAATCGATACATACAGAGCAAGTGGAGCTGGTGGACAACATATTAACAAAACTGAATCAGCTGTTAGAATTACACACATTCCTACAAATATTGTAGTTCAGTGTCAAAATGGAAGAAGTCAACACCAAAACAAAGATACAGCATTTAAAATGTTAAAATCAAAACTATATGAACTTGAACTTGAAAAAAGAAAAGCAGCTGAAGAAGGTAAAGAAAAAAGTGAAATTGGTTGGGGACATCAAATCAGAAGTTATGTATTATTCCCATATCAACAAGTAAAAGATGTAAGAAGTGATAAAGCATATTCACAAGTAGATAAAATTTTAGATGGAGATTTAGACGAAGTAATCGAAGATGTATTGATTGCACAGAGTAGCAAGGAATAGGATATGAAAAAATCATTTTCTTTAATAGAGTTAATTTTTACAATTGTAATAATTGCTCTAATTTTTACAACTATCCCAAGAATTGTATATACTACAAATGAAGGATTTAAATTAACTCTAAAAGAAGATGGTATTTTCAATATGATGTCTACAATTATGGATATCACTTTGCAAGAATGGGATGAAAACAACACCCAAAGCAATGATATCCTAATTACTAATAATTCAAATATCTTAGAGTGTAACTCTTCTGCTACCCCTGCTATTAGGATTGGGGGCTTTTATAGTGGTGATGCTTATAGTAGAATGTGTAAAAATGATCTCAATATATCCCATATAGGCTCAGATAATTCAGAATCATCAATAGAAGATTATGATGATATTGATGATTATAACTCTTCAGAAATCAATTCTACAAAAAATGGTAATACAAGATATATCTTATATGTTTTTAATGGTTATAGTGATGAATGGAATCAAACTGATTATAATTACAATACACAAACATTAACTTTTCAATTTAGTAAAAATTTATCAAAAAAAGCTTCAAATATAAAATATACAAATATAATATTATATGATTCAAAATATGATAAAAATATCTCTAATGTAAAATATTGGAGTTCTAATATTGGAAAAATCCCATATATAGAGAGTGAACAATGGTAAAAAAAGGGTTTACACTAATTGAATTAATCTTTACAATTGTTATTTTAGCTTTAATATCAGTTGGTAGTTTTAAAGCTATTCAAATGTTATATGAGAGATACTCACAAGTACATACTATCACAAAATTCACTATTCTATCTCAAACACTACTTGATGAAATAAGCTCTATTTTATACTATAGAGTGCCACTTACAGCAATTGGTTATAATCCATCAAATGGTGATTTTAAAAAATTAGCTGACATAGATAGTGATGATTATTCTATCTTTGAATGGATTAGTGAAGCAAATGATGCTAAATTACATATCGGATTTAATATAAATACAGGTTATTCTGGATTTATAGATTTAGATGCAAGTGATAGTAACACTCTTACACTATTAACAAAAGATTTTAATATTACTGATATAAATGATACTTTAAATAGTGTTTTTAATAATAATCAAGATTTAAATCAAACAGTAGCAGTTATATTCGCTGGCGATTTAGATACAGGAGAAGAGAGTGCAGATTATAATAACTCTTTTGGATGGCATGGATATCAACACAAAAAAATATTTTTAATAGATCAATTTATACAATCAAACCATGATGCAAAATTAGTAATGAATGATGATATAAAAGGTAATAGAATTTTTGCAAAATATTATTTATCAGCAAGTGCTTGGGCTGTAGCAAGAGGGATAGATATAGATAAAAATGCTCCTTGTATACAAAATCTAAAAGACTCAATTACAGATAATACTCTTCTTTTATTTTATAACTATAGACCTTGGAAAAATCAAACATTTTGTGCAGACCCTCACCAAAACAAAACAGAAATAAAAAGTGGTGATGTTGCAATTTTAGCAAATAATATCACATCTTTTAGAGTTCAAGCTATTAATTCCCACATCGAATTAAAAGTTCAATTTGCAAAACCTTTATATAGAGGAAATGAAAAAAATATAACTATAACAAAACAAAAGGTAACATTTTGAAAAAAGCATTTGGAATTATGTCAGCACTTCTTATCTTAGTATTAGTATCATTTTTACTTATGCTTGTATTAAAAGTGGCAAGTATAAGCTCAAAACATGTAGGAGATACATATCTAAAATCACAAGCTATCTTATTTATGCAATCAAGTATAGAAAATTCTATACTTGCAATTGAAGGGTATGAAAGAAATTCTTCTAATAAATGTCTAAAACATATAAATTTTATCTCAAGTGATGGTAAATTTGAATCAAATACAACTGTTTTAAGATATTATTGTTATGATATGAATAAATGTCCTTGTCCAAATGCCGTAAAAATCGATACTCCACAATCTCATGGAAATGTAGTTTTATATACAATTGTAAATACAACAAATAGTGATAGAAATAAAGGGTATAAAATTAGAATCGAAAAAGTAACAATTCAAAAGCCTTAAAGGAAAAAAAATGAAATCTTTTACTATAATTGAGCTAATTTTTGTTATCATTATAATAGGATTATTAGCTATAGGTGCTATCAATGCAATACCAGATAACACCCTTTTAAATAACACAAATTTTATTTATAATAAAATTTTAGAAAAAAAAGCAAATGCTTTAAATTTTGAAGCTAATATGAGTAACGGGGATGAAAACAGAACAGTTTGTATCACTTTTACAAAAGAGTGGATTAAGAATGATGAACAATATTCTAATGTTAAATTTAATTTATCAAATAGAATAACTATCACACCACAAATACAAACTATCTGTTTTGATTATTTAGGGAGAGGATATAATGGGAGTGTCGATTTGGAAAAATTTAAAAACTTACTACATTCAGATATAGAAATAAATGTATCTTATAAAGACCAAGTTAAAACTATTGTGATAAACCCTATCACAAGTAATGTGGAGATACAATGAGTGTTTTATATATAAATAATGATACTATCTTCAAAGTAGAAAATAATGAAATAAATAAAATAGATAGCCTTATTGTCTCAAAAAATGACATAATAACATCATCTATTTCTTTAAAAGATATTATTAGTTATACATTAAAGCTACCTTCATCAATGTCTGAAGAACAACTAATTACAGAAGCTGAAATTCAATTTTATGAAAATGCTGGTTTAGATTTAAACAAAAAATATATCACTAAATTTATAACTAAAAAATTAGAAGATGAATCAGTATATCTAATAGAAGCGATTGCTGTTAGTGAAGAAGTATTACACCAAAAATTTGATTCTATCATATCAAATACAAAATATATAGATTTTATCTCTTTTTCACTATTTTCTTTTAGTGAATTTTATGATTTACATAAAAAAGAAGCAGCTAATGATGTATTTGTATATTTAGACCAAAATCAATCATTTTTAGCAGTATTTAAAGACAAAGAATACTTATATTCAAAACCTTTACCATCTTTAAATCTTTTACTAAAACAACTTGATGTCTCATATGAAAATTTTGTAGAATTAATCTCTAAAAAAGGTTTAATTGCTGATAATTATAGTGATGAAGAGTTTTTTACTGCAAATAATATAGAAAAATTCTTTTATGATTATTTTATAGGGATAAATAATAGAATCTCTCATGGTAAAAACCTATTTAATCTAAAAAGTATCGATAATATCTATTTTTATGCACCTTTTGATATATTAGGTATAGACCATACTATAGAATCTATATGGGATTTACATGATGTATCTTTTCATCATTTACCAAAAGATGAACACTTTTTAGATAAGCTAACAGCTATTTATAATGCAAAACATTATGAAGATAATATTAACTTTTCAATATTCCCAAGACCACCAAAAATATATCAATTAAAAACATTTCAATTAGCTATGGTTATATTAGTTACATTAGCTGTATTTTTAGGTGATTTTGGATATAGATATTACCAAAATATGCAATTAGAAAATAAATACAATAAATTAGAAAAAACTATAAAACTTAAATCACAAAAATTAAAACAATTAGAACTAATAAACAAAATGGTTCTAAAAAAAATCCATATGTATCAAGAAGAAATTAAAAGTATAGAATCAAAAATAGATTTAATCAAACAAATTTTACAAAAATCTATAGAAATTACAGATATACCTAAAACAAGTACTCATTTTATTATATTTTCTGAATTATTAAGAAAAAATAATTTAAGAACTTTTTTAATATCAAAAAATGGTGAAGAGTTTAGTATTGGTGTATATACAAAATCTACAAATAGAGAAGCAATAGGTATGTTTATGGAAGATTTAGCTAATAAAGGGTATAAAAACATCACAACAAATAAAATATCAACAATAAATGATAACTACTATATGAGTATAATAAGGTTTACAAAATGAAAATAGAAGAATATTTAAATTCAATAGAAAAAAAAGAGCTTATTTATCTGTTTTTATCTATACCAATAGTAGTATTCATTATCTATTACAATTTTGTATATCCAAAATTAGTAGAAACACACAAAATATTATCAGCAAAAATATCAAAACAACAAAAAACATTATCTAAACTATCTATAGATATTAGAAATATTCAACACTCAAAACAAAAACTAATCCCTATCAAAAAAAGATTAGAAACATTAAAAGCAGACTATAAATATATTAAATATAATTTTGATACTTTAGAATTTATCAAATTAGATGATAAAAAAATATACAAAGTATTTACAGATTTATTAAATAAAGCAAATAAACTAAATCTAAATGCATCATTTATTGTAAAATGGAATGAAAAAACATTACCACCTTTTAATCAATTTATAGAAATTGAGATAGAAGGAGTTGCAAGATATGAATCTATAGTGCAATATATTCAATTTATCGATTATTTAAATACACTAAAAATTATTCATAATGTAACTATATCTATAAATAAATCACAATCAAATGTTATAAATGCTTTAATTACACAAAAAAAGATAAATTCAAGCAAAATCTCTTTTGTATTAATTAAATACTCAAATAAAGATATCCAATATCTAAAAGAGTTAGCAAATAATAATAATTTAAATTTAACAATATCTATAGACCCTAAAAATAGCAATTACTTAGATATTACATTTAAAGGTAAATATGAGAAAATCAAACAAGTATTACAATCTATTAAAGGGTTACAAAATAGCAAAAATGTTGAATTAGCAGATATCAAAGTGGAATTAAACCGTGTAAAAAATAAAATCAATACAAAATTACAAAAATTTAATATCACATTAGATATAGTAGGTGTACAATGAAAAAGGTAATAATTTTTTTAGCAATATTTGCTTTTGGGAATGAGACTGAAGAGATACTTAAAATGATGGATATATTAAAGCATCAAAACTTTAAATATACACCCATCACAAAAATTTATAACCCTTTTACAAAAACACAAGTTATAAAAAAACATAAAATAAATATCACTATAGCACCAATAAAAACGCACAACTATAAATTAGAAGTGGTGTTCCAAAATAAAGCAAAAATAAATGGAAATTGGTATAAAAATGGTGATAAAATAGATAGCTATACTGTAGTTATCAAAGATACACAAGTTTATCTAATAAACAAAAACAAAACAATTAAACTAAATCAAAAAACTCTAATAAAGGTTAAATAATGAAAAAGTTCATTTTACTAATATCACTAACTATTCTTATGTTTGGAAGTTGTAATAATAAGTTGTTCTCTTTAGCAACACAAGGGGATAATGGAATTAAGCTACAAGATATTATCACAAATATTTCAGATACTTGTGATTTAAATATTATTATAGAAGATAATATTGCAAAAGAAAAACTAAAAGAACAAATAAAATATATTAAATTAAAAAACCTTACTTTAAAAGAGTTTTTAGATTTTCTTTTATCAAAAAATGGATTTTTCTATACACTAAAAGGTAACACATTATCTATAGCTTATATCAAAACAAAAAATTTCAAAATCGACTATATAAATACAACAATTACAGGTTCTACAAATTTCTCTGCCAAAACACAAGATGATACTGGAGATTCAAATACTTTAGAAACAAAGTTTGATGTAGATTTTTGGAGAGATTTTAGTGTAAATATCAACAAAATATTAAATGCTCAAGTAGATACATTTTATCAAAACCCAGCACCAATTATAGATAAAACTGCTGGTATAGTAACAATAACTGGAACAAAAAAACAATTAGATAGAATTAGTAAATATATTCAAGAATTAAACAATAGAATCCATAAAGAAGTTTTAATAGATGTAAGAATATATTCTGTAAAACTATCAAAAAGTCACCAAACTGGTATTAACTGGAATACTTTAAATATCACTCTAAATGGTTCTGCTCCTCTTAGAAGTGCTAATCTTGTAGGAAGCACTTCTATATTCTCACAAGGAACATTTAATATAGATGGATTTTTAAATTTCTTAGCAACATATGGACAAGTAAACTCTATCTCTAATCCAAAAATCACAACTTTAAATAACCAAAAAGCTATCATTACAGTTGGTCAAACTATCAACTATTCATATAAAACAGTTACAACTGATGCTAATGGTAATGCAGTTCAAAGTGATACTATAGATAGTAAATTTGTAGGTATTTTATTAGATATAACTCCTCAAATTAGTGACAATAATGTGATTTTAATGGGTATAAACCCTTCAATTAGCTCATTAGCTACAACAACTACAACTAATCTAAATTTACCTCCAGATACTTATGAGAAAAAATTAAATACTATCATTAGAGTAAAAGATGGTGACACTATTATTTTAGGTGGACTAATTACTGATGAGACAAAACTTACACAAAATGGTGTCCCTATCTTAAAAGAGATTCCACTTATTAAATATCTATTTTCATACAAAGAAAAAATCTCTACAAGAGAAGAATTAATTTTTGTAATAACACCACATATTATTAGAATCAATAAAAAATTACCTGTAAAAAAAGCTTTTCAATTACCGAGTTTAGGTGACTTATAATGTATGAAAATGTAATTCAAAGTTTTGAAGACTCATTAAACGATGAGGTTTTTGAAACTTTTGCATTTAATATGGCTGTAAATGAACTAAAAAACTCAAAAAATCATCTAAATTTTTTAATAGCTCCCCCTGGAGCTGGAAAATCTTTTTTATTAACACATACATTTAAAGATGCTATTTTTCTAAAAGCACTACTAACAAAAGAAGAGATTGACAATAACCTTACTACTCAAAAACTTATAATTATAGATGAAGCTCAACTTTTAGAACCTAAATTGATAGAATATATTAGAATTTTGACAGATACTAAACAATATAGATTTTTATTATCTATGCATCTAAAAGAAGCAAAAGAGATTTTAGAAAAAGAACACTTTAAATCAAGATCAATAAATATAGTAGAACTAAAACCTATAACAAAAGAGGAGATGAATAGATATATCAATAAAAAATTATTATTAAATAATGCTAATCATCTATTTTCAAAAAAAGAGTTTTCAACTATATATAATTACACAAAAGGTAATTTTAGAAATATCAAAAAATTTAGCAAAACTATATTTGAGTTATTAGACTTTGCAACAAAAAACAATATCAAAAAACATATGAAAATAAACAGTTGCCTTATTACTATGGCAGCTTTACATTTAGGATTTATCAATGATTGATTTTTTCGAGTTAGAACATAGATGCAAAAAATTAAAAAGAAAAAAATTTATAAAATTCTTTACTATATTGATTTTAATATTTACTCTAATAGGAGCTATTATCTATTTTCTAAAACAACCAAAAATCCAAAAATCTCCACAAAAAGAGATAAAAACAAAAGATATTAACCACACAAAACCAAAAATAATCCCTAAAAAAGAAAAACCTGTAGTTATAATCAAAAAAATAATAATAGAAAAAAATGTAACTCCTATACAAAAACCAAAACCAGCTCCTATGTTAAATGTAAATATAGATTTTCAAAACATTAACGATATAAATATTACAAAAAAACCATCTATCCAAAAACCAAAACAAAAACCAATATCAATACAAACACAAACTCACAATATAAAACCAAAACAAAAAATAAGTGTTATACAAGAAGAAACTATCACTTTTAAAAAAGCTTTTGTTTTAGCAAAACAATATTATGAAAATGGTGATTATCAAAATTCTATAAAATGGTGTAAAATTGCTTCAAAAATTGATAATACAGATGAAAGAATTTGGAAATTATATGCCCTAAACCTTGTAAAAATAGGAAAAAAAGATAAAGCTATCAAAATATTAAAAACTTATTTAGAATTTAGAGATTCAACCGAACTAAAATATCTATTACAAAGGTTAACACAATGAGAATTTTATTGTTAATAATCCCTATTTTTATATTTGCATTTGATTTCAAACAAGAGTATTTAAACAAAAATTTTGAAAAAATATGTAAATATGGTGTATACCATATAAAAGAGATTAAAAATAATGATGATTTATTAAGTTTAGTAGGATTTAGCTGCATCAAAAGTGACAACATAATATATCTACCAGCTATAGTAAATCTATTAAAAAATAGCAAAAAAGCAAGACTAAATAGTATCTATTTTTCAATCATATTTTTAGAAAAAAAATTACTAATTAGTTATGTTTTAGATGGGATAGATATCTCTTATTATAGATTTCCTCTTACAGATTATCCATTATCAATAGTAATAAATAATATCATCAATAAAACTTTTAAAAAAGAAAATAATTTAATTATAATAAGCTACAAAAACAAAATATATAAAGTATACAAATCTAAAGATAATAAAGTATTTATAGATGTATACCAAAACAATCAACTAATCCAAAGCCACTGGTATAAATAAAGGAATGTAATATGATAAGAGCAAAACTAAGAATTGGGGATTTATTAGTTCAAAAAGAACTAATCACAGAAGAACAACTACAACAAGCATTAGCAAAACAAAAATTATATAAAGAAAAAGGGGAATTTAAAAAATTAGGAGAAATCCTAATTGAAGAAGGTTTTGTATCTGAAAAACAAATTGTTTTAATGTTAGCTGAACAATTAGGAATAGATTTTATTGACCTATATGGGGAAGATATCGATTATGAACTAATGGATTCATTTCCTATCAATATTATCAAAAAAGCAAAAGTTATCCCTTTTAAAGAGACTGAAGATTATATCTATTTAGCAACTGCTGACCCTTTAGATTACGATTCTTTAGAGATTGTAGAAAGAATGATTTTTAGAAAACCTATTAAAATTTTTATTGCATTATCACAAGATATTTTAAATATTATTGCCAGACTTGAAAAAGAAAAAATAACTAAAGAGTTAGTAAATAAAGTAAAAGAAGAGTTAGAAGGTAATAATACTGGTATATTAGAAAGTGAAAATACTGCTATTGACCAACTTACAAAACTTGTACTAAAAACAGCAGTATCACATGGAGCAAGTGATATCCACTTAGAACCAAACCAATATAACTTTACAATAAGGGTAAGAGTTGATGGGGTTTTAAGAGAGATTTTCTCTTTTACAAATGAGATTTATGGAGCTTTCATCTCAAAAATTAAACTACTTTCAAATATGGATATTTCAGAAAAAAGAAAATCACAAGATGGTAGATTTAGTATGAAAATTGATGACCATCTATACGATTTTAGGGTTTCTTCTACTCCTACATTACTTGGAGAAAGTATCGTTATGAGAATACTTGACCAACAAAAAATTTTATTAAAAGTAGAAGAGCTTGGTATGAGTGAAGAAAACTTCGAAAAATTTAGAAGACTAATCACTTCACCTTATGGAATCGTATTTGTTACAGGTCCTACAGGTTCAGGTAAAACAACTACTCTTTATGCAGCTTTAAATGATATTAAAAGTTTAGAAAATAAAGTAATTACAGTTGAAGATCCTGTGGAATACCAAATTCCACTTGTTCAACAAATTCCAGCTAATCCAAAAGTTGGATATGGATTTGCTGAAGCTCTTAGAACTATCCTAAGACAAGACCCAGATGTTGTTATGATTGGGGAGGTTAGAGATGGTGAAACTTTAAATGCAGCTATTCAAGCTTCACTTACTGGTCACTTAGTATTAGCTACATTACATACTAATGATGCAGTTGGTTCTATTACGAGAATGATCCAAATGGGAGCCCAAAATTTCTTAGTTTCTGACTCTTTAATTGGAGTAGTAGCACAAAGACTTGTAAGAAAAATTTGCCCAAAATGTAAAACACCTTATAAACCAAACAAAGATATGCTTAAAAGAATTGAAAATTATTTTGATAAAAACACTATTTTCTTCAAAGGAAAAGGGTGTAAATATTGTGATATGACTGGTTATAAAGGTAGAGAAATGATTAGTGAAGTATTAACCATTGATGATGAAATCAGTGAAATGATTAATGAAAACAAATCAAAACAAGAAATATTAATGCTTGCAAAAGAAAAAGGGCATAAGACACTATTAGATGATGCTATTAACAAAGTAAAAATGGGTATCACAACTATTGATGAATTATTAAGAATTGTTAAAATAGGATAAAAATGTATTTCGAAATTATATATTTAAAAAACGGAAAAAAAGAGAAAATCGTAATTAAAGCAAATAGTGTCATGGAAGCTATCAAAAGGTTCAAAGAGCTTAAAAAGGGGATTTTTATAGAAGCAAAAGAAACAAAAGAACCTTTTGATGTAAAACTAAAAAAACTAAAAGAAACATTAGAAAATGCCCTATCATCATCAAAAATTGATTTAGAAGAATATGTAGCTGTATTAGACCAAATGTATGTAATGCTTGATGCAAGTTTATCTTTAAATGATATTTTAGAAAATATTAGTGCTCACATCAAAAATAGACAACTAAAAATAATTTTTACACAGCTAAATCAAGATGTCCAAAGTGGTCTAAATATCTCAGCTTCACTTAAAAAGTTTGAAAAAGAGATAGGAAAACTAAGTGTATCAATGATAGAATTAGGTGAACAAACAGGTATGTTAGCTGAATCTTTTAAAGACCTATCAGAAATATTAAGTGAAATTTTAGAAAATAGAAGAAAACTAAAATCAGCTACAAGATACCCTATTTTTATCTTATTTGCTATGATGATTGCTTTTACTATTGTAATATTATTTGTTATTCCCCCATTTAAAAGTGTATTTGCCGATTTAGGAGCACAACTTCCTCTACCTACAAGGTTCTTATTATGGTTAGAAAACTTTCTAAAAACAATGGGACCTTGGATTATAGGTATTAGTGTTATTATGATGGGAGTAATCAATTATCTATACAACAAAAAAGAAAATGTTAAACTACTAATAGATAAATGGATGTTAAAAGTATATATAGTTGGAAATGTTATCCATTTTGCTTTACTTGGAAGATTCTTATATGCTTTTGAGAGAATGGTAAAAGCAGGTGTTCCTATTTTAGATTCTTTAGATACAGCTTTAGGTGTAGTAGACAACTTATATTTAAGAAATCAACTCCTAAAAATTAAATATGCTATAGAAGAAGGTAGAGGATTAGCTACTGGTTTTGAAGATACACAGTTATTTGAGAGAATGATTGTCCAAATGATAAAAAGTGGTGAAAATAGTGGTGCTTTAACAAAAATGTTAGAAAAAGCAAGTAATTTTTATAAAGCTAAATATTTAGATATTGTAGAAAATATTTCTACTTTAATTGAACCTATTCTAATTGCCGCAATTGCGGGATTTGTTATTATGTTGGCTTTTGGTATTTTCCTACCTATTTGGGGTATGGCATCAGCAGTAAAAGGGTAATTATGGAGTTTGGAAGTATAGTAGCGGCAATTTTTAGTTCTATTATTATTGGTTTTGGCTTATGGATTATTCATAAAATATCAAATATTTGACATTTTTTTTAAACTTTTTATGATATAATAAGTAAGTAAAAATAAACTAAAGGAGACACGATGAAAAAATCAGGTTTTACTCTTATTGAGTTAATCTTCGTTATTGTAATCATTGGATTACTTGCAGCAGTAGCAGTACCTAAATTTATCGCAACAAAAAAGAATGCTGAAACAGCTAACTTACCAGAAGTTGCTCAACAAGTAGTAACAAAAGCAAACGAACAATATGCATTTATGCAAGTTCACAACATTTCTGACATCGTTGATAACGATCCAGAATTAAAAAGATATTTTGATAATGTAAAATCACCATTTACAGCAGAAAAAAATGAAACTGAATTCAACATCACTTATACTACAGCAGCTGGAGATATCCACACTTGTGTAAGAATTGATGCTGAGCCATATGATGTAAATCTAAGCTCTACAACTACAACAACTGCTTGGGATTTCAACATTACTGAATTAAATACTTCTTGTAATGTAGACTAATTCTCAAAATATCTCCTTTTCTTTGGAGATATCTTTTATGAGATATTGTTATTTCATATGAGATATCTTGAAAGGTTAAATAATGAAAAAATCATTCACATTAGTTGAACTTATCTTTGTAATTGTAATTATTGGTTTATTAGCTTCAGTAGCTATTCCTAAATTTATGCAAACAAAAGCAAATGCTTCTGCTACAAGTGCAAAAAGTGTAGTCTCTTCTATTAGAACTGCTATAGAGACAAAACATGGAGATTGGATTATTAACGATAATTTAGATTCAAGTAATGGATATACACCTCAAGGATATCCTATAAAATTAGACACAGCAGCATTAAATCAAGCAAATCAAGAACTATTTGGAGGTAATACAACACTTCCTATTCTAAAAAACCCTGTTATTAGTTGTTTAGGTAATGATTGCTGGTTTAAATATGCCCAAGATGATGAAAACAACCTATCTAAATATGCTTATAAATTTAATGATGACACCAATATAACCTTAGAATATAATGGTAGCAATGGTGAATTTAATTGTATTTCAGATGGAGGATTAAGCAAAAATGAATGTAAGTCGATTATAGAATAAGATAGACTTACTCTTTAAGGAGTTACCAATGAAAAAAATAATTTTAATCCTATTTGTAAATATTTTCTTATTTGCAAATTCATATGTTAATTTAAGAGACTTTAGCTTATATAGAAGTGATAATATCCGTGGTGATGTAGTAATGGTTGGTAACTCTGTTTTACAAACTCCTTCTGGTGTTTGTGCCAGCCTAACTACTCAAAACAACCGTATCTATGCTGTATATGCAGACAAAGACAATGACCCTAATACTTACAATTCAACATGGGCTAAACTAAAACTTCCAGCAGGTGTTGATAGTAGCAAAATTGTATATGCTTTATTATACTGGCAAGGAAGAGTTGGTTATAGCTCTAATCTATTCAAATATGGACCAAAAATCAAACTAAAATTATATGGAAATTCAAACTACACAGATATAACATCTATCCCGGAAAAATTCAACAATAGATATGGCGATTACCAAGGTGTAGCAGATGTTACTGATTTATTAAAACAAAGTATAGATAATGTAGACCAATCTATAATATCTACTACAGGTTATCAAGAACCTATATGGGTAGCAAATCTTTATACAGCTGCAAATGGTAGAAATTTATATGGTGCTTGGAGTTTAATTGTAGTATACAAAGATGATAATGCACACCTAAAAAACATCACTCTATTTGATGGATATGACGAAATATATAATGAATCAAAATCATTTAATTTAACTGGATTTTTAACTCCTCAAAGAGGGGTAGTAAATGCTAAATTTATGGTGTTTTCTGGAGAAGGAGATGTTGTTTATAGAGATAGTATCTCTCTTACAAATAACCAAAATCAACCTATCCCTTTAGGAACAGACTTTTTCCATTCATCTGAAGATATTGATGGTGTGAATATTACAGATAGAGACCCAAGTTGTCAAAACACAATTGGTATCGATTTAAGAACAATTTCTATTGGTTCAAATGCAGCTATTCCAATTATTGGAAATAATCAAAACTCTACAACAGTTACTCTATCAAGTAATGGTGATCAATATTTCCCTGGAGTATTTATATTCTCTACAGATTTATATGAGCCTCGTGTATGTTATTATATAGATACAATTACAGATGAAGATAATAATATAGTATACGAAAATAAACACTTTGTAAAAGATGTAGATTTACACAAAAAATATAAAGTATCTTTTTGGATTGCTAATATGAAAAAAAGTCCAGATGATGAAGATATAGAAGTAGCAAAAAAAGTTCAAGTATTCGTAGATACTGAAGATTTTAATTATACTACCTCATCAACATATATCAAAAATTTAGGTGATACAAATTTTAATCATAAAACTGATGCAAATGATACAGATATTTATACTTTTACTATGCCAAATAATCACAGATATAAATTAGGAATAGGAGCAAATGGATTTGAAGGGGGAACTATAGATGTAGCAAACAACTTCAGTGATACTTCAAAAATCGCTTTTATCGATTTAAATGGTTCATTTACATTAACTGATGCAAATGAGATAAACTTAGATAATATTTTCCATTTTAAAGCAGCATTTGCCACTACATCTGTAACAATTGCTCCATCAGAAGCTTTACCTATCCCAAAATGTATAGACTTTAACTCTCAAGGTAGTGTATTTGCACCTGCAAATGGTAAATTTAATGTTGTAAATGAAAATTTTCCAGCAAGTTCTAATATAGACCCATTATCTGTAACTGATCCTAAAAATGCACTTTATACACAAATTGCAAATAAAAGTTTCAATATCCAAATTTTATCTTTAGATAATGATTATACAACTTTAACAAATTTTAATGGAGATGTAGAGGTAGATTTAATTCCTACACCAAATTTTGCACCTACTGATACAGATACTATCAAAGAATCAAAATGTGAACTTGCTCCTACACTACAAAGTGTAGATGTAAGTTTTAATAATGAAGATAGAAAAACTATAAGTTTTATCTACCCAAAAGTAAATCAAAATGTTACATTTAGAATAACATCTTTTGATTATACTGGATGTAATTATGAAACTGGTTTTCAAGCAAGAATTAGATGTATGTTTAGACACTACCAAGATACTGTCTCAGAGTGTGCAAATGAATGTATTTATATCACATCAAATACAGGTGCAAGAAATTGTATGAGATGTATGTTAAAAAATAGAAATATTCCAAAAGCTACAACTTGTGCAAGAAATAACTTTGCTATTAGACCAGACCATTTTATAATTAGTGCAAATGGTATAAATAGAGCTGATAATAATATCTCTTTTGTTACTATAAAATCTGTAGATTTTACAGGAAATATAGCTACAGACTATAATGTATCAAGTAATGACTTAAATCTTTCAGCTATAGATTTAAACCCTTCTTGTAGTAGTGAAGATGTTGATTATGATTTTGAATTCAAAAATGGTATTGCATATATCAACTATATTAAATATCCAGAAGTTGGTAATATTCAATTAAAATTATCTGAAAAATTATCAAAAGAATATGCAATTGTAGATCAAAATGATACTACACAATCACAAAGATTAATATCTATCTCTTCATCAAATCCATTTAGAGTATTACCTGATCATTTTGCAATCTATAATATAAACTCTTATAACTTTAATACAGCTTCGTTTACATATTTATCAAACGATTTAAATATGAGTGCTATTTTCAGCGCAACTATAGAAGCTCAAAACGCAAATAATCAAATAACTCATAACTATTCACAAAATTGTTATGCAAAAAATATAGATATCAATATATCTCATATAGCTTCAACACCTATTATTGGTATCAATAATGTATTAACTCAATATAGCTCAACACCAAAAAATTTACCTATTTCATTTCAATTAAATGATCAAAACTTTACAAATGGTCAAGCTAACTTAAATTTAAATATAAATTTTGATAGAAAACCTTCAGTTGTAGTAAATCCTTTTAATTTTACTCTACAAAATATAAACATAGTAGATCAAAATGGAACAATAGGAGCAACTGCATTATCAAATAGTTTCTATTTTGTATATGGTAAAATAGCACCAAAAGATACAGTAACTATCAAAAATCAAGCAGATTTATATATCCCATTTGTAATATATAATGGAAATAAATGGGTAACAAATATAGCTCATAACAATAAAATATATGGAGATGTTAATAATACCTATTCAACATCAAATATTTCTGTTTCTTTAAATGAAAATGGTATAATACATGGGGAACAAAATATTACCATGATACCAAATACAACAAATAGACCTTATAAAGTTAAATTACATTTAAATATACCAACATGGTTATGGTATTCACCATATAACAAAACATATATGGCACCAAATAATAACAATACAAATTGTCTAACACATCCATGTGTAAATGTTTTATTCTTAAAATCATCTACAAAAACATGGGGTGGGACAGGAACTAATAGGTCTGAAAATGATGTAAATACAAATACTGTTAATTCTGAAATTAAACAAAATAATATAAAGAACGATATATATAATAGAATTAACTGGTAAAAAGGAGTTAAAAATGAAAAAATTAAATATATTATTAAGTTTAGTGGCAATAAGTAGCTTATCCGCTTTTGATGTGCCCACGACTTCAACAGTAACGACAACAGCAACAAACACTGTAACAACAGCTACTACAACAGCTACTACAACAGCTGCTACAGTAACAACAACAGCGACAAATACTGTAACAACTCAAAGCCAAGCAAGAGTTGGATATACAGAGGATTATACACAAGTTCCAAGTATCGCAATTAATGCTATGCAAAACTCTATTACACACTTAGCATGTCCAAGAGTAAGTGCAGCAGATAATGCAGCAGCACTAAATGCAGCAGCAAATCCAAATAGATGTTTTAATGCAGTAGATATTGTATTAGCAAATCCATCATCTATTATGACAAAAACAGCAGGGGAAGATTTTGTTTTAAAAACAATCAAAAAACCAACATGTATGGTATCAAATATAACTTATTCTTTAGTTGATGATAAAGGGAATGATATTGCAGGTTCAACAGCAACAATCACTTCACCTGGTGCTAATGGATTCTTAGTATTTAATGTACCAAATGCATATAAAGATGTAAAAGTAAAATTTACATATGATCAAATGATTCCATCAACACCATATCAAGTATCTTGTACAAATATTATCAATGACCCTCATCAATATAGATTCAGATTTAGATTTGAAAATATGAATCAAAATGAATTAGGAACATATGTAATTCCAACTGGAACAGTAGAATGTTATAATATTACAAATGGAAGTGTTGCAAAAGTACAATGTTCATCTGATCCAACAGAATATCAATTCCAATTTAGTTTCCAAAATATGGCTCAAAACAGAAATGGAAAATTTGCTTTAGCAACAAACTATGCATGTTATAGAAACTATACAACTGTTCATCAAATTGAATATAGTACAGATAATTTTGCTATTAAACCAGATAGATTTAATATTACATTCAAAAAAACAGATGTAAAAACAGGACAAACAGATTATGTATCAATCCAAACAGTTGATACAAACAACAATATCACAACAAATTATAAAAATTCAAGTATTACTTTAAAACCAACTTTTTCACCAGTTGTAAATGCACAATATGCATTTGATATCTATAATGGTGAAGCTAAAAATGGTAAAGTTATTTTCAATGAAGCAAAAAGTAATGTAACTATGACTTTAACTGATACTGATTATACAGCAGTAGATGCTGATGATACAGCACAAAGCTGTAGAACTATTACAGGAACATCAAATAGTGTAAATATTTCTGCACCTTCTAAATATTGGGCAGGAACAGGAACAAATGAAACACAAAACAACCCAACAACAAACACTATTCAATCAGATGTTAAACAAAATGTGAAAAAAGATTCACACTTTAACAAAGTTAATTGGTAATCATATACCAAGAGATAATATCTTATATAGATTCTCTACTTCATAATTATTAAGAAGTAGAGTTTTCTCCTCTCGAAAGAGAGTTTTAATCTTTTCTATTTCAAATCCTTTTTTAGGTATACAATTCTCACAAGCACATAAATATCCTCTTGCTAAATTTACTCTATCTTTAATAGGTTTTTCACACAAAAAACATTCAAATTCACTTAATCTTCCTTCAAATTTTAAAAGTTTAATATAATGTTCTATTAATACCCTTTTAGGATTTCTATTAAAATTTTGAATAATACTCTCTAACATTTCAAAATAAAAACTATCCACCTCTTCTACATCAAAAAGATGCCCATACATCAATTTAATAAAATTTTGCCAAATAATCATTTTTTCTATATCTAATAAAAACTTAAAACCTATCTGTGTAATATTTCTAAGCCTATCAATACTAACCATAGTTTGCTCAATTTCAAAATCTATTAAAAATCCTACATTGATAACAGAATGTCTTGCTCCATAAAATCTATATAGTTTTAAAAGATTATTTTTAGTTAAAATTGTAACTACTAAATCCTCCTCTTTTACAAGCTGTGCATGTAAAACAAATCCTCTCATTTGCTTCCTTTGGTAATCTATTATTTTATTATAACAAACTTATAATTTATTTTAATTATTCTTTAAATCTTAATTTGATATAATATAGCAAATTTTTATACTTAGCTTTACGCTTTTGGCTTTATGCAAATTTCAAGGAGAAATGAATGAATTTAACAAGTTTTAAAGATAACTGTGGATTTGGACTTTTAGCAAGTATTGATAATACTCCAAGCCACAAAAATGTAGAAGATGCAATTACAGCACTTGAGAGAATGATGCACAGAGGTGCAATTGCTGCTGATGGAAAAAGTGGTGATGGTAGTGGATTACTTTTTGGTATGCCAGATAAATTTATGAGAAAAGTTGCATCTAAAGATGGTGTAGACTTACCTGAAATTTATGGAATTGGTGTAATTTTTACAAAAGATGATTCTTTACTTGAAATAGTAAAAGAAAAACTTGAAAATAACGATTTAAAAGTAAATCTAATTAGAAAAGTTCCAGTAAACACAAATGCTTTAGGTGAATTAGCACTTAAAACATTACCAAATATTTATCATATTTTTATCACTCCAAATTCATTAGTGGCTACTAAAAGATTTGAAGAATTATTATATCTTACAAGAAAAGAGATTGAAAATAGTATAAATGATAAAGATTTTTATATCCCTACAATGAGTTCTAAAAAGGTTGCTTACAAAGGGCTTGTAATGCCTACTCATATAAAAGAATTTTATGAAGATTTAAGTGATGAAGATTTTGAAGTACCATTTGCATTATTTCATCAAAGATTCTCTACAAACACTTTACCAGAATGGAGACTTGCGCAACCATTTAGATATATCGCTCACAATGGTGAAATTAACTCAATTCAAGCAAACAGAATCAATGCCTTCATCAAAACTGAATCAGTAAAAAGTAATGTATTTAGTGATGAAGAATTACAAAGAATTTTACCTATCGTTCAAATGGGTGGAAGTGATAGTGCAAGCTTAGATAATATTTTTGAATTTTTAGTAATGAATGGGATGGATTTCTTTAAAGCTGCAAGAAGTTTAATCCCTATGCCATGGCAAAACTCTCCTCATATGGATAGTGAACTAAGAGCATTTTATGAATTTACATCAACTTGTTTTGAGGCATGTGATGGACCAGCAGCTGTAAGTTTAAGTGATGGAAGATACATTGGAGTTGTGCTTGATAGAAATGGACTAAGACCAGCAAAATATATCATCACAAAAGATAATAGAATCTTAATCTCATCTGAATATGGTGTAAATGATATTGATGATGATATGATTGTTGAAAGAGGGAGACTTCAATCTGGACAAATGATAGGAATTGATTTAAAATATGGAATTGTCCTAAAAGATGAAGAAATTAATAACTACCTAAAAAGTAGAAACCCTTATACAAAATGGTTAAATGAAAATTTAATCTATTTACAAGAATTTACTGAAAATACTTATAAAATTTCTAATTGTAATATTGATGACTTAATCCAAAAACAAAGATATTTTGGATTTTCAAAAGAAGTTATAAAAGATCAAATCACTCCAATGATGACAGAAGCTAAAGAAGCTACAGGAAGTATGGGTGATGATACTCCAATGGCTTGTTTTAGTGATTATCCTTTTAGAAGTTTTAATGATTTCTTTAGACAAAAGTTCGCTCAAGTTACAAATCCACCAATCGATTCACTTAGAGAAAAAATTGTAATGAGTTTAAATACAGGTTTTGGTGAAATTCATAATATTTTAGATGAAGACCCAAGCCATGCAAAAAGATTAAAAGCTTCAAGCCCAATTTTAACTGAAGCAAAACTTGAAGTTTTAGAAAGTTTTGGAAATGAAAATTCACCAAGATTTGAAAGCTGTTATAAAAATAGATACTACTCTACTACATTCAAAGATAATTTAAAAGAAAGCTTAGAAGCTTTAGTAAGTAAAATTGCTGATGATGTGAAAAATAATGGTGTAAGAATTATCTTTTTAGATGATAGAGAGTTAAGTAATGAAAAAAATATTATTCCTATGAGTATGGTAATAGGAAGATTACACAAAAAACTACTTGATGAGAAAGTAAGACACCTTACAAGCATAGTAGCAATCACTGGTGAAGTAATCACTCCTCATGATACAGCTGTAATGGTAGCATATGGTGCTACAGCAATTTATCCATATATGTTATTTAAAACTGTTCTTGATTTAGCTACAGACAAAGGTTTAAATAGTGAAGAAGCTATTACAAAAACTCACTCTGCTCTAAACAAAGGTATCTTAAAAATTATGTCAAAAATGGGTATTGCAACAATAGCAAGTTATAGAAACTCAGCACTATTTGATATTATTGGTTTAAGTGAGACTATGAGAGATGAGTGTTTTATTGGAAGTGAACTTCTAATTCCTGGACTTGATTATAAAGATATCGAAGAAAGAGTAAATACTAAACTAACTAAAGCCTACGAAGAAGAAAAACCTTTAGCTGGTGGAGTATTTAACTTCAGAAGAGATAGTGAAAAACACGATAATCATCCAGCTATCGCAAAAGCTATCAAAAAAATCGCTGAAACTGGTCTAAAAGAAGAATATAATAAACTAAAAGAATTAGTAGAGAAAAAAGAGCCTATCTTTATTAGAGATTTCTTAGAAATCAAATCTGATAGAAAACCAATCTCTATTGATGAAGTTGAGCCTAAAGAAGAAATCTTCAAAAGATTCGTAAGTGCTGCTATGAGTATTGGTGCATTAAGTAAAGAATCTCACGAAGCTTTAGCAGAAGCGATGAATAGAATTGGTGCTAAGTCAAACTCTGGTGAAGGTGGAGAAGATAAAGCAAGACTTAAAACTATAAAAGAAAGTAAAATCAAACAAATCGCTTCAGGTAGATTTGGTGTAACTCCAGAATATTTAAGAAATGCAGAGGAACTTCAAATTAAAGTAGCTCAAGGTGCAAAACCAGGTGAAGGTGGACAATTACCAGGATTTAAAGTAACAGAATATATAGCAAAATTAAGAAATACAACACCAGGTAAAACATTAATTTCACCACCACCACATCATGATATTTATAGTATTGAAGATTTAGCACAACTTATTTTTGATTTAAAACAAATCAATCCAAAAGCTATTGTTTCTGTAAAATTAGTTTCAACTGCAGGTGTTGGTACAATCGCAGCAGGTGTAGCAAAAGCTTACGCAGATAAAATAGTAATTTCAGGAAGTGAAGGTGGTACAGGGGCTGCTCCTATTACTTCAATTAGACATGCAGGAAATCCATGGGAGATTGGACTAATAGAAGCACAAAATGCTCTAAAAGCAAATAATCTAAGAGGTCTTGTAAGACTTGAGACTGATGGTGGATTAAAAATCGGAAGAGATATCATAGTAGCTGCATTACTTGGGGCTGAATATTATGCATTTGGTACAAACCTTTTAATGGCTCTAAAATGTATCTTCTGTAGAAGTTGTCAAAATAACACTTGTCCAGTAGGACTTACAACTCAAGATGAAAAATATATCGAAAAATATACAGGTAATGTAGAAAATGTAATCAACTACTTAACTTGTCTTGCTGAAGATGTAAGAGAATATTTAGCAAATATGGGATATAAATCATTAGATGATATTATTGGAAGAAATGACCTTTTAGGTGTAATCAATCATGAAAAAGCTAAAAAATTTGACTTTAGTGATATGTTTATTCAAGTAGAAGGTGATAGAAAATGTGTAAGTGAAAGAAACGAACCATTTGATGATAATGCTTTTGAAAAAGAACTACTTGAAAAAGTTAGAAATACAATTAAAAACCCTTCTCAAAAATCTGTAGTAAGAGCAGAGATTTGTAACTTAAATAGAAGTTTTGGAACATTAACAAGTGGTGAAATTGCTGAATATTATGGAGATGAAGGACTTGAGCCTGATAGCATTGTTTATAAATTAAAAGGAACAGCAGGTCAAGGGCTTGGAACATTCCTAAATAATGGTATTACTATTGAACTTGATGGTGTAGCAAATGACTATATTGCAAAAGGGATGCATGGTGGTAAAATAGTAATTGTTCCAGAAACACAAGGAGAAAATCTAAGTGCTGGTGGAAATACTTGTCTATATGGTGCTACAGGTGGTAAACTTTTCATTGCTGGACAAGTAGGTGAGAGATTTGCTGTAAGAAACTCTGGTGCTGTTGCCATAGTAGAAGGAACAGGTGATCATCCATGTGAATATATGACTGGTGGAGAAGTTATAATTCTTGGAAAAACTGGTGTAAACTTTGGTGCTGGTATGACTGGTGGAGTTGCTTTTGTATATGATAAAGAACATACATTAATTGATAATATCAATCCAGAATTAATCGATATTAGAAGAATTGATACAGATGAAAACGAAAAAGAGAAACTTTATCTGAAAAAAAGATTAATTGAATATTACAATGATACACACTCTAAAAAAGCTAAATTTTTACTTGATAACTTCAGAAGTGAAGTAAGACATTTCTGGATGGTAACTCCAAAAGATAATAAAATCCCTCTTGACCCAAATGAAATGGATTAAGATTTTTTCTTAATCCTTTTTACATTGGATTAGGCATACCCATTTTTTTACTTCTTTCCATTGCTTGTTGAGATAAATATCTATCTCCAAACTTCTCTAAATTTTCAAATTCTGTTTCAAATCCTTCAAAATGTCTCTCTTCATCTAAAATAATAGATTCAAATACTTGTTTTGAACCACTATCTCTTGCTTGTGAACACTCTATAGCAAAATCGTTATACATATTCATCGCTTCATCTTCACTCTTCATAGCCCATTCTAACATCTCTTTAGGGTCTTTTATTTTAATTACAGATGAAGCTGGAACCATCTCTATATCTCCACCTAAAAATAAAATTCTTTCAGCAAATCTTTCTGTGTGCATCATCTCTTCTATTGCTGTACGTTTAAAAATAGAAGCTAATAAATCATATCCCATATCATCTAATAAAAAATGAAAATACATATATTGATGTATCGCACTTAACTCTTCTGAAATTGCTTTATTTAATAAAGATATACTTTTTTGTTTATCCATAACTAATCCTTTTTTATTTAATTATAGCACTAATTACAAACTAAATATGGATTAAGTTAGATTTATAAGTAAAGTTTATGAAGTTATATAAAAAGAGAGAACGAAAGGATTAATTAAAATCCCATCGCTGTAAATACTGGAGCAGCAAAAATACCGAAATATATTGTTCCTGCTAATAAAATAAGTTGTCCAGCTAAACTACCTGGAGTCATAGAAATCTTAGAATTATTATATCCATCTGTTTCATCAAAATAGATATGTTTAATAATCCAAGCATAATATCCTACTGATAAAGCTGAGTTTAAAGCTGCTACAAGCACTAATGGCCATAATCCTGCATCAACACCTGCCCAAAATGCAATAGCTTTAGAGATAAATCCAGCCATAATAGGCACACCTGCTAAAGATAATAATTGGATTGTAAAGAAAAGTGCATGTAATGGACTTCTTTGATATAATCCTTTAATATCATCTAATGTTTTAATTTTTGCTTCTCTTCTTAAATCAGCTAAGATTAAAAATACACTTGTTTGCATAAAAATATAAGCAATTGCTAAATATACAAGAGATGTATAACTATATCCACTTGCAACTGCAGCAAAAGGGATTAGCATATAACCAGCATGTGTAATTGATGAAAATGATAAAATTTTAGCAATTTTCTTTTGGAAAAGTGCCATAAAGTTACCTACTGTCATAGTTACAATAGCAAAGAAACTAAATAACATTACACTTGTATCAAGATATGCTTGTAAAAATAATGCAAATGCTTTAAATGTAGCAATAACTACTACTGTTTTTACAACCCCACTTAAAATAGCTGCTGCTGAATGGTTTACTTGAGCATAAGCATCTCCAGCCCATCCGTGCATTGGCACAACTGTAAGTTTATAAAAAATCCCTGCAAGCATAATTCCAACAGCTACTAAAGTAAAATTCCCATTTACACTAAGTTCTGCATAATTAAAGCTTGGAGATACCATAGCAAACATAGCAAAACCAAGTAAAATAAATCCACTTGCAGTAGCCCCTGCAATAAACATTTTAATAGCACCTTCTGCATTAAGTTTACTTCTAATATTTGCACCTAATACATAAGAAATAATTGCAATAACTTCAAATAAAACGATATACATTAAGAAGTTATTTGTCTCTAAAAGAGCCATACTTGCTGCTGCTAAAAACAGTGTTTGAGATACTAATGGTCTCTCAAATCCACTAAAAGTCATCATTGTTGCTGCTAATACTACTAATACTACAATCTCTAATAATTTAATATCTGGAGTTAATGTAAAGTATTGCATATCAATACCATTTCCAAGATATACATTAAATGCAGCAAAAGCAAATGCTGCTGCTGCTATATATTTAGCTATTACCATGTTTCCTTTAAAAAATAAAGGAACTAATAGCCCAGCTCCGATTAAAATAATTAAACTACTCATTACATACCTCCAAACATTGCAAATGCATTATTTGCTATATCAAAAATTGGTTGAGGATGAACACCAAAATAAACAATTAACACTGCATAAACTACAAGTGCAATAAATTCAGGTGCACTCATATCAAATTTACTTTTTGCAACAATTGGTGAAATTTCAGCATGGAATGCACGTCTAACTGCCCAAATTACATAACCTGCACTGATAAGTGATGCAAAAGCTGCAACTGCAATCCACCATCCATAAGCTTTAATTGCTGAAATAATAATTGTAAGTTCTCCTACAAATCCCATAGTCCCTGGAAGTCCAAGAGCTGCCATACCAGCTAATACAAAAATTGCACTAACATAAGGTGCTTTTTGCATAATTCCACCCATCTCATCCATATACCAAGTATGAGTTTTATGATGAACCCATCCAGCAATTAAGAACATTGGTGAAATTACTAAAGCATGCCCAATCATTTCATATAAAGCTGCACTTAAACCATCATAACTCACAGTTGCAATAGCTACTACTACAAGCCCCATATGTGAAATTGATGAATATGCAACCATTTTTTTGATATGTCTTTCATAAATTGCAAGCATACCTGCAAATAATGTTGTTGTTAGACCAAGAATTACCATATAAATTGCAAAATGTTGAGTAGTTTCTGGCATCATCTCAACAACAAATCTAATTAAACCATAAGCACCCATTTTCAGTAAAACACCTGCAAGTAATACTGAAATACTACTTGGTGCTTCAACGTGTGCATCAGGTAGCCACGTATGGAATGGAAATAATGGTAATTTTGCTGCAAAACCGATAAACATTAACCACCATACAAGTGCTGGTGTAGCAATCATTGCTTCTTTAATCATTGAAAAATCCATCTGTCCTGTTTGTTTATACACAAGGAAGAAACCTACTAACATTAACATTGATGCAAAGTGTGTATATAAGAAAAATTTAATTGCTGCATAAACTTTTCTCTCACCACCCCATACACCAACTAAAAATAACATAGGAACTAAAGTCATCTCCCAAAAGATAAAAAACCATAAAAGGTTAGTTGTCATAAATACACCAAAAATTGGTCCAGCAAATAAAATTAAAAGAGAAAAATATGCACCTTGCATTTTCTCTTCCCACGAAGTAAATACAACTAAAATTAAAAGTGCTGCTGTAAGAATTAACATAGCAACACTTAAAGCATCTACTTGCAGTGTAAGTGCATAATCAAATCCTGGAACTCTTAAAAAGTCACCTAATATTAAAAATTTTCCATCAGCAGGCAATGCCTGATACATATCTACTGAAATAATCAGTAATGCTACAAATAATGCTAAGGCAGCCCATTTTGCTACCCATTCAGCCCCTCTTGATATAAAATATACAAAAGGTGCTAAAAGCATCGGTCCAAATATAAGTTCTATACTCATCATATTACACACCTTTTACTATAATTAGAATTGCAACTACAATAATAGCAACACCAATAGCAAATGTTCCTATATAATCACCAATTCTACCTGTATGACCTATTCTAAATGCTTTAAATACTCCATTCGCTGCTGGAACAGTAGCATTTACAAGCCAGTCGATAATATTTGTATCAACCCATCTTAACGCTTTAGCAACTCCATTTACAATTACATTTTTACTTAAGTAAGTAATTCCAGATTCTACATAATATCCATTAAATAATACTTGATGGATAATTTGCATAAATCTGTGTTTTGAAATTTTTTCAAGTAAATTCATACCTTTTACATATAATCCAACTACAATCGCAAATAGTGTAGCCATTCCAAGTAATAATCCAACAAGTAAACCTTTTACATGTGGTTCTTCAATTTCATGTCCTACAATAAACTCTATAGCATCTGTTTGGTATAAACTAATACCTAAAGTGATAAATGCTAAAATCCCAAGTGGTAATCTAATATAGAAATTTCCTGGTGCATGAACATGCCCTGCAATCTCTTCATTTCTTGGTTCACCTAAGAAAATTAGAACCCAAAGTCTTGTGATATATGCAATTGATAATAATCCTGCAATTGTTACTAATACTGATACAAATGGTGTTCCATTAGTGATAGCTTCTGCTAAAACCATATCTTTTGAGAAGAAACCACTAAATGGTGGTAATCCCGCTAAAGACATAGAACCCATTGCCATAAATAATGCTACTAAAGGAGCTTTTTTGATAAGCCCTCCAAGTTTCCATGCATCTTTTGTATGATGAGCAATATAAATAACAGCACCTGCTGCTAAGAATAATAATGCTTTAAAGATAGCATGGTTCATAAGATGAAGCATACCAGCTGCTAAACTACCTACTCCAAGCCCAACAAATGCAATTGATAAGTGAGACATTGTTGAATATGCAAGGATTTTTTTAATCTCTTTTTGAACTAATGCACTTGTTGCACCAATAAATGCACTTAGAGCTGCTACATTTGCAACTACAAGTAATGCATCTGTATAAGCATAAAAATCAAATAATCTTGCAACAATATAAATACCTGAGTTAACCATTGTCGCACCATGGATAAGTGCTGAAACAGTTGTTGGTCCTTCCATCGCATTCATAAGCCATGGATAAAGTGGAAATTGCCCTGATTTACCAATAGCTGCTAAGAAAATAAAAATCGCAACAACAAATGCAACTGTTTTATCAATTTCACCATTTTGAGCCATTGCATTTAAATCTACCATATTGATATTTCCAACGAAATATACTAAAAGACCAATAGCTGCTAATAAGAAAATATCACCAAATCTTGTATATAAAAATGCTTGCATACCTGCATCTGCTGCTGATTTTGTTTTAAACCAGAAAGAGATTAAAAGATAAGATGCAAGTCCCATAAATTCCCAACCTGCAAAAGCACCAATTAAATCTTTTGCAATTACAAGTAAAATCATACCACCAATAAAGAATAATACTTTTGCATAATATCTTGGTTGGTCTGGATCATCACCCATATAATCATGAGCAAAATGGATATCAGCAAAACCAAGTCCAGTTGCTATTAAAAGCATTACAATACTTAAATGGTCAATATAAATTCCTAAAGGTAATTGTAAATTACCATAAGATATCCATGTATAATCGATATCTATAGGAGTATCACTATAATTCATAAATACATAAACTGACGTTAGAAATAAAATCAGTCCTACAATCTCTGCTACCCAAAATGCTAATTTTTTATTTGCTTTACCTAATACAAATGCTAATACTGCACCTATATAAGGTAAAAGTAAATATATGCTAACACTAGTCATTGTATTTACCCCCTTCATCTAATCTATCTGGGATAATTTCTTTTGTTAATCTATTTGATAATAAGAAGATTAACACACCCGCTGCTGCTTCAAGTGTAGCAATAACTATCACTATATAAGCAATTGCTAAATTTTGTGTCATACCAAAATGGTATGCTGAAGAAGCTAAAACTAAAATAACAGCATTTAAAAGCATCTCTAAAGAGAAAAATATTTTTAAGAAGTCAGCTTTTGTTGTAACTCCATATAACCCTATCGCAAAAAGGATAATTGCGAATATCATATCTATTTGAAAACTCATGATAATTCCTTTTCTTGTTTTAGAGTGTGAAGCATTCTAATACTTCCATATAATAAACTTGCTCCAACTACTGCTAAGAAAATTGTAACTTCTGCATAATTATCAGTTAAAACTTTAACTTGAGAAATTTTATCTCCTGCATTTGCTACTTCATCAAATGAAGGAATAATAAATGGAATTACAAAAAAACCAATTGTAATTAAAATAATACTTGCAACTGCCCAAGGTCTTCCTTTTTCTTCTGGGAAGTTTGTCCCAATAACTGTAACACCAAATAACATTAAAACTACAATACCACCTGTATAAACGAAAATTTGGAATAATCCAAGTAATTTTTCTCCATACCCAATATAATAAAGCCCTAATAAAAACATCAATACTGCAAAACTTAAAACTGCAGGAACAGTTCTTTTAACAGTAATAGACATTACTGCTAAAATAATTACAGCTGATAATAGTAAAATACTAACCATTATTTTCCTCCTTTGGAGCCTCTGCTTTTGGAGCTTCAGACTCAGCTTTTGCCTTTGCCTCAGCTTCTGCTTTAGCTTTTGCTTCTGCTTCAGCCTTTTTCTTAGCTGCCATTTCAGCTTTTTTCTTAGCTGCTGCTTCAGCTTTTTTTCTTTCTTCTTCTTTTTTCTTTTCTATCCACTCTTCAGGTACATCTACTTTTACCCAGAAATCATCTTGAGAATCGTGGTCCCCACCAGTTCTCATATCAAAATCTCCACCGCTTAATTTAATAGCTTTTGGTTTAGTAGGACATACATCTTCACATAAACCACAGAAAATACAAATTGCTAAATTTACTTCTGGCAATTTATTTGGTCTTTTAAGTGGTAATGGCTTCATTATAATTGCATCTACTGGACAAATTTTATTACATGCATCACATCCAGTACATACATCATATAAAATTTCATGTTTTCCTCTAAACATTTCAGATTGATGAACAAACTCTTTACTTGCATCTACTGTTGCAAGTCTTTCTTCGCTCATACTCTTTGAAACTTTTACCATTCTTTTAATAATATCAACTAACATATTAAGCTCCTAAAATATATAGTTTTGCAAAAATTACCCAAACTATATTTAAAATTGAAAGTGGAACTAACCAACTCCATGAAAATTTAAGCATTTGGTCAAGTCTAAGTCTTGGGTTAGATGCTCTAATTGCTACCATTACAACTGCAATAAGTGCAATTTTTAAGAATAAACACCAAAAACTATCAAAAAATAACCCTCTATATCCACCAAAGAATAGTGTAACTGCTGCTGCTGAAACAACTAAAATTTCTGTAAATTCTGCAAATTTAAGTAATACATAGTTTGTTCCTGAATATTCTGTATAAAATCCATATACGATTTCTTGTTCTGCATCTGGAATATGAAATGGAGGTTGTTCTAAAATTCCAAGCATTGCAATAATGAAAATAATCGCACCTGGTAATAAAATTAAACTTGTAAGCCAAGTGTTCATATAAATGATATCATGTAAATTCATTGTTCCAAATAAAATAGCTGGTGATAATGCTGCTAAGAAAAATGGTGTCTCCATTGAAAGCATTTGAGCTAAGATTCTCATCCCTCCAAGGAATGAATATTTGTTATTACTACCAAATCCTGTAAGGAAAAGTAAAAATGGCTCAACTCCAATAAGTACAACTAACCCTAAAACACCATATTCTGTATCAAGAACTACTCCATTATGCATCCAAGGTGTCCAAGGAATTAAAATCACTGGAAGTGCTGCTACAATAGGTGTAATTAAAGGGATTATATTAAACAAATATGGATCTACACTTTTAGGTGTAATATTTTCTTTTGTAAGAAGTTTAAAAACATCATATACTGTTTGAAGTGTCCCAGCTGGTCCATTAAAGTGTGGTCCTACCCTTTTGTGAATTCTTGCAAGTACTTTTCTTGCAAAATAAAACACAAAGAAAGTCCAAGCAAGTAAAAATACTAAACCTGGAAATACTAATATCTGAAATAAAATATTATCCATCATCCTTGACTCCTTATCTATCTAAATCACCCTGACAGATATGCATACTTCCATAAATTAGTGGAATATCTGAAAGAGTTTTTCCTGTTAATAAATCATTTAATACCATTGTATGATTTACACTTGGTGCTTTTAATTTCAGTCTATATGGAGATGTTGCTTTTTCTTCTGTTACTAAATGGAAAAGCATCTCTCCTCTTGCCCATTCAATTCTTCTAACAGCTTCACCTGCTGGAAGTTTTTTAGGAATTCTAATAAGATGATCTTTTTGTGGATTCATCTCTTCTTTTTCTATTCCTTCTCTAATTTTTGCAATAGCTTGTTTCATAATATCCATTGATTGATTTAATTCTTTAAAGAAAATATGTAATCTATCATATACATCACCATTTTCACAAGTTACATAATCCATCTCAATCTCATCATAAGCTGCATAAGGCTCATCAATTCTTACATCAACTTTTACTCCACTTGCTCTTGCAATTGGTCCTGCCATATAATTTTTGATTACAAATTCTCTATCAATTACTGCATTTCCAACTGCTCTTGTTTTCATAAGAGGGTTGTTAATGAAAATATCATAAAATTCATCTGCTGTATCTTCATATTTTTTGATAGCTTTTTCTAAAGTCTCAAGCCACCCATCTCTCATAGGATATCTAACTCCTCCTGGCTCTACACAAGCAGTTGCAATTCTTGCACCTGAATATTCTTCTAATACATCTAAGAAATATTCTCTTACATCCATAGTCCACATTACAAATGTATGAAGTCCAGCATTACCAAAGAATCCACCCATACTAATTAAATGTGAAGCCGTTCTACCTATTTCACCAAGTAAAACTCTCATAAGTTTTGCAAATCTTGTAATCTCTTTTCCTGCAATCTCTTCAACACACTCAGAATAACAAATCATTGGATTTGGATTATCCATAAAACAGATTCTCTCAACTGCTACAATACTTCCAATAAAATCTTTTCTTTCTACTAAATGCTCTAAGGCTCTCCATACATATCCAATGTCTGGGTCCACCCATTTAATCTCTTCACCATTTACACCAACTTTTAATCTAATTGGACCTGAAGCAGGATGTGTTGGTCCCCAGTGAAGAATAGTTTCACTTCCATCTTTTGGTAAAGTTTTTTCGTTTTCTTCATATTCATCTAACCATTCAGATGTAATATCATCAATATTTTGAATTAAATTTTCTTCATGTGCTTTCCAATCGAAATCTTTTCTAAATGGAAATTTTCCATAATAATCAGCTGAAATTAAGAAAAATCTTAAGTTTGGATGCCCTTCAAATTTAACTCCAAATGTTGAATATGCCTCTAATTCATGCCAGTTAGCACTTGGCATTAAAGGAGTAATTGAGTCAATTTTACACTCTTCAAGTTCTCTTGGAATATCAAATTTTAACCATACATTTTTTTTATTGATAATATCTTCAAGAAAATAGTTAACTTCTATTTTATTTTCTTTAATAAAATCTGTAGGAGATACAGTTGAACAAGTCTCTATTCCTTCAGCTTTTAGGTCTTTGATGATATTTAATAAATCACTTGGATTTTTAAATTTAGCTTTAACCCAAGTTGGTTTATAATCTTCGATATATTCATGTTCATATTTTTCTAATACTTTTTTAATCGCTTCCATCACCAATCCTTAAAACTTCATTTGTTTCCAAAGGCCACCTTGGCTTGCTGCACTCGGTTCACCTTTTTTAATCTTTTCTTTTACTTCTTCAAGTCCTGCTAAAATAGCTTCTGGTCTTGGAGGACAACCTGCTACAAACACATCTGCTGGTAAAATCTCAGTTACATTTTTAATAACAGATGCACTATCATTATAAGGACCACCATCATATGCACATGCCCCAATAGCTACTACATAGCTTGGTTCTGGCATTTGAGCATAAGTTCTAATTAGTGCTGGTAAAATTTTTTTACTTACAAGTCCTGTGATAAAAATTATATCAGCTTGTCTTGGAGTTGGAGTCATAATATATCCATATCTCTCCCAGTCATATCTTGGAGACATTGCTGCTAACATCTCAAGTGAACAACATCCACTACAAAAATGCACAATCCAAGGGGATTTACTTTTTGCATAATTAAAAAAATCAAGAACCTTTAACATATCTATACTCCTTCATTGAAATCGTTACAGCAGCAAATAGTAAAATACCAAATACCATTGCAATTTTTAAACTATACTCACTACTATCGAATGCAAATAGACTAAAGAAAAGCCCACTCATATCGAAAATAATAAATGCAATAGCAAAAATAAAATAACCAAAATTTGCTTTTAGAGGAACTTCACTACTTGGTGGAAGCCCACACTCAAAGTGGTCATTTTTTACATCATTTGGCTTATATGGTGCTACCATAATACCTATTAGGTATAACACAAATACACCACCTAATATACCTAAGGCATATAGAAAAATTGTTTCCATTAAATCTCCTTTGTCATATTTATGAAAGTTTTTTATGTAAAATAATAAGATAAATTTACTCTTTTATAAATAAATTTATTGAATTATAATAAAAAATTATCAAAACAGTTACAATTAGTAATAATTATTTTAAATTTTTTTTATTTTTTTCTTGAATGAATATTCATTTTATTTTATTTTTTGTTATCATTAGACGACAAATCTACTTTATTTCAAAAGGAATCGTAATGGAGACATTCGTAACGTTAAATATCGTTTTGCCATGGGTTATTGCTTTAATAATCTTTATCGCAAAAAAAGATATTATTACTAATTTTCTAACATTTTTAACTTTACCTATTTTGATAATAGTTGCCTATTTTGCCTATATTCAGGCTACTCCTATACTTATAGAAACTCCAAAATGGGTAGATTTTTTAATGGTAGTATATGACTTTGGTTTACTTGGATATTTCTTCTATCAAGGAGTTATCAAAAAAAGCTTTTTAGTTACTATCTTAGCTACTTTACAATTAGCTTTTTTAATTATTGTAATGTTAGTGATTGAACATTCATCCACTGCAAATTTATATGTAGATAATATCACTACTATGTTTTATTTAATAGTAGCTATTATTGGTGTACCTATTGCTATTTTTGCTACTAAATATATGGAATATGATGAAAAAGATAAACATAAATTTGTTGCTATTGTTATTTGGTTTTTAGGTGTTATGAATTTTGCTGTGAGTGTAAATAATATTGAGTGGTTTTTTGCTTTATTTGAAACTACAACTTTAGCAAGTTTTGT
>Ga0256828_1000197_pt1 | contig 41213 bp, 52 predicted proteins | sample CV88metaG_FD_185993 | JGI IMG/M metagenome (GOLD analysis project Ga0256828, IMG submission 185993) | Hydrothermal vent microbial communities from East Pacific Rise, Pacific Ocean - CV88 | ecosystem: Environmental > Aquatic > Marine > Hydrothermal vents | place: Pacific Ocean: East Pacific Rise...
CTCTAGTAGGTCTCTGTGTTCTTGGACGCGTATTATAGACAAATTTATCCCTCTTGTCAAGGGTTTCTCTAAAAAAAGTAAAAAATTTTATTCTTTTTTACTTTTTGTTATTTTTACTATACATTATGTAAGCATCTAAAGATTCTTTTCTTCCTAACTACTTTACCGCTTTATGTATCTCTTTTATAATCTCTTTCATCTCTTTACCTTCAACATTAATCACCACATCAGCAATCTTTTTATAAGCACTCTCTCGCTCCTTATAAAGTTTTTTTGCTTTTTTAGGCTCGGAAAAGAGTGGTCGTTTTTTTAATTTAGACTTTGCATTAGGAGCAGTAGATAATCGATTATAAATCCACTCATAAGAGGCATCTAAGAGGACAATCTTCCCAAGTTTATGGATATTCTTTACATTATAAAAACCACCTCCACAAGAGATAAGAGTATGATTAACAGAAGATTCAATCCAATCTGCACACTCCTGCTCTAAAGAACGGAAATATTTCTCCCCTTCTTCCTTGAAAATCTCTTTAATCTTGCGATTAGTCTTAGATTCAATCAAATCATCGGTATCAATATTGAAACATTTATATTTTTTAGCATAGGCTCTAGCTGTTGTACCTTTACCTACCCCCATAAAGCCTATTAAGATAATATTTTTCTTCATTTTATACCATATTGTATCGATCAATAATTTTTTTAAGTCGTCGACGTAATTTTTTTAATGCATCTTCCGCATCTTTACCCTCAGAGACCAAAGACTCAAACTCATCAAACTGGATCTTTGCAACCCAACCAATTTTTTTATGCCGTTTAATACCTACAAAGCGTACTTCACCAAAATGTTCTTTTGCCATTTGATAAATACGCTCAATTCTCTCATCTAATGTTTTTGTTTTTTCTGCCATTTTTCATCCTTTTCTTTTTTGTCATTATATCTATAAACTCTCTATATTTCCAACCACGCGACCAACAATTTGTATCTCATCAGGTAATAAAATTTCAGAAGAATAGGCTTGATTATCAGAAATTAATTCAACTCTTCCATCAACCCGTTGACGAATTCTCTTAATAAAGAGTCCTGCGGTAGTTGTTGCTACATAAATACCATCTTTTTTCAGATTCCTTGCGGACCTATCAATAAAAACAATTGAACCATCTTGTAGAGTTGGCTCCATCGAATCTCCATCTACGGTAATTGCCTCTATCTCTTTACTTCCAACAGGAATCATCTTCTCAATAATGGTACGATCAATGGAGAGTGTTTCATAGTTCTCATCAAACGTAAAAGCTCCACCACCTGCACTTGCTCGAATATCGGAAAAGTATCGAATCTGAAAAAACTTTTCTGTCTCAGAGATCAACATCTCCACAGATTGATCGAAAAAGAGCCAATTAATACTCAGTTTCTTCATAGCACAATACTCCATAATCTCTTTAAATGGAATGGAGTTACGTTTTTTCATTGTCGCAAAGGTTGCTTGAGGAATGGCTAAAATAGCGGCAACATCTTTATCGTATACTTTTGCACCATTTTGCTCTTCAGAGATCACTACTTTTAGCTTCTCAATTACCGACTTAAACTCATACATTACTATTCCTTAAAGTAAAAAATAGTTCCTTAGTCAATTAAGACAATCTCAACTTCATCACCTGCAAACTTAGGTGTTTCATCTTCAGCAGTGAATAAGAGTGCTGTTGCTCCCAACATATTGGTTAAAATAGCCGAAGTTCCTTGTTTTTTCCCTTGAAAATCTACAAAATATTTTCCATCCTGAATAGAATAGTTACATGCAGTAAATTCTGCTTTTGGAATATACTTATTAAAAGGCTCTTTAAGTGTTGCTTTGATGATTTTAATTGAAGGTCTAGTATTTTGAAGTTTTGCCATAAAAGGCAACAGATATAAAAGTGCCGTCACTGTAGAGGAGTAAGCAAATCCAGGAAGTGCAATAATAAACTTATCCTCTTTTCGTGCTACCATAATATGTTGTCCAGGCTTAATACGAACCCCTTTAAAAAGTACTTCACAGCCCAATTCAACAATAACATCTTTGACAAAATCAAAATCACCCACACTCACTCCGCCTGTGGTAACCACAATATCACTTTGATAAAAGGCATCCGAAACAGCATTTAAAATGCTCTCTTTATTATCTGTAATACATCCTAACTGAAGAGCCTCTCCACCATATTTTTTGACAATTGCCTCTAAAATATAGTTATTTGAACTTCGTATTTGTGCATCATTGCGTTGAGACTCTCCTAGTTCTAAGAGTTCACTTCCTGTAGAAAGAATACCCACTCGAGGCTTCTCATATACTAGTGGAGAGACAATATTAAGACTTGCCATAACCCCAATATGGGTAAAATTAATTTGCGTTCCCTTAGCAATTAATCGATCTCCTTTGGCATAATTCTCTCCTATCGCTCGAACCGAAAAACCATAAGGAACCTCCTGATTAATAATAATCTCATCCCCTTGTACCGTAACATTCTCTATAGGGATTAAAGTATCTGCACCATGAGGCATTAAAGAACCTGTAAAGGTCTTAATGGACTCTCCACTCTTTAGTGGCTCATCCACTGTACTCCCCGCGGGATTTATACTCTGTATCTTTAAACGCCCTAAAACTAAATCCTCATGACGCACAGCATAACCATCCATTGCAGAAGTAGGAAACGCAGGAGAGTTATGATCGGCTATAATATCCTCGGCCAATACATATCCTAGAGTATCGGTTAAATAACGTTTAACTGTTTTAAACTTTTTGATTTTTACATCATTCATTAATCTAATTGACTCATCAAAGTGCATAAATGCCATGCTACTTATTTCCTTTTTCTATTTATTTCTATCTAGCGATGCTAAAAGACCACTCCCCTCCATTGGAGTACTGCGATCTTCAGCATAAATACGTTGACCATTGACAACATCATATTTCCAAATAGGAGCATTGGCTTTAAAATCCTCCACAAACATATCTATCAGTTCTAAAGCTACTCGCCTTTTAGGAGAAAAAACTGCGGCAATATATGATGAAGTATGTACGGGTACATCTCCAATGGCATGTGCCATTTTAACTTTAGCTCCCAATTTCTCAGCTTTTTGAACCCAACTCTCAAACCACTTTTCCAAAACGGGTTCATAAATATCAAAACTTAATGCCTCAATACCATCTTCTGCTCGAATCGTTCCCACAAAAGGGATATATGCACCATAATTAGATTTTGACTCCTCTTCAAGCCACCGATTAAAGATTGAAGGGATATCCAACGAACCATGATAAAGCTCCATACTATCCCCCACAAACAGGAGGTAAAATAGAGACTCTATCACCCGATTTTAGAGGTCTAGTTAAATCTTGTGTCATCTCATCATTTACAGCAACTGCACATCGCTCTAACCAACCATTTAATGCCTCAATTCTTTGGAGTCTATCTGCTACATCTTGGAGTGTCTCTGCCTCTATCTCTAAAGAAGGCTCCCCAATGGGTCCTAAAAATTCTACTTTGACCATTTTTACTCTCTTTTTTAAAAATTGTTCGATTATAAAAGTTGTTTGATATAATCATGCTTAAATTTTCACTCCAAAGGAAGAACTGTGATATTTGGCTCAATCAGCTACCTCAATCTTTTACCTTTTCAAATTTTTCTCAAACGCTATATTAAACATGCTAATATGAAAATGGCTCTTAAATATAAACGAGGAGTTCCAAGCCAAATTAATCGTGCTCTTAAAAAACAGCATATTAATGCAGGCTTTATCTCTAGTGTTGAATCCCCAAACTATCGATGTAGTAATTTAGGAATTATTGCCAATCAAGCCGTTCATAGTGTCTTTATTATTCAGGGAGAAAATAGAGAAGATCTAGAGTCAGCAACATCCAACCAATTGGCTAAAGTACTTAATTTACAAGGAAAAGTTCTTATTGGTGATAAGGCATTAAAATACTATCTCTCAGGAGGAGAGGGAATCGATTTAGCCCAAGCATGGTATCAGAAGCACCATCTACCCTTTGTCTTTGCACGACTTTGCTACAACTGTCAGGGAGAGTATATTCAGAGACTATCCAAAGCATTTTTAAAATCCCCCATAAAAATTCCTCAATATATTCTTAAAAAAGAAGCAAAAAAACGGGGGATTCAACCTAAAGAACTACTCTGGTATCTAGAACATATTGAGTATCAACTTAACCATCAAGCTAAACGATCCCTCAATAAATTTTTAAAAGAGATCCAAAAAGTCAAATAGAGTGATCTTCTAGCCTAGTAGACTAGAAGTCATAAGTTACCCCTGCACTAACAGCATCGACATCGGGGGCATCATCTTTTACAATCATTCGTTCATAGTCAACAAAGAGACCCAAACCACGTTCTTGATCTCCTTCCCCATCAAAAGATCTAGAGTAACGCCCCTCTTTTGGCGTATCTTCAGAAAGATCAACCTCAATTCCTCCACCCAAGGCTAAACTGTCCGCATCTACATGAGGAAGATCTCCTTTAATTTTTGTTTTTGCAGCACCAATCAATCCATAAATATTACTCTGTTTGGTTACAGGAATCATTGGCTTCAGATAGATACCCATATGATCTACATCAGAATCTCCATTGGTTTTTGCTCCACGTGCCTCAATACCAACATAACGATTAAAATCATATCCTAGTCGCACAACTCCACCGTAGCTGGTATCTTTGGTATCTTGTTTTTTACAATCGCATCCACTATCATAACGCACACCTGTAATACCTAAACCAACATAAAATCCATTGCTTTGAATAGTACTCTTAGAAGCAAGAGATGGTTTAGTTGCTACCACTGCGGGTATGGTTGTGACAGGTTTAACTGGTGTAGTAACAGATGCTGGCTCTGGTTCCACATAGATACGCTCTTCTACAACAGGTTCTTCTAATGGTTGCTCAATATACTCCTCTTCATAAGCTTGTTCTGAAATAATCTCATCTTCAGTCTCATAAGGGGTTATAGGAGTAATATCTCCACCTGCATAACCCAAGCCACTCATCATACAAAATGTTATCAATGAAAATTTAATACTTCTCATTTATTCTTTCCTTTTATTTTATTTATAGTTTTAAATAGACTCATCTCGTAAAAAAAGTCCTGCAAGAAGAGTACTCAATAGCAACATCAATACAACCCCTTCTTTATTAAGAGAAGGCACTGACTCCTCATAAGTATCACAAACACACTCCTCCGTTGCTTGATCACTTACAGCCATACTCTCATTACTTTCTGCAATATTAAGTATTCCGACAGAAGCAGGTGGTATTGAAAAGGTAATATTATTTTCATTTTCCCCTTCCATATTCTCTTCATCTAAAAAAATTATCCCCACATCCCAAGAAAAATCATTCCCTTCCAAGAAAAAGCTTTCTGTTCTCCCTGTTCTAGGGTCAACATCAGAATCCCGACCATCATCTAGACCTACATTATCCAATGTAAATTGATAATTTTCAGGGAGATTGTCAAAAACCAAATAATATTGACCTATAGAGAGATTACTAAATTCATAAAGACCATACTCATCGGTTACAGATTCTCCAACTAACTGATCATCCTTTGTATAAAGAGCAACCGTCACCCCCTCTACGCCACGATCTTCACTGCTCTGTAATCCATCCTCATCTTGATCAAACCAGACTTTATTCCCTAAACTAAAAGTACTCTCTGCAGTAGAGAGTGTAGGAACAATAGTGGTAGTAACAGGTGCCACAACAGGTAATGTAGTTGTAGGATCATCAACAATAGTGGTAGTGTTCTCTTCAGAAGAAGCTACACAACTACTCTCTAGATGAATACCATCTTTTTCGTCACTAAATAGTGACTGGATCTCAGATTCACTTAATACAATATTATAAATTTTAATCTCATCAATTTTTCCATTAAAATTATTCATGGTTGAGGAGTAACTCTCACCTGTTCCTATTAATAATTTTTCAGAATAAGAAGACTCTACGGGTAAAGTATAACTGTTAACATTATCCAAAATACCATTAATATAAATGGATATCTTTTGCGTTTCACTGTTTCTCAATAATACAATATGCGTCCATTCATTCTGAGGAATGGTTGCTAAAGAGTAAGTATCTGCGGTCTGATTATGTTTATATTTAAAACGCCCATCCTCCCAAAGTACCAATGAATATTCTGCATTGCTTCCATAGAGTCGATCAGAAAGATTCCCCTCTCCTTCTCCTCGTACAATCAATGCTTGTCGTTTTATCTCACTAGGATTTACCCAAAAAGCGATACTTAAGTTGCCAATTAAATCAAGTTTACGGTTATGCTCTACCACCATTTTACCATGATTTTGAAAAGCTAATGCACTCTCTCCTTCAACCAAAGAGGCATCCCCTTCTAAGGTTCCATTCAAGTCACTACTTACACTGTTAGCAATATCTGTTCCAGCACACTCTAAAAAACGATAATCTGCTAATTTTCCAAAACTAAACATGGTTATTAGCACCAAACCCATGCCTATATGTATTATTCCTCTAAAATCTTTCATTATATCCTCCTAGGAACAAATATTGTTGTATTACATACAATTACAAACATATTATAACGTATATTCATTTAATATTTATTAATTTTTTTAAACTTATTTTAACATTATTATTTTTTAATAAAGAGAAAGAAAAAAAAGTAGTTTTTCAAAAAAAAGAAGGGGAAGAAAAAAGTAGCTCAAATAGAGAGATTCTTCTCTCTATTTGAATGGTAAGTATTAGTTTCGTTTTTCAATAATCTCTTTAGCAACATTAGCTGGAACTTCATCATAGTGATCGAACTCCATTGCGTACGTTGCACGACCTTGTGTCATCGAACGAAGATCTGTTGAGTAACCAAACATCTCTGAAAGTGGTACAAAAGCATCCACAATCTTATTGCCTGCTCTATCACCCATTCCACGAACGATACCACGTCTTTTGGAAACGTCACCAATTACGTCTCCCATAAAATCTTCAGGAACCTCTACTTCAACTTTCATCATCGGCTCAAGAATAACAGGATTGGCTTTTTTACATCCTTCTCTGAATCCCATAGAACCTGCTAATTTAAATGCCATTTCAGAGGAGTCAACATCGTGATAACTTCCATCATAAAGGGTAACTTTTACGTCTTCAACAGGATAACCCGCTTGAATACCACGTTGCATCGCCTCCTGAACCCCTTTATTAACAGGTTGGATAAACTCTTTTGGTACAACCCCACCTTTAATCTCATCCACAAATTCATAACCGCTACCAGGTTCCATTGGCTCAATTTTAAGGAATACATGACCATATTGTCCACGTCCACCTGATTGCTTCGCATATTTGTACTCTTGTTCAACTGCACTTCGAATGGTCTCTCGGTAAGCAACTTGAGGAGCACCAACTTCAGCTTCAACTTTAAACTCTCTTTTCATTCGGTCAACAATAATTTCAAGGTGAAGCTCACCCATTCCTGAAATAATGGTTTGACCAGACTCTTCGTCTGTACTTACACGGAACGAGGGATCTTCTGCAGCAAGTTTACCAAGTGCTAGTCCCATTTTCTCTTGATCTGCTTTAGTTTTTGGCTCAACCGCAACAGAGATAACGGGATCTGGGAAATCCATTCTCTCTAGAACTACTTTCTCAGAAGCATCACAAAGGGTATCTCCTGTGGTGGTGTTTTTAAGTCCAACAACCGCACCAATCTCACCAGCATAGATCTCTTTGACCTCTTCTCGTTTGATTGCGTGCATTTTCATAATTCGACCTACACGCTCTTTTTTATCTTTGGTAGAGTTATGAACATAAGATCCTGACTCTAATGAACCACGATAAACACGAATAAAGGTTAACTGCCCAACAAATGGATCGGTCATAATTTTAAATGCAAGAGAAGCAAATGGTCCATCATCAGTTGACTCAACGATCACCTCTTTCTCTTCGTCATCCATCATGGTACCTTTAATTGGTGGTGCCTCAACAGGAGAAGGAAGATAGTTAACAACCGCATCTAAAAGTGTTTGAACCCCTTTATTTTTAAAGGCAGTTCCACAAGTCATAGGAACAATATACATACCAATGGTAGCATCTTTAATCCCCTTCATGATCTCTTCTTGACTTAACTCTTCACCCTCCATGTACTTCTCCATGAGGTGTTCATTACAGTCAACAGAAGAGATCTCTTCGATCATCTTTTCACGGTACTCTTCAGCAATCTCTTGAAGCTCAGGACGAATCTCTTGTTCATGATAAGCAGAACCCATGGCTGCTTCTTTATCCCAAACAATCTCTTTCATCTTAACAAGATCAATAATCCCTTCAAAGTCCTCTTCTGCACCGATAGGTAGCTGAATTGGTACGGGATTCCCTTTGAGTCGATCTTTGATTTGTCGCTCAACTTCGTAATAATCTGCTCCTGTTCTATCCATTTTGTTAACAAAAACAATAGAAGGAACACCATATCTATTTCTCTGTCTCCAAACGGTTTCAGATTGTGGTTGAACCCCACCAACTGCACAGAATACGGAAACTGCACCATCAAGAACCCTCATAGAACGCTCAACTTCAATAGTAAAGTCAACGTGACCTGGGGTGTCAATAATGTTAATCTGTTTTCCTAACCACTCACAAGTGGTTGCAGCAGAAGTAATGGTAATACCACGCTCTTGCTCTTGTTCCATCCAGTCCATGGTAGCAGCACCATCATGAACTTCACCAATTTTATGCTCTACTCCTGTATAAAAAAGGATTCGCTCAGTGGTGGTTGTTTTTCCTGCATCAATGTGTGCAGCAATACCAATATTTCGTACATCTTCAAGTTTATGTGTTCTTGCCATAGTTTTATTCCCTTACCATCTATAATGAGCAAAGGCTTTATTCGCTTCTGCCATTCTGTATGTATCTTCTTTTTTCTTGAAGGCAGCACCTTTATCTGCAGCGGCATCCATAAGCTCATTCGAGAGACGCTCGATCATGGTTCGTTCATTTCTCTTTCTTGCAGCATCAATCAACCACCTAATTGCCAATGTCTGTTGTCGTGCAGGTCTTACTTCAATTGGCACCTGATAGGTTGCCCCACCAACTCTTCTTGATTTTACTTCCATTGCGGGCTTAACATTATCCATTGCCTTGTTGAATATGTCAATCCCTTTCTCTCCAGATTTCTCTTCAATTCTCTCTAGTGCACCATACATAATCTTCTGTGCTACAGCTTTCTTACCGTCTAACATTACGGCATTTACAAACTTTGTTAAAACTTTAGAACCGTGTACAGGATCTGGGAGTACCGGTCTAACGGGAGCTTTTCTTCTTCTCATATTCTATCTTTCCTTATATCTCTTCAATCGTATAAATTGATTTACTCAATTTTTGTCCCCTAAGGTATCTTGACAAAAACTGCTTAAAGCTTATCTCAAAGCTCACACTATTTTATGTAATGACGTTGTTACTTCAAACTATTTTTTAGGTCTCTTTGTACCATATTTAGATCGAGCAACCATTCTTCCATTAACACCAGAAGCATCCAATGCACCACGAATAATGTGATACTTAACCCCAGGTAAATCTTTTACCCTACCACCACGTACAAGTACAATAGAGTGCTCTTGAAGGTTATGTCCCTCACCACCGATATAGGCGATAATTTCAAACCCACTGGTTAATCTAACTTTAGCAACTTTTCTCAAAGCCGAGTTAGGTTTTTTTGGAGTTGTGGTATAAACTCTGGTACAAACACCTCTTCTTTGAGGACAGTTTACTAGTGCCGGTGATTTTGATTTTTTAATCACTTTTTTACGTTCTCTACGAACTAATTGGTTAATTGTAGGCAATACAATTCCTTTCTATGTTGAATTTTGAATTAAAATCTGGACTTGGAGATCCCGAAAGTTCGCCATTTAGACAGACTTTAAGGATCCCCAAAATCTAAAAATGGTGCATATTATACCCAAACAATCTTTATGAAGTATATTTTTTTGAAGGTTATATCTATTTTTTAAGTAAATGTGAGGTTTTCAGACGCTTTTAGGATGCTCCTTAAAGGAGCATCTGCCTAAGATTCGACTGTTGTAAATTTAATTTTATCAAGATCAATCATCCCTGTTCCTACAGGAATCAATCGACCAATAACCACGTTCTCTTTAAGATCTTCTAAGGTATCTACGGTTCCTGCAATGGATGCAGAGGTAAGTACCTTGGTGGTATCTTGGAATGATGCTGCTGAAATAATAGAGTCTGCCCCTACCGCTGCACGTGTAATACCAATTAAAAGAGGTTCTGCAATGGCAGGCTCACCACCAAGTTTGATAACTTTTTTATTCTCTTCAATAAATTTACGCTTAGAGACCAAGTCACCTGCAATAAATTTAGAGTCTCCACTATCAACCACTTTAACCTGTCGCATCATCTGAGAGACCACAATCTCGATGTGTTTATCCGAGATATTAACCCCTTGTCGACGATAAACCATCTGTACCTCTTCGACAATATAGTCATAGAGTGCCTTCTCTCCGAGTGCTGCTAAAATATCGTGGCTAGAGATGGTACCATCGGTAAGCTTCTCTCCTGTATGCACAAAGTCTCCTTCGGCAACTTCAAGATGTCGATTCTTATCGATAAACTGTTCAACCATTCGTCCATTTTCATCGGTAATAATAAGACGTTTTTTACCACGCAATGGCTTACCAAAACTAACAGTTCCATTAATCTTTGCAATATGTGCAGGATCTTTTGGTCGACGTGCTTCAAAGAGCTCTGATACCCGAGGAAGACCTGAGGTAATATCACTTGACTTTTGAGCCGCTTTTGGTGTTTTTGCCAAAATATCCGCAATCCCAACACGTTGTCCATCTTTTACGAAAATTGAGGTCTTAGGATCCAATGAATAGGAGATGATCTCCCCATCATCGGTTGCCAAAACAATCGCAGGTTTATAGGTAGTAGGAATATAGTCATTCAAGGTCAATCGACTCTCTCCTGTAAGCTCATCGAACTGTTCTACTACCGTAACGCCTGGAATAATATCTTCAAATTTCACCACACCATTGGACTCAGAGATAATAGGTTCAGAGTAAGGATCCCACTCTGCAATTACCACTTGGTCATCACTTTTGGGTGCAGCAATCAGATCACCACGTGAAACGATACTGTCATCTTGAACTTTTACCAATGAACCACGAGCAATATAGTGTCGTGCTGCTTCACGCTCATTCTCATCGACAATAACAGCGAAAAGCCCCTTCTCTTTGACATGTTCACCCTCTTTAATGGTCTCGATTCGCTCGATATAGTCTCCTTTAAGTAAGAAGAATTTAACCGTTCCTTTGGCATCAGCATAGATATTTTGGGTAATAGGAGCACCATCTTCAACCTTCAACTCTGAAGCAAAAGGGATACGGTTAGGAACCGACCATGCCTCTTTGATAAGCTCAACAATAGAGTCACCCTCTTCGATAATCTCACCATCCTCATAAGGAATAAAGAGTTTACCATCAACCTTACCACCAACACCTGCAAGCTCATTGGTCTTGGCAACATCACTCTTTCGAACCACATATTTTTGCTCTTTAGCACCCTGTTGTACCACCAAAGTAATTTCGGTATGAGAGTGAATAACCGAAACACGACCGCGAGTTAAAGATTTAACTTTTGGCTCAACCAAAAGAACCCCTGCGTTTCTTCGGTTTGAAACCAAAAGTTTGCCCTCTGAGTTACGATAAACATTCAGGTTATAATAACGGATAAACCCTTCTTTATTGGCGATAACCTGTCGCTCCTCTTTACCTGCCGTAGCCGTTCCCCCTGTGTGGAAGGTACGCAAGGTCAGCTGAGTTCCAGGCTCCCCAATTGATTGTGCAGCAACAACCCCAACCGCTTCACCTGTTTTAACGATCTTGTTCTCTGCCATGTTTAGACCATAACATTTTGCACAGATCCCTTTGGGTGCCTTACAAGTAACCGAAGTTCGAATATTAACCGAACGTACTCCTGCGTCGGTAATAAGGCGTGCTAAATCTTCATCGATCATGGTACCTTCACTTACCAATACTTCTGAAGTTACAGGATCGATAATATCTTGTGCAATTACCCGTCCATAGACACGATCCGCTAAGGGTTCAATTAACTCATTCCCCACAAGAATATCAGAAACATCAACCCCCTCATGAGAGCCACAATCGTGCATTACAACTTTAACATTCTGAGCAACATCGATCAATTTTCGAGTCAAATATCCCGCACTTGCCGTTTTCATTGCGGTATCAGCAAGACCTTTTCTCGCTCCGTGAGTTGAAATAAAGTACTCTAGTACGTTTAGACCTTCACGGAAGTTAGAGGTAATAGGTGTCTCAATAATTGATCCATCTGATTTTGCCATCAGACCCCTCATTCCTGAAAGCTGTCGAATCTGTGCGGCTGATCCCCTCGCACCTGAATCTGCCATCATGTGTACGGAGTTGAATCCATCTTTATCTTTTTTAATCAACTCCATCAACTCACTTGCGACCTCATTATTGGTATCTGTCCAGATATCAATAATTTTATTATATCGCTCTTGCTCGGTTAAAAGCCCTTTAGCAAACTGTTTTTGAATCTCAATAACCTGCTCTTTTGCTGCAAGGATAGTAGGCTCTTTAGCATCAGGTACTTTAATATCATCAATAGAAATTGAAACACCAGAACGAGTAGCATACTTAAATCCAATATCTTTAAGGTCATCCAAAAACTCAGAGGTATAAGAGATCCCACTATTGGCATAAATATAATCAACCAATGCAGAGATATCTTTTTTCTTGAGTACCTTATTCCAATAACTCTGTGGTACATAATCAGGAATAATGTCTTTCAAGATAACACGACCTGCCGTGGTGGTAATAATCTTACCATCAATAACGGTTCGAATCTTGGCATTAAGATCCAATCCACCCTGCTCGTTGGCAATGACGACCTCGTTAACATTAGCAAAGAGTTTATGCTCCCCTGCTACGCCAATTTTCTCCAAGGTCAAGTAGTAAAGTCCCAAAATCATATCCTGAGAAGGAACCGCAATCGCTTTACCTGAAGCAGGAAGCAGAATGTTCATCGATGCCAACATCAAGATTTTTGCCTCTGCAATCGCTTCAGAAGAGAGTGGTACGTGTACCGCCATCTGGTCACCATCGAAGTCGGCATTAAATGCAGCACAAACCAAGGGGTGCAACTGAATTGCTTTTCCATCAATCAACTTAGGATGGAATGCCTGAATCGAGAGTTTATGCAGTGTTGGTGCACGGTTTAATAAAATTGGATGTCCATCAACCACCTCTTCTAGACACTCCCAAACCTCATTGCTTTTCTTCTCGATCATCTTTTTGGCTTGCTTCAAAGTTGTTGCATACCCACGCTCTTCGAGTTTTGCCATCACGTGTGGTTTAAAGAGCTCAATTGCCATCTTTTTAGGCAATCCACACTCATCCATCTTTAGGTTTGGTCCCACAACAATAACCGAACGTCCAGAGAAGTCAACCCGTTTACCAAGCAAGTTCTGTCTGAATCGTCCCTGCTTTCCTTTAATCACTTCGGAGAGGGATTTAAGTGGTCGTTTGTTCGCACCTTTAACTGAGTTTCCTCGTCGTCCATTATCAAAGAGTGCATCAACAGACTCTTGAAGCATTCTTTTTTCATTACGCACAATAATCTCAGGTGCATCGAGTTCTACCAATCTTTTAAGTCGTTGATTTCGGTTAATTACCCGTCGATAGAGATCATTAACATCTGAAACGGCAAACTTTCCACCATCTAGACTTACCAATGGTCGAAGATCAGGTGGCATAACAGGCAATACTGTCAACATCATCCACTCAGGTCGATTACCCGATTCCAAAAAGGACTCAATTACTTTAAGACGCTTAACAATGGTTTTACGTTTAGCTTCAGATTTGGTTGCTTGAATATCCTCTTTAAGTTGAGCAAACATATCTACCAGATCCAGATCTGCAAGAAGCTCCTGAACAATCTCTCCCCCCATACGGGCATCGAGTCCTGAATCAGGGAAACGTTGAACAATAGATTGATACTGCTCTTCATTAAGCACATCAAATTTTGCTAAAGGGGTGGTTCCTTCACTATCATAACTTGCCATACCTGGATCTTTAACGATGTAGGCTTCATAATAAAGTACCCGCTCAAGATCTTTCATCTTAACACCCAAAAGGGTTCCAATTCTAGAAGGCAAAGAGCTTACATACCAGATGTGTGCTACAGGAGCAACCAAATCAATGTGTCCCATACGATTTCGTCGGACTTTAGAGGTGGTAACTTCAACCCCACACTTCTCACAAACCACACCCTTATAACGCATCTTTTTATATTTTCCACAAAGACACTCAAAATCTCGAACAGGTCCAAAGGTCTTAGCACAAAAGAGCCCATCACGTTCAGGTTTAAGGGTTCGATAGTTAATGGTTTCAGGCTTTTTAACCTCTCCATAACTCCATGATCGAATCTTCTCAGGACTTGCAACACGCAGACGCATTGCCATAATATCCATCGGTCTCTCTTCTGAGGTTAAATCTATGGGGTGTAAGTTGTCTAAAAAGTCGCTCATTATGCCTCTCCTACTTTATCTTTTTCAAATAGATCCACATCAAGACCCAGTGCTTGTAGCTCTTTGGTCAAGACGAACATCGTCTCAGGAACCCCTGATTCAGGTACGGATTCCCCTCTTGTAATGGCACGATACGCACGGGTACGTCCATCCACATCATCGGATTTAATGGTGAGCATCTCTTTAAGAATATGCGATGCACCATAGGCTTCAAGTGCCCACACCTCCATCTCTCCAAATCGCTGTCCACCAAAGAGTGCTTTACCACCAACTGGCTGTTGGGTAACAAGAGAGTAAGGTCCAGTCGATCGAGCGTGAACTTTTTCATCTACCAAGTGGTGAAGCTTCAACATGTACATGTATCCCACGTTAACACGCTCGATCATCTTCTCACCTGTTTTTCCATCGTAAAGCTCTGTTTTTCCATCGGTATCCATCTTAGCAAGTTCAAAGAGCTTATCAAACTCTTCTGCGTTGGCACCCTCAAAGACTGCTGCACCAAACTTAACACCCTTTGCCCAATCCCGTGCATAAGTTAAGAGCTCTTCATCACTCATCTTACCAAGTGTCTCTTGTGCATTCATCAATTTTGCTACATCAGCAATTTCAATCATTTTAGCACGAAGATCAGCAATCATGGTCTCTTTTTTCTCGTCAAACATCGCTTGTAGTTGATCTCCAAGCTTCTTACCAATCATCCCTAAGTGAACCTCTAGAATCTGACCAATATTCATCCGTGAAGGTACCCCTAGAGGGTTAAGAATAATATCTACAGTCTTACCATCTTTGGTGTAAGGCATATCAATTTCAGGAACAATATTAGAAACAATACCTTTGTTTCCGTGACGACCTGCCATCTTATCCCCCACTTTAAGCTTACGCTTAGTAGCAATGTAAACTTTAACCAATTTGGTCACCCCGTTGGGGAGAATGTCATCTTTTTCAAGAATGTGCAACTTCTCTTCATGTGCCTCTTTGAGCTTCTTCTTCTGTCGTTGGAAGTAGTTTTTCGCAGAGTTATACTCAGCTTGAATCTCTGCAGAGTATGACTGAACCACGTTTCGAATTGCAAAACGGTTAACTTCCAAGATCACCTCGGCAGGAATTTTATCACCCGCTTCATAGAAAGTATCCCCAATGGTCACATCTTGTACTAACTCAGCTTTAGAGAGCATCGCTGCAATTCGAAGCAACTCTTCACGGTCAATCATAAGCAGTTTATCATGATGTTCGCCATCAAGTACTGCCTTCTCCTCTTCGTACGATTGCACCGCACGTTCATCTTTCTCTTGACCTTTTTTAATAAAGACTTTAACATCAACCACAACCCCTTCCATAGAGGCAGGGCAGTAGAGCGATTTATTCACCACATGTCCTGCTTTATCTCCAAAAATAGCACGTAAGAGTCGCTCTTCGGGAGTAGGCTTAATCTCACCTTTTGGAGAGACTTTCCCCACCAAGATCATCCCAGGTTTGACATGGGTTCCTACTTTAACAATTCCTGATTCATCTAAATGGGTTAACTCATCTTCACGAATATTCTGGATATCACGAGTAATCTCTTCGGTTCCATGTTTTAGTTCACGTGCTTCAATCTCTTTCTCATACGTATGTACGGAGGTAAAGGTGTCTTCTCGCAAGATCTTCTCGGAGATAATAATCGCATCTTCGTAGTTATATCCATACCATGGCATAAAGGCGACCATACAGTTCTTACCAATCGCAAGCTCACCCATATCCATGTTGGGTCCATCGGCAATAACTTGACCTGCTTCAACAACATCACCCAATTTTGCAGTAGGGGTCTGGGTGAAGGTGGTGTTTTGGTTGGTTCGCATGTTCTTTTCCATAGGATAATGATCAATGTAAACACCTGCTTCATCTTCGCCCAAGATATAGATATTCTTAGAATCGACCTTCTCTACTTTTCCAGGACGCTTGGCTTTGACCGACTCCCACGCATCACGACTCACAATTGCTTCCATTCCTGTACCCACAATAGGTGCATCGGTTTTAAGCAAAGGAACCGCTTGACGTTGCATGTTTGATCCCATCAATGCACGGTTTGCATCATCGTGCTCCAAGAAAGGAATCAATGCCGCAGCAGACCCAGAAACCATCAACGGTGAAATATCAATAAGTGAAACTTTTTTGGTCTCATTGAGCAAAATCTCTCCATTGCATCGTGTCTCAATAAGATCATCTACAATCTTACGATCTACAACTTTAGTAGATGCTGGAGCAATAACCAAGTCCTCTTCTTGTGTAGCTGTAAGATAAACAATCTCATCTTGTACCACACCATCAACGACTTTATTGTAAGGTGCTTCAATAAAGCCTAAATCATTAACTTTTGCATAGGTTGCTAGAGTATTGATCAGACCAATGTTTTGCCCTTCAGGGGTCTCAATCGGACAGATACGACCATAGTGAGTGGGGTGAACATCCCGTACTTCAAAACCAGCACGCTCTTTAACCAGACCACCTTCTCCTAGTGCAGAGAGTCTTCTTTTATGCGTTACTTCAGAAAGAGGGTTGGTCTGATCCATAAATTGAGAGAGCTGACCAGAAGAGAAAAACTCCAAAATGGTATTGGTAATCATCTTGGAGTTAACCAGATCATGAGGCATCAACTCATCAAGTTGACCTGAAAGCGTGGTCATCTTATCACGGATCGCTTTTTGCATTTTGGTTAAACCATTATAAAGCTCATTTCCTAAGAGTTCACCAATGGCTCTAATTCTTCGGTTACCCAAGTGATCTCGATCATCGATATGCCCTGAACCATTTTTAACTTTACTTAAGTACTTCACCGTATGAATAATATCATCAGCGGTCATCACCGTTACATACTCAGGAACATCAAGTCCTAGTTTGTGGTTCATCTTCATTCGACCAACTTTGGTCAGATCGTATCGCTCAGGATCAAAAAAGAGTTGACGCAAGAAGTTTTTGGCAGCTTCTGCGGTTACAGGCTCCCCTGGTCTCATTACTTTATAGATACGAATGGCAGAGAGGGCATTCTCATCTTCTATCTCTTCTGTCTGCTTTAGTAATCTAAGAGACTCTTGATCGGCAATAAAGGACTTGATAATCGAATCATCAGCACCTTCTGCCAAGTCATCCGCAATAACAAAGCTCTCTACTCCTGAATCAATAATTTTTTTAAGTCTTAACTCATCAAGTGCGGTAACGACATCATAAAGCACCTCTCCACTCTCTTGATCCACAATTGGAGCAGCCAAGTGACGCTCAATCAAAATCTCAAGAGGATACTCTACCCACTCAAGTCCTTCATCTTCAAGCTTCTGTGCTTTTTTCTTGGTAAGTCGCTTGGATGCGGCTACCACAATATTTCCATCTAAGTCACGTACCTCATAAGGGGCTCGACCTGTGAAATCTTTAGCTGAAAAACGTGTAACAAATCGATTATCACGGACATGAATCTCTTTACTTGAATAAAAGAGTTTCATAATATCCTCTTTGGAGTAATCCAAAGCACGGAAAAGAATGGTTACAGGAATCTTTCGTCGTTTATTAATTCGTGCATAAAGAATATCTTTGGCATCATACTCAAAATAGAGCCATGATCCACGATCGGGAATAATCTGAGCTGAATAGATCAACTTATTGGCAACCGTAGTCGCCTCTTCCTCTTTAAAAATTACCCCAGGAGATCGGTGAAGCTGATTAACAACTACCCGCTCTACTCCATTAATAATAAAAGAGGTTCGATCGGTCATGAGTGGAATATCTCGGACAAAAACCGCTTGCTCTTTAATCTCTTTTGGATCAAGTTTTTCACCTGTCTTCTCATCTCGATTCCAGATGGTCAAAGAGATATTCATCTTAAGTGATACTGAGTAGGTTAATCCACGTTCCATACACTCTCGTATGGTATATTTAGGTTGAACAATTTCAGAACCCTTGTACTCTAAGGTTAATCTATTTTGTTGATCGTTAAGAGGGAAAACTGAACGAAAAACTTTTTCAATGGTAGATTCAGATCGATCTTTGGCATCGATCATTAAGAAATCATCATAAGATTTTTGTTGCAATTGAAGTAGATTAGGAACAGCAATTTGTCGAGGTGTCTTCGAAAAGTCGACACGAAGTCTATTTCCTGAGTGTAAAGAGTTTAACATGGGCGAACCTTATTTAGTATGTTATGTTAATGATATAAATGTATAGATATACAAAAAAACTATTGCGCAATAGCTTATCGCTATACCTAAGATAAAATTGATTGATTTTGTATTGTTACTAATGCAATACAAGAGTTGTACTCTACTGTTACTAATGCAGTAGAAGAAAGGGTCGAAATAGTTATGGTGTCTCAAGGGAGTCTCCCCTTGAGACGGATAAGTCACAATAAAGGACTTATTTAAGCTCACACTTAGCGCCAGCCTCTTCGATCTGTTTTTTGATCTCTTCAGCTTCCTCTTTAGATATTGCTTCTTTAAGAGTTGTTGGAACCTCTTCAACAGCAGCTTTTGCTTCTTTAAGACCAAGACCAGTAATTGCTCTTACTACTTTAATTGCATTAATTTTCTTCGCACCAGCATCAGTAAGAACTACATCAAACTCAGTTTGCTCCTCTTCTGCTTCAGCTGTTGCCGCACCACCTGCTACTACAGTTGCTTGAGCAGATACACCAAAATGCTCTTCAAATTCTTTTACAAGCTCAGAAAGTTCTAATACTGACATGTTTGAGATAAACTCTAATACATCTTCTTTAGTTGTTGCCATAATTAATTCCTTTTAATCATTCTATTTTTAATTCTATGGATAATCTATTATCCTAACTCAACGCTGGCTAAAGCCAACCCTACGCTTCTTCTTCTTTTTTAGTTGCTAATGCTTGAAGTCCGATGGTAAAGTTACGCACAGGACCATTCCAAGTATTAAGTAACATACCAAGAAGTTCATCTCGACCTGGAAGTTTAGCCATAGCATTAATCGTAGCGATATCAGCAACTTTTGACTCAATTACTCCAGTTTTGATTGAGAAGTGATCTTTATTGGCTTCTGCAGATTTATCTGCTACTTTACAAGTAGCAATCTGATCTTCACCCCAAATAAAGATATTGGTGTCCACTAATTCCATTGCTTCACAATTAGCATTTTTTAATGCAATCGCTGCAAGTGTGTTTTTGACAACACGCACGTGAACATCATTCTCTTTTGCTAATCGTCTTACACCCTCTAATGCTTCAACAGTCATACCTTTGTAATCACAAACGATTACAGCACCCTGATCAGCAAAAGCAGTGCTAAGTTCATTAACAATAGCCTCTTTTTCTGTTCTTGTCATTGGTTCTCCTTTCGACCTCTAATGGGGTGTTGTCTCCAACACATCTGCCTTTTCAAACAGAATAATTAAGCTTTCGCCCCCATTATCTTCAGCCTAAATTCTTATGCCAATAAGCATAAAGCAAGAGGCACCATTTAGGTGCCCTAAGCTTTAGACTTACGCCTTCATCTCAATTAATTCAGTAGTATCTAAGGTGATCGCTGGACTCATGGTTAATGAGAGTGCACCATTTAAGATATATCGTCCCTTTGCAGAAGCTGGTTTTACTTTGTTGATGGTCTTAACAAAAGTCTCTAAGTTTTCTTTGATCTTCTCTGCACCAAAACTTACTTTTCCAATTCCCGCATGAATATTACCTTTTTTATCGGTTCTAAAGTTAACTTTCCCACCTTTAGCTTCAGTTACTGCTTTAGCAACATCCATGGTAACTGTTCCTGTTTTAGGATTAGGCATAAGACCTTTTGGCCCTAAAATTCTAGCTACTTTACCCAAAGTTCCCATCATGTTTGGGGTAGCAATAACGGTATCAAAATTAATGATTCCCTCTTTGATCTGCTCAATAAGTTCATCACTTCCAACCAAATCTGCACCTGCTGCTCTTGCTTCATCTGCTTTATCATCTTTAGCAAAAACCGCTACACGTACATTTTTCCCTGTACCGTTAGGAAGAACCACTGATCCTCTTAACATTTGATCTGCATGTCTAGGGTCAACATTTAAGTTTAATGCGATCTCAACAGTCTCATCAAACTTAGCTGATTTTAAATCTTTAAGAAGAGCTGTCGCTTCATCAACTGAATAGTTCTTCTCTGCTTCTATTTTCTCTAAGAGTGCTGCTCTTTTTTTACTTACTTTCTTTGCCATTTATCTCTCCACGATCTATATTAACTATAATCTCCCACTACAAATAGAATCATTTGATTAAGTGGTACCACAACTGAACTTACTCAGCGATCTCTACACCCATACTTCTACAAGTACCCATGATAATTTTTGCTGCCATCTCTTTATCATCAGTATTTAAGTCAGCAATTTTTAAGTCAACAATCTCATTGATCTGATCCATGGTTAATGTTGCTACTTTATTTTTTAAAGGGTTATCTGAACCACTTTTTAAGTTTGCTGCTTTTAAAATAAGTTCTGATGCAGGTGGTTGCTTGGTTACAAATGTAAAGCTTCGATCTGCATATACAGTAACTTCAACAGGAACTTTGAATCCCATTTTATCTTTAGTTCGCTCGTTAAATGCCTTACAGAACTCCATAATGTTTACACCACGTTGTCCCAATGCAGGTCCTACTGGTGGTGATGGATTTGCAGATCCAGCGGGAATCATCATTTTGAACTTTTCAGTTACTTTTTTTGCCATCTTTGTCTCCTTAGATTAAATAGTTTTGATTAAATAAAAACTTCAGAAATAGAAACCATGTTTTTATTACTGAAACTTTCTTTGGAAATTTGTAGGGAGGAATTTCCCTACTTAATAATTTATAAAATCTTTTCTACTTGAGTATAGAGAATCTCTACAGGGGTATTTCGACCAAAGATAGAAACATTAAGTTTTAATTTTCCATGATCAAGATCATACTCTTCCACCATTCCTGTAAAGTTAGAGAAAGGTCCATCAATGATACGAACCATCTCTCCTGTCTCAAAGTCTACTTTTGGTTTAGGAGCAGATTTGTTTTCCATCTTGTCTAAAATAACTTTAATATCAGCACTACTTAAAGGTGTTGCTGTTTTCCCCTCTCCAATAAAACGAGAAACACGTGGAAGACTTTGAATTTTATGCCATAGACTGGTATCTAAGTCAACTGAGGCAAAAACATATCCAGGATAGAGAGTACGTTCAGTAATTTTCTTCTCACCATTTTTAACTTCGATAACCTCTTCTGTAGGGACAATAATACTCTCTACTTGATCCTCTATTCCATGCTCTACTGCTAAAAGCTCAATACCTTTTTTAACTGCTTGCTCACTTCCTGAGTAGACCTGAATTGCATACCACTGAAATGCCATCTTAGCTTCCTACTGCTGCAGAGACAATTCCTGACATAATCATGTCAACAAGTGCTAAAAATATTGATATAACAGTCACAACGATAAAGACAGCAAAAAACGCTTGTCTCACTTGCACTTTTGTCGGAAATATAACTTTTTGAATCTCTTCTTTAACGTGTGCAAAATATGTTGTTAATTTTTCCATGTTTGTAATTACCTTTTATTATGGCAGGCCAAGAGGGACTCGAACCCCCGGCACCTGGTTTTGGAGACCAGTGCTCTACCAACTGAGCTATTGGCCTAAGAATGTGTAGTAATAAGGTTACTACTAAAGCAAACCTAGTTTATGTAAAGAGAGCTGAAACTTACAGCTTCATCTCTTTATGTGTGGTATGACATCTACACCACTTGCAGTATTTTTTTAAGGCAAGCTTTTCTGTAGTGTTTCTTTTGTTCTTAGTTGTGTGATAGTTACGTCGCGTACACTTTTCACAACCCAAGTGAATTGTTTCTCTCATCTATTTCTCCTAAAAGCAAACTATAAGAGGGTAAAAACCCTCTTATAATGGTGACTACTCAATAATTTCAGATACAACACCCGCACCAACAGTTCGTCCACCTTCACGGATCGCAAACTTGGTACCTTGCTCAAGAGCAACTGGGTTGATAAGCTCAACAGTAATTTTAACATTGTCACCAGGCATAACCATCTCTGTTCCCTCTTCAAGAGTAATAGAACCAGTTACGTCTGTTGTTCGTACATAGAACTGAGGTCTATAGTTGTTAAAGAATGGTGTGTGTCGTCCACCCTCTTCTTTAGTAAGAACATATACTTCTGCTGTAAATTTCTTATGAGGAGTAATTGAACCTGGCTTACAAAGAACCATACCTCTCTCAACTTGATCTTTAGAGATACCACGGATAAGAACACCACAGTTATCACCAGCTTGACCACAATCCATCTCTTTACGGAACATCTCAACACCAGTAACAGTAGTTTTTTGTGTATCTCTAATACCAACGATCTCTACTTCGTCTCCAACACATACTTGACCTCTATCAATTTTACCAGTTACAACGGTACCACGACCTTGGATGGTAAAGATATCTTCGATTGGCATAAGGAAATCTTTATCTGTCTCTCTCTTAGGCTCAGGAATATAGTTATCTACTTCATTCATAAGTTGGATAATTTTTTCTGACCACTCACCAAGATTTCCAGCTTTTGCCTCTTCTAGTGCTTGGAATGCAGAACCAGCTACGATTGGTGTATCGTCTCCAGGGAACTCATACTCTTCGAGAAGCTCACGAACTTCCATTTCAACAAGCTCTAACATCTCTTCTTTATCTTCTTCATCAAGTTGATCTTCTTTGTTCAAGAATACAACAATATAAGGTACACCTACTTGCTTAGAAAGAAGAATATGCTCTCTTGTTTGAGCCATTGGTCCATCAGTTGCTGCAATAACAAGAATCGCACCATCCATTTGAGCCGCACCAGTAATCATGTTTTTAACATAGTCGGCGTGACCTGGACAGTCTACGTGAGCATAGTGTCTTGTATCTGTTTCATACTCTACGTGAGAAGTAGCAATAGTAATTCCTCTTTCTCTCTCTTCTGGTGCGTTATCAATCGCATCATAATCCATAAATGCAGAGTTGTTTTTTGTTGCAAGAACAGCTGTAATTGCAGCAGTTAATGTAGTTTTACCGTGGTCAACGTGACCAATTGTACCAATGTTAACATGGGGTTTAGTTCGTTCGAATTTTTCTTTAGCCATCTCGATCTCCTAGATTTTTTAAAATTTTCCGACATTATATCAGACGTAACTCAATATTGCTTTAATTACCAACAATATGGACAAAACTATTTTCGTATCTTGTAGAAGGAAAACACTTTTGTCCATAGTTTATGGTGGAGCCCATAGTGAGACTTGAACTCACGACCTCTTCCTTACCAAGGAAGTGCTCTACCCCTGAGCCATATGGGCATAATTATCTATAAGTGTTTGAGATTTAATTCTGCACCGAGAATCAACAATGTGAAGTATTAAAAAATAAAATTTCACATCAGCTCCCAAAAAGAAAATACCATGGAGCGGGAAACGAGACTCGAACTCGCGACCCTCAGCTTGGAAGGCTGACGCTCTAGCCAACTGAGCTATTCCCGCATCTTTAAGTATTATATAACATGGTGGTGAGTGAAGGATTCGAACCTTCGAAGACATAGTCAGCAGATTTACAGTCTGCCCTCGTTGGCCGCTTGAGTAACTCACCAAATGTCGTGTTATATTTTTTGGTCAAACACTGATAAAATTTTTAATGGAGCTGATGAAGGGACTCGAACCCCCGACCTGCTGATTACAAATCAGCTGCTCTAGCCAACTGAGCTACATCAGCACCATTTCCTTTAAAGATTTCCTTTAGGTCATTCTTTAAATGGACTCGAATTATAGGGAAAAAACTTTTCAATGTCAAGGGTTTTTGTAAAAAAAATGATTTTTTTTCAAAATTCGCTATAATTTAGAAAAAATAAGGGATTTATCCAATGAAAATACTCTTTTCACCCAGTGAAAGCAAAACTCAAGGAGGAGAGGCTCCTTTTAAGTTCAAAGAACTTCTCTTTCCTCAACTCTCCCCTCTTCGTCAAAAACTTATAAAAAACTATAATGAGATAATTAAGAAAAAAGATATGCGTGAACTCTCTAAAATGTTTGGACTTAAAAAAGAGGAACAGATTCTTCTCTATACCCATAATATTCTTCAAGAACCTGCGAAGAAAGCTATTCTTCGTTATCAAGGTGTTGCCTTTGATTATCTTAACTATGCAACACTCTCTAAAGAGGCTCAAAACTATATTGATAATAATCTTATTATTTTCTCTAATCTTTTTGGATTCATTCGTGCAGACAATCCTATTCCTCCTTATCGTCTCAAACAGGGCTCCTCTATAGGAGAGATAAAACCTGAACAACATTATAAAGAAGAGAGTTATCTTTTGGAGTCATATCTAGAGGATGAAGAGATCTTAGATCTTCGTGCAGGATTTTATGATAAATTTTACAAACCTAAAAAATCCTACACAACACTAAAATTTATTAAAGAGGGTAAAGTGGTCTCTCATTGGGCAAAAGCCTATCGAGGTTTGGTGCTAAGAGCTATTGCTCAAGCTCAAGCCAATTCAATTGAAGCATTTATGAATCTCTCTATCGAGAACTTAACACTCAAAGAGATTCAAACCAAAAAAAATAGAACAGAGATTATCTATACTATCACACCCTAACCCTCTTTTGATTGAGCTAAAAGTTGACGTACCACTTCACGATCATCAAAGTGGTACTTCTGACCTTGGATCTCAATGCTATCTTCATCTCCTTTACCCAAAATCATCAATACTTCATTCTCTTTTAGCTCTTTAAGTGCCTCTTGAATAGCAAAAGCACGATCTACCATCGCACGGGTATTCGATTGATCTTTGATTCCAGAGAGAATGTCTTGAATAATCTGTGCAGGATCCTCACTTCTTGGATTATCACTGGTGACATAGACTTTTTTTGCAAATGTTGCCGCAACCGCACCCATACGTGGTCGCTTAGTACGATCCCGATCTCCTCCTGCTCCAAATACCACTGCAATATCTCGATCTTTCATACTGTCAAGCACCTGAATCATGCCATCATCGGTATGAGCAAAATCTACAATAACCAAAGGGTCTCGACTGACAACTTCCATACGTCCTGCCACACCAGCAAAATTTTCCACTACATCACAGACCTCTTGAATATCCCTTTTGGTCAAAATTGTAGTAGCTCCAATGGCAGCCATAAGGTTAAATAGATTAAAAAGTCCCACCATCGGTGAATGAAATGTTGCCTCTTTAGCTAGGTGCTTAATACCTGCAGTAATTCCATGACTTAAAGAGAAGGCTTGAACTTTAAAGGTTGCAGGTTCGTCCACTCCATAACTTTGAGCATTTTTAGGATTATAAGTAATATTTTTAATATCATCTTTATTCAGAAGCTTTGGCGATTCATCAGCAAAAAAACGACTCTTAACTGCACGGTACTCCTCTACGGTTTTATGATAATCTAGATGATCTGATGTTACATTCGTATGTACTTTAAGTGCAAAAGAGAGTCCTTCGATACGATTTTGATCGATGGCATGTGAGCTAACTTCCATAATAAAATAGTTACAGCCCCGCTCTTTTGCCCTATTAAGATAGTTCAAAATATGTAAAATTGAAGGAGTGGTCATGCTCTTCTCATCTAAACGCTCATCTTGAGCAAAGAAACCACGTGTTCCTAAAAGGGCAGGTTGTTCTCCTAGATCTAAAAGAAAAGAGTAAATCGCTGCAGTAACAGTTGTTTTCCCATTTGTTCCTGTTACTCCAACCACATTAATATCCTCTAATTCCCATTTAGACAACAACTCTTTAGGAGTAATAAATGAAGGTTTCTGATCCAAACGCTCAAAATATTTTTTATTTTGTGACGTTAATAAAAACTGTGTATCGCTTGCAATGGCATTGGTATCATCTGCAATATACCGATATCCATCTATATTATAATCTATTTTCACCTATTTCTCTTTTTTGATTTTCAATCTTAATCGTGTTTAGGTTTTAACCTATTGTAGAGTGCATAGATCTCTTGATCTTTACCAAAAGCACTGCTCATGGAGTCTAAAAACTCCTCCGCTAACTGGAACTCTCCCCGTTTCATCAATTCGGAGATAAAAGCGATATACTCCTCTTTTCCTTTAAGAATCACTCGTGTAGAGAACATCACATCCTCAAAAGCCCGAGAGAAATCATCCCGACGATCCACGAAATCTAAAAAATCCGTATAACGAATACCATCTTCATACTCAATTCGCTCCTCCAACGGATTAAAAAGCTCATTCAACTGCCCTTTGGTTGTGTCTAGTGTAGCGATAAGATTACTCATCACCTCTTCGGCATCACCTGTCTCCTCTTTGATAATCTGATAATAATCAAAAAGTGCCTGAGCTTCCTCTTCGCTCTCCATACCAATATCACAAAGATAGGCACCAATTTTTGCTGCACCATTATTGGGATTCTCTTTAAGCAGTAATCCATAAGTTATCAATGCATTCTCATATTTACCCAAAGCAAACTGTTGCTCCGCCCGTGATAAAAGAAGATTGATACTAACTTTTGACATAGCTTATCCTAATTGATCCAATTTATCTTCCCATCCATGAGGAACATTCATCACCGTTATATCTGGATGGATTCGCGTCTTCATCTCTTTTTCAATACCAAACTTAATGGTCGTACCTGAACTACCACACCCCACACAAGCACCTTGTAACTGTACGTAGACAATACCATTTCGAATATCAATTAACTTTACATCTCCACCATCTTGTTTTATCCAAACAGCAGCCTTATCTAAAAGCTCTGTTACAATAGGTCTTAACTCTTCATCTGTAAAAGGAAGCACTGCTTCTCCTTAAATTTATATTATTATGATTATACCAAATTGGTTTAACGATTTCACTTTATACATTATAATCTAAAATTTGTCAAGTTATTCTGATCACTTTTGTATCGTATTGAAGCGATAGGATCAAGTTTCTACCTCTCTTTCAATGAAATGTAATAGTTTTCGTTTTACAATACTTTATTCCATTACTTTTCATAAAGGGTACATTAATTAATGATACGACGTCTCTTCAAACGAAAGCAAGCCAACAGTAAACTTGATCAACTGATTAAAAAATATAAAATTCCAAGAGAGTACCTCTCTATCAATAGAAAAGCCATTGCTAAAGGGGTAGCGATTGGTCTCTTTTGGGGATTTATTCCCATGCCCATGCAGATGCTTGCTGTTGTATCCATGACTCCATTTGTCAAATTCAATGTACCCATTGCTATCTCAATGGTTTGGCTAAGTAACCCCATTACCATGCCATTTATGTACTATATGGAGTATCAAACAGGAAATTTTTTACTAGGAAGTGAAGGATTAAAAAATATCGAACTGACCCTTGAGTGGTTCAGTAATAACTGGGACGAGATTCTCATCCCACTTTATGTAGGAACCATCCCCTACTCTGTCTTTGTTTCTGCATTACTCTATTTTCTCATCAACAAACTTTGGATTTTATCTGTCCAAAGAGAGCGACCCAATAGATTTGCAATAAAGTAAGCCTTTATGGCTAAAGCTTTAAAAGTTTTATGCCAACACCTACAGGTTTTTTCTTACTTGGTTTTAACAATATTAAGACAACTGCAATAACACCCAAAGCTTCGATTCCCATAATAACCTCCTAACTGATGAGTAACATCATCTGTTTTATTGTATTAATGCCCCCTTAAAACATCTAACTAATACTCATTATTATAATAAATAAAATTTTAAAAGTAATTGAAAGTTAATAAAAGTGTCATATTTATTCACAAAATAAAATAGACATAAAATAAAAAATATATTTGAAAGTGTTAAGAAATTATTAAAAGTTGCCCAAGAGGGCAACCTCGGCAAGAGAACTATACCAGTTCAATAATTGCCATGGGTGCAGCATCACCACGTCGCATACGGGTTTTAATAATTCGGGTATAACCTCCATTACGCTCCGCATACTCTGGGGCAATTTCTGTTACCAACTTATTGGTACAGACTTTGTCTTGCAAGAGTGCAAAAACAGCACGGTGAGCATTTTCACCAGAAGCTGCTTTTGTAATTAGTTTTTCGAAGTATCTACTAAGCTCTTTTGCTTTTGGAAGGGTTGTCTCTATTCTTCCAGATTTAATAAGAGCGATAGATAGGTTTTTTAACAACGCAGCTCTATGTGCAGAAGTTCTGCTAAGCTTACGATATCCATGCTTGTGTCTCATTTGTCTCTTCCTTTATTCTGAGCTTTCTTTTAGTTGCTCGATTTTCTTTACAAGGTTTACTCTTGTGTTCTCTGGTAATTCGAAATCTTCACCATACCCCAATTTATCTAGGCACTCAGCAATCTCATCAAGGGATTTTTTACCAAGATTTTTGATGTTCTTAATCTCGTTGGCACTCATTAGAACCAATTCACCAACATACTTAATACCAGAACGGTCAAGTGAATTGAATGAACGTGCAGAGAGTCCTAATGAATCAATCTGTTCAAGGTAGGGTTTAATCTCACTATCATCGTTGCTTCGTTTTACAGGTGTTGCATTAATCTCAACATCCAATACACCATTAAAGACCGAAAGCTGTTTATACATTGTCTCTAATGCATTGGTAAAAGCATCTACAGGGGATATTTGCCCATCAGTTTCAATATCAAAGATGATCTTCTCATAGTTGGGATTATCCTCTACAAGAACATTAACGATCTCATAGTTTGCTTTCTTTACAGGTGTAAAGAAAGCATCCAATGCGATGGCATCGGGATCTACCTCTTCTCTAAGATCTTCACTCTGAACATACCCCAAACCTTTTGCAATTACAACCGTAAAGTTTAGAACAGCATCTTCATTTAAGGTGGCTAAAAATGAATCTGGATTGACAACATCAATCTCATCATTGACCAAGTCTGAAGCTTTAATATCTCTTGGTCCAGAGAAACTGTAATTAATCTCTGCTCTCTCTACACCCTCTTGAAGTTTAAAACGAATATTTTTCAAGTTAATAATAAACACCGCCACATCTTCATGCATTCCACGAACGCTATCAAACTCATGGGCAGCCCCTTCAATCTTTACAGAGATTGGAGCATATCCTACTGATGAGCCTAAAATAAGTCTTCGTAGAGGATGTGCTAAGGTGATAGCATAACCACTCTCAAAAGGGTAGGCAATAACTTCAGATCTGTTTTCAGCGAGTTCATTCACTTCAACATTTTCTGGAAGTGATGGAGCTATTTTAATTTTTTTCATTTTTTGCCTTTGTTACCTAGATTACTTATTACTTAGAGTAAAGCTCAACGATTAGTCTCTCTTCAACTGGTATGCTAATCTCTTCTCTGTTTGGAATTCGTGTAAAGATACCAAAAAGTTTATCTTTTTCAACATCAACCCACTCAACCATACCTGTTTGATTGGTCAACTCCATTGCACGAACTACTTGTGGATTGGCTTTAGACTTCTCTCGAATCTCAATCTTCTGTCCTGCTTTTACACGATATGAAGGGATATCTACTCGCTTACCATCAACAAGAACGTGTCCGTGGTTAACAAGCTGTCGAGCAAATCTTCGAGTGGTTGCAAATCCCATTCTATATACAACATTATCAAGTCGTTGCTCAAGTAATTGAATAAGAATAGAACCTGTGTTCCCCTCTTTTCGGTTAGCCTCTTTAAAGAGTGCTCTAAACTGCTTTTCACTTACACCGTACATGAATTTAGCTTTTTGCTTCTCTTGAAGCTGCTCACCATATTCACTTAACTTTGTTCTTCTTTGACCATGTTGCCCTGGTGGGTATGGTCTTTTTTCTAAAGCGGATTTACCTGCCAGTCTTCTCTCACCTTTTAAGCCGAGATCAACACCAAGTCTTCGCTCTAGTTTTTCAACTGGACCTCTATATCTTGCCATTTGTATTACCTTTAATTATTCTATTAAATATCGGTTCAATCACTCAGGTGATTAAACTCTTCTCTGCTTAGGAGGACGACAACCATTATGAGGTAATGGTGTGATGTCTTTGAGCCACATTACACGAATTCCCTCAGTTGCACCAACTGATTTAACCGCTGTATCTCGACCAGAACCAGGTCCTTGAACTTTAATTCCGACCTCTTTAATTCCATGTTCCATTGCTTTGTTCATCGCATCAGCAACCGCTTCAGCAGCCGCAAAAGGGGTAGATTTTTTAGAACCTTTGAACCCTAAAGCACCTGCAGAACTCCATGCAATAACGTTACCCATCTCATCAGTAACAGTGATTACTGTATTGTTAAAAGTTGCTGCTACGTAAACAACACCTTTAGCAATATTCTTTTTTGCTTTTTTCTTAGCCATTTATCATTACCTTCTTATGCTGCACCAACAGTTTTTCTTTTACCCTTACGAGTTCTAGCATTTGTCTTCGTTTTTTGACCACGAACAGGAAGTCCTCTTCGATGTCTAAGTCCTCTATAGTTACCAAGATCCATAAGACCTTTGATATCCATTGCTACTTTTTTACGAAGATCTCCTTCTACCATGAAGTTCTCTTGAATCTCGTTACGAATTGCTGCTGCTTGTGCATCGGTTAACTCATAAACTCTTGTATTATAATCAATACCTGTTGCATCAAGAATTTTTCTTGAACTATGAAGACCTATACCATAGATATAAGTAAGTCCGTACTCAATTCTCTTTTTTTTAGGTAAATCAACACCTGATATACGTGCCATGCTTATCCTTGTCTTTGTTTATGTTTTGGATTTTTGCAGATTACTCTTACGATACCTTTTCGTTTAATAATCTTACAATCATCACACATTTTTTTTACTGATGGTCTAACCTTCATTGGTGACTCCTAAAGTGTGTTTTTGCACCTTGTTGCGTCATGGTTGGATGAATCTAAATCCAACCAACTCTTATATAAACGGTGCGGATTATATAAAAATTCTTCACGCAGCTTTACTCTAAACCTAGATTTAGGTCGCGAATAGTAACAAAAATGGTATTAAAAGTTGCTTGAAGTTCCTAAAAGTACTTACTTTTTTAAAGAATCGTGACAAAGAGAGGCGAATCTGTGTTATAATTAAAAAAAACAAGGAAAAACCATGAAGCACATGTTATTCGTACTTCCTTTGATATTTATGAGTGCCTGCACCCAACATCAAGTTATACAAGTTCATCAAGAGAGACCCAAACCTATTGTCTCTACAATGGTAAAACGTATCCCTATTCCACTTCAAGATCGTGGCTACAGACTACTTACACAACAACTTATTACAAAACAGAGTCAGTTTGAAAAATTCTTAAAGAGTATAAAAAGACAGAAAGCATGGGATAAAAAAGATAATTTTTTAAATATCTTAAAAACCTCTAATATCGATTTTTCTAAAGAAAACCTTTTAATCTACCCAATGGAAGAGAATGAAGGAACTGTTATTGTCGCGGTTGATCGCCCCATGCAACTGGCAAAACATGCCACCATCCATATTGGCAAAGAGCCCTCACCTCAGATTAAACCCAATAAAATCTACTATGCCGTTGCCTATCTCGTCGATAAAGAGATCCAAGATATAACATTTGATTTAGGAGAAGATAACATTACAATAAGCAATAGATAAATTTAAGCGACATTGGGATCACAAAAGTGATCCCAAAATATAAGAGAGTAAGAAGAGAGGACTATTTGTATCTAAATGTGATACGTCCCTTATCTAAACTGTAAGGGGTTAATTCTACTTTAACCTTATCACCTGGTAAGATTTTAATATAGTGCATACGCATCTTACCTGCAATATGACACAAAATTACATGTTTGTTATCCAACTCTACACGAAATGTTGCATTAGGCAACGCCTCAATTACTTTACCATCAATCTCGATTACATCATCTTTAGCCATTTTTTCTCCTTTGTAAAATATACTGTTGTTAATTTGACGCTGCGTTGGTCAAGATTACTGCTTGATTATCAATAATCGCAACGGTATGTTCATAGTGAGAAGAACGTAGTCCATCTTCACTTACCACTGACCACTTATCCTCAAGGATAATAGGCTGACTCCCTTTTTGACAAACCATGGGTTCTAAACAGAACACCATACCATTTTTAATCTTTGGTCCTTGCTTGGCTTTCCCTTCTAAATAATTAGGGATATTGGGTTCATCATGGGGCTTTGTGCCAATTCCATGCCCACAAAAATCACGAAGAGGAACATAACCTCGACCTGTGATGAACTCCTCTAGCAATGCACTCAACTCTTTAAATCGCATACCCACACGAATATTATCAATGGCATAATAGAGTGCATCTTTAGCACAAGCAATCAATGCTTCATCCTCTTTAGAAATCTTACCAATGGGCATGGTGATCGCTGCATCACCATAATAGCCCTCTAGCTTTGTACCTAAATCCAAGCCTAGTATATCACCCTCTTGAATCTTTGTCTCATCAGGAACACCATGGATACAAACCTCATTAAGAGAGGTACAAACTGAACCTGTAAATCCATAAAGTCCTTTAAATGAAGGCTCAGCACCTTGCTCTCTAATATAAGCTTCACCCATCGCATCAATCTCTTTGAGCGTCATCCCAACAGTGATATTTTCTTGGAGATATTTTAGTGTGTTGCCCACGATTGACCCCGCTTTAGCAAGCTTGGTCATCTCGTGAGGTTTTCTAAGTGGAATAGCCATTAAAGACCTACTGCACCTAATGTTTCATATTTGTTCATATAGACCTGAGCTTCAATCTTTCTCATGGTATCAAGGGCAACTTGAACCACAATCAAAACCGCAACTCCTCCAAAGAAGAACGACGCACCAATGGTGCTAATCAACATAAACGGTATCGTAGAGATCGAAGCCAAATAGAAGGCACCTGCTCCTGTTAGTCGGCTTGCTACTTCATTGATAAACTCTTTGGTATGCTCACCAGGACGAACACCTGGAATAAATCCACCTTGTCGTTTTAGGTTATCGGCAATATCTTTGGCATTAAATACAATTGATGCGTAGAAGAATGCAAAAAAGACAATCAAGATAAAGGTTACCAAGTTAAAAAGAAGTCCACCAGGAGTTAATGCATCGGCAATAGCAACCGCAAACTCATTGGTACTACTTTTAAGCATGGTAAGTGGGAACATTAAGACCGCAGAAGCAAAAATAGGTGGAATAACACCTGCAAGGTTTACTTTAATAGGAATATAGTTCATCACACGTTTATCTTGGTTTTGCATAATCGTTTTTCGTGAATAAGAGATGGGAATACGTCTCTCTCCAAGTTCTACATAGATAATCACAAAAATGGTAGCCAAAATAATCGCAACCATCGCTAAAACTGCCAAGAAATTAAGCTCTCCTGTATTGACCGACTCAATGGTATTAGAGATTGCTGCAGGAATACCCGAAACAATACCTGCAAAAATAATCAATGAGATACCGTTACCAATACCACTCTGTGTGATACGCTCTCCAATCCACATTAAAAGCATGGTTCCTGTAAGCATGGAAACCGTTGTTAAAAATGTAAATGTCATGGGATCAATCATTACCGCACTCTCACCATTGGGTCCTGTCATACTCTGAAGTCCCATTGAGACCCCAAAGGCTTGAACAATGGTAATAAAAATGGTAGCATAACGAATGATCTGCATGTATTTTTGCATTCCATCACGCTCTTTTTTCATTTGACCAACAGCGGGGAAAGTAGCAGCGAGGAGTTCCATGACGATGGAGGCAGTAATATAAGGCATAATACCTAAAGAGATAATACTAAGTCGTTGAATAGCGTTTCCTGAAAACATATTCGCCATACCCAGCATTCCACCACCATTGGAATTAAAAAAATTCGCAATGACGGCAGTATCAACACCTGGAACAGGTACATATGCTAAAACTCTATAGGCAAATAGAAATCCAAAAGTAATCAGTATTTTTTGAGTTAAAGCATTACTCATGGTTAGTTACCACTGGTTGTAACTGCTTCATCTTTAATTTTAGATGCAAGCGCTTTGGCTCCTGTACCAATTAGCTTAACTTTGGTGACAGTCTTTTGCAATTTATGTACAGATTTAATGCTCTCTAATGTAATCTCATCAAGCTCTGCAATTGCCTTAACTTTATCAACATTAATAGCATAAGGCTTAATCACTCTTGAGTTAAATCCAATTTTTGGTAATCGTCTGTAGAGTGGCATCTGTCCACCCTCGAAACCTCTTTTTTCGGAGTAACCAGTTCTTGATTTTTGACCTTTGTTACCACGTCCAGCTGTCTTACCATTTCCTGAACCTTGACCACGACCAACACGTTTTCTATTACGTGTTGAACCTGGTGCTGGTTGTAAATTATGTAAACCCATATCTACTCCCTTACTTTTTAATTCGTTTAAGTGCATCCACCGTTGCTCTTACAAGGTTATTAGGATTATTAGATCCCAATGATTTTGCAATAACATCTTTGATACCCGCAAGCTCTAATACAGGTCTCATCGCACCACCTGCGATTGTTCCTGTACCTTCTGATGCTGGTCTTAAAATAATACGGCTAGCACCTGTTTTTTGTTCAATATCATGGGCAATGGTTGTCCCTTTGATATTCACATGTACAAGAGATTTAAAGGCATCATCAACTGCTTTTTTAATCGCATCAGGCACCTCTTTGGCTTTACCTGTACCATAACCAATGGTACCATTTTTATCACCAATAACCACAAGAGCAGTAAATCTAAAACGTCTACCCCCCTTAACAACTTTGGTAACACGACCAATGTTTACAATCTTCTCTTCGAATTTTTCTCTATCAATATTTTCTGCTAACATGCTTCTCTCTCCTTAAAACTTAATTCCAGCTTCTCTAAGCGCATCAGCAAAAGTCGCTACAACACCGTGATAGAGATAACCATTTCGATCGAAAACAATATTTTCGATATTTTTCGCTTTAAGAGCCTCTGCCATTGCAGCACCTACTTTTTTAACATCTTCACGATTTGCTTTTAGACCCATTTTTCGACCATCAGCAGAAGCCAAAGTTACACCTGTAATATCATCAATTGCTTGTGCATAGAAGTGTTTATTGGATTTAAATACAGAAACTCTTGGAAGTGCTGCTGTTCCTGAAATCTTACCTCTTACTCTTCTTTTACGTTGAAGACGAAGCTTGTTTTTTCTTTTTTGAATACTTTTTAACATCTCTAGCTCCTATTAACTTGCTGATTTTCCAGCTTTTCTGATAATAACTTCATCAGTATACTTAACACCCTTACCTTTGTAAGGCTCTGGTGGTCTAAAGCTTCTAATCTCGGCAGCAACTTGACCAATAACTTGCTTATCAGTTCCTGAGATATGGATAATATTCTTCTCTACTGTTACCTCTACGCCTTCTGGAATAGAATAATCAATAGGATGAGAAAAACCAAGTTGAAGATTCAATGTTTTACCTTGAACTGCAGCTCTGTAACCAACACCATTGATCTCTAAAGATTTTTTAAATCCTTTATCAAGTCCCTCAATAATGTTTGCAAAAAGTGCTCTATAGGTTCCCCAAAATGCTGCACTCTCTTTATTCTCACCAACTTTACTGAAAGTAACTTCGTTACCCTCAATATTGATCCCTACTCTACCATGAGTCTCAAGTCGTTTCTCAAGATTCCCTTTTTTTGCAACCAAAGTCGTACCATCAAGTGATACATCAATACCGTTAGCAACCGTTACAGGTTTTTTTCCAATTCTTGACATATCTACTCCTTACCAAATACTACAGATGACTTCACCACCAACTTTTTGCTTGAACGCTTCATCATTTGCAATCACGCCTTTGTTGGTAGATACTACTAGTGTTCCGTAACCATTTTTAAACGATTTAATCTCATCTGCACCTTGGTAAACACGTCTACCTGGTTTAGAGATTTTTTTAATCTCGTTGATTACACTGTGTCCATTTTCATCGTACTTAAGTACAACTTTAATGGTTTTTTTGTTGCCATCTTCTTTTACTTTATAACTCTCAAGGTAACCCTTGTCTACTAAAATAGAAACAGTCGCCTCAATTGTTTTTGAGTGAAGTAACGTGGTTACGTCTAATCTTCTTTGTGCAGCATTTCTTATTCGAGTAAGAGAGTCTGCAATTATATCTGTCATCATCTGTTACTTCTCCTTACCAGCTTGATTTTTTCATACCAGGGATTAAACCCTCGTTTGCCATTTTTCTTAAACAAATTCTACATAAACCAAAATCTCTGTATACTGAGTGAGGTCTACCGCAAATGTTACATCTTGTATATGCTTGTGTGCTAAACTTAGCAGGACGCTTCTGCTTAGCAATCATTGATTTCTTTGCCATTAGTTCTTTCCTTTAGCGAATGGCATTCCAAGTTTCTCTAATAGAACAAATGCCTCTTTGTCATTCTCTGTACTTGTTACGATGGTGATGTTCATACCGTGAGTTTTAATAATTTTATCAAACTCAACTTCAGGGAACATCAACTGCTCTTGAAGACCAAAGTTATAATTACCTCGTCCATCAAAACCTTTTCTTGGAGTTCCTCTAAAGTCTTTTACTCTTGGAAGGGCAATAGAGACCAACTTATCAAAGAAGTTATACATGTTCTCACCACGAAGTGTAACACGAATACCTGATGGTGCTCCCTCTCTTGCTTTAAAACCAGCAACTGATTTTTTAGCATTAACAATAACTGCTTTTTGACCAGCAATCAAAGAGATGGTATCGGTCATGTTTTGGATAAGCTTATTATCTTTACCCTCTTCACCAGCACCAACAGAGATAACTATCTTCTCAAGCTTAGGTGTCTGCATTACGTTTTTAATCCCACACTCTTCACGAAGTGCGGGTGTAATGTCATTGTACTTTTGCTTCATTCTACTCATAAGATTACGCCTCTACTTTTTTTACATTCGAAATGTGGATTGGCATCTCTTTGTTGATGAATCCACCATCTTTATTCTCTTCGCTTGGCTTAACTGCTTTTTTAGCCAATTTACATCCTGCAACAATAACAGCGTCTTTTTTGGTTAGTACTTTAAGTACTTCACCTGTTTTACCTTTATCATCACCAGCGATAACCAATACTTGGTCACCTTTTTTAATTTTAAACTTTTTATTTGCCATTACCATACCTCTGGAGCAAGTGATACAATTTTCATAAACCCTGCATATCGAGTCTCTCTCGCTACAGGACCAAAAATACGTGTACCAATTGGTTGTTTTTTATCATCAATAATTACCGCAGCGTTATCATCAAATCGAATTAAAGAACCATTTTCTCTTTGAATCTCTTTGTGTGTTCTTACAACTACTGCTTTAACAACTTTACCTTTTTTAACTTTTCCTGTTGGAAGAGCTTTCTTTACAGAAGCAACAATAACGTCACCTACTGAAGCATATCGTCTCTTAGATCCACCAAGAACTTTAATACACATAATCTCTTTTGCACCAGAGTTATCTGCTACATTTAATCTTGTAAAACCTTGAATCATTACGCTTCACCTGCCTTTACAATTTCAAGAAGTCTAAAAGTCTTCCGCTTAGAGATAGGTCGACACTCAATTGCTGTAATGGTATCTCCTACTTTTGCCTCACCCTTCTCATCATGAATAAGGTATTTTTTAAATCTTTTCACAGTTTTGTGATATCGTGGGTGAAGAACTTTTCTCTCAACTACCATAGTAGCTGTTTTTTCACCTGCGATTTTAATGACTGTACCAGTTATTTGTCTTTTTGGCATACTCGCACCCCTTACTTCGCAGCAGCTGTGATAGCTGTTTTGATTCTAGCGATATCTTTTTTCGCTACTCTTAACTCACTAGTGTTAGTAAGTTGCATTGTCTTTTGCTTTGCTCTAAGTGTAAAAAGCTCAAGCTTTTTCTCTTTTAGCATCGCTGTTAACTCTTCAATACTTTTATCTTTAATATCAGTATATTTCATTACTATCCTTTGCAGCGATAATTTTACATTTGAATGGAAGTTTATGCAATGCAAGGGTTAATGCTTCTCTTGCTACATCTTCAGGAACACCTGCCACTTCAAATACAATTCTACCTGGCTTAATGTTCATAACCCACTCTTCTACTGAACCCTTACCTTTACCCATTCTGGTCTCAAGAGGTTTTCTTGTCAAAGGCTTATCTGGGAAAACACGAATCCAAGATTTACCTTGTCGCTTCATTCGTCGAGTCATGGTAATTCTGGCTGCTTCAATTTGTCGAGAGTTGATTCGCCCAGCTGAAACAGCTTTTAGTGCATACTCTCCAAATTCAATCTTGTTCCCACGGAATGATTTACCACGGTTACGACCCTTCATAACCTTACGGAATTTTGTTCTTTTAGGCATCAACATGACTATTCACCTCTTCTTCTTGATGGCTTACGACCACCTCTTTTTTCTTCTTTTGGTTCAGCTTGAATCCCTTTAGCAAGTACTTCACCTTTAAAGATCCATACTTTAACACCAATGATTCCATAAGTGGTATTAGCTTCAGCAAAACCATAATCGATTTTGGCTCGAAGTGTATGCAAAGGAACACGTCCCTCTAAGTACCACTCAGTTCTCGCCATCTCAGCTCCACCCAGTCGTCCAGCAACAGCAACTTTAATTCCTTTAGCACCAGATTTCAAAGCACCTTGAATTACTTTTTTCATCGCACGTCTAAAGGCAACACGACGCTCTAATTGAGTCGCTACGTTCTCAGCTGCTAATTGAGCAGAAGCTTGTGCTCTTTTCTCTTCTTTAATATTAAGGGCAATATCTTTACCAAACTTTTTAGTCAATGTCTCTTTAAGTTTAGTAATATCCGCACCCTTTTTACCAATAATAATACCAGGTCGAGCGGTTACAATAGTAACTCTGATCTTCTTAGCTGTTCTCTCGATAATAAGATTGCTTACACCCGCATAGAAAAGCTCTTTTTTAAGATATGTTCTAAGCTGATAATCTTCAGCAATGAATGCTGATGTTCGCTCTTTTTTTGGAAACCATCTTGATTCCCAGTTTCTATTGATTCCTAGTCTAAGACCTATAGGATTTACTTTTTGACCCATATTATGCTTCCTCTGCTTTTGCTACTTCTACCAAGATGTGTGCGGTTGGCTTCAAGATTCTACTTGCAGTACCTCTAGCTCTTGGTCTCCATCGTTTCATAACTGCTGCTTTATCTACTCTACAAGATGTAATGACTACCTCTTCTGGTTCAAAATCACCGTTGGCTACAGCTGAAGCAATCACTTTAGAGATAATTCGGGCTGCTTTATTGGGCATAAACTCCAATGAAGCCAATGCAAGCTCAGCATTCATTCCCTGTACTTCTCTAGCAATCATTCTGGCTTTATTGGGGGATACACGTGTAAATTTTAATAATGCTCTACTCATAATACCACCTTACCCTTTTCTCTGTACAGAGCCTTTATGACCCTTAAATGTTCGTGTTGGTGCAAACTCACCAAGTTTGTAACCTACGTGGTTCTCTGTAATAAATACAGGGATAAACTGTCTACCATTGTGTACATTGATGGTCAAACCAATGAACTCAGGGAAGATAACGGATCTTCTTGACCAAGTTTTGATGGGTTTATGAGACCCTTCTTCTTTTGCCTTAAGAACTTTTTTCTTTAAGTGGTCGTCTATAAATGGACCTTTTTTAGTTGATCTTGCCATATCTTAACCTTACTTCTTTCTCTTAGAGATAATTAACTTATCGCTAGCTTTTTTCTTACGAGTCTTATACCCTTTAGTAGGCATACCCCATGGAGATACTGGATGTCGTCCTGAGTTGGTTTTACCTTCACCACCACCGTGTGGGTGATCGATTGGGTTCATCGCCGAACCTCTGGTCTGTGGTCGAATACCTCTATGTCTCTGTCGTCCTGCTTTACCAAGAACAACGTTTGACCAGTCTTCAGATCCAATGGTACCAATGGTTGCCATACACTCACCAAGGACATATCTCATCTCACCAGAAGGGAGTCTTAATGATACATATTTACCATCACGTCCCATAATCTGAGCATACGCACCTGCACTTCGTGCCATGGATCCACCTTGACCAATATTAAGCTCAATGTTATGTACCAAGGTTCCTACAGGAATAGACTTAAGCTTCATGGCATTACCAGTCTTGATATCAAGTCCACTCTCTGCTGCCATAATCTTATCACCTACTTTTAAACCTTTTGGCTGAAGAATATATCTTCGATCACCATCGGTATATTTAACAAGACAAATTCTACAAGTTCTGTATGGATCGTACTCAACAGTTGCCACTGTTCCTTCTACACCAAACTTGTTTCTTTTAAAGTCAATAATTCGATAAAGTTTTTTAGCACCACCTTGTCTGTGACGAGAGGTGATTCTACCATTGCTGTTTCTACCTGCTGAACGAGGAAGTTTTTTAAGAAGACTTCGAACACTCGCTTTTGCTGTAATATCACCACTATCAAGGTTGGTGATATATCGTCTACCAGCTGAGGTTGGTTTATATGATTTAATTGCCATCGTCTTCTCCCTACACTGCTAAGCTATCAATTTTTGCATCTTCAGGAAGATAAACATAGAACTTTTTAAGATCTGGTCTCTTCCCCTCGATACCTTTAAATCTCTTCACTTTACCATTAACACGCATTGAATTTACTTTCAATGGCTTAATACCAAAGTACTCTTGGAAAACTGCTTTAAGACCATTTTTGGTCATTCTTGGGCT
>Ga0256828_1000198_pt1 | contig 41022 bp, 45 predicted proteins | sample CV88metaG_FD_185993 | JGI IMG/M metagenome (GOLD analysis project Ga0256828, IMG submission 185993) | Hydrothermal vent microbial communities from East Pacific Rise, Pacific Ocean - CV88 | ecosystem: Environmental > Aquatic > Marine > Hydrothermal vents | place: Pacific Ocean: East Pacific Rise...
GTTGAGATTGTTTCTCACTTTTCTCGTATTATCTCTCTTAGCTTCCGTCTTTTTGGTAATATCAAGGGTGACGATATGTTCTTAGCAGTTATCTTAATGCTAGTTCCATGGGTTCTTCCACTTATTCCTTTTGCACTTTTAACTTTTGGTGCATTTTTACAAGCATTTATCTTTATGATGCTTACATACGTTTACCTTGCTGGTGCAATCATCGTAGAAGAGCACTAAGCAATTTTATGCAAAAAGATATATATGAACGTATTATAGGCTTTTTGCTTGGAGCATCATGGGCTATTGTCCTCTTTGGTGCTCTGATAACTTTTAAATCTTTCCTTTCTTTTGGACTTATATTTTCATCTTTTGTAACATTGTTTTACATTATAATAACTCTTTTTCTTGTTTTAGGATTGGATGCATTTTTAGTAAATAAACAACGACTACGTGAAGCAAAAAAACAAACTGAACTTTTGGAAAAAATCTACACAAACTCTACAAAATAAGCACTTATTACCTATTTTAAAGCATATCTTCGATAGAATAAAACCACTAATACACTTATTTTAAGGAAAACTATGTTTGAGGTAGTTATAGGGCTTGAAGTCCATGTACAGTTAAATACAAAAACTAAACTTTTTTGCTCGTGTCCTACGAGTTTTAACCATAAACAAAATACAAATACTTGTCCAACTTGTTTAGCACTTCCTGGGGCTTTACCTGTTCTTAATAAAGAGGTTGTTCATAAGTCTATCATGTTAGGGACAGCCATTGAGGCAACTATCAACAAAGTTTCTTATTTTGATAGAAAGTCATACTTCTATCCTGATTCTCCATCAGCATATCAAATTACTCAGTTATATACTCCAATTGTAGAACATGGAAAATTAACGATAGATTTTGAAGATGGAAGTGAAAAAACTATTCGTATTAACCGTGCACATATTGAAGCTGATGCTGGAAAAAATATTCATGATGGTGATATCTCAAAAGTAGATTTAAACCGTGCTGGAACACCACTTTTAGAGATAGTAAGTGAACCAGATATGAGAAGTGCAGAAGAGGCGATTTTATATTTGAAAAAGCTTCATTCCATCATCCGTTATACAGATATAGGTGATGCAAATATGCAAGAGGGGTCATTTCGTGTTGATGTGAATGTTTCTATACGTCCTCAAGGAGATGAAAAACTTTATACTCGTGTTGAAATAAAAAATATCAACTCATTTAAATTTATTCAAAAAGCTATTGAAGTGGAAGTACAAAGACAAATCGAAGCATGGGAAGATGGTACTTACGATGAGGAGATAGTGCAAGAAACAAGACTCTTTGATCAAGTAAAACAAGAGACTCGTTCTATGCGTGGAAAAGAGGAAGCAGCTGATTATAGATACTTCCCTGAGCCAGATTTACTAAAATGTGTAGTAACTGATGAAATGCTAGAGAAATATACACAGATTCCAGAACTTCCAGATGCAAAAAAAGAGCGTTTTATGAGTGAATACGGTATGAGTGCATATAATGCAGCTGTTATCACTTCAAGTGTTGAGATGGCAAACTTTTTTGAAACGATGCTTTGTGTTGATGGTGTAAGTGCTAAAACAGCAACAACATGGTTAACAGTAGAGTTACCAGCACGTTTAAAAGGTGATGTAACAATTGTAAACTCACCAGTTGATGCAAATAAATTAGGCTTTTTGGTAAAACGTATTGATGATAAGACTATTTCTGGAAAAGCAGCAAAAGAGGTTCTTGACTATCTCATGCAAAACGAAGATGTAAGTGTTGATGATGCAATTGATACACTTGGTTTAAAACAGATGACAGATACAGGTGCTATTGAAGCAATGTGTGATGAGATTATCAATGCTAACCAAGATAAAGTAGAACAGTATAAAGCTGGAAAAGAAAAACTTTTTGGTTTCTTTGTTGGGCAAGTTATGAAAGCAAGTAAAGGAAGTGCAAATCCTCAAGCTGTAAATGAGATTCTCAAAGCAAAACTAGGATAAAACTATGTTAAAACGTCTGATACTCGATGCTGCCTATTTTCTTCAAACATCGCAGTCATATCAGGCAAAAAAGAGATTTTTTTATAATCTCTTAGAAAATGATAAGTCACCTTATAAAAAATATGTAGATATCTCAATGATGGTTCTCATTTTTATAAGTGTGGCTGTCTTAATCAGAGAAGTGAAGTTTCATGTAAACGACTACCTCCTTTTTTTTAGTAACTATGTTATTTCACTTGTCTTTTTTATCGAGTATATGCTCCGTTTATGGGTGCATAGTAGTGTTAGTGAAATAATTGTTCAAAGAGCTGAGCATGATACCTTCTTACTCCGTGAAGTGAACCTTTATAAAGCATTTAAAAAAGTCTTACATGTAAAGCTTTCTTATATGCTTTCTATTCAGGCTATTATTGACCTGTTGGCTATTTTACCATTTTTCCATGAGTTGAGATTATTACGTATATTTATCCTTTTTAGAGTTTTTAAACTTTTCCGTTATGCAAAAAGTTTTCAGACTCTTTCAAGTGTTTTAGCAACAAAAAAGTTCGAATTTTTTACTTTAGCCATTTTTGCTTCCATTGTTATATTTGTCTCTTCTGTTTTGATTTATGTAATGGAAGCAAATAATGACAACTCTCCTATAAATACCCTTTTTGATGCTTTTTACTGGTCTATAGTAACTATCTCTACTGTTGGGTATGGTGATGTTACAGCTGTAACGGGTGAGGGGCGTGTTGTTGCTATACTCGTGATTACAGCAGGTATCGCTGTTTTAGCATTTACAACATCACTTTTTGTTTCTGCTTTTACAGAAAAGCTTTATGAGATTAAAGAGATAAAAACCATAGAAGATGTTTCTAAACTCAAAAATTTTTACCTTGTATGTGGTTATGAAAGAGTTGCAAAAGAGGTGAGTTGTAAGCTTGCAAAAAATGGTCGAAAAATAATTGTTCTAGATGATGATGCAACAAGAATAGCTGAAGCTCAAAAAGATGGTTTTATCGCTTTGCACTATAATCCTGGGGCTATTGAAAGCTACAAAAAACTCAACATTGATATAGATAAACAAGTGAAGGCTATTTTATGCTTGAGAGAGGATGATGTTGAAAATGTATATGCTGCATTGACAATTCGCTCTTTAAATAAAAATGTATTTATTCTTTCTTTACTTATCAATGATACAAATAGAAAAAAATTAGAGTTTGCAGGTATTAACAAAATAGTATATCCTCAGGAATTAGTTGGACTTATTACAAAAGAGTTAGTTGGAAAACCTGTTGCTTTTGAAGTGATTCATGAGCTTAGAAGTGATAGTGCAAATGTTATGGTTGATGAGATAGGAATCACTTCTCGTATAGTTGAGAATTTTACAACTGTTGAAGAGCTTGGAAATATAGAATATAGAGTCGTACTTCTTGGTATTTATAAACATAAATATGATAGGTTTTATTTTAACCCTATTGATAGTACTATTATCGAAAACGGAGATTATCTCCTTGTCATAGGTTATAAGGTTTTTATTCAAGAGTTTGAAAAGCATCTCCATACAAAGGTGAGAAATGGATAGCACTACAGCACTTATTTTTGGCTATAACCAGTATGCTTTTGAAATTATAGAAAATGTACAAGATCAGTATGAATCTATTCGTATTTTTTCATTATCTGATGATAATATAGATCAAGATGAAAATTATACTGTAGAGCATTTTGATTTGAGTGATAGTTGGGAAAATATAGAAGAGAACTTAAACACTGAAAAGTCTATAGCATTTTGTGTACTTGAAGATACAGCAGAAAATATTTTCTTGACAATATCTTTACGTGCTTATTTTAAAGAACTCAATATTATTGCGATTGCTTCAGATACTGAAAGTGCAAATAAGCTAAAAATGGCTGGTGCTAATAAAGTGATACCACTAGTTGAGACCACTTCTGAGATTATTACAAATATGCTTGAAAAGCCAATATCGAGTAAGGTTTTAAATAGTATTTTATACGAAGAGAGTGATTTAAAAATTGCACAGATTAAAATCTCAAAAGAGAGTCAGTTTAATAATGAGTTACTTTCAAATATTGATTGGAGTCGATATAACGGTATAATTGTATTATCTGTTATGCATAGCGATATGCAGAGTGAATTTATATACTCTTCGAAAGTAGAAAATCATGTCATTAAACCTGGTGATATTTTAGTTATTGTTGGGTATGAAAATGATATTCAAGAGTTTGAAAAAAAGATAGGGAGTAAACGCTATGTCAATTGGAGTCATTGGAGCTGGTAAGTGGGGCAGTGCTTTAGCCTTTGCAATGAGTGAAAAAAATGAGGTTTTTATTTACTCAAGAAATACGAGAGAGATAGAAAACTTTGTAACGCTAGAAGAGGTACTTGAGTGTGAGTATCTTATCATTACAGTGCCTGCACAAGCAATAGGAAAATGGCTTAAAGAATATTTTACCTTTAAAAATCAAAAAATTCTTGTGGCATCTAAGGGTATAGAAGCTTCAAGTGGTCGTTTTTTAAATGAGATTTACAAAGAGTATGTTCCGGATGAAAATATTGCTTTTTTATCTGGTCCTTCTTTTGCAACAGAGGTGATGGCATCGCTCCCAACAGCTTTGGTTGTGAATTCAACAAATGAAGCATTAGCAAAAGAGTTTACTTCTTTATTTCCATCTTTTATAAAAGGGTATATTTCATCTGATGTAATAGGCGCTGAAATAGCAGGGGCGTATAAAAATGTTATTGCTATTGCTGCAGGTATTACTGATGGACTGTGTCTTGGAAAAAATGCTTCGGCATCACTCATCTCTCGAGGGCTTGTAGAGATGCAACGTTTTGGTGCTTTTTATGGAGCACAAACAGAAAGTTTCATAGGTTTAAGTGGTGCTGGGGATCTTTTTTTAACAGCATCATCAACAATGAGTCGAAATTTTAGAGTAGGGCAAGGGATAGCAAAAGGGTTAAGCCAAGAGGAGATTTTAAAAGAGTTGGGAGAGGTTGCTGAGGGGATAGGAACTACCTATGCTCTTTATGATTTAGCAAAGAAAAATGACTTATATCTTCCTATTGCACGGGAAGTGTATGAGATGTTAGAGGGGAAAAATCCACAGGAGAGTTTGCAAGCCTTACTCTCTCGTTAAGGGGTGAAAATGAAGTATATACTAACTGCTGTACTCCCTTTTGTTGCTTATGTACTAGCGAGTACTTATCTTATTGAAACACAAGCTATTTTGGTGGCCCTTATTACTCTTTTAGTAACTTTATGGACAAATGAACTGCTCCCTTTAGGGGTTGTCTCGTTATTACCTATCATTCTTTTTCCCTCTTTTGGTATTATCGATACCAAAGTAACAGCGGCAAACTATGCACACCCTATCATTTACCTTTTTTTAGGGGGTTTTTTACTTGCTATTGCTGTTGAAAAAACAAAACTCCATATTTATATTGCTGATAAAATTTTATCTTTTTTCCCTGCAACCTCTCGAGGTATGATTTTTTCTCTTGCATTGACATCAGGGTTATTAAGTTCGATACTCTCAAATACCACAACAACACTTTTACTCATCTCTATTGCTATTTTTTTAACGAGTAATCCTCAGTTAAAAATGCGTTTTGCACTTGCCATTGCTTATGGAGCGAGTATAGGGGGTATTTTAACCCCTATCGGAACACCTCCTAACCTTATACTCTTGGGTATAATGCAAGAACATTCTATGGAGGCGATACCATTTTTTACATGGATGATGCTTGTAGCTCCTTTAGTGGTACTCATGCTTGTTATTATGAGTTTTTTACTCTCTTTGGGTGTGCAAGATGTGGAGATTGAGCAAACTATGAAAGTAGAGCCTTTGGATAAGCAACAAAAAAAAGTGCTTTTTGTATTGTTTTCACTTATTGCACTCCTTTTTGTAAATGCACCTATTAAGCCTTATTGGGATGGTTTAGGGTTGAGTGAAAGTGGTATTTTACTAGGGTTTGGTTTGTTACTTTTTACCCCTTATTTTCATATTTTGGATTGGGGTGAAGATGCTCATAAAATCCCCTATGCGATTATGTTTTTATTTGGTGCTGGATTTTCTATTGCAAAGGCATTTTCCTCCACAGGATTAGCTGATACACTAGCATCTTACCTTTTAGCAATGACAGATATGAGTCCACTCCTTCTCATTGTAAGTGTGGCTTTTCTTATTACTTTTGCAACAGAAATCACATCAAATACAGCACTGATATCTATTATGTTACCAGTGATATATTCTGTTGCTGAGCAAGCAGGTATCAATACAACACTCTTTATGATGGTAGCAACTGTATGTGCATCGTACGCTTTTATGTTGCCAATAGCTACAGCTCCTAATGCCATAGCGATGAGTAGTGGAGCTGTTCATGTAAAAGATATGTTACGTTATGGTATCGTTTTAAACATTGTTGGTATTATTCTTATCGTACTTATGGCGTCATTATTTTGGCAACATATACTTGTTTAGGATTATATTTCTTTAGATATAATTACTAAAAATCAAAGAAAAGGAGTGTAGCGTAATAAAAAAATAATGTTTATGAAAATTATTGGCGATCCAATAATTTCGTTATAAAGTTTTATAGAATCTCTTATATGTGTAGATTTTATAAAAATATTTTACAAAAAAGGTTACAAATGAGACCAAAAACTGTTCAAGATATGTTAGATAATTATCCAATCAATTTGGAAAATATTATAAAAGTAGCTAAAGAGTTGCATATACCTAAAATCTGGAATGAAAGAAGTTATATATCTGATGATAATATGAAAAAAATTATGAACAGATTTAATGAAATAAACAGCATGAGAGCAAATAAAAATAACCCAAACTACAAGGCAAGAGAGAAAAGTGAGGGGAGTGCTTTTGAAAAACTGATACGAGAAGATTATAAAATTTTTTTAGATACAAGCAGTTTAATGAACTATAATGCGTTGAAAGTACTTACTAAAGAGGTGATTCCGTATTTGAAAAAATATAAAAAAGAGCTTTATATTGTGGATTCTGTTTTAAAAGAGATTAGAAAAAATGAAAAATCATCAAACCCTCAAAAAGTAAAACAAGCAAAATCTGCACGATATGTTTTAACTGCTTTGGCAAAAGATGATTTATATGCTATTCCTGAAACAAACTCTGTAGAAAAAAACTTGGCAGATCAAGAACTTTTGACATGTTTTACAAATTATAGAGTAAAGTATAATCTGTGTCTGATTACAAATGATAACAGTCATAAAAAAGATGGAAAACTTGCAAAAGGGATTTTAAATCTTAAAAAAGATCCTAATGTTCGTAATATAAAAGATATTGTTGTTTACTATATTAGTCATAACAAAACAAATCCTAGACTTGTGAAGTATGAAGATAATAGAGATAGTAACTTTAGCTTGCATGATTACGCACCAAAAAGAGTGCGTTTATAAATAAATAACTATTCTTTATGCTTGTATTTTTTATACAGCATAAAGATATCTTTAAAAACAAGTAAAAGACAATATACCCATAAAATATTTAAAATGATGTTGTCTTGAAGTCCATTACTATACATCCATGGTAGACCAAGAAGTATAGGCCATTTTAAAAAGTAAAAAAACATTATTCCTGCACCATATATCTCTTTCATGTAATGCTCCTCTTTTAGTTGAAAAATCTTACCTAAATATTATAAAAGAAGTAGTAAAATAGCACAATTTTAAAAAAGGAATGATGATGATAGTTCATATTGTAATGTTTGAATTTAAAGATGAAAATAAAGCTCTTAACCTTGCAAAAGTAAAAAGTAAATTAGAGAAGTTAGAAACAAAAATTGAGTGTTTACGTTCTATGGAGGTTGGTGTGAATTTTACTGAATCACCACGAGCTATGGATATGTCTTTATACTCAACTTTTGAGACAAAAGAGGATTTAGCAACTTATGCAACACATCCTGCACATTTAGAAGTTGTAGAGTTTATTAAAGAGGTAACAGTTGCATCAAAAGTGGTAGATTATATTTTAGAATAGCTGACGAAAAAATAAACTAAAAAATAGACTTAAATCGTCAAATTACTTTTGAAATATTTCATTTGTTTTCATAGAGTTGTGTTATTATTTTGTTAAATTTAGGACAAAAGGATATTTATGGAACCAACATTAGAAAATATAAGTGATTATAATACACTCAAAGGTGAAAAGAAAAAAGTTGTATGGGCTGTTATCATTAGTGGTATTATTTTAGGTTTTGGTTACCTAATCGCATACAAAACATTTAATGACAGTGGAGATGCTTTAAAGGTGCAAGATCCTATAAAAGTGGTTCCACAAAGTAAACATATAGCGATATAATTGTATAAAGATTATATTGTCAATTTAAAACAGAGGTAAATTTATGGTAATGTTCTTGGTAGGTGTGTATACACTTTATGTATTTTTTGCAGTATATACGAGTGTAATGCAAATAGGGTATGTTTCTATTGCAAAGTATAAAACACCTATACTCTTAAAAGCATCAGAGTTTTTAAAAGCGGGTAATTATACGATTGCTAAAGAGCGTATGAATATAGCACAAACAATTGTTGATTATTTATTATTTATAGCATGGCTTGGCTATGGTATAGAAGCTTTAGAAGGGGCTTTTTTTACAATAGGTGATGAAGCACTTCGTAATGTTGCAATAGTAATGGGTTTTATCATCATTAACTCTCTTGTCTCATTACCATTTTCTTACTATGAAAAATTTGTTTTAGATGAAAAATTTGGGTTTAATAAATCAACACTCAAACAATGGATAAAAGATACAATTATCACTTTCATTATGACTCTGATTCTAGGCTCTTTGGTTGTTTGGGGTGTTTTTGAGATTATGACAAACTTTACATTATGGTGGCTTTGGAGTTTTCTTTTTATTTTTGGTGTTATTGTGCTTATCAATATGTTCTATCCAACTTTTAGGGCGATGTTTTTTGATAAACTGACACCACTCAAAGATGAAGCACTTGATGCAGAGATAAAACAGCTTATGGATAAAACAGGCTTTGTAAGCTCTGGTGTTTTTGTAAGTGATGCAAGTAAAAGAGATGCACGACTCAACGCTTACTTTGGCGGACTTGGAAAATCAAAAAGAGTCGTTCTTTTTGATACGCTTATTGAAAAGTTGACAACAAAAGAGCTTTTAGCTGTTTTAGGTCATGAACTTGGGCATTTTGCACATGGTGATATTTACAAAAATATAGCACTTGTTGGTGGGATGCTCTTTGCAATGTTTGCATTTTTTGGTAATTTACCTGAGAGTTTATATATGGAGTTAGGGCTTCCTCAAGAGCCTTATGTGACAATGATACTTTTAATGCTTTTTATGCCTGTTCTTGGATTTATTATGATGCCAATTATGGGGATTGTAAGTCGCCATAATGAGTATGAAGCAGATAAGATGGGAAGTGAACTTGGTGGTCCTGCTGGATCTATTGAACTTGCAAATGCTTTGAAAAAACTTGTAGAGGAAAATAAAAGTTTTCCACTTTCACATCCTGTTTATATCTTCTTTCACTATACACACCCACCTGTGATAGAGCGTTTAAAAGCTTTAGGAGTTGATATAGGTCATATAGATGATGAAGCACTAGAGGGCAAATGCGAAATAGATATATAGTCAAAGAACTTTTAGCAACGCTTAGTGAGCAACTTTCTCCCTTTATTCCTCGAGCCCCAAGGGAGGCTCAACTTTTTGTAATGCACTTTTTAGATGTTGATGAATTATGGTTGCTTACCAACCAAAACACTGAGGTAGAAGTGGAGAGTCAACTTTTTGAGTGGATACAAAGACGTATCAATCAAGAACCTTTTGAATACATTGTTCAAAAAGTGAGTTTTTATTCACAAGAGTTTCATATAGAGGAGGGGGCTCTTATTCCTCGTCCTGAAACAGAGCTTTTGATAGATGAAGTACTCTTACATGTAAGCGATAAAAACGAAGTAAAAACTTTTGTTGAGGTGGGTGTTGGTAGTGGTATCATCTCTATTGTCCTTGCACAACATCTTCCAAATGCAAAGTTTATCGCCGTAGATATTTCAGAAGATGCTTTGGTGGTTGCTCGTAAAAATATCGAAAAATTTGGTATGCAAGAGCGTATAGAGTTACGACATGGTTCTCTTTTAGAGCCTGTTAGTGAGAAGATAGACTATCTTGTTTCAAATCCACCTTATATAGCTAATGATGCTACTTTGGAAAAAAATCTCTCTTTTGAGCCTCAAAATGCCCTTTTTGGTGGCGATATTGGGGATGAAATCATTCAAAAACTTCTTGATGAAGTCTTAAAGCAAAAGATTAAGTTTTTTAGTTGTGAGATGGGTTATGACCAAAAAGATAAAATACGAAACTATTTAAAAGATAAAGAGTATAAAGAGCTTAGATTTTATAAAGATTATAGTGATTTTGATAGAGGTTTTACAATAAAGGTATGAAGATGAAAAGAAATATATATATAGATTTTAGTTATTTTATAGTGTTGGCTGCAAGTTTTGGTGCTGTTATGGTTTTGGGTGCTGTTGTTGCACCAGTTATTTTCCATACAGATACTATAACGGTAGGTCTTTTAATAGATCATTATAATGCAGGTATCATTATGGGTGAGATATTTCGCCGTTTTTCTTACTGGGTCTATTTTTTAGCTATTTTTGTAACACTTTATGAAGTTGTTGCTTATAAAATGGGTCAAAGAGATGCCATCACTTTTGCTGCAGCTGTTACAGTACTATTTACTTCTTTAATGTTTTCATCTGTTTATGTTCCAAAAATCTTAGCTATGCAGGCATTGGGTGCTGAGGCAACACAAAGTGATACATTCCAAAATATTCATATAGCAAGTGAGATAGATTTTAAAATTTTGGCTGTTGCTTTAGTGGTACTTTTTGTGCGAAGATTGATGCTACTTCGTATCAATTAACACTTTTGTAACACTTGTTTTGTTATGATAATTCTATTTTAAAAAAGGTAGTTTTTATGGTACGAAATAGTGTGTTACTTTTTATCTTTTTAACATTTTCTCTTCATGCATACCCTGATTATTCTACAGCACTTAAAGAGAAAAAAATTTATCCAATGGGTGCTAAAATTTATGCTAAGAAATGTAAGGATGATGTAGACGTTCATAATTATAGCCGTTATAAGGTACTTTATAGTGCTATAAAAGACTATCATATATGTGGAAAGCTTAATGAAAAATACAGTGAAGCACTTGCTTTATATTTATGGGATAATGTAAGAACACAACATAAACACTATGAAAAGCTTACTGTAACAAAAGAAGATAAGTGCCCTGTATGTGGTATGTTTTTATACAAATATCCAAAATGGGTGAGTCGCTTGTATTATGGTAAAAAAGCATTTTCATTTGATGGTGTCAAAGATATGATGAAGTATTATTTTACTCAAGAAAAGATGCCTTCTCTAATTTTGGTGCAAGATTATTATACAGCAAAAACCATAGATGCTACAAAAGCTTACTATGTCGTAGGGAGTGATGTTTATGGTCCTATGGGAAATGAATTGATAGCATTTAAAACAAAAGAGAGTGCTCAAAAGTTTTTACTTGATCATAAAGGAAAAAAAATCTTACGTTTTGATGAAATCACACCTCAATTGGTTATGAAACTTGATACATAAAAAATCATTCCGCTTTTTACAGTTCTTAGCTCTTTTTTGTATAATTGTTTTTGTAGAACTTATTTATATTCACCAAGAATTTGTAAAAGAACAGACTTTACAACGAAAAGGGACAATCTTTTTTTATCAAAAAACATTGGTACCAAGCATTGCTTTAGAAAAAACTATACCTTTTGAAAATTATCCTCATATGCAAGAATGGATTGCAACACAATGAAATTTATAAACTTTTACCTTTTTGAATATGCTATTGAGTATCTTTTACGTTATAAATGGAAAAATATTTTTATATTTGTTCTATTAAGCATGATAGTAGCATTTATGGCTAGTGTTTTTTTTGTAGCAGATGCGATTAAGTATGAATTGAACTTAGGTGTAGATGGAATGGCTGACATTACTCTACAAAAAAAAGTAGCGGGTATGTATGCTCCTAGTGATGAAAACTTTAGTGATACTCTTTTAGAAATTCATGGTGTAGAAGGAGTTGAAAGTAGGGTATGGGGGTATTACTATTTTGAACCTAAAAATATACAGCTTATTCTTGTAGGTTTAGATAGTTTTGAACAGCACTATAATGATCGTTTTGAGAAATTAACTAATAAATTTGATATAGATGATACATCTATTATTATCTCAAAAAGCCTCAAACAACTTTTTGCTGATGCTTACTATGAAAAATCAGTACATTTTATTCAGCCCAATGGAAAACTAAAAAATATGGATATAGCAGGAGTTTTTGATGGATTTACACCATTGGAAGCAGTTAATACTGTTGTCATGTCAAAAAAAAGTGCAAGAGAGATTTTAGGTTTAAACTCTAATGCCGTAACAACCTTTTTTCTTTCTGTTGCAAATGCAAAAGAGGTGTCAAATATCGCTTCACATCTTCGTATAGAATATCCTAACTTTAGTGTTTTAACTCAAGAAGATATTCGAAATAAGTATGCATCTGTTTTAAATTATAAAAGTGGTATTTTTGTTGTTTTTATGGGGGTTGCTTTCTTGACATTTTTTATGATTGTGTATGATAAAGCGAGTGGCTTAAGTAGTGAAGAGAAAAAAGAGATAGGTATTTTAAAAGCGATAGGTTGGACTATTGATGATGTAATTCGTGCAAAAATTTATGAGGGTACTATTGTTGCGTTGAGTGCTTATTTAGTGGGTATAGTAACAGCTCTTTTGTATGTATTTGTATTTCAGGCACCTTTTATTGGTAGTATTTTTATTGAAGATTCTTTTATTGAAAAATGGACTTCTTTTGCTTTTGTTATAGACTATATGGTACTTTTTTTACTTTTTTTATTAAGTGTACCTATCTATATAGCTGCAACTTTGATTCCATCATGGAGAGTTGCTACACAAGATGCTGATGAGGTGATGCGATGATTTATTTAGAAAATGTTTCTAAAAAATATGGAGAGATTATAGCTTTGGATGATGTTAGCTTAAAGATACAAGAGGGTGAACTTGTAGTACTTCAAGGAAAAAGTGGAAGTGGAAAAAGTTCTATTCTTTCTCTTATCGCAGCACTATCTAAGCCAACAGAGGGGAGGGTTGTTGTAGATGGAGAAAATATAGCAATGCTTCCTGATCATTTTGCAAGTATATATAGACGGGAGCATATAGGTTTTATTTTTCAACGTTACAATCTTATTCCTACAATCAGTGTTGCTCATAATATTATGATGCCCCTTATTCCTATCAATTTGGATACTGATACTTTAGCGCAAAAAATGGATCGAGTGATGCAACTTTTTAATATTAAGCATAAGGCTAATGTTGTTGTAAAAAAACTTTCAGGTGGAGAACAGCAACGTGTTGCCATTGCTCGTGCTAATGTTAATGATCCTAAAATTATTTTGGCAGATGAACCTACTGCTAATTTGGATGCGAAACTATCTTTAGAATTTATAGAGGTTTTAAAGGGCTTAAAAGCACAAGGTAAAACTATAGTGGTTGCAACACATGACCCTTTATTCTTTAATCTTGAAGCAGTTGATAAAGTAATATGTATTGCAGATGGTAAAGTTGTGAAATGCTCCTAACACCGGAAATTATAACAATAGAGATTCTTGATATTATTTTTGTTGTTTTTGCGACGATTACTTTTATAATAGCTCTAAATGTCGTCTTTTTTTGGGATAAAAATGCTTATACTCAAAAGCAGTATAAACTACAACTTCAAAGTTATCTTGGTGCAACAATTATTAAATTTATTTTTTATTTAAAAATACCACTTTTTTTATTTTTTATTTATACTCTAGATTCTATTGCATCATTTTTACCTGGTGCCATGTGTGGTGCAGGTGTTGTAAATGCAACGGAATATGGAACACCTCTTTTATTTTTAAAACTTTTAAATATCTATCTTTTTGGCTACTGGATAGTATTACACAAAGAAGATATGCAATCAAAAGCACAAAAGTATATTCGTTTGAAATTTATTGTATATCTTGTTGCTTATTTTTTATTATTAAGTGAGATTTATTTAGAATTTGAGATGTTTAGTAGTCTTGATATCTCTGAGGTGGTAGATTGTTGTGGTGCTATTTTTTCAACGACAGACCATTCTTATCTTGCAGAACTTTTAAGTATAAAAACTCCTATAATGTTAGGTTTTTTTTATGGTACTTTTTTATTGATGTTTATAGCTTTTTTCTTGAGGAATAGATACCTATTTTCTTTAGGAAATCTTTTTTTTATAATTATATCTCTTTTGTCCCTTATAGCTTTCTTTGGAACTTATATTTATGAATTACCAACACACCATTGTCCTTTTTGTATTTTACAAAAAGAGTATTATTATATTGGGTATGTTTTATATACTTTTCTTTATTTGGGTACTTTCTATGGTTTTATTATTGGCTTTATTGAGTTTGAGGATTTAAAAGAGAAAAATTTTATGAAAATATCGCTTACATGTAACACTATATATCTTTTTATTGTGAGTTATTTTCCTATAGTATATTATGTAAAAAATGGTGTGTGGTTATAGATGATAGAAGTACCAACTTAGAAAAAATTTCCAAGTTGGTGGATGTTTTATTTTCCTTTATAAAGGTCTTGTAAATAATCTATTTTTTCATAGATAGGAAGAGGTAAAATAGCATTTTCATCCTCTTTTGAATTAAGTTTTGCTAGTTTTCTATGAAGTTTTGCAAAGTAAGCTTCTTGTTCATCTTTTGAAAGTTCTCTAAAATTGAAAATATCCTTAGCAATTGTGTGTGCATAGAGAGCTGCTTCATTTGCCCTTTTTGAAACTCTTTCTATAAGTTCTTGATTATCAGGTTCTTTTTTAATTTGAAGGCGAGCTTGTTCATATAACTCTTGTGCTTGTTGAAAATGTTGAGGTGCAAGTTCATCAAGGTCTTCATCCTCCATATTTTCAAGAATTTGTTTTGCTTTGTTTATATTTCTATAAACAACAGCATCACCGTAAAGGTCTTTAGCTTCTTCCATAACTTCTTTTTTGTCTTCAAGTGCTTCTGAAGCTTTGCCTTCATCTATAGTTTCTCTAAGCTCCTTGAAGTCATCTTGAAATTCACTATATCTATCTGGAAAAATAGCTTTTGTATTTTGTTTTTGCATACGTTTATCTATATCAATAACATCAGCAAGATATTTCAAAACAAGTTTTTTTGTTTCATATGCATTTTCAAGAGATTTTTTTGCATTAAGATAGTTAACCATTTTTTCATCTTTAAGTTCCGCTTCCTGTGCTTCTTCATAAAAATCTTTTGCTTTTTCAATACTTATAGGTGCATAAAAAAGCAACTCATCTTGGTTCATCCCTTTATGTAGTTCTTGACTAAATTGATTGAGTTGTGATACTGAATCAAAATGTCTCATCTCTTTTTGCATCTCAGGTGTAAGCTCTGGTCCTGTTCCACATGCTGTAAATGTTGTAAGTAGTGCGAGTGTCGTTAGGCTGAGTTTTATTTTATTCATTTAATTCTCCTAATTTTATTTTTATTATATCTTTCTTACTTGTGATTCTGCTTTAAGCTTATCAAGCAGTTCAAAAAGTTCTGAGGAAGCATCTTCCATTCTTTTAAAGTTTGTAACAATTTGCTGAGCCATCTCTATACGTTTATCTTGCGGTATGATATAGCTGATATTTTCTTTAGCCATATCATGTACTGTTTTATGTGGCTGTGCAATAGCTGTGTAACTTTGTGTATGTTGGAAGTTGTGTTTTCCTTCATTGTTATACCATTGTCCAAAGCGACACTCTTTTTCATTACTAACTGTCACATTAGAACGTTTTTCAATGATGGCTTTATAGATATTATCTTTAAATATAATATGGTCTATTTTTACTAAAGATAAAAAGGCCCTGTCTTGCATACGTTCTGTAAGGTCAGCAGTTTCTTTAGAGTCAATATTTAATTGTTCCATACCATTTTTAAATTCTACAACAACAGAAGAGACTTCGTCTGACACAGATGTCATAAGAGATGATTTATCAACAATAGCACTTGTCTCTTGTTTCATTGAGTTGATTGAAACATTAATTTCAGAAGTAGCTTTTTGAGTTCTCTCAGCAAGTTTTCTTACTTCATCAGCAACAACAGCAAAGCCTCGTCCATGCTCTCCTGCTCGTGCAGCTTCTATAGCAGCATTAAGTGCTAAGAGGTTTGTTTGCTCTGCAATGTCTTTAATAAGATCAACAACAGAAGATATTTCATTACTCATATCATTGAGTGAGTTAATAGATAAGCTTGTTTCTTGAATCTGTTGATCAAGTTCTTGCATTTTAAGTAAGATTTTTTCTAGAGTACTTAAACTAGTTGTAGCAAGTTCACTTGTGCTGTCTGTTGCTTGGAGAATATTTTTTAAATCATTAATAAGGTCAGAATTCTCTTGTTGAATGAGTACTAGTCCTTTAGAAACATCTCCAATTTCTACAATTTGGGCATTAAGATTAATATACTTTTGTTTTTCGTTAGATGCCTGCATAGCTGAAATACCATTTTGCACCATTTCAATAGCTTTTGCATACTCACCATGGAAGCCATCTGTAGTGAGTTGATAGCTAAAGTCTCCTTGTGCAGCTTTTGAAACAGAAGTATTGATACGATTGGTAAGTTCACGAATAATATTAACGAGACTAGCGAGTCTACTTGTGATAACATCCATTTCGTTTCGAGGAACTTTTCTTCTATCTACTATAATTTCCAAATTACCATTATTGACATCACTTATAAGGTTTTCAAATCGTTTAATAGCTCCTAAAATAGTAATGATAATACTACGAGAAAGATAGATAATAAGAGAAACAATTACTAGAGCCAATGTAATTAAAATAATGAGAGATAAAAATGTTCTTGACTCAATTGTATCTGTTTGTTTTAATAAAAGATCATTAATATAGTTTTCCATATTTTTGAGTTTATCTATTTTTTTAGTAATGGTATTAAACCAATATGTAGCATCTATATTAAAATTGTTGTCTTTACTAAGAGCTATTGCTCTCATTTTTTTTACTTCTTGAAAAGAAGAATCAGATAAGAGCTCTAGATATTTTTTTTGTAAACATTCACATGCACTATGCTGAAAAAGATTTAAGAGAACATCTTGTTGAGATACAACAGAAACAAATTTATAGTAAAGTGGTTTTGTAAAACTATCTTTTGCAAAAACAGCAGACAGTACAGCTCTTTCTATACCCGCACGCTCTTTTGCTGACATTAAAATCACTTGAGATGTCAGGGTGTTTTTTGTTGTTGTATCAGTTGGAAAGGTTGTAAACTTTGTGATAGTATTTAAAATTGTTCCATTTAGTTTTGTATAGTACTTCACCTCTTGTGTAGGTGTTATTTGAAATGTAGAGATTTTTTCTCTCATATTTTTGAGTTGAGAAAAATCTATGTTGTTTTTAGCGATAGAGATATATTTGTTTTCATGTGTTTTATAAAATTGAAAGAGTTCTTGAATTTTTGCATCACTCTCTTTACGTTGTGTTATCATAATATTTGAAAACTTTTTACCATGAGAGTTTAAATATCCTGCACTTGCACCTCTTTCTTTTTGAAGTTCATGGAGAACATTACCAAGTTTAATACTTAGTTGTGCTATAGCTTGTGTTTCTTGTGCATCTTTATATTTCACATATTGTGTGAAAATTGTGTAAATTGCGTAAGAAATAATCACTAACAGACTGATTGTATTCATTAAACGCAAACGGTTTTTTATCGTCATACTTGATAATATTCTCATTACTTTCCTTTATATATCAATGGGTCTATTGTAGTAAAATAAAGCTTATTTTTTATTGAGAAGTGAGTGAGAAGTGATTATCTATTGCCAAATTTATCATGCCACCATTGGTCAGGAGAGTAGGTGGTTTTTTTAATACTCTCTTCATCAAAAGGGTATTCAAAATTATTGCAATATTCTAAAATTGTTTCATAGGCTTCATTTATTTGCATACTCATTTGTGTGGCTTTTTGTGGATTGTCTTTATGTTTGTCAGGATGCCATTTTTTCATGAGATTTTTGTATTTATTTTTAATCTCTTTTAGAGAGGATTTTTCACGAAGGCCAAGGAGTGATTTGGCCTTCATTATTTTTTCAAATTGACTCAATCTTAGTCTTGTTGTTGTCTTAAATAAGCAGGTATATCTAGTATATCACTATCTAAATCACCACCAACTACAAGACGAGGACGTGCTTTTGGACGTGGCGCTACTGCAGGAGTTTCAGCAACAAAATCTTCATTATTTGTTGTACCTGAGAGTTCTCTTTCAAAACCTGTTGCAACAATCGTAATTTTTACGTAGTCAAGTGGAAGAGATTCATTTGTTGTTGTTCCCCAAATAACAGTTGCATCATCATCTGCACTCTCTTCAACAACCATCATCGCTTCAGTCATCTCCATAAATGGAAATTCAGGGTGAATACTAAAGTGTACAAGAACACCCATTGCACCATTAATAGACATATTATCAAGTAGTGGAGACTCTATAGCAGATTTTATAGCTTCATAAGCTGCATTTTCACCTTCATGCTCACCAACACCCATAAGTGCCATACCTTTATGACTCATAACAGTTTTTAAGTCAGCAAAGTCAAGGTTAATGTCATTTTCACCATTTGATAAAATGATACCAGCTGTCCCACTTACTGCTTGTGCTAAAACACTATCAACAATTTTAAAACTATCTTTTAAACCTAGTTTTCTGTCTATGATAGAAGTTAGTTTGTCATTTGGAATAACAACGATAGAATCACTTTCTTTTTTAAGCTCTTCTAAACCACTCTCTGCAAGTTTTAAACGCTTTTTACCTTCAAATCTAAAAGGTTTTGTTACAACAGAAATAGTTAATGCACCTACCTCTTTTGCAATCTGAGCGACAACAGGAGCTGCACCAGTACCAGTACCACCACCAAGTCCAGCAGAGATGAAAACAATATCAGCACCTTCAAGTGCATTTTTTATATCATCATAGTTTTCAAGTGCAGAATCCTTACCAATGTTTGGTTGCATACCAGCACCAAGACCTCTTGTAAGTTTTGCACCAATTTGAATTTTTGTTGCAGCACTCTCTTCATTAAGAACTTGTGCGTCAGTATTGATCATAATCATCTCAATACCATGAACATCTTCTCTTAACATATGTCCTATCATATTTCCACCGCCACCACCGACGCCAACTACTATAATTTTTGCACCAGTAGGGTTATGTGCCTCTTCAACTACAAATGGTTCTGCCATATCTCACTCCTTTAAAATAACTGTGTTGCCCAGTTCCAAAATTTATTTAACCCGCTTGCTTCATCAGGTTTTTTCTCTTTTTTCTCTTCTAAGTTTATCATCTTAGGTGTTTCTTCCTCTACTGAGGATGGAGCAACAGGTATCTCTTGTTGCTCATGAAAATTTACTTTTATATTTTCTATAGGTTGCTCATTACTATGGCGTACTCTTTTATTTACATCAATTTCGTATGGTGTATAAGGTTGCGCTGCGTACATTACAAGACCTACTGCACTAGAAAATTCAGGACCTTTGATTGAATCAAAAAGCCCATCCATCTCTACAGGTTTTGCAAGTCTAACAGGAAGTGAACCAAAAGTAGCTATAGCTAAATCACGGATACCTTCCATGTTTGAAAAGCCTCCTGTAATGACAATTCCTGCACCAATTTGATCTTTTAAACCACTTTTTTCAATAAATTGTGCAAGAATCATCAGTGTTTCTTCAACACGTGCAAAAATAACATTATGAACAACTTCTAAAGAAACTTCATGAGTTGTTGACTCATCTCCAATAATAGGAAGTTCAATAAGGTCATTACTTGGTGTAAGTAGTGAACCATATTGAAGTTTTACTTCATCCGCTACATTAAGTGGTGTATGAAGTGCCATGGAAAGGTCACTTGTAATATGGTGTGAACCAACACCTAAAAACTCATTGTATCGAATAGAGTTTCCTGAGTATATAGCAATATTTGAGGTATTGCCACCCATATCTATGACTGCAGCTCCTAACTCTTTTTCATCTTCATTAAGTGTTGCTATTGCAGAAGCATAAGAGTTTAACACAATATTCTCAACTTCTACACCAGCACCATGTACAGCTTTTTTTAGGTTATGTAGGTTTGATTTTTGTGTTGTAATGATATGTGTTTCAACCTCTAATCGAGAGGCATTCATACCAAGTGGGTCTTCTATATAATCTTGATCATCAACTTTAAAGTTAAATGGTAAAGCATGAAGCACTTCATATTCATTTGGAATATCTGCATTGTAAAGAGATGTTCTCATTACGCGTTCTATCTCACTAAATGAGATCTCTTTTGTCTGAATATTAACAATGCCATTAGAGTTAAGACTCTTTGTGTATGCACCAGAGATAGACACAATTGCACTTTTTACATCACTTCCTGCAACTCTTTTTGCATCTTCAACAGCAGTTTTGATACTTCGTGATGCTAGTTCTATATTTGTGATACTCCCTTTTTTGAGTCCTTGAGCTCTTGTTATACCAGCTCCTATAATAGAAAGAGAGTTGTCAGCTTTTATCTCGGCAATAACAGCACAAATTTTTGTTGAGCCAATATCAATGGCTAGAACAGTTCTGCTCAATTTAGAGTCCTTTCATAAATATCTCAGTTTGGTATTTATTCTGAAGTGTTTTAATGAGTCCTTCGTTAAACAAACTTCCTTTGAGTTTTCCAATAGCATCATCTGCATTGTTAGTTTTAGTAAGCAGTTTTTGTTCCAAAATATCATATAAAACGATTTTTCCACTTTTTAAAGCGATAAAATTGTTCTTTTTATCATTCATAAAAAGATTTTGTAAAAATTCTGCCGACTCATTAAGAGGAAGATTTGTAATTTTATCAGCATCTGACAATGTTATAAAAGGTGTTGTTGTCCCTTTGAATGTTTTTACTGATTTTTGTGCTAATGCTAAAAGTTTCTCTTTTTTTGTTTGTTCTATATAAAGAGGAAGTACTTCTGCTCTTGCATCTTCAAAAGATTTTGCTTGTGCAGGTGTTACATGTACAAGTTCAAATATGTAGTATACACTCTGAACAGCTACTGGTTTTGCATAAGGTGCTGTTGGAGAAAGTGATGCTACTGTCTTGTATGCTTCTGGGCCAAAAGGGTTGTTTGATGCAGAAAGTGTTGTACTTTGAACACTTACATTATTATCTAGTTTTCCTTTTTTGAAAGCGATATAGTTTCTAAGTGCTTTATCTTTTGTTGCTTTTGCATCAAGTTCTGCAATAACAGCTTGTTTTGCATCTTCAAATGGAAGAATTTTTCCATCTTCACCTTTGAAGTGTGTTTTATTGTCATTATAGTACTGAGAAAGTTTTGCATCATCGTATGTTTTATGTATAGGCTCTTGTTTTATGTAGCGTACTTCATAAAGAATCTCTGTTTGAAATTGAGATGCTATATTTTCCCAAAAAGAGTGAAGTGCTTTTTCATCAACTTTAACAGTTACATCATCTAGTGTAAGTACTTTGTATTTGAGTTTATCAGCAATACTTACAAGTGTATCGATGATTTTCTTTTCATTTTTTGATGCTTCTACAGGAAGAAGAGTGAAAACTTTTTGTATAAGAAGTTGTTTTCTAAGCTCTGCTTCATATTCTTTTACACTCATTCTATTTTGAGAAAGTACTTGTTTATAAATCTCTTTGTTAAAAACACCATCTTTATAAAAAGCTTTTTGTGATTCGATAGCCTTATAAAGTTCTATATCACTTACGCTTAAATCATATGACTTTGCAAGGTTTATTAAAAGTGCTTTTTGTATAAGTTGCTGTAGTGCTTGCTTTTGTAAGCCAAATTGTTTTGCTTTTTCTTGGTCAAAATTTCCTTGAAATATTTGGTTATAGCGAGCATAGAGGTTCGAATATTCTTTTTGAAGTTCTCCTACAGATATTTCAACATTACCAACTTTGGCAACTGCTCCCGCTTTGTCTCCATAGTTGTACTGTCCCCAGCCAACAAAACCAGCGCCAATAAATGCGATAGTTGAAATCCATATAGTAATAATAAGCCATTTTTTATGTCTTTGCATCCATGTAATCATAATATAACAAAACCTTCTTTATGTAAGTTATGCAATTTTATGGAAATTCCCCTTTAAACTTGATAAAGAAAGCTTGCATTGCTATAATTTTGTTATGAATAATACAGAATTGAAAAATAGAGACTTAAATGTCTTATGGCATCCATGTACGCAAATGAAAGATCATGAAACATTACCAATGATTCCCATTAAAAAAGGGGAGGGCATCTATCTTGAAGATTTTGAAGGAAATCGTTACATTGATGCTATCAGTTCTTGGTGGGTTAACATGTTTGGACATGCAAATAGTTATATTAATGAAAAGGTGAAAAAACAGTTAGATACACTTGAACATGTTATTCTTGCAGGGTTTACACATGAACAGGTTGTTGAACTTTCGGAACGACTTGTAAAACTTACTCCTAAAAAGCTACAAAAATGTTTTTATGCTGATAACGGTTCTTCTGCTGTAGAAGTTGCTTTGAAAATGAGTTATCACGCACACCTTAATGATGGTAAAGAGAAAAGTTTGTTTGTTTCATTAACAAACTCTTATCATGGTGAGACTATAGGGGCTTTAAGTGTAGGTGATGTAGAACTTTATAAAGATACTTACAAACCTTTACTCATTCGGTCTATACAGACACCCGTACCAAAAGATATGACAAAAGAAGCAGCTAAAGAAGCAGCAGAAATATTTGAAAATTTATGTAAAGAGAAAGCTCAAGAGATAAGTGCACTTATTTTAGAACCTTTAATTCAAGGTGCTGGTTCTATGCATATGTATCATAGTGATTTTCTCTTACATGTAAGGGAGATTTGTACCCGTTATGACATTCATCTGATTGCTGATGAGGTGATGGTTGGTTTTGGAAGAACTGGGAAACTGTTTGCATGTGAGCATGCAGGTATCTCTCCAGATTTTATTGTACTTTCCAAAGGTCTAACAGGTGGGTATCTTCCTTTATCTGTTGTGTTAACGACAAATGAGATTTATGCTAAGTTTTATTGTGATTATAATGAACATAAAGCTTTTTTACATTCACACTCTTATACAGGTAATGCACTTGCCTGTGCTGCTGCAAATGCGACATTAGATATTTTTGAAAATGAAAATATTATAGAAAAAAATGAGATACTTAGTCATTATATGGGGCAAAAGCTTCAAAGATTTCAAGAGCTTTCTAATGTTAAGGAGATTCGACAAACGGGAATGGTTTGTGCAATAGAGCTTCAAGGTTATACTCCACAAGAGAGAATAGGACTTAAAGTGTATCAATATGGTTTAGACCATGGGGTTTTATTACGTCCATTAGGACATATTATCTATTTTATGCCACCGTATATTATTACAGAAGCAGAGATAGATATAATGATGGATGTAGCTTTTGATGCTATAAAATCGTTGCCTTCTAACGATTAGTCATCATAGGTGATATGATTTTTCTCATTAATGAGTAGTCGACAGCTTTTCTCCAAGATGGCAAGTTTTCTTGCCATCTCGTGTATATCTCTGCTATAAGCATATACACCATACCCACGTATAACCATTAAATTTGTTTTATTTGTTTGAAAGTAGTATGCAATTTCACTTTGTGCTCTGTCATACCAATCTTCAAATTGTTTTGGATTAAATATTTCGATAGAACCTATCTCTTTGTGTCCAAAGTAATCTTTTGGTGTTATAAGGTTATGGTCTAGGGCATAAGCCGTTGTATAGGGTGGGACAGAAAAACAAACAAATTTGGCTTCAGAGATAGTAGAGTAGATACTATGATGGATGCTAGCATCTATACTAGCTTGTTTCCATCTATAGTCTTGTTTAAAGTAAAGTTCAATAAGTGAATTTTCATCAAGTGCATCAAAAATAGCTTCTTGCGTGTTAATGATAAAGCGACTTGACTCTGTTTTTGCAGAGATAGAACCATGGTAGATACCAAAAAAATCTTTTCTAAACATCGAAAGTGAAAGTGTAGAAAGTTTGTTTTTGATATAAACCTTGTTCATATTATTTAAACCAGCTTTTTACTCTGTCTATTACAGAATCAGCAACACTCTCATGAGGTTTTGATTCTATACCAAAAGAATCTTGTAGTTTTTCAAGAAGCTCTTTTTGTTCATCATTAAGCTTTTTAGGGTACTGAATATTTACAATAGCGATGAGGTCACCTTTACCATGCCCATGAACATCCTCTATACCTTCACCTCTAAAAACAAATCGTTGTTTATCTTTTGTTCCGATATCAAGGTGCAGTTCAAGTTCTCCAGTAAGTGAAGGGATAGTCAGTGTATCACCTTTAACTGCTTGCGTGAAAAATACAGGAATTTCAATGTAAATATCATTATCATGACGAATAAAATGTTCATCTTCTTGTACATCAAATGTGATATAAAGGTCACCTCTAGTGCCTTTTTTCCCTATATTTCCTTTACCTGAAACACGAAGTCTATTTCCTGTGTCTATACCTTTTGGTACTGTTACAGTGATACTTTCTTTAACTTCTTCATATCCAGCACCTTTACATGTTTTACATTTTTCAGCCGCTGAAGAACCAGTACCGTGACACACTGGACATGTTTGTGAAAAGGTCATAAAACCTTGCTTCATATAAACTTGACCTTGTCCTTGACATTGAGGACATGTTGAAAGTTTACCATCTTTAGCACCTGTTCCTTTACAGTCAGAACATGCTTTTTTATAAGAGTATTTTACCTCTTTTTCACAGCCAAAAACAGCTTCATGGAAACTTACACGCATATCTATGTTCATATCGAGAGGATATTTGTCCATATCTGCTGGGTTTTGGCGACGACGTGAACCACCACCAAAACCACTAAACATCTCTTCAAACATAGAACTTAGGTCATCAAATCCAGCAGATGAGTGTCCACCACCCATCCCTTGAAGACCCTCTTTTCCATAACGGTCATAAATACTTCTTTGTTTATCATCACTTAAACATTGGTATGCTTCATTACAAAGCTTAAACATATGTTCAGCTTCTTCATCTCCTGGATTTTTATCTGGATGGTATTTTTTTGCCATCTTTCTATAAGCTTTTTTGATTGTTGCCTTATCTGCATCTCTTGAAACTTCTAAAATCTCATAATAGCTTAATTCTTCCACTGTACCGTCCTATAATTTTTAAAATTTTTTCGCAATTATACCATAGAAGTTTTTGAGATGTTTAACTCATTATACTTCTGATTAAAATAGCATAGTGGAGAATAAAAAGATTGACAAAAAAGATATACATTGAAGTACCACGAGATAAAAAGTTTTCTAGTTTTGTTCTTTCTTTTCCATTTGTTTTATAGGCAATAACAAAGTGAATAACAGTTGCAATAATAAGTGTAAGGACTAAGAAAAGTTTATTTTTAAGATACTCTACGACTTCATTTGTTTGAGCGTTTAAAAGCATATCTAAAAGACCATCATTATTAATCATAATTGTCCCACTAATAAGAAGAATAACTAAAGAAACTACTTCAAAGTAACCAAAAAGAGGTCCTATATGAGGGTATACTTCTTGTTGCTTTTTTTTGTCTCGAAGGGAAACACCTAAAACGAACATAAAAATAGAACCACCTATCCATGCAATAGCTGCAAAAAGGTGAAAATGTATAAACCAGTCTTCCACGTGTATAACCTTGTTATGATTTTATTTTCCCATAATATAATAATTTTGTTTAAACTTAGTCAATGAATGGATGTTTTTTTGCTTTCTCTTAAAAATGGTGTAAAGATGTTTTCATATTTATCGAAAAAGATGTATACTAACGAAAAACAAGGAGATAAGATGGAAGCTATTATAAAAGAATTAGAATCTCGTAAAGAGGAGATTGAAGCCTCTGTAGAAGTTGTATTTAAAACACATATGAAAATAACAGATTGGGATGTACCTGAGGCTGATGATAAAGAGGCAGCAAAGATACTTTTAGATATGATGCAAGCAAAGATTGATGCTATTCGTGCTGATGTAGAAGCTGGTAAATACGACAATTATTAAATCAAAGGGAAAATTATGAGTAAACATACACAACATTTAGAAAAAATAAAAGATGCTATCAAAACAGCACCATTGAGTGAAGATGAAAAATCACAAAGTATGAAACGTGTTGAAGAGTGGGTACTTGAAGATAAAGCATTTGGTACATTAGAAAATGAACTTTTAGAAATTAGTGAATATTTTGAAACATTATTCGCAGAACTAGGATTAAGCAAATAGATATGCAAATGGTTGTAGATTCCCTAAGAAAAAAAGGGAAAATCTTTAAAAAAATGCAAGAGATTACTCCTAAAGAACTAGGAGTACGCAATAAAATAAAAATTTATAAAGCTACTGATGTTCGAGGCTATTTTTGGGCAATATTTGCAGTAAGTCAAAAAAGTAGATTACTTATGAAAGATGTACATAAGTTTGAAGAGATTTATGCAAAACTAACACTTTATTGTGGACATAATTTTAAGCATAAAGTTTTGTTTATAGATGCTCCATTATGCTCTAAAGCAGAGAAAGCTTTTAAAGAAGCTAAGTGGAAGATACAATAGATGCTTTTATGTGATATAGGAAACACTTCATACCATTTTCTTGATGGTGATGAAGATTTTAAAAAAAGTGTTAAAACATTCAACCCTTTAGGGGTAAAAGAGAATGTATGCTACATTTCTGTGAATACAAAAGTTAAAAAACAACTTCAAGGACTTGAAAACTGGATAGACCTTTCTAGTTGTGTTAATACTTCAAACTATTATGAAACAATGGGAATTGACAGAATTTTTGCCTGTGAAGCAGTGCATCATGGCATCATTATAGATGCAGGGAGTGCGATTACTGTAGATGTAATGAGAAATGGTGTTTTTGAAGGTGGTTTTATCTACCCTGGAATGCATGCAATGATGCATACATATGCAACAATCTCTCCTGCACTGAATTACTCATTTAACTTTGAGGTAAATTTAGATAAAATGCCAAAAAATTCACAAGATGCTATCAGTTATGGATATTTAAAAACACTTTACAGTGAAGTGATGTCACATAATCTTCCTATCATATTAACAGGTGGGGATGCAAAGGCTTTTAAACAGCTTTTTAGTGATGCAAAAGTGGATGAGATGTTGATATTTAACTCAATGAAAAAGATTATACAAAGGGCGAATATATGCTAACAGTTGCACTTCCAAAAGGTCGTATAGCAAAAGAAACACTAGAGATATTTGAAACTATTTTTGGGAGTAGTTTTAAGTTTGATGATAGAAAATTGATTTTAGAGACACCTAACTTTCGTTTTTTACTTGTACGAAACCAAGATGTTGCTACGTATGTATACCATCAAGCAGCAGATATTGGTGTAGTTGGTCTCGATACGTTAGAGGAACAAGGACTTGATGTTGTACGTCTTCTTGACCTACATCGTGGTGTGTGTAAAGTAGCAATAGGGATGAGAAAAGGTGAAAAATTAGACCTTACAAAACCTGAACTTAAAGTTGCATCTAAAATGGTAAACATTACAAAACGCTATTTTGAGGAGCGTGCTGTAAGTGTTGAGATTATCAAGTTATATGGTTCTATCGAACTTGCACCACTTATTGGTTTGGCAGATATGATTGTTGATATTGTGGAAACAGGAACAACTATGAAGCAAAATGGACTTGAAGTTGTTGAAGATATTATGACAAGTTCTACTTATCTTATAGCTAATAAAAACTCTTACATTGCTAAAAAAGATGAAGTGTTAGATATTTATGAAAAGATAGATGCTGTCATTAAAGCTGAGCAAAACAACGCATGACAAACTTAGACCTATATGCAAAAGCTGAACACCTTTTAGGGATAGAAGAAGCAACAGAAGCTCTTTATGACCTTTATAGAAGTGAGCTTGATGATTATGATGTAAAAACACTACTTGATGTCGGATGTGGTCGTGGTGGTTTTATGCGTCGTATGACAAGTGATGGTGTTACATGTAAGGGTGTAGATTTAAGTGCTTTGATGGTGCAGGAGTGTAAAGAGCAGGGGCTTGATGCTGAGTGTATAGATGTCAAAGATGTAGAGGGTACTTATGATGCAGTGGTGAGTATCTTTGATGTTTTAAACTTTATGGATAAAAAAGCATTAACAGAGTTCTTAGATGCTGTGGCTGATAAACTTAATGATGATGGGCTTTTTATAGCAGATATCAACACCCTTTATGGTTTTAAGGATGTTGCTGAAGGTACTATGAGTAATGATACAGATGATGAGTTTTTAAGTGTGGATGCTGTGTTTGAAAACAATGAACTTCATACTAAGTTTACTCTTTTTGAAAAAAACGATGATGGTCGCTATACAAAGTACCAAGATACTATCGTTCAGTATTTTCATAAGATCTCATTTTTTCAGAAACTTTCAAAACTTAAACTTGTAGATAAGCAGACATTTTCACTTTATGATACAGAAGATAAAACATTACTGATTTTTAAGAAAAGATAGATGCTAATGCTACCTAGGTGGCATTAGTATTGTCCTAATTTCTTTATAATTAGAGCAACATAACACAAATAAAAGGATTCACAAATGAGTAAACATAAATCAAAAATAGAAAAAGTATTTACACACCCAATTTCTGGAAATATTGATGTAAAAAAACTTTTAAGTGCATTAGAGCATTTTGGTGCTGAGGTAGATTTAACAAAAGAGCATCATGCTAAAATTACATTTAAAGGTAAAATGTTTTCTTTACCATTACCACATGGTGATAATGCTCTTTCAAAAGATGCAGTTGTAGAACTTCGTCACTATTTAGAAGAAGTGGGTTTAACTCCAGATAAAATCTAGAGTTTTTCTTTAAAAAAGTTTGAGGGCTGTTTATGTTAAAACATGCCCTACAAACTTACTCATATTATCTAAAATATCTCCCCCTTTTCTAAAGGCAAGACCACACGCTTCATACGCAAAAAAGACACCTGCTTGGTACTTACTTCCTTCTTTATCTTGAGGAAATTCATAAAATTCTTGATATACTTTTTTATGGTTTGCATAAGGACCATCTGTGAGATAAAGTGTTTCTCCTGTTGTTTCAATAATTCCTGTATTTGCACCTTCTCTTCCAAAAACAGGTTTTACAACTTGTTTTTTCCCATTAAGTGGTTCAAAAGATGTTTCTAGAAGGTATGGTGAATCTGGAAAAAGATCACATAAGATTTTCATCATCCCTTTTGATTGAAAAAGAAGTGTATATGCTGGGTTAAGTATGATGGCTTTTTGGTTGTTCATAATATTGGTAAGTGTTGTTGCAAGTTCTGGTTCATCTATAGCAATATCTTCCCACGGATAGAGTTTGAACCAGTATTCATAAGGATTTTCTTCTGCATCATAAATCCCTTCATCATCAAAGCCAACATGTTCTAAAAATTCAAAATGGGTTGCAAACCCTGCATCTGTGGCCATTTGTTGAAGAAGTCTTGTTGTTGCTTCCTCTTCATCATTACCTTCAATACTTGAAAAGAGAATTTTCCATCCATCATAAAACTCTTCAAAACCTTCCGTATCATCAAAAAGGGTGATAAGTCTTTTAAAGTTATCAGTGATAGCTTCATAAACATTATTGAACTGTTGGTGCTCATCCATATCATTATGTTTAAGCATTGCCCATTGTAAAAGAGCTGTTTCAAAAAGAGCTGTAGGTGTGTCAGCATTGAACTCTATAAGTTTTATAGGTTTTCCATCAATTCCACCAGCTAAATCAAAACGTCCATATATATGCCAGTGAACATCATTTTCCCATGACTTTTTAATCATCTCAACAAGATTAAAAGGGATACCAAGTTCAAAAAAGAGGTCATTTTCTATTACGTACTCAGCACCTTTAACATACATGTCGTAAATTTCATTGACAGCATCATAGTATACTTCCGCTTCTTGCGGTGTTACTTTAACTAAAGCATCACTGATATATTTTGTACCATCACTATCTGTATGCCATGAGAAGCCTAGTTCTTCAAGAGTATTATCATCAAGAGGTGTTATTTGTTGTAAGTTTACCATTGTTTAACCTCCAAAAAAGCCACCACTTTTTTTATACGAAGAACTTTTAGAACTACTTCCAAAAAAACTTTTTTTACTTGAACTTTTGCGTGTTGAAGAAGATGTAGATTTACTTCTTGAGTAGGCACTTCTATTAGTCGCTTGAGAATTTCTAGCAAATGACTTGTTATTCATAAGAGCATTTCCTATCATATTTCCAAGAAGACTTCCTGCTGCAACTGCTAAAATAGTTCCGGCAAGTCCCATTCCAGCTTCTCCAGCACCACTTTGTAGTGTTTCACTTGTACCGTTTTGTACTTTTTGGTACTCTTGTTCGGCAAGGGCTTTCATCTCTTCTTCAGACATAAAGCGTTCTGTCATATGCCCATTTTCATCATACTCACGTAAGATAGCACGAGAAGGTCCTTCTGTTGGCATCTCTTCAACAACGACATATTTTCCATTAGGTTGTTGTTCTATTACTAAAAATTTATTTTGTGCTTCTTGTTGTTCTTGTTGGTGTGAACAGCCACTAAGAATACTCATCATAGCAACTCCAGCACTTCCTAACATAACACCACTTGTAATTGAAGATATATGTTTCATTTATACTCCACTTTGTATTTTATTTTTATCTAGAATTATAACCTTTTTTAGTTCATAATCATAAAAAGTTATAGTTTTTCTTCCATTATAGTAAAGGTCGCCATGGTAACTAAACTTTTTTGTATAGAGTGTAATCCCTTTTTGCATCAGCATTTTTTCTGCTACAAAGGAACCAACACTGGGAATGAGTGTTGAAAAAGCACCCAGAAAGAGAATACTCATAATAAAGATAGAAATCTTTTTTCCTGTATAGATAACTATATAGCCAATAAAGAGTGTAAAAAAACAAAAAATAAAAATATTTTGATGGTCAGCAAAAAGAATATTATAGTAAACATCAATCTCATGAACTTTAATGTAATTTTGGTATATTCCTAAGAAAAGAAAAAAATCGAGTATAAAAGTGAAAAATAAACCTGTTAAAAATGCTTGTACCATTTTACTCATCGTAACCTCTTTATTTTAGTGTTGTTTATTTTGTAAAGTTTAGATGCTTCTCCTTCATAAAGAGCATCTTTGTTTTCAATAATGATATCTGCTTTTGCTTCACAAAAACTTCTCTCGAAATGTTTTCCACTTTCATTGGCTGATGTTGAGTAGAACCATGCTGTTTTTTGTAAAAAAGTTACATGTAGGGGATGAGGAGCTATACGAAATGCTTTGTTTTTAACGATAAAAGTTGTTTTTTTTGCACGTCGAACAAATTTTTTATGTTTATTTGGTATCCGTTTCGTTTGAGAGAAAGCAGGGAAAGAGGAAAAAACTTGAATAAATGGTTTAGTTGATGGACGAGATTTTATCTCTTGCAGTTTTCTAGCGTCTTGTGACAGAAAACCGACAGTTGTGTCGGTTTGTGTCAAAATTACTTGAGATTTTATAAAAGAAAATCTTGAAGGGCTGTTGTGCTTGACCATTGTTCATCTTTCATCTCATCAAGTGCTAAAATAAGTGCACGAGCAGCACTGAGTGTTGTGAAGTATGGAATCGAGCGTTTTAGTACTTCTTGGCGAATAACTACAGCATCTTTTTTACTTGTGTTGTTATCTGAAGTGTTGATAGCCATAGCAATTTCATCATTTTTCATGCTATCTTCAATGTTTGGACGACCTTCAGAGATTTTAAGTACACGTTCACATGCTATACCTGCTTCTTCAATGATTTGTTGTGTACCTTTTGTTGCTACAAGTTTAAAACCATGTTTTACAAGTCCAGCAGCAATTTCAGCAGCATGTTGTTTGTCTAAATCTACAAAAGAGAGGAAACATGTACCTGATGTTGGAATTTTATTTCCAGCAGAAAGTTGTGCTTTTGCAAAACTTACACCAAAGTTTGAACTTATTCCCATAACTTCACCAGTTGATTTCATTTCAGGCGAAAGTACTAGGTCTGCACCATAAAGTTTATGGAATGGGAATACTGCTTCTTTTACAGAAACATGCCCTTTAAGACGAGGACGAAGAAGACCATTTACCTCTTCTACAATTTTATACTTGTCATAGTACGCAAGAGCATCTCTAAGGTTTTCACCCATCATAACACGTGTAGCTACTTTTGCAAGAGGCATACCAGTCGCTTTACTTACAAATGGTACGGTACGACTTGCTCGAGGATTTACTTCGATAAGGTAAATTTCACCCTCATAGATAGCATACTGTACATTCATAAGACCACGAACACCAAGACCAAGTGCAATAGTTTTTGTTTGTGCTTCTACTTTGTCTATCATCTCTTGTGTAAGGTTTACAGGTGGAAGTGAACATGCAGAATCTCCTGAGTGGATACCAGCTTCCTCGATATGTTGCATAACAGAACCGATATAAACCTCTTTTTCATCAGAGATACAATCAACATCAAGCTCAATAGCTTGGTCAAGGAACTTGTCAATTAAAACAGGTGCTTCGTTACTTACTGAGATCGCTAAGTCCATATATTGACGTAATTCATCTTCAGAGTAAACGATACGCATACCACGACCACCAAGAACGAATGATGGACGTACTAAAACAGGGTAGCCTAGTTTTTCAGCAATTACATAAGATTCCTCTTTTGTTCTTGCTAAACCATTCGCAGGTTGTTTAAGACCATATTTATTTACAAAATCACTAAATTGTTCTCTATCTTCTGCAAGGTCGATAACTGCTGAAGGTGTTCCTGCAATTTTTGCTCCGATTTTTGTAAGGCCATCTGCAAGTTTAAGAGGTGTCTGTCCACCAAAGTGTACGATGATACCATCTGGATTTTCATTTTCTATAACTTCACGAACATGCTCAAAGTCAATAGGCTCAAAGTAGAGTACATCAGAAGTATCATAGTCAGTTGAAACTGTTTCAGGATTACAGTTATACATAATAGTTTCAATACCCATCTCTTTAAGAGCAAATGCAGCATGTACACAACAGTAGTCAAATTCTATACCTTGACCGATTCTATTTGGTCCACCACCTAAAATCAGTACTTTTTTCTTATCGCTTACACGAGAAGTTACATTTGGCAGTTGTGTAATGTTTGTTGTTGAGTAAAGATATGGTGTGAGTGCTTTAAACTCAGCAGCACAAGTATCTACTTCATTGAATTCTAAAGAAACACCCAGTTTTTTTCTTGCTTCATAAACAACATTTTCACTTACTGTCTGTGCAACATTTTTTTCAATGAGCTGTGCTATACGCTTGTCTGAAAAACCATCTACTTTGACATCACGCATCATTGCTGCATCAAAAAGAATTTTGTCTGTAATCGTTTTTTCTTTTTCTATAAGCTCTTGAAGTTGGTATAAGAACCATGGGTCAATTTGACAAGTGTCAAACATCTCTTCTACGCTCATACCACGACGGAACCCTTCAGCAACATATAAAATTCTGTCTGCATTAGGGCGACGAATTTCATGTTTTACAAACTCATCATCAGCATCAATCTCATCAAAACCACATAAACCAGTTTCTAGTGAACAGAGTGCTTTTTGAACAGACTCTTTAAACGTACGTCCAATTGCCATAACTTCACCAACAGATTTCATAGAAGTTGAAAGTGTACTTACTGCTTCAGGAAACTTTTCAAATGTAAAACGAGGAATTTTTGTTACAACATAGTCAATAACAGGTTCAAATGAAGCTGGTGTACCTGTGATGTCGTTTGTGATTTCATCAAGTGTGAAACCAACTGCTAAAAGTGTAGCAACTTTTGCTATAGGGTATCCTGTAGCTTTTGATGCAAGTGCAGATGAACGAGAAACACGAGGATTCATTTCAATAACAATCATACGACCAGTTTTTGGGTCTATTGAGAATTGAACATTACTTCCACCTGTATCAACACCGATTTCACGAAGAATAGCAAAAGAAGCATCTCTCATTCTTTGGTACTCTTTGTCTGTAAGTGTTAGTGCAGGAGCTACAGTGATAGAGTCCCCAGTATGCACACCCATAGGGTCAAAGTTTTCAATAGCACATACGATGATACAGTTGTCTGACTTGTCACGGATAACTTCCATCTCATACTCTTTCCAGCCAAGCATAGATTCCATAATCTCTATCTCATTTACTGGTGAAGCACTGATACCTTCTTGTGCAAGTTTTTTGAACTCTTCCATGTTGTAAGCAACACCACTACCACCACCTGCAAGTGTAAATGAAGCACGGCTGATAACTGGAAAACCTATCTCTTTTACAACTTCGATAGCTTCTTCAACACTATAAGCATTACGACTTTTTGGAAGATCCATACCGATTTTAATCATAGCTTCATTAAAAAGGTGTCTATCTTCCCCTTTTTTGATTGCCTGTGGATCAGCACCTAAAAATTCTATTCCTTCAAGCATCCCTTTTTCGTGCATACTCATTGCAACATTAAGAGCAGTTTGTCCACCCATAGTAGGTAAGATGGCATCTACATTTTCATCTTTGATGATACGCTCAATAACATCTTCTTTGATAGGTTCTATATAAGTTCTATCAGCAAACTCAGGGTCTGTCATAATAGTAGCTGGATTAGAGTTGATAAGAACAACACGGTATCCTAACTCTTTAAGCGTTTTTACTGCCTGTGTTCCAGAGTAGTCAAATTCACAAGCCTGACCGATAATAATCGGGCCAGAACCTATAAGTAAAATAGTTTTAATGTCGGTGCGTTTTGGCATATGGTACCTCTTGAAAATGATTATAAAAATTTAGATATTATAACCAAGAGGTACTTAATATTTGATGAGATGTTAAAGAAGTTTAGTACTCAAAAGTATAAATAACAGAAAAGAGACCAGAATAGATATAGTTGTCTTTTACGATTGGGCTATCGTATGCACTACTTGATATACGGTCATAACGTAAGTTTGTGAGTAGAGAAAAGTTATCTGTAAGAGGGTAACTGATATAAGTTTGAATACCCACTTCAAAACCACTTGAAGCACTGTATGCTTTTCTTGTTGGTGTCGCTTCTGATGTTTTTACACCATAATAGTAGTCTAAAAATTGTTGAGACTGATACATGATGATGAGACTTGGATAGAAACTTGCTTTTCCAAATTTATAGGTATCTCCTATCTCTGTTTTTAGAAGCCAAGCATCATGTCTTTCAAATAAATCTGTTAAAAGCATAATCTCTATATATTTTTCTTTTTCATAGCTAGCACTAAATGCTAAACCACCTTCAAAAGTACTTTTTCTTTCCTCCATTCCTGTAAGTGTGGAAGAATCACTTGGTTTGTAACCAAAAGGGCGTGGTTGTGCAGTGAGAGAAAATCCCCAAGAGATTTTGTCACCTTTTTCTCCTAAAAAATAGAGTCCTGCCCGACTCCATCGTACATAAAAGATACCATTATCAAAAAAAATAACAGGGGAGGGTACAACGATATCATCCACACCATAGTATGGTTGTGATTGAATATATGGACCAAGTCCTATAGTCACTTTTTGTGTGTCTTTTGCGTACATGTAAGAAAAAAGTACTATCATTAAAAATAAAAATCTCATTTTGTTTCCTCGATTAAGTAGAAATAATTAGGCTCTTTAGCTTTATAATAGGGTTCTATTACAGCACTTTGATATCCTTGTGTTTGGGAAATGCTTAAAACTTTTCCAACTTTAAGCCCTTTAAAAAAAATAGTATCTAAACCAGATGTTATTACTTCATCTCCTATTTCTATTTTATGCCATGCAGGTATAAAACTAACAACGAGATGTTGATTGTTATTTCCATGGACTATACCAGGTGCTTTATCTTTACCAATATAAACACTATAGGTACTTTTAATATCTTTGTTTAAAAGTGCTAGAGGTTGATTTGCTTTTGCTATAACAATGCCTGCAACAAAATTTTTATAGGTTAAACCATATATTTTTGAACTATTATAATCTTTAACATCAAGCCATAAACGGTTAAAATTACCAAACTCTTCATACGATACAGCACGTACAAGTTGTACTTTTGGTTGTATTGAAAGTTTAGAATCATTTTGTTTGTAGAGGTCTTTTAGCTCTGATGCCAGTTGAATCATAACAAGGTTATTTTCATCATAATGTTGTAGTTTTTTGTTAAGTTGGCGAATTGTGTTTTTTTGAGCGAAATGTTCATCAATAGTATTTTGAATATTTTCAAGTGTATGCAAGTAACCTGTTTTAATAGAGTTAAGAAAAGATATTAGGGGTGCTTGTAGATTTTTTGAATAGTATATTGCACCACTAAAGAGTGCAATAAGAAGAACTATAGAAAGGTATTTTTTACTCATTCTCAAAAAGTTCTTGTAGTAAGTCTATCTCCTCTAGTGCACGACCAGTTCCTCTTGCAACTGCTAAAAGTGGCTCATCTGCTACAAATACAGGAATCTTTACAAGATCTGAAAGATATTTATCAAGTTGGCGAATTAGTGCTCCACCACCAGTAAGGATGATACCATGGTTTACAATATCTCCAGCTAAGTCTGGTGGCATCTGTTCTAGGACATCACGAAGTGCTTCTGCTATCTCTTTAAGAGGCTCTTTCATAGCATCTCTAGCATCTTCACTTGTGAGCTCAACAGAACTTAAAAGTCCTTCTACTTGGTCTCGACCGTTAATTGTCATTGTAAGTTCTTCATCTAAACTTACTGCTGTACCGATATTTATTTTAATCTCTTCAGCAACACGCTCACCAATGAGAAGGTTGTATTTCTTTCTTACGTAGTTAACAATACCTTGGTCAATTTTATCACCAGCTGTTCTTATAGATTTAGAAAGTACAAGACCACCAAGTGAAACAACACCAATTTCTGTTGTACCACCACCAATATCAACAACTAAATGTCCTTGTGGCTCACGAATATCTACACCAGCACCAATAGCAGCTGCCATAGGCTCTTCAATAAGAAATACTTCTCGTGCACCAGCTGAGAGTGCAGATTCACGTACAGCTTTTCTTTCTACTTGTGTAAGACCGTATGGTACACAAATGATGATACGAGGAGAGATAAGAGTACTTCTTCCATGAGCTTTTTCAATGAACTTTCGTATCATTTTTTCTGTCATGTCAAAGTCTGCAATAACACCATCTCTCATAGGACGAATAGCGCGAATGTTTCCTGGAGTTTTACCAACCATATCTTTTGCTTCATGTCCAACAGCAAGAACTCTTGCATGACCATATTTTTCTGTTTTTACCGCAACCACAGAAGGTTCATTTATAATGATACCACGCCCTTTTGCAATGACGATAGTGTTTGCAGTTCCGAGGTCGATAGAGAGGTCATTTGAAAAAAGACCTACTATTTTATTAAAAATCATTCATTTACCTTATGCAGTTTTTTCTATAGTTTTTTTGATGTATACAGGTTTGACACCATCTTCTATAACTTCTTTTGTAACAAGTACTTCATACCCAGCATACTCAGGAAGTTCGTACATGATATCAATCATACTCTCTTCAAGAATGGCACGAAGACCTCTTGCTCCTGTTTTTCTTTTGATGGCTTTTTGTGCAATAGCACGGAGTGCATCTTCTTCAAATTCAAGTTCCACTTCATCAATAGCAAAAAGTTTTTTATACTGTTTAATGAGTGAATTTTTAGGCTCTGTTAAAATACGTACCATATCATCTTCAGTTATTTCATTAAGTGAAGCTATAATTGGTAAACGACCAACAAGTTCAGGAATAAGACCATAGTGTACTAAGTCTTCTGGTTCAACCATATCGTACGTTGGTTTTGCTTCCTCTTTTGTTTTTTTCTCATGACCAAATCCTAAAACATTTTCACCTTGCTTACGTTTGAGAATCTCATCAAGACCATCAAAAGCACCACCACATATAAATAAAATATTTGTTGTATCTATAGAAGTAAACTCTTGATTAGGGTGTTTTCTTCCACCTTTTGGTGGAATATTTACTTGAGAACCTTCGATGATTTTAAGAAGTGCTTGTTGGACACCTTCACCACTTACATCACGAGTGATAGAACGGTTTTCACTCATACGAGAAACTTTGTCTACTTCATCAAGAAAGATAATCCCTTTCTGAGCTCTTTGTATGTCACCATCAGCTGCTTGAATAAGTTTTGTTAAAATATTTTCAACATCTTCACCTACATAACCAGCTTCTGTTAAACTTGTAGCATCAGCAATAGCGATAGGAACATTTAAAACACGAGCAATAGTTTGAGCCATAAGTGTTTTACCACTTCCTGTTGGTCCGATAAGAAGTACATTTGATTTTGCAATCTCTGTTTCATCATCTTCTATTTTTGTATTTTTAAAGATACGTTTGTAGTGGTTGTATACAGCAACACTAACAAGTTTACGTGCTCTTTCTTGCCCTATGATATAATCTCCTAAGAACTTATCTAGCTCTTTTGGTGTCATAAGATTTTCAACAGCATCCATAAGCTCTTGAGTGTTTTCTTGTGATGCTGCTTCTTTTTCATCTCCAAACATTATTTTGTACGCAGAGATAACACAGTTTTTACAAATATAAACCCCATTACCTGCTATGAGTGGGTTTTCTTTGCTTTCTGTTGCATCACAAAAACTACATCTTCTTTGGATCATACATTTTCCTTTATTTTTCTCTCAAACGGAATACCCCGTTTTGTTTTTATCACAAAGTTACATAAATCTATAACGAAATGATTTTTTGTATTTTCTAAAAGTTCACTTGCTGTGTCTTTAAGAGGTTTTCCTGATTCAAAAAGTTCCCTATAGGCAGATTTGAGAGCGTTAATATCTTCTCTGTCTATATTTCTTCTTAGCCCTGTAAGATTAAGTCCACGCAGAGAAGCACGATTCCCCTCAGCCATACAAAAAGGTGGAACATCTTGTGCAAGTGCAGAAGCACCTCCTACCATTGCATAGTCACCTACGTGTACAAACTGATGAATCGGTGTCATTCCACCAATAACAACATAATCACCAAGCTCAACATGTCCAGCAAGTGTAGCCGCATTTGCTAAAATACAGTGATTTCCAATGATAACATCATGTCCAAGGTGAACATAACCCATAAAAAGATTATGATTTCCTATAATGGTTTTTGCACCACCACCTTTTGTACCAGGGTTAAAAAGTGTAAATTCTCTAATGGTGTTATTATCACCAATGATAAGTTCAACATCTTCTCCATTGTACTTCAAATCTTGAGGTATAGAACCTATCACAGCATTTGAAAAAATGTGGTTGTTTTTACCAATAGTTGTTTTCCCATAGATACATGTGTTTGCATCTATAATAGTGCCATCACCTATAGTTGCCTCAGCTGAGATAACGCAAAAAGGGCCTATAGTTACATCTTTACCAATAACTGCACCTTCTTCAATGATGGCTTGTGGTGATATTTGACTCACTGGAATATCCTCTATTTATCTACTATCATAGCTTTAAGTTCAGCTTCACTTGTTAATTTACCATCAACATAAGCTTCCCCTTTTAAAAGCCAAATAGCCCCTTTATTTTTAATAACACTTAAACGGTATTCAAGTTGATCACCTGGTTTTACAGGAGCACGAAATTTTGCTTTGTCGATACTCATAAAGTAAACAACTTTGTTTTGAATCTCTTCTTCTGTAACACCATCCATACTTTTAAATGCCAAGATGCCACCAGCTTGTGCCATCCCTTCAAGTATCATAACACCTGGGTAAATTGGGTGACCAGGGAAGTGACCTTCAAAAACAGGTTCAGAAATAGAAACATTTTTGTATGCAACAATTGTCTCTTTTGGAGTAAGTTCAACAACACGGTCAACAAGTAAAAATGGGTAACGGTGAGGGAGTATTTTTTGAATTTCTACAACATCCATAAGCATAGTAAGTAACCTTTAGAAAAATAAATTTTGGATATTTTAGCTAAATTATTATTATATAATGATTAGTTTTTCTTTTGTGTCTTCATAGACCTTTGCATCTAGGTGTAAGGTAAGCTTACATGTAAGGATATTTTCAACAACAATAATAGGGCTTAAATCGTAAGGATTTTGTGTCAAAATCTCTCTTACATGTAACTCATTTTCAAAGGTTGGAGGGGAAAAAAGAAGCTCTTTTATAGAGCTGTAATGTGTCTTTGCAAGGGCGTTGAAATACTCTAGAGTGATAAACTTTATCTCTTCTCTATTGAAGTAGTGTATATCGTTACATGTAAACTCTATTTTTCCTTGAGCACGTTTTCTTGGCAGGGTGGAGTAGCATAAAGCATAGCTGGGTATTACTTGTGTTTTTCCTTGAAGAAGCTTACATGTAAAGATTCTGTAGTTTAAAAATTTTTCTTTAATAATTTTATATTTTATACCATCATCTTCAAGTTTATTTCGTTGTGTATAGAGTGCTATTCTCTCCTCTATAGAAGCTGGTTGAGTCTGTTGTGATATAGGAGAAAACATCTCATCCATAAGTTTGTTCTGTTGTTCTCTTTGCATTGTAAGACCATAGATACATCCACAATAATCTTGACGGTAGAGTTGTTGCTCTTTTGTGACACGACTTTGGTCTTGTGTTCCACCACCACTTCTATAATCAACAGCGATAAACTCAACACCATACTCTTTAAAAAAAGCATCACCAACACGTTTAAGCTGTTCTTGTGATTTTAATGGGCTTACAAGGAGTGTTGTTGTGATTTTTTTTTCTCCAAGTTCAAGTGCTTTTTGTGCACTGACTAAAAAGCGTTTGTCAAAACATACTTCACATCGTGCACCTTTTTCTCTCTCATTTTCTAATCCTCGAACAGCTTGAAGCCATGATTCGTAGTCATATTCACCTTCAATGAGTTCAATACC
>Ga0256828_1000199_pt1 | contig 41007 bp, 50 predicted proteins | sample CV88metaG_FD_185993 | JGI IMG/M metagenome (GOLD analysis project Ga0256828, IMG submission 185993) | Hydrothermal vent microbial communities from East Pacific Rise, Pacific Ocean - CV88 | ecosystem: Environmental > Aquatic > Marine > Hydrothermal vents | place: Pacific Ocean: East Pacific Rise...
GTGCAACTGCACCAACATTATTAGATGAAACAAGAGGTGATACAGCAATGCAAGGTTCGAAAGCATTTGCCTCTTATTATGATTATAAAACAGATGATAATGCAAGAAATTCAGCAGGAGACGATTTAACAAATAAAGCAATAAATGATACAGGGTTATCAGGAGATAATAATAATCCAGGATTATTAGATGATTTAAATAATGCAGAAGACCATGAAGATGAAATAATTGATAATCAAAATGATTTAATAGAAAGAACATTCACAGAATCAAGAGAAACAGCACAAACATATTAAAAGAAAATTAAATCTTTTCTTTTAATATTTAAAGAAACCTTTTTATGTTATAATACTTAAAAAAACATAATAAAGGTATTACAAAATGAATAAAAAACAACAACTTTTCAAAAAATTTCTAATAAAAAATAAAAAAATCAAGCCTTCAAAAAAGATAACTTCTGAAACATTAGATAATATATTTAATAAATTATCTGAAAAAGAGATATATGAATTAAATAAATACATATTGAAAGAAACAGAAGAAAAAAAATATAATTATCTATTTTGTAATGAAGTAGGGCGATTAGACGAAAAAAAAGAAACAATTTTTGATTATAAAAATTTATATGAATGGGATAAAAAATGGTGGGAATTTCAAAAAGCATCATTAATAGATGTAAAAAATGAAACAAAATATAAAAAATGGTATGAAGTAAATTATAAAGAATATAACACACTATATATGCAGGGAGAATGGTTTAGATGGATAGAAGAAGAAATATGTTGTAGTGAAACAAATGAAACCATGTATTATGGTATTTTAGAAGGTTTAAAATCATATATAGTAACAGAAATAACAGAAAGAATAGATAAATGGATAAATAAAAAAATCCCAAATCAAAGTTATAAACCTTATCAAGAAGATTTGTTTAAAGAAACAGATGATGGGATGTATGAAATGGCTAAAATGGAAATAAGAGCAGGTGGAAAAGAAAAACAATTAGAATTGTTAAAAGAAATTTATAGAGAAAATTTTCCAGAAATAGAAGAAGAAATAATAATAAAAATCAAACCATATGAAAATTATACTTTTTCAATAATTAAATATGATGAATTTAAAAAAGAAGAAACAATAGAAAATGCTCTTAAATATATAATTATAGGTGGATTAGAAGCTGCAAAAAACATTTCATTTAAATCTTTACTTAAAGATACATATAAATTGGAACAACCATATGGAATTGTAGAAAATTTAATAGAAAGAATATGGAAAGAAGTTAAAAAGAAATATTTAAAAAAATGGTTAAAAGAAAGTGCTCAAAAAGCAAAATCTTTTAACTCAATAGAAGAGTAAGGTACAAAAGACCTATTTAATGTAGTAGTATTACTACATTTTTTATTTCTTTTTCTTGTTTTAAACATTTTATAATTTTTATTTAATTTAATAAAATTTCCTTTAAGAATTTTTTTCATTAATCCCACCATCCTTTATATTGTTTTCTAAAAGTATTAAAAAACTTTCGTTCTGCATTTTTTAACCTTTTTTTAGATTTTAATCTAATATCATCCCATTCTTTTTTAGCAATTAATTGTTCTTTTTTATTTTTAGCATTGGGGTAATAAAATTCCAAATATTTAGTTTCATCAGATTGTTTTATTTCTAAAACTCCCCATTTTCTTTCATGTTCTGCTTCTTCTTTTTTAGTAAAAGTATTATTAATAATCTTTCTTAATAATTTTTTCTGTTTTTTTAGCTGTTTTTTTATTAACTTGAAATTAGTAGAATTAGATTTATCCCAATTTTTATGCATTAAATCTAATTTTTTTTCAATAATAATTAATAAAAATTGAAAATCCCACCATCTATCATCAGTAATAACATCAAACCAATCAATTAAATTTTGAGAAGCATCAGAAGTATTATTAACTTTAATAAATTTTAAAATTTTCTTTTTTGAATTTTTTTCATTATTTTCATATTTATTTTTTTTAGACATAATAATTTTCCTTAAATAATACTATTAACTATTATAACATATTTTAAAGCAAAAAAAGATTATTTGAACATAAAATTAAAACTATTTAAAAAAAAATAAAAAAATGATATAATTTTGAAATTTTAAAATTCAAAGGATAAAGAATGAAAAAAATATTAATAGCATTAACGGTAATGTTATCTATAAGTTTAACAATGACAGGTTGTTTTGAAAAAAGTAAATCAGAAAATGAAAAAATCAAAGAAACAATAAAAAAAGGTTTTGATAGATTGAAAAAAAATGATATATCTCTATTAATAAAATCAAAAGAAGATATAAAAGAAAATGTAACAAATATTACTTTATATACTAAATGTATGTCAATAAATAATAAAAAAGTAGTGAATGAGTTAGAAAAACTAAATAATGAAAATCAAAAGATGGCACAAGATATTCAACAACTTCAAGGAATTATACCAAAAGAAGAATCAGAAAAATTTAATAAAATAATAAAACCATTAAAAAACGACAAAAAGACATTTCAAAAAGCATTAACAGAATATGAAAAAGTAGTAAGAAAAGCAAATGATAAAAATGGTAAAAAAATAACAGAAGAATTATTATATATAATGTTTAATGGAGCAACAAAAGATGCAGGAGATATAAAACAATATTACCAAGGGATAATGATGAATGTTGCAGTAAATAAAGTATTAATACCATTATCAAAAAAATTTAAAGACGAAAGTATAGCTTGTATAAAAGAAGTATTAAACATGTCAGATTATAAGACAATTGGAGAACCAATAATAAAAGAAGGAAAGGCACAAGTTGAAGTGATACTTGAAAATGATAAAAAAATAACTTTTTATTTAAAACAAGATAAAAAAGGTAATTGGGAAATTATAAATAATCCCAAAATAAAAAAATAATCCAAAAATAAACCAATTTAATTATTGGTTTATTTATTTTTCTTTAAATATTTTTCACAAGTTTTCTTATCTATATATATAGAGAATTTGTCATCAATATCTTCAATATGATAATTATTAATTATAACATTTTTTCTATCAAATAATTGTTGGTCAAATGGATTATTACAAATAATATCTAAATCATTATTTTCTAAAAATCCAATAATATCAACAACAGGTTTATTATTAAAATCAGAATAATTTAAAGTATATTCAAAGGATAAAACAAATCCAAGAGAAAAATGTTTAAACCATTTAATATCTTTAAGAGTTATATTATCATTTAAAGATAAAGGTAAATCATCTTTTAAAATATTATAACCTTTTGTTTCTCCAATACACATAACATCATAATTATTATTAATATCAAATTTTTTATGATTTAATTGAGCTTCCATCAAAAATTTATTACAATCAATATCTGAAAAAGAATAAAGATTTGAAATAAATAAAAAAGGTAAAAATAAAAATTTTTTCATAAAACATTCCTTAAAGAGGTTTTAAAACAAGATTAGTTTTACCTTGTTTTATAGTATTATACTTTTTAAAAGGATTTTTAACTGTTTTCTTTTTATATTTTTTAAAAGGATTTTTATTAATTTTATCAGAACCTAAAATATTAGGAGTAGTATCAGTATAAACTTTTCTAACTTTACAGTTCAAACTTTTATTATAAGCAATATCATTTTTACAATCTTCATAAGAATTAATTTGAGTCTCAAGTAAAGAAATCTTTTTATTCAATTCAAATTGAAAATTTTTAGCATCAAATCTTAAAGAATTTCGACAAAGTTTATATTTCTCCCAACCTTTATGCATTTCTCTAATATCATCAAGGATAGTATTAATATTTTCAACAGAATCATTAAAAGTATTTAAACGAGCAGTAAAATCAGTACATCGTTCTTGTTTTGTTAAATCTAACATTTCTCCCCATTCACAACTCTTATCTAAATATTCAAACTCTTTAATAGCTTTATTAATTAATTTATTTTCATCATCCTCTAAAAAATAAACCTCGCCTTTATCACATTCAATAGTTTCATTAAAATCAATAGCATAAGTTAAACTTGAAAATAATAAAAAAAGAGAAAAAACTTGTTTTTTCATAATATAACCTTTTTATTTTTAATTTTAATATATTATAATGATAGATAATAAAATGAAAAAATTTAAAATCGGAATGTTAATTGGCAAATTATAAAACACATAGAAATATTGGAATAATTTCATCATTAATAATAACAAGTGGATTATATTATTATGAAAAAATATATAATGGAGAAAATATAGATATATTCAATTTATCAATAATGATAATAATAGGAATAATAGGAAGTCTAATACCAGATATAGATTTAAAAACATCAACACCATCTAAAATATTTAAAACATTTATATATATATTATCATATTTCTTTAGTTTTGGATATATGTATTCAAATAAAGAATACTTAATAGAACAAATGAATTTAGATTGGATAATAATAAATATTATATTTATATTAATAACACTAATATTAGCAACAATATTAGTAAAATTTTTTCAAAATCAAATGAGGCATAGAGGAATAATTCATTCAATACCATTTGCTTTATTTTCATCAATAATATTATTTGAAATATTACATTTATTTAATTTGAATATAAATATAAGTAATTTTAAATTTAACGAATTATTAATATCAATATTATATTTAACAGGTTTTATGACACATTTGATATTAGATGAAATATACTCTGTTGATTTTAGAGGAAAAAAAATAAAAAAATCATTTGGAACAGCATTAAAATTATTTGATAAAAAAAATTATTATGGAACTTTAATATATTACATATTAATAATATTATATTTTAAAGATTTTATATTTGAATTTTCAAAATAATTTTTTTTAGATATAATAAAAATAAAAAGGAATTATAAATGTTAAAAAAAATATTAAAAAGTCAAAAATTCCACCAAGCATTAATTAGTGGAAATGCAGGAGTAGTAGCAAGTTATTTTATATATATGGGAGAAGGAAAACATGTAGCAATAGAAAAGTTATTTTTAACAATGGGTATTATGACAATAATAGCATATATATTTGTTTATATAACATTAAAAGTACAAGATAAAATAAAAAGGAAAAAATAAAAAGAAATGATAAATGAAATAATAATAATTGTATTATTAATAATAGGAAGTGGTTTTTTTTCAGGATTAACAATAGCATTAATGTCATTTGAAATCGAAGATTTAGAAACAATTAAAAATATAGGTGGAGAAGGTGATGCTCCATATACAAAAGAAGATGCTAAAAAAGCATCAAAGATACTTAAAATAATTCAAGATAAAAAATTATTAGTAGTAACATTATTACTTGGTAATACAGCAGTAAATGCTGCTTTATCAATATTCTTAGCAAATATAGTTGGAGAAGGATTAGTCGCTGGAATAGTAAGTACAGGACTAATAGTTATATTTGGAGAAATAATACCAGTAGTAGTAATAACAAAATATGCATTACAAGTAGGAGCATATGTAAGTGAATTTGTGAAATTATTAATAACAATTTTTTATCCAATATCATTTTTTATAATAAAAGGATTAAATTTTTTAGAAAATATATTAGGAGAAAATCAAATATATAATCTTTCAAGAAGAGAAATGGTATATAACATTAAAAAACTTAAAGAAGATGACAGTTCAGATATAGATGAATTTGATAGTTCAATGATAGAAGGAGCATTATCATTAAGTGATAAGAAACTTAAAGATGTAATGACATTAAGAAATAATGTTTTTAGATTACAAGAAAATAGAAAAATAGATAAAGAACTTTTAGAAGAAATAATAGCGAGTGGTCATACAAGAATACCAGTATTTAAAGATGTAGAGCATGAAGAATATATAGGTGTATTTAATGTCAAGAAATTAATTGGAGAATATCCAATTGGAAAAAAAGTAGGACAATTTGTCAATAAAGATGCTAAATTAATATTAAATACAGAGATGTCGTGTGACGATGCAATTATTAAATTAATAGATACAAGGTTACATATAGCATTAGTTTCAAATGAAAATTTTTGGGAAGGAATAGTTACACTTGAAGACATAGTAGAAGAAATAATAAAAAAAGAAATAATAGATGAATTTGATAAAGAATAAATAAAATTTGTCTTTTTATCAATATAATCTAAATAATAAAAAAAATAATAATTAGGAAAAAATATGAATGAAATAATAAAATTAATTTCAGAAAATAATTTATATTTAGGATTATTGGCATTATCCTTTTTAATAATAGGCTTTGTAATAGGAAAATTTATTTTAAGTCCTAAAAAAGAAAAATTATATGATAATGAAATGATACAAAGTTATATAGATGAAGTAGTTGAAGGGGAAATGCAAGAAGCAAAAGAAAAAGCAGAAGCAGAAGAAAAAGAAAATCAACCACAACGTGAAAGAAATCCTGATGAAGCACCAAAAGTATTAATAGCAGAAGATAATCTTGTGAATGCTAAAATATTAATAAAATTATTAACAAAATATGGAATAGATAATTATAAACATGTATTAGATGGTCAATTGGCATTTGAAGAAAGAAAAGAAGTGGAAGATTATGATATAATTTTAATGGATATAAATATGCCAAATATGACAGGTGATGAAGCTACTCAAGCAATAATAAAATGGGAAAAAGAAAATAATAAGCCACATGTTCCAATCATAGCAGTAACAGCAAATGCTTTAAAAGGTGATAGAGAAAAATATATAAATGCAGGGATGGATGACTACACAACAAAACCAATTAAAATGAATAAAGTTTCAGAATTAATTTTAAAATATACAGGATTTAAAGGAATAGAATAATTCCTTTAAATTTATATTCCACTACCAATCTCTACCTAAATCAATATAAGCTTGAACCTGTTTCCGAATTTTATTTTTTAAATTACTTGTATTAGAAGTAAGTTGTAATCTAATAAAATATCTAAAAAAACTTTTATCTATTAACGATTCAGAAGCTCTATGAAAATCAGTAGAAGTAAATAAAATAACATCACCACTATCCATAGTTATAATATTGTCTTTATATTTTTTTTCAATTTGTTTATGGAAACTTTGGTAAACATTTTCAGAAGGTAAAGGTTTTTCTAATAACATATCACAATCAACAAGTTGTGTTCGAGCACTTTCTCCAACAACAAATAATATATAAATATCATCAGGAGTATTTAAATAATCAGGTTGATGATATTTACTCACTTCAACACCATTTTGATAAACTCCTTTACTACCTCTATCAATATTATCTAAATGCCAATTTCCAAGAGCAGGTATCCAATGTTTTCGTAATCTATGTATTTTAGAATTAATTTTCCAAATTTTTCCTGTCATATCAATATTTAAAGATGGTAAAATTTCATTTTCAAAAATTTTTAAAAATTGTTCAGTAATACCACCTTTCGTGCAATATTTCTTAACATAATTCAAATCAGATAAAATAAACATTTCTTCATCATCAATAGCACCTCTATCAAGAGATAAATTAGTTAATTTTTTCCAGTTTTTTTGAAACAAAATAGTATTGTTATCCATAATAATCTTCTTTAAAATAAATTTTAAATAATTATATGATTTTTAACCTTATGAAAATGTTAAAAAATTCAAAATTTCTCTAATTTGTTCATCCTTTAGAATAAATGGTTTTAAAATATTAGGTTTAAATATTACAATCTCTTTAAATTCAAGACTTTCTTTTAATACACCAGATGCAATAATTTTTCTATCATCAAAATTAATATCAAAACCTTTTCTATTAATTTTTTTCATATTTCCATCAATAAAAACATCAGATAAAAAAGAGTGTATTAAATCCTTATTATTATCTTTTACTAAATAAAATAGAAAAACATTATTATCTCGTTCAATAAATAAAAAAGCATCAGTGTTAATTAAATTATATTCATTTATTGTCTTTAATAAGAAAAAAATAAAACCAGAAAACAAAAATAAAATAATACCAAAAGAAAATAAACTCAAAATTAATGTTTGAAAACCATTAAAGAAAAAATCATAATAAAATAAAGAAAAAACAAAACATATTAAAAAAATAAAAGAAGAAAACAAAAATAAAAAAAATCTATTTTTTGGAACACTTAATTGTATAGAAAAATTCATAAAAATCCTTAATAAATATATATTAAAAGATTATAAATAAAAATAATAAAAAAAAGAGATAAAAGAAAGAAGAAAGAGATAGGCGACTTATCTTAATGGCTGTACCAAAACAAAAAAGTGATAAGTATCGGAAACTATCTCTTATATATAATTATAACAAACAATACAAAATAAAAAAACTATTCACCATAATGAATAGTCTCTGGCATATCATAGATATCAGTTCCTCCATAATGAACAGCATCAGAACTAACAACAGGAGTATCAGCATAAGCAACAGCTTTACTTGTAGAAATATCATGAACATCTTTCATTTCAGAAACAGGGATAGAAGTTGCTTGTGAAGTATTACCACCACCAACTACATAATTTTCATAATCATCAATAGTATAAGCAGAAGAAACAGAACTAAGTGCTAAAAGAGTCATAACTGAAATAAGAATTTTTTTCATATGTTTTACCTTTATATATATATTGTATATATATAATTATAACAAAAAAAAACTTAAAGTCTTATTAAGAAAGTTAAATATCTTCACCATAAAAAGGAATTATCAAATTATCATTTCTATTATTATACATATATTCATATAATTCATCAAAATTATCAAAATAAATATTAAATCGAAGATATTTAGAATGTTTTGGAATACGAATAGGTAAATTTAAAACTTTTTTTTTCGAAAATTCTTTAGGAACATTAGATAGTTCCATAATCTCAAATAAAAAAATAGATTGAACTTTTTCTTTTGAATAATTATGAGTAATTCCACCAAAAATATGGTCTAAGTCATAACTGCCTAAAGTTAAATAACCACCTCTTTTAGAATATAATTTAGCCATTGTTAAGTATCTCCTTATATAAAGTATCAAAATTAAAATCAAATAAAGATTTTTTTTCACGAATATAATTTCTTAAATAATCTTTAATATGTTGTAATATTCGTTTTTGTTTATCTTTTTTTAATTGTTCATATACAATTTTTAATTCTTCTAAAAAGATAGAAACATCATCATTCTTATATTTAATTTTATTTGAGCGAAAATTTAATTCAAATAAAACATTTACAACAACATCTAAATTAAGAGTATTAGAATACATTTTTATTAAATTTTTTAAAGGTTCATTGGGTATTTCTAATGATTTCAATTTAAGTTCCTTCATTTTAATTATAACTTCATCTGGTTTTAATTCCTCCACAGAATTAGTTTTTAAAATATCCTTAATAAAAGGTTTAGATATTTGTTCTTTATGCTTTTTTAAAGCATCTATATTACCTTGAGTAATATATTCACGAGGTTCAGTTCCAAATCCATGTGTTTTAACACATTGTGCTAAATCTAAAACTTCTGCAAATTCCTTCCCAGGATATGTTCTTGCTACTCTAAATAAAATTTGTAAATATAATCGTAATATTTTTGTTGGACGACACAAAACCAATAAATTTGCTTTTGGTTGATTAAAACCAGTAGTCAATTTACTTACTGAAACCAAACAATCTATACCATCTTTTGTATTTAAATCATAACCAAATTGTGAAATAATACCACTATTTATATTATCCTTTATTTTACTATGAATAACAGCTGATTTATAACCCTCTTTAATTAATAAATCATTTAATTGGTTGGCTTGTTTTATAGAATTACAATAAACTAAAGTCTTTTTATTTTTAGCATTAATATTATTCATAGATTCAATAATTAAATTATTATGCTCAATAGTATTAATTATTTCATCAAGTGCTTTAGAAGAATAATCATTACCAGACATTTTAATAGAAGAATAATCTTTTTTTTCAGACCAAGAAACAGTATAATATTTTAAAGGAACTAAATAACCTAAATCAGTTAATTCTTTTGCTTCACCATGCAATATTAAATCATCAATAGTAAAACTTTTTAATAAATATCCTTTTTCATCAAAAGGAGTTCCACTAAGTCCAAGAATTTTATTTGGTTTAAAATATTCAAGAATTTTATTATAGCGTTGTCCAGAAAACCCAATATGAAATTCATCTTTTATTAAAATATCACAATTGATGCCATATTCAAGTCGTTTTTTTTCATGAAAACTTTGTTCCATAATGAGCCAAATTTTATTATTATTAGAATTATATTTTTCAAAATCATGGTTTGATTTAATAACATTAAAATTTAAATTAAAAACTTGAAAAATATCAACAAGCTGATTTATCAGTTCAGAAACATTAATTAATATAACAACATTTTTATTTAAAGAAGAATAATGACGAGCAATCTCAGATATAATAAGGCTTTTACCAGCTCCCATAGAAGCTACACATAATAAATTATCTTTATATTTAAATTTATCAATAATTTCAGAATTAATTAAATTTTGATAAGGTCTAAATTCAATCATCAATAACCTTATAAGAATCAAATTGAAAAGCAGTTACCTTAATTTCAGTTTCATTTAATTCTCTATCCATAATTGATGGATAAACAGTAAATATAACTTGATTATCATCTTCTAACCAACCTTTTTCTTTAATGGCATCAATAGTCCATTTTACAATAAAACCAATATTATCAGCATCTAAAACTCTGCCATTATGACGATATAGTTTGAATTCTATCAATATATCTTTGAATTCAGAGGTAGGTTCAGGAATATGCCAATCAGAAATCATATTTTTATAATCATTAGAAATTTTAGATTTATGCCATCTTAACCATTTATTAACATTATTCAAAGAGACAACCTGCTTTTGATATTTTGGGGCAGCAACATTGAATTCAAAGATTTTACTACTATTTTCAGTTGTTAATAAAAATTTATCAAACATTGATACTTTAATTTCAGTTTCAACTAAATTTCTATCCATAATAGAAGGAAAAATACTATAAGTTACCTGATTATCATCTTCTAACCAACCTTTTTGTTTAATAGCATCAATAGTCCATTTTACAATAATACCAAGATTATCAGAATCTAAAACTTTACCATTATGTCTATATAAATCAAATCTAATCCAAGAACTTCTCAATTGTTCAGTAGGTTCAGGTATATAAAAATCATTTAACATATTTTTATAATCATTAGAAATTTTAGATTTAGACCATCTTAACCATTTATTTATATTATTCAATGAGACAACTTGATTTTTGTATTTTGGTGCTGCAATATTAAATTCAAAAAATTTTTTTGACATAACATAAATCCATTTTTTTTATAATATTATATCTAAATAATAATTAAAAATGAAGAAAAAAACTTTTAATTTTTTAATCAAAATTTTAACTTATAATATAAATATACAAATAACAAATAAAAAGGATTTTTATGAAAGATACAGAACAAATAATTGAATATGGAAGTATTTTAGAATTAAATGATTTGAAAGAATTAAACATAGAAAAAGAAATAGATGAAATAGTAGAATATAGTTATGATAAAGGACATATATCATCAGAAGATTTAGAAAAATTACAAAAAATTATAAATAAAACAAGTGAAAAAATAAAAGAAATAAGTGAAAATCAAAAAACAATAAGAAGAATTATATTAACATATATGGAAGGTGGTATTGAAGACAATTATTTAGATGAAGAAGATATAACAAAAACAATAATTGATAGAAGTAGTGAAATAAATTATATAACAGGTATAGATGTAGATACAGGTGAAATGGTGGCATTAAATGGATTAAAACACGAAAATATATTAGAAATAAAAAATCCTAAGAAAAAAATAAAAAAAGAAGAAATTGAAGAATATAGACAAGAAATATTAGATAAAGAAAAAATTTATTTTATTGAAAATGAAACAGAAATAGTAAAAGGTGTATATTTGACACTAACAAATAAAGGGTTTCTAACAATTCAATCAAATTCGTTAGCAACAGGTAGTATTAATAATGTAACTGAAAAAATAATTAAAACACTGTTGAATTTAGGAATAGAAAGTGTAAAACAAAATCAGGTAGGAGATTTTCAAGGGAAAATAGAATTATCAGAAGAAGAATTAAAAAAAATCGCACAAAGATTTAAAGGAGAATATAAAAATATTGAAGTAGTAGAAGAAATAAAATCAATACAAGAAAATAGAAGAGAAAAAAAAGAAAAAAATCAAAAATTCAATATTTAATAGGAAAACATTTTATTTTCTTTTTTCTTATCAATATAACAATTAACATATTTTGAAATAAGAAAAGGAAAAAGAAAAGGAACTCCTAATATAACAAAAAATATTAATAATGTTTCATTTTCATTTTCAGATGGTAATTCACAATAAAAAGAAATAAAAAATCTAACAAAAAAAGCAATAGATATAAATAAAATCAATATACATAAAATAGCCAAAAAGATAGTTGCATATGGATATTCTCTTATATTTCCAAGGAGAAAAGAAATAATTTTAAAATGAACGAAATAAGAATAGTTTAAATATAAACCAATAATAGAGAAAAAACTTTCAAGTAAATAATTCAGTGTCTGCATCTAATTTCTTTCCTTATATTATTAAATAATAACAATAGTATACCATAATATTTTAATTTTTTAAATAGTTTATATTATGGTACAATAATATAATAGAAAAGTATAGGAAAAATAATGAAAAAAATATTAGAATTAATATATAAAGAAAAGTCAGGAAATAAAAGCAATTTAAAAGCAAATCTGACAAAAAAAGAAATAATCAATTTAGAAAAATCAGGCTTTATAAAACTTTCAAAAAATAACTGGCAAATAACAGAAAGAGGAAAAGAAATATATTTGATATTAAATATAGACAATTTTTATAGACCAACAATGTTTGAAAAGTTTCAGGGTTATTTAAATAAAAAAATAATGAAATTATAAGAAAAAAAAGGAAACCAATGAAAATAAATAATAAAAAATATTATAAACTTAATAAAGAATTGAAATATATTTTAAATGATTATAGAAAAATAAAAAATTTTAATAGTAAAAATTATATAGAAATAAAAACAGAGATGTTAAATAATTTTTTTAAAGAAAATAATATATCTAAATGTGTAATAGGAATATCAGGAGGAATAGATTCTGCGGTTGTATTAGGATTACTTAATAAAGTAAAACAAAAAGAAAATTCTATTTTAAAAGAAATATATCCAGTATTAATGCCATCATTAAATACAAAAGGAACAACAAATCAATTAGATGGACTTAAAAAAGCAAAAAAAGTATGTAAAAAATTTAACTTAAAGCAAATTATATTTAATATATCAAATATAGTTAAAGAAATAAATAAAGAGACAAAACAAATATTAGAATTAAAAAATATAGAAGAATGGGAACAAGGACAATTAATACCAAATCTAAGAGTCCCAATAATAAATTTTATATCAACAATAAAAGGTAACTCTATAATTGTAGGAACAACAAATAAAAGTGAAGGGGCATATATAGGTTTTTTTGGAAAATATTCAGATGCGATGGTAGACATCCAACCAATAACAGATTTATATAAATCAGAAGTAATAAAAGTAGCAAAAGAACTGAAAGTTCCAAAATCAATTATTAAAGCAAAACCAAGAGGGGATGTATATAACAATAAAACAGATGAAGAAATGTTTGGATGTAGTTATGATGCATTAGAATTATATTTAATATATAAAAAAATAAGTTATAGTGAAAGATATACATTAGAGCAATATTTAGATAAAAAATCATTTAAATTATTAAAAAAAATAAGTAAAAATTTAGAAAATTTTCATCAATATAACAAACATAAATATAAAATATATTCACAAGCATTGCATTTTGATATTTATCCACAAACAATTAAAAATGGTTGGAAATACAAAAATTATAAAAAGGAGTTGCAATGAAGGGAGCAATAATAGGCGATATAATAGGAGCACCATTTGAATTTAATAGGACAAAAAATGATAATTTTAAATATAGAGAAGAAAAAGAAAAATATACAGATGATACAGTATTGACAATAGCAACAATGAAAGCAATATTAAATAATACAACATATGAAGAAGAAACAATTAAAATTACAAATGAATATCAAAATAAAGGATATGGTTTAAGATTTCAAAATTGGATAGCAGGAGAAAAAAAACCATATAATAGTTTTGGTAATGGAAGTGGAGTATCACCAATAGGACTATATTTTAACACAATAGAAGAAGTAATGGAAGAAGCAAAAAAAAGTGCTGAATTTACACATAATCATCCAGAAGGAATTAAAGGGGCACAAGTAACAGCAATAGCAATATTTATGGCAAAAAAAGGTGCTTCAAAACAGGATATAAAAAAATATATCGAAGATATTTTTAAATATGATTTAAATAGGCAAATAAAAGATTTCAAAGATACATATCAATTTAATGAAATATGTCAAACAACAGTTCCAGAAGCAATAATTTGTTTTTTGGAATCTAATAATTATGAAGATACTATAAGAAAAGCGATTTCATTAGGTGGAGATACAGATACATTAGCATGTATAGCAGGAGGAATAGCAGAAGCCTATTATAAAGAAATACCTTCTCATTTATTAAACAGACTAAATATATTACCAAAAGATTTTATAGAAACAATTAAAAGATTTTATAAAAAAATTTAAAAATAAAGAGAAAAATATGATAAATAATTTGATAGAAATAAATGAAAAAGAAATCTTCAAAAATATAAAACAAAACAAAAAATATAAAAAGAAAAATTTTAATTTAAAAGGAATTGATAAAGAATTTAATTTTAAAATTAATAATTTTTATAAAAAAGAAGAGTTAGATGGGTTATTAAAAGAAATCTTAAAATATAAATGGAAACAAATAGATATTAATGGATACACAAAATTTGATAATAAATATAATAAAGAATATAAAGGTTCAAAAAGATTGACATTTTATTCTGAAGATTTATCAGATTTAATATGGGGTGAATTAAAAAATATAATACCTAAATATAGAATCTTTGATAAAGAAAATATAGATGTAGAAAAAAATTCTATTTGGAAACCAATAGGTATAAACCCATTATTTAGGTTAATGAAATATAAAAAAGGAAGTATATTAGTGCCACATTATGATGCTCCATATATACAATCAGAAAAAGAAAAAACTTTAACAACAATAGTATTATATTTAACAACAAATAAATCAGGTGCAACAAGGTTTTTAAAAGATAATAGAAAAGAGCATAACTATAAAGATAATAATGAAATAAAAATAAATGATAATGATATATTAATAAAAGAATTGCCAGAAATAGGGAAGATAATAGTATTTGACCATCGTTTATACCATGATAGTGAATTACTAATAGAAGATGAAAATAAAATTATATTAAGGACAGATATTTTATATGAAAAGGAAGGAAAGAATGTATAAAGAAATAGAATTGAAAAATAAAGAAAAACTATTAATTCCAATAAAAATACGAAAAAAATTAAAAAGAATATTTGAAAAAATATTAAAGATAAAACAAATAAAAGAAAAAAAGAAATATTTTATTTTAATATCAAAAACAAAAATAACAAAAAAAGAAAAGAAAGGAATATATAAATATAAAATAGTAGAAAATATTAAAGGAAATGAAATATATATAAAAAAACATACAATTTCATATTTTAAAGATTATTTAAATGAAATGTATAATATTAACCCTAAATTTGAATATTGTCATAAACTTAAAAAAAATATAAAATTAAAAAAACATTCAAATCCAAAATACAAAAAACAGAAGATAGAAACAGGTGAAATAATAGAAATAAAAAATTTTTTAACAAAAAAAGAAATAAAACAATTAAAAAAACAAATTAAAAAACAATCAAAAGGAAAAGTTCCTACAAATGGGAAATTCCACTCTTTAAAAGAAAAAGAAAAAATAGGGGCAGAAAGAAGTTATATTTTTTCAAAAAGATTTTCTAAAAAAATAAAAAAAAGAATAAAAGGAATAATAGAAAAAGAAATAATAGTAAATAGAAAAAACGATTCAATAGATTACCTTGGATATAAAAATTGGAAATTAAAAAAAGTAAATCCATTGTTAAGAATAATAGAATATAAGAAATATGGAAAGAAGTATGGTGGGAGACTTATACCTCATTATGATTATCCTTATGATAAAAACAATAAAGAAAGGTCATTAAAAACAATAGTAATATATTTAACAACAAATAAATCAGGTGCAACAAGATTTTTAAAAGATAATATAAAAAAAGCAAGAAAAGAAAAATCCATATATAAAAAAGATTATAAAGATAAGGATTATATTCCTAAAAAAAATAAAATTATAAAGGAAGTTTTTCCAGAAAAAGGAAAAGCAATAGTATTTGACCATAGAATGTTACATGATGCTGGTGAAATCACATATAAAGAAAAAAAAATAATAATATTTATGGATATTATATATGAAAGAAAATAAATTTATAAACTTTAAAAAAAAGTATAATTTGAGCGATAATTATACAAAAGAAGATTTAAATAAATTATACAAAAAAAAGAAGAAAAAAAAGCATTTTAAAAAAGCATATAAAATACTTAAAGATAAATTATACAGTAAATTATATTTTAAAGAAAAAAGCTTAAAAGAAATAGAAAAAGCAGGTTTCTTTTTTGATAATATGAAAATAAAAAAAGAAAAAGAAGAAAAACAAATATTTATTTCAACACCAATAAATAAATTAAAAAACCCAAAAAGAAAAAAGAAAAATGTAGTGTTGTTATCAACAGGAGCCTTTTCACCATTACATATAGGACATATAGAAATGATGAAAATGGCTAAAAAAGAAATAGAAAAAGCAGGATATAAAGTAATAGGTGGATATATTTCTCCATCACATGATGAATATGTTGATAAAAAAAATAATGGGACAGCATCATTTAATATAGCAAAAAGAATATATTTAATGGAAAAAATATTAGAAAACCATAAATGGTTGATGATAGATAAATGGGAAGCATATTATAACAAAAAAGCAATAAATTTCACGGATGTAATATATCATATAGAAAAATATATAAAAAAATATTTTAATAATGATAATATAGAAATAATATATGTATATGGAGATGATAATCAAAATTTTTCAAAAGTATTTGAAGGAACTAAATATAAAAGTATATGTGTTCAAAGAATAAACAAAAAAAAAGAAAAAAATCAAAAAAAAAATACAATATTTGTAAAAAATAAAAAAGAAAAATTAAAAACAATAAGTTCTACAAAAATAAGAGAAGGGAAAATAGAAGGAATAGAAGAAAAATTATATAAAAAATTAAAAGAAGAACAAAAAAATAGAAATAAAAAAAGATTAGAATATTATATAAGAGAAGATGTGGGAAATAAAAAAATATTAAAGAAGTTTGAGAAAATTTTACAAGAAAGTTTTAAAAAAAATATAATCAATTTTCATATAGAAACATTAAAGAAACAAAAGACAATAATAAAAGAATTAGTAAAAAATAGTCAAACTATATCAATAGATAGAAAAATTAAAGCAGATTATAATATAAGTGTTTCAAGAGAATTTGATATATCAAATAGTCAAATAAAAAGCCAAAAAATAAAAATATCAAATAGTCAAATAAAACAAATAAAAAAAGGGAAATATATTCTTATAGAAGATGATATAGATACAGGAAATACAATTAAATATTTTAAAAGAAAATTACCAAATAAAGTTAAAATTAAAAAAATGTTAATTTTAAATAAATTGTTAAATAATAATAAATATTATGATGTCTTAGATTTAAGAGATTTTATTATAGGAGAAGAATATAGTGGTATAAAGACAAAATATAAAAATCAACAAGTAAGAGTTCCATATATTTTACCTTTTATTTCACCAGCAACAAGAGCAAAAATACCATATGATGAAGAAAAAAACTTTTCAATAAAAATATGGAAATTAAATAAAGAAATATATAAAAATCAAAAAATAAAAAAACTCAAAAATAAAGAATTTCAAAAACTATTATATTTAATAGGTTTTAATAAAAATGACAAAATAGCAAAAGTGTGTAATTTTCATATTAAAAAATTAAGAAATTAAAAAAGAATAAATACCTTCTAAATCAGATTTTTTAATTAACTGCTTAATATATTTGATATTTTCAGAAAGAGCAAATTTTTTAATAATCTCAATTTCTTTATGATTAAAGATTTGATATTTAAAAGCAAATAAAATAGATAAAAATTTTAAATTTATATCATTATTTAAATAATCAATTCTCTTAACTTCTTTCTTTGAATATAAAAATTTTTCAGAAAATGTTTTTGATAAAATATAATCTAAATTAACATTATATTCACCAAACAAATAATATCTTAATCTTATTATTTTCTGAAATTCAACAGAATATATTAATTTATTATTTTGACTTAAAATTTTAAGTAAAAATATACGTTCAAATATTTTGTATTTCGTAATAGACATAACCCTATAAAATACAAAAGCATCCCAAAAACCTGTTATTGGTGCTGCTATTAAAGAAACATAACCACGGAAAGAACTTCTTATTAAAATCTTTTTTAAAATAACTTTAGCAATAAAATTAGAAGCAAAAACTTTTATTTTATAAATTAATGATAAAATTAATATTTTTGAAGAAGAATGTTCATATGGATTTAAATTATGTTTATGTTCAACACGAGGTTCAGGTAATTCCATAATTATACGAATGACACTTTTTATAAAATCTTTTTGAGATAAAATATTATTTAAATTAAAATAATGATAAAGCTGCATACCCCATTTAGAAAATAAATAAAAACCAAGAAGATATAAAAAATAAAACTCTAAAAGAACAAAAAAAATCATCAAAGCAGAAAAGGAAAGGAAAGTAAGAAGTTGAAAATCAGTAAAAACATCAAAATATATTTCAAAAAAAACAGGTGGTAAAGTCAAAATAAAACCAATTAAAAAAGCAATAAAAATATAAATAAAATTATATTTAAAAGAGAAGATTTCATTTAAATCACTAATATCATTATTAATATTAAAATGAAAAATAAAAAATTTTTTAATATATTTAAATGCCCATTTTTCAAGAGATTTTAACAAAGTTTCAATCATAAATTAATCCTAAATATTATAAGTAATGAATTATAACAAAAAAAGAATAAAAGAAAATTTAAATGATTAACAAAATTAAAAAAGTATGATATAATCATATAAATTAAAAACATGAAAGAAGAAAAATGAAAAAATTAAAATTATATATTATGTTAATAATAGGAATTGTTATATTTCAAGGATGTGATGAAATAGGACAGGAATTTGATAGAATGGAAGTTAATTGTAATCAAATAGGTGAAAATGATTATGTAATATTAACTTTTGGACAATCAAATTCAGCAAATAGTGTAAATGAACTTACAATTTCACAAACAAAAAAAGCATTTGAAATATATGAGAAAAGATGCTATGTAATACAAGACCCAAATTTAGGACCAGATAATGGAGCTGCAACATATAAAAAAGTAAATAAAGGGACAGTTTGGACATTATTAGGAGATAAAATAGTAAATCAAAATCTTGCACCAAATGTATATTTTATTAATATAGGAGTTGCTGGAAGTTCAATTTCAACTTGGGATATAAATGGAACAAACTATGATATATTAGATAAAAATCTAAACATGCTAAAAGATATGAATATAACTTTAACACATATATTTTGGCATCAAGGAGAAACAGATGCAGTATTAAGAACTTCAGAAGAAGATTATTATAATATGTTTATGAATATAAGAAAACATATAAGAGAATATTCAAATGCACCAATATTTGTATCAAGAGCAACTCATTGTATGGGAATTGAAAGTATAGATGTAATAAATGCTCAAAACTTATTAGCTCAAAATAATAAAGATATTTATAACGGACCAAATACAGATAATTATATAGGAACAATATATAGACAAGATGATGATTGTCATTTTAATCCATTTGGAGCAAATATAGAAGCAGATTTATGGATAGATATGTTAAATATATATAATTATAATATAAATGAAGGAGAATAAATAAATGAAAGAATATAAAGAAATTAAAATCAAAAAAGAAATACTTATTAAAAAAAGTTGTGATAGATGTGGTAAGACCGAAAATATTCAAGAACATATAGGGGAAATAACATCAATAGAAACATGTAAAATAGAATTCGGATATGCATCTAAATTAGATGGAAATATATATGAATTAGATATTTGTGATGACTGTTTTTTAGAAATAATAAAAGAATTTAAACATAAACCTAAAACATCAAAATATATTTAAAGAAATTCTTTAATACATTTATTGTCATATGTATTCATGATTTCAGAAGCGAAATAAATATAAACATCTTTAATAATTTTATTCTTAAATACTACATTTATAGTATCACGAAAATAAAGTGTTGGAACATCTTCAAAAGCATCTAAATATTCAATTAAATAATCATCAATTTCCCATAATTCTCCCTTTAGATGTAAAGGCTCAGAAAATTTATTAGAAGGTTCCTTTAATACAAAAGGAAACCCCCAAGTAGAAATAAGCATTTGAAATTTATCAACTGTTTCAACTTCTAAAAAAGTATCGTGTAATGAATATTTTTTTAAAATTTTATGATTATCAAAATTTTTTTTTAAAGTACCATAGACAAAAACCAACATATATAAATTCCAATTATTAATTATTTTTTAAAATAATATAGTAAAAATACTTAATTAAAAATTAAGCATAAAATAAATCATATAAAGTTTTTTCCTGTCTTAATAAAAATCTTTCATCTTCTTTTTCATCATAAAATCTAAAATTCTTAACAGTAGAGCGTCTAAATTCATTAAGTCGTTCATCAAAATATTCTATATAAGCAATTCTGTCAATATATTTTTTAGAGCCATCATATCCTTGACCTTTATCCCATACAATTTCTAAATCTTGATAGATTTTATACAATAAAGTAATAATATCTTCTTTAAGTTCTTCATTATTATATAAATCTATTAAAGGAACATTATTATATTTTTCATCTAAATTTTCTAAATAATATTCTTTTCTATTAAAAGTAAGTTTATTATCTTTAAATTTAAAATAATGTAAATTTTTAAAGAAATTATCAAACATTATAGTCCTTATTGTATTAAAACACTTGTATCATTTTTATAATCATAATTATAAAACTTAAATTATTAATTTTTATTTTTTTTATTATTTAATCAGCAAGAATACTTAAATTAAATAAAGGAATAAAAGAAGTTTTCCCATTTGATAACCGAACAAAAGAAAAATCCATATTTGATAATTTATCCATATTATCTTTTACAATTAAAGGTAAAGAATCTAAATCATAATCAATTCCATTAATTATAAGACCTGTAACTTTAGAAAAATCTAAGTCATTTAAATCTTCTGAAAAATATTTAGTACAAGGAGCAATATCTGGTATTTGATAAGTATAAGTATCATCACCTAAAATAAATTGTATTTCAAATGCAGGAATAGTAACAGTTGTTGTATTTATAACAGAAACATTAGTTCTTTTTCCATTTGTATCAAAAACAGGGATATCAAATTGTGTAGTAGGATAAGGATAATCAGAATTCAATTCACATAAAGCCATAACATCTACACTATTTTGAGGGAAACCATTGCTTATTCGATAATCACTTAAATGTCCATAAGCATCAGTAGCTGTAATAACCCAATCTATATTATAAAAATCATTATTATATAAATTTTTCCATAATGTCTCATCAACATATAAAGAAACAACATCATCATCATCAGGTAAAACACCATTTAAAAATTCAATTGTAGCAGATATTCCACTACCATTAACAACAGCAACATAAGTTGGAGAATAAGTTGTATTTGAAATAGTTGAATCATCAGGAGTAGTTTTACAACCTGTGAAAAATAATAAAATACTTAAAAATAAAAAAGTAAAAAATTTCATAAAAAATCCTAAAAATAAGTTATTTATAAATATATTATAAAAAAAAGAAGAATAAATTAAAATAATTCAATTAAAATTAAGTTTTTTTTGATATAATAACAATCCCAAAAAAAAAGAAAAAAGGAGAAAACATGACTTTAACATCAGAAGAAATGGACCAAATTATTAAAATAATTTCAAGTTCAAAATAGAGAAGGCAAAATAATATTTAATTATTCTGCCAAAACTTCAAAATCTTTCGAATTCTTATCAGCTATCTTTGACATTTCTTGAAATCCTTTTGATTGTTTAATTTTATCAAAAGTTTCTTTAAATTCAGATTGACTATCTTTATCAACTTTATCCAAAAACTTCTCTAATTCTAAAATATATTTTAATTTCAAAAAAGTAATTTTCTTTTTTTCAATAGAAAAAATAATAATAGACATAATATCAGTAATTATCAAAAATAAGAAAATATAAGAAATATTATCAAAGTCAAACCAAGCCCACACAATTAACCAAACAAAAGAAAGAAAAAAGAAAGAACCAATAGATAAAAATAAAAATTTTGATATCTTTTTATCTTTAATAGATAATTTTTGAAAAATAGCAAAAATCAAATCATCAAAATTCAAGAGTTTATCTAAAATTTTTTTAAATTGAGGTTGACTATCAATTAACGATTGATTAATTAAAACATTAAGTTGTTCTAAAATAGAAAGCTTTTTTTTAATATCATCTGTATTAGTTCCATTATTATTACTCATTTTTTTATATAACTCCTTTTAAATAAGACATAAATTTATAAAAATCAATAAACTCTTTTTGATTAAAAGATAGATTAATATTATTTATATTAAGAGTATAAATATTATTATCCAAATATAAACTATAATTAAAAAAATTCTTTAAAGAAGCACTAATTTTTTGTTTATTATATAACAACATTTCAGAATTATATAAAAAAGTATCAATAAAAAACTTATTAATTTTTAAACTACTTAAACCTTTATTTGATTTATAAAAATCAATAAAAGTAGAATTGTTAGTAAATGAAAAAGACATTTTTAAATCATTATTTTTAAAATAAAAAGTAGATATACTAAGCATAATAATTTTCCTTTATATAAGTTAAATTCTTTTTAGAAGCAAAAATACCACCTTGTAATTCAATAGTATCAATTTTACCTTCAATACCATTTAAATCAATATAACCACCACCTGCTTCTTGTATTAAAATAATACCAGCTGAAATATCCCAAATATTAACTCTATGAAATATTTGTCCTCCAACTCTACCAGAAGCAATATAAGCAAGTTCGATAGCAGAACTTCTAAAAGAACGAGTAGTTAAAGCAGTTTTAGTAATATAATCTTCTAAAAGTTTATAATTATCAATATTATTCATAACTCTGATGTCATTTCTATTAGATGGTTGGCAAAAGAAAATAATATTTTCAACAAGTTCATTAGAACATTTTATTTTTTTTAAATTAATATAAAAAGAAATATCAAAATAATCTTTAATACAATGATTGTTAAGATAAGAACCTTTGTTTTTTTCTGCAACAAAGAATTCATTAGAAATTGGATTAAAAATAATTCCAGAATATAATGTCCCATTTTTATACATACCAATTGAAATACTTACAAGAGGAATATTATGAATATAATTCATAGTTCCATCAATAGGGTCAATAATAAAATGATTATTTAATTTTAAAGGTTTATTAATTTCTGATTTATTAAAACTTTCTTCACCAATTATTTCAAAATTAGGGAATTCTAAATTTATTTTTTTAATTAATTCATCTTCTATTAATTTATCATATTTTGTAACTAAATCAGCTCTATGAGATTTAACTTTAATATCTTGATTATCATTTAAAGAATAATAACCTTCTAAAAATAATTTTCTAATAGACAAAGTTATATCTATTAATTTTTCAACATCACTTGAAAGATTTGAGAATTTCATAAATAAAATCCTTTTTTTTTATGAAATTATAGCATTTTTAATATTAAAAATATATAAAATTTAATATAATAAAAACAAAAAGGAAGAATAAATGATAAAAAAAATATTAATAAGTGTACTATTATTGTATTCAACATTAAATGCAACGAATTATTACGAAATGACGAAATTACAAAAACAAGCGAAAGGACTACCATATTTAGAAACAAAAGCAAAAAAAGATAAAGAATTTAAAGCAATAGAAAAAAAAGTATCACAGATGAATGAAAAGGATAGAAAATATATAAGACCAAAATTAGATGCTATATACAAAGAAAATAGAGAAATAGAAAAAAGATTGATGCAAGAAAGAATAAATGATACAATGAAAATTCAATCATCTGGATTAAGTTCAGAATATATGAAAGTCAAAAAAGCACGAACAAGTCAAAGAGTTTATTAAAAAAAAGGAAAAAAATGAAAAATAAAATAACATTAAGTATGGCAATATTTGTCACATTAACAACATTAAATGCAGCAAATATAAAAATAGATGATAAAGCCCAAACAGGGATAAAATTAATGGCAGAACAAATGGTACCAGAATATAAAATAGAAAAACCAGATACAATAGACCATAATAGAGAAAAAAAACAAAAAGAAGCAACAAAAATAATGGAAAAATGGATAAATAATCCGTTAATATGTTTTGGAGATGTAAGTGGAACAATTATACCTAAATGTATTAAATCAAAAGAAGATTTAAGTAAATGTCAATTAGAAGCAGTAAAAAAAATAGATAAAGTATGCAAAACACCTTTGATTATTTCAATAACAGATGAATATAATAAAAATGAAAAAGTTAAAAAAGTAAAATACAATGACAAAAAATTACCAGATGAATATAAAAAATACACAATTGAGAGATTTGAATTTTATAAAGAACAAATGTATTTCATGATAGGTTATACAACAGGATATACATTTGCAAATATACATAGAAAAGAAATAGAAAAAAAGAAAAAAGAATTATTAAAAGAGATAAAAAATGATAAAAAATAAAATAATATTAATTACAATATTAATATTATTTACACAAAATGTATTTTCATATGGATTGACACCATATGAAAAATATAAAGCAGGAATAAAGAAAGTAGAATATGTCGAAGTGCCACCTGAAATACAAGAATATAGAGATTATGAACTACAAGTAATGGATAAAAGAATAAAAGGTATTGGAAAACCTTTTCAAAATGAAAAAAGTAGAAAAAAAATACAATCTATAAAAGAATGTGTAAATAGTAAAACCACAAAAGAAGAAATTAGAGGTTGTATTCCAAGTATATTAAGAGGAAACTATTAAAAGTTTCCTTAATAATTATTGAACAGTATCCATTGAATTTCGAATTTCAAACTCAAGAAAAGTAGATTGTAAATTAGGATTATATTCTACATCACATTCAGGAGTTAAGTAATAACCTTCTGTTGTTCTCCAAAGTATATATCTGCTAAATTGTTCAAAATGTTCTTTAGTTAAACCATTTTTTTCTAAAATAGAAACAATACTATTTTCTAATTTAATATCTAATAAATCCTCATCCATTTCACCATTTTTAATATCTTCTACAAATTTTTCACTCAAATCCATAAATTCTAAAAAAGTATCTTCTAATTGTTTTTCAATACCTGTTAAAAAGTCATAATTACTATTTACAGTCATAATAAATTTCCTTAATTGATTTAATTTAAATTATAACGGAAATATTAAGAAGTTTCAAGAGAATTTAAAAATTTAGAATTAGGCTTTAAAAATTCATTAGGAATTGTAATCCAATATTTAAATTTTACTTTTTGAAAAGTTTCTCTATCAAGTTTTAAAATTTTCTTTTTAAGCATAAAAATTTCATCACTATGAATATTGTCAATTTTTTTTAACATTAATTCAATATTTTTTTTATAGGATGGGATAATATTATTAGTTATATTTTGAACATCCTTACCAAGCTGAATGATTTGTATTAATAATTCGTCAGCAGGAATATCACCTTTTTTTATATTTTCCATAAGTTCTTGATTTCTTAAAACAAGTTTTTTTGTTCTTTGTAAGAAATCATTTTGATTAGAAGAAAGAAGTTGTATTAACTTAGTTCCATATTTTCCTAATGAAGAATTTAAAGTAGATAATCTTTCTAAATATACAATAACATTCTTATTTGAATGTTTTTTTGTTTTATATCCATCTTCTAATTCTTTTATAGCAGCTCTTGTAATAGACGAAGCCTTATTAAGATTTTCATGATTAACAACTATATGTTCAGATTTTTTTACATAATTTTTATAAGAAACAGCCATAGTTTGAAATGTCTCTTTATTAATTTTTAAAATGGCTTTATAACATTTTTCATAAATATGATTACTCATTAAATTTATCCTTTAAATTATCTAATAACTCAGTAGAATTATCAAAAATATTATTTATTTCTATAATTTCACTACTTATATCATCCATATTATCAATAGTCAAGTTAGTAGTATCTTCGATGTCAGTTTCATTATCTAAAAAACTATCAAAATCAAAATCATCTTCAATTTCATCAAATTTATTATCAAAAATATTGATATTAATATTATCAATCAAATCAGTATTTGAATTATTATTAAGTATAAAAGTTTTATTTAAAAAAGAATATTCTTTTTTAACATAATCATAATAATCTTCATAATTAATTTTATCATTATGTGGTAAAGAAGATTTCTCAATAAACTTCAAATGTAATTCTTCACGAGGGTCAATAAATGGGAATTGTAATTCATTAGTTAAAGTATCACCATTATTAAAATCTTCAAAAACAAATCTACCTTTATCAAAACTTATATGATTTATCCCCATTTCATCAACTAAATCAGGATTTTGTAAAGTATATTCTTTATCTAATTCTTTACCTGTTTTAAGTAATATTCTACTCATTAAATGAACTTTTAATTCATCAGGAATAGTTCGAGGGTCTTGAGTTTGAACAATTAATTTAATATTTGTCGCTCTTGCTCTTGTTCCTATTCTTAATAAAGTATTAAATATTTCTTCTCTTAATATTTTTTCTTCATTATCAGCATACATTAATTCTATCTGAGCAAATTCATCAATAATAACAAATATAGGGTCTTCTTCAATTTTAACAAGTTTGTTATTTCTAAGATATTCCTCTCTTAAATACATTTCTGCTTCAACTTCATATAAAGAATACAATAAATTAGAAGGTTTTGTTCCTTTTCCAAAAACAGATATCTTATCAGATTTTAAATCAGTATATCTTGAAAATTCAATACCAGATTTTAAATCAATTAAATATAATTTTTTAATATCTTCAATATTATTTAATAAAGACAAAATTATACCATTCATAAAATTAGATTTACCAGCCCCTGTTGCACCAATAATCATAGTATGAGATAAATCATTTAAATTATTATAATATAATTGTTTTCCAGCACCAAATCCAAAAAATATTTTATTTTCTTCTAATAATTCTAAAATATTTAAACCTCTTAATTCTTCTTTAAGAGGAATATTATCAAGTTCATATAATGCTATTAATTGATGTTGATAAAAATCAGGATTGTATAATTCAGTATTATTTTTATCATAAGTATCTAATTTATAAACTCTATTTGGTTGGTTAAATAAATTTCTAAAATTAAATTTACGAGCCTGTTCTTTCCAATTTTTTAAATTAATTTCAGGAATATGTGTATAGAAATAAATTCTATTATTTTCATCAATATCTAAAACATGAAATAATTCAGGAAAATTCTTTTTAGAATCAGATAATTCTAATAATCGAGGTAAAGCTTCTTCAATAGCTTCTGTTAGACAAATTATATTATCTAAAAAAGTAACTTTAACTCTCAATCCTAAATATTCAATAATTTTATTTTTTCTATCCTCCCAAATATATGGATAAGGAACATCTTTATAATAAATATTTAAAATACCATCAATATATTGTTTTTTTAAATAAGAACCAGTAAGACCTAAATCTGTAACAACAGTACTTAAATTACTTTCTTTTAAAATTATTAATTTTCTATCACAAAATTCTTCATCATACAATGGATAACTTTCATCATAAACCTCAATATCGACAGCATATTTGAGTTTATCTTCAATTAAAGTTAATTCATCTAACCAATCTTCAAGTAAAATACCATCAATATATTCAAAAAAAGTATATTGTCTATTTTCATATACCAAAGTATCAAAAAATATTGGTTTAATGTCATTGATTTTAAGTATTTTAACCAAATTACCCTCATTGGTATTTAAATATAAAGTAACAATATATCTATCATTTATTTCATCTAAAGTTATATTATCCATACCAAATATTTTTTGAATTTCAATAATTTTATTCATCCAACCAATATCCTGTTTTTTCTTATTAACATAATATAAATTTAAAAAAATACCTTTATCTTCGATATCAACTAAATTAAGTTCTATATCTTCATAACCATTTAATTTAAAAGAAGATAATACCTTTTTAAACAAAATATTATCATCTGGTTGTAATAATAATTTCATAATATTTTTATCAGCATAGATTGCAGAATATATTAAAGGAGTTCTACCATAATTATCAACTGAATTAATATCAGCACCATTTTTCAACAAAAAATCAAAAACATCAAAACTATTATATATTATAGATATAGATAATAAACTTATACCCAAATCATCTTTACTCTCAATAGAAGCAGAAGTTTTATTTAATAAAATTTTTAAAGAATTTACATGATTATACTTAGCAGTATATAAAATAGGAGTATATCCAAAATCATCTTTTGCATTAATATCAGCATCATTATTTAAACAAAATTTTATTAAATTATTAAAACCATTTTGACAAGCAATAGATAATAAAGTTCTACCATCAGATGTTTCATTATCAATATTTAAGCCATAAGTGTTATGAACTAATTTCACCATTTCTAACCTATTATACTTTGCAGCTAATAAAAAACCAGAATATCCTTTTATTTGTTGATTAATTAATTCAGATGAAAAATCCATCATAAATTGAAATGATTGATATGAATCTATAATAATAGAATACAAAAAAGGTGTTATATTCTTTGTATTTTTAAAATTTAAATTAGCACCATTCTTAATTAAAAGTTTTAATATTTTTAAATTATCATTTTTAATAGCATAAAATACAACATTAGTATCATTATGTATAGTATGAATATTAGAATATTGATTTGATAATAAAAAATCTGTAATTTCAAAAGAATTGTATTTAACTGATAAGAAAATTAAAGGAATTGAAAGTTCTTCATCAAAAATATATAAATTATTTTTATTTATTTTAAAAATATATTTTAAAAGATTAAGTTTATTATATATCATAATATATTTAAATAATTCATCTAATTTATCATATATTTTAAGTTTAAATAAATATTTAATGGACTTTTTATCATTTGATTTAACAATATTTTCAATATTTGTAGTAGGTAATTTTTCTATAAATTGTAAATGTTTTCCATAAAAATATTTATATAAAAATATAAAAATAATAAATGATATTAAAAAAGAAAACCAATAATAAACATAATTAATGTGATTTTCTATCCAATCATAAAAAAAGAAACCAAAAATAACATGAAGTGAGATTAAAACAAATAAAATAGATGGATGCAAATGTCTGACAATTTTATAAAAAAACATTAATAACCTTTATAAATAATATACATTAAATGATTATAATTAAAATAGGTAAAAAGAGAAAAAATTAATTTTAAAAAGGAAAAGAAATGAAAATAATAGAAACACCACATATAGATTTGCATATAGATAAAGAAGATGGAATATTGACATATTACAGAGATAATGAAGAAGAACCAAGAACAATATATTTGAATGAAAAAGGGAATATAGATATTGAAGAAGATATAGATGAAGTTAAAATAATTTTAACAGAATTATTTAAATCTGGAACAGGAAGACAATATCTTGAAGAAGTATTAAAAGAATTAGAAATTCCTCATATTCTATTTGGATATAATGAAGATAGTAATATTATAGAAAAAGCAAATGTTGAATATATTGAAAATAGAAAAAAAGATATTTTTTTAATAAAAAAAGAATATACAAAAAATAGTAAAGAAGTCCTTTATTTTGATAAAGAACAAAGTATAGAAAATATAAAAACAATGATGGAAATTTTTCCACCATTAGATAATGATATTTTTAATGAACTTATAAAAGAAAAGCAAGAAGAAGCATTAGAAATAATTTTAAATAAAAAAGAAGATGCAAAAGATGATTTAAAAGATGGGTATGAATTAACGGAATATGAAAAATTACTTGGAATACAAGAAGGGGAATTAACTATTTTAGATATAGAAACATTATTCAATGAAGATTTAATTAAAGAGTTTTTAGATGGAAAAGAAATAAAAGTAGAAGGAGTTGTGTATAGTGAAGAAGCATTATTGAAATTTTTATCAGAAAAATTCAATAAGCCTCAAAAAAATTCAAAAAAAAGTTCAACTAATAAAAAATTAAATCCTGTTCATTAGTATAAAAATTGGTATATTTATTTCGTAAATCAAGAAATAAATTATCATTTTTATTAAAAATTTCAAAACAAAATAAAGATGCTGAATTAGAATTATTAAAAATTAATTTTATTTCATCGAAATTATCAATAATGTCAAAAGAAATATAATCATTATTATTTTTAATTAAAAAATAGTTAAGCTCACAAATTAAATTACATTTATCTTTCATAAAAAATACTTTTTAAAATAATGATTTAAGTTTAGAAAATATAGAACCAAAAAAACTTTCCTTAATAACACCATCAACATAGGTATCATAATCCTTATCGGCTTCATTTAAAATATTTATAAAATATTCTAAAGATTCTTTCATTCCAATATCTTTGTCAATAGCATTATTTTCAATTTCAATCATTTGTTCATAAATCGGTAAAAAATGTTCAACTAATTTAATAGGAGCTTTTCTTCTTTTAGCAAGATAAGTAGGTTTTCCCAATTCATTTCTATCAATTTTAAAATCAGTAATAACCCAATAATGGTCTCCATTTTTAGTCATATTTTTCACAATAGCTTTTAAATTTCGATTTTGATGTAAAGTTTGCCACATAAAATAAAATATAGCACGAGGCATATCAGGGTGTCTTACAATATTGTGATTAGCTCCTATTAATTCATCTCTGCTATAACCTGTGATTTCACAAAAATAATCATTAACATAAGTTATACGACCTCTATAATCAGTTTTAGATATAAAAATATTATTATCATCAAGAATTAGTTCTTTGTTAGTAGGAATAACTTTTTTTCTCATTTTAATCCTTTGTTTTTTTTAATTATTCAATATTATAAAAAATAAAATAACTTTTTAAATTTGATTAAAAGAAAAAAAGAAAAATTGAATTATAATTAATAAAATTAAAATTTATAAAAGGTAATATTTTTATGAAAGAAATACAAAATAAAGAAATAATGTATAAAACATTATCAGAAAAAATTATAGATGCATATGGGAAAGGCACAGATGTGGATAAAATTGAAGAATTGTTAAATGGATTACCAGAAGACATATATAAAACAGATGATGTAGAAAAATATGTAAAATATTTTATAGAAGAAATGAATATAAAAATGGAAGTTTTATTAAAATATATTAATTTAACAGATGAAGAAATAGAAAAAATTAAAAAAGAAATAGAAGAAAAAGAAGAAAAAAAAGAGAATGAAAAAGAAAATGATGAAAATAAAGACGAAATATTTAATAAAATACCTAAAAACCCAAATGATTATGAAATAAAAAAAGAAGAAATAGATGGGAAAGAAATATTAATGATAGTGTTACCAACAGGTGAAAAATATAAATATGCAGAACAAAAATCATTAAATAGATTAAAACCATTAGTAGCAAAATGGAAAATGAAAAATATAGAATTTATAAAAGCGAAAAAAGAAGAACTTGAAAAACTTGAAAAAGAAATTAAAAATTACGAAGGGAATATAGATAAAGAAGAAAATCTAAAAGCATTAGTAAAAGCAAGAAATAAAAGAAAAAAAATAAAAGAATTGTTTAAACAAGATTTTGTAAATTTGTCAAATAAAAAAATGATAAAAGAATTTAAAAAAGCAGAAGAAGAGAAGAAAAGAAAATTTAGACCTAAAACAGTATATAACAGAGTTAAAAAAGGAATAGGAAAAGTAGCAGATAAAGTAGGAACAGCGGCAGCAGTAACAACTAATATAGTAAAAGACCCAGAAAAAGCATTAATGAATGGTATGAGCAAAGGAATTGATATGGTAGCAGGAGCAGTTCCAGGAGGAACAGTTGTAAAAAAAGTAGCAGGAGCAGGTATAAATAAAGTTAGTAAACAAATGAAAAATATGTTTAAATAAAGGAGAAATACAAAAATGAAAGAAGTTTTAATAAAAAGTAGACAAGAACAGGAAAAATATATAAAACAATTAGAATTTTATATAAAATTTTTTAATAAAAACTATTATTTAATTGATGAAGAAGAAGAAGAAGATTATGAATTTATGATAAACGAATTAATGAAATTATATAAAGAATTGACAGAAACAAAGAATGTTCCAAAGCATAATATGAATAAAGTATTAAATAATGCGAATGATTTATATTATCACATGAAAGAATTATATATAGATTTATAATATTAAATAGTGCTTATTTAAAAGCACCATTTAAATATAACTGTTTTGCAGTTTTGAAATCTTTTTTACCACTTCCAAGTTTTGGAAGTTCATCAACTTTAATAAACTCAGAAGGTAACATTAATTTATTATCAAAACCACTTTTTATTTTCTTAATTAAAACAATATCTTCAAATTCACTTTTATTATCATAAATTAAAATAATTTTTTCACCTTTTTTATCATCAGAAACATTAATAGCAATACAATCAAAATTATCAAGATTAAGTATTTCTGAAATTTTATTTTCAACAGATGTTAAACTTATCATTTCCCCACCTAATTTTGCAAAACGACTATATCTATCAACAATAGTTAAGAAACCATTTTCATCAACATGACCTTTATCACCAGAAACATACCAATTTATATCATTATATTTTATTAAAACCTCTAAAGTTTTTTCAGGATTTTTATAATAACCTTTCATTATTTGAGGGCCGCCAATTAATATCATTCCATCTTCACCAACAGGTAAATCTTGTAATTTCCCCTTAAATTCAGAATTAATAAATTTCTCCAAATCAGCAGGGTCTACTATTTTAATTGAAGTTCCAGGTAAAGGTAATCCAACAGTTCCGTATTTATTTCCAACCTGAATTTTCCAAGATGGTTCTAATCTATCAGGAATATTAACAGCTGCCACAGGACTTGTTTCAGTAGCACCATAACCTTCATAAATTTCTTTACCAAATTTTTGTCTAAATTTTTCTCTAACTTTTGCATCAAGTTTTTCAGCACCAGAAATAACAATTCTTAAACTATCAAACATTAAAGGCTGAACTTTTCTATTATTTGTATATAATCTTATAAATGTTGAAGTCCCACACATTATAGTTGCATTATATGTACTAACTAATTTACCAATACCAAAACCATCAGTTGGGTCAGGATGAGAAACAACAGGAATACCTTCAACCATTGGCAATAAAGTAGTAACAGTTAATCCAAATGCATGAAAAATAGGTAAATTACCTAAAATGACATCATTTTCATTTGCTTCTAAAACAGTGGAAATTTGTTTAACATTAGATAATAAATTTGAATGTGTTAATTCAATACCTTTAGGAGTTCCTTCACTACCACTACTAAATAAAATAACAGCAGTGTTTTCTTTATTAACTTTTTTAGAATATAAAAAATTAAGAATATTTGTTGGTAAAAAATAAACTTTTAAAATATTAGTAAAAATTTTCAATTTTGATAAATTAGGTTTTAAATCTTCTAAATATATAACTTTTTCAACTTTATTTAATAAAGGGTCTAAATCGAACCCTTTTGATTTTATTTTAGAAATAAATTTTTTAGAAACAATTAATGTTTTAATTTCAGCTAATTCAATACTTGAAATTAAACTTTCTATACTACTGGTGTAGTTTAAATTAACTAATGTTTTACCAAGCATCAATAAAGATAAATTACTAATATTACCAATAACAGTAGAAGGAACAATCAAACCAATGTTTTGTCCAATTAACATTTTTTGTAGAGTATTTCTTAAAGTAATAGCTAAACCAAGAGTTTTATAACCAGATAATTTCATACCAGTAGAATCAGCCATAAGCAATTTACTACCAACTTTTTTAGCTCTACAAACAATTTCTTCTTGAAGATTACCTGAATTCTCTAAATATTTGTTCCAAGAAATTACAGATAAATCAAAAATATATTTTTTTAAAGAAACAATATCAACATTTTTATGTAAAGGTTTTCCAAAAGTACAAGATACTTCAAAATAAGTATCAATATTTTTAACATAATATTCGTTAGAACGAGCAAAAATAGTTCCCCAAAGACCTTGTAAATAAAAAGGAATAACAGCTACATCAACATCAACCATCTCTAATACAAGCTCATAACCTTTTTTAAATTCACCAATATGTCCATTTCGAGAAATTTTACCTTCTGGAAAAATACAAACTGCATCTCCATTATTTAAACAATCAGATATTGTTTTTAAAGAATCTTTACTACCAGCACCAGAAATTGGAATAGCTCCAAAAAATTTTAAAAAATAATGAAAATACCATTTGTTATAAATAGCTTTATCCATAACAAATCTAATTCTACGAGGAGAACTAATTTGTAAAATAGCCCAATCTAAAAAACTGATATGATTTCCAAGAAATAAAATAGGACCAGAAGAAGGAATATTATTAACACCATTAACAATTACTTTATAACGATGTTTAACTAATCTCGATAATAAAAATTGTATTAAACTTTGAGGTAATTTATATAATGTATATATACTACCAATAATTAAAAGTCCAAATAAAATATATAATAATGAAAGACTATTAATATTAAAAATAGAAAAAATAGTAGTTACTATTAATATTAAAAACATTGCTAAACTTTGAAACCAATTATTACCTGCTAAAACTGAACCTAAATTCTTAGAAGAAGTGTTAAATTGTATTAATGAATTTAATGGAATAATAAATAATCCCCCCATAAATCCAAATGAAAAAAATAGAAAAAATAAAAAATAAAAATTAGAAGAATGAATAATAAAAAACAAAATAACAGTCATAAAAAAAGAAGCAATAGGAATAGTACCTACTTCAATAAAATGTTTAGAATATCTTGAATAAAATAATGCTCCAAAAACAATACCAAGACCTGCAATAGCTATCATTCCATTAATAATTAAAGTATCATTTATATTTAAATATTCTTTTGCATAAGCAGGAAAAATAGTAAAAATTCCTTGAACAACAGCATAAAAGACAGATAATCCAATAATACTTAAAAAAACACCATCACCATCTTTTATTTTAGAAATATTTTCTTTGAGTAGATTTAATTTAAAATATTCTTTGATACTAAATTTTTCATTATCTTCTATATTTTCAAAAGAAGGTAAAGTTAAAGTGAATAAAAATTCTAAAATTGTTAAGCAGAATAAACTAATACTTATAGGCAACATTGCTTGTAAAATAGTTTCAGAACTTATTATATCATTAATTGTTGAATATAAATTTTCAAAATAAAAAGAGAAAATAGCCATACTTATTAAAATAGAAATAGTTCCAACAGCTTGTGCATAAGAGTTACCAACAGCTAAATTATTTTCACCATATAAAGACTTAATATAACCAAACTTTGCTGGACTATAAAAAGCACTTTGAGTTGCTAATAAAAATAAAAATAAAAAAGATAAATAAAATAAACCAAAATAATAAGAAAGTAATAAACCAAATGATATAAAAACAGCACTTAAAGCACCATATTTCATAACTTTATCTTTTGGAAATTTATCAGATATAAAGCCAGACGGAGAAAATAAAAAGATAAAAGGTAATAAAATCAAAGCATTAATAATAGAAACAAAAATAATCTGTTCATTTCCATCATAAAGTTTAAAAGCAATGTTTTGAAGTGTAATTTTATGTCCTATATCAACAAAAGCATTTATAAAAATAATTAATAAAAAAAATATTTTACTCATAGTATTCCCTTATTTTAAATGTTTCAATAATTGTTTTTTTCTATATTCTTCTAAGTCGTCAATAGTCATACCATTAATATGAAGAAAAATAGATAAAGTATTAAATACATCAGCTATTTCATTAAATACTTTTGTTTGGTCATCAACATTGCCTTTTTTCTTTAATTGAATTAACTCTAAATTCAATTCAGTAGTTTCTTCAATAATCTTATCAGCTTGTGAAATAAAATTCTGTTTAGAAGCTAATTTAGATATTAAATCATCAATATTAAATTGATGCATATTAATTAAATGTTCATAATTATCAATATTTATATCAAAATCACTACCAGTGCTTATGGCAACACTTAAATTCAATTTTTTTAAATCTTGTGAATTTATTAAAAAACGAATAAGAGAAAGATTATCAGAATGTATAATAACATTTCCCTTTTTTATAAGAGAATTAGCTTTATCAACAAATTTTTGAAAATATTTAGAATCAGTATCATCAATGGTTTTAGAAATCAAAATATAATCATCAACAGAATAAGTTCTATGACCAACTAAATATGAATAATGGTCAGTATCCAAAAGTAAAAAAATAGGATTTTCGTCAAGAAATATACCACTATGTTTCGGTATTAAAAAAGGTGTAAAAGACATTATTATTTAATTCTCCTTATATGTGTATATATATTATATATAACAAAGTTTAACAGAAATATATATAATATACTAAATAATCAATAATTATATAACATTTTAATTAAAAGAAACTTAAAAAATATAATAAAAAAGTTTATTTTTCTAAATCAATTAGATATAATAAATATGTTTGTTAATATTTTAAAGTTTAAAAGGAATTAAATGACTAAACAACAACGAAATATAGAGAAAGAAAATATTATATTATTGATTCATCAGTAATATTAGATGATGTTAATAATTTAAAACAATTAAGTGAAAACAATACAAATTATTTATTTTTAGATAATACAATATTAGAAGAATTAAATAGAAAAAAAGAAAGTAAAGATTGGGATGTAAAATATCAAGCAAAACAATTTGTGAGATTAGCAAACAATAATTTAGGGAATTTTATAAAATTTGAAAATTTGCCACATAAAATAAAAGCAAGTGTAAAAAATAACAAAAATAATGAAAATGATAAATATTATAGGTTAGCACTAACATTTAATGAAAAAGAAGAACCAATATTCCTAATAGTAATAGCAAGAGAAAAATATAAAGCCCCTTTAATAAGAGGAGTTAAAGATGATGTTCATATATCTGAAATAGCAAGAGATTACGATTTAGAAATTATTACAAATGACATGTATTTCAAAATGCAATCAGTAGTAAATGGACTTAAAGCAACATCGTTTGATGGAAATAAAGTAAGTCATTTAGATGAAATAGAATATTTACATCATATAGAAGGAACAGAAGAAGAAATAGAAAAAAAAATAGAAGAAATAAACAATAATGAAAAAATTAAAAATTGGGAACAATTTGTAATTTCAGAAAAAAAAGAATATAAAGAGTGTTCATATAAAACAGGAAAGAAAAGATTCGGAATTAAAATAGATAATAAAATAGAATTTTATGATTTTGATGATAATGATTTTCTTGAAAACGAATATAAACATAATTTTATTAAACCTATTAATTTAGAACAAAAATTTTATTATCAAATTTTAACACACGATAAAAATAAAATAACAGTATGTTCTGGAAAAACAGGAAGTGGGAAAACATTAATAGCACTTCAAGCAGGGTTGTCACTTATAAAAGCAGGAAAAATAGAAGGAATTATTTACACTCGTAATACAGTAACAGCATCTGACCAGCAATCTGAAATGGGATATAGAAAAGGAGGAGAAAAAGAAAAATTATACCATTTTATGAAACCACTTTATAATGCAATTGGAAAAATGATAAAAGAAATGAGTGGTAAAAAAAATTATATTGCTTCTGATGAAGAAATAATAGATTTTATGGAAGCATATAATATAAAAACAATGGATATGGCTCATATAAGAGGAATTACAATAGATAATGAACTTGTTATTTGTGATGAAACACAAAATATGGGAATACCAACTTTAAAATTGACAGGGACAAGAATAGGAATGGGGTCACGTATTATATATTTAGGAGATGTTGGGTAAGTAGACCATTTATATTTAAGTTCAAATAGAAATGCTCTTGCTACATTATTAGATATAGCTACAAAATATAATGAAATAGCAGGGTGTAAATTAATAACTACTATAAGAAGTGAAGTTGCAGAATTTCATGATAGAGTTCTTTAAGAATATATAAAAAATTGATAAATTTCAAAAATTTATTAAATTATTTTATAATAACCTCCTATATATCAACAAAGGAGGCTATTATAAAGACTATAAAAATACATAAAGTATTAATAATAATACTAATGCTATTATTATTTATTAATAATTTAAATGCCTCAAAAATTTATGAAGATAATCATTATAAAAAATATAAAATAAATGTTCAATCAATTACAAAAGTGGATAAAATAGTAAGAAGAAGTTCATCAAATATTTTAAAAGGTCTATTTCAAGAAAATAAATATTTTAAAAAAAATAAACATTTTTTGATGTATCTTACTTATGATAAAAAAAGGTCAAAAAGTTTTCCATTTAAAAAAGCATTAATATTAATTGGAAAATATAAATATGAGTTACTATATATAAACAAATATAAAGTATATTATTTAACAACTACAAATCCAAAAGATAAACTTATTAATAAAATATTTATATCTTATAAAGATATATTTAAATTAAAAAAGAATAATTTTACAATTGGAAAACCATTAAAAACATTATATGTAACATCTAAATTTGATTTAAATAGATTACATCCTGTATTACATTATAGAAGACCACATTATGGAATAGATTATAGGGCAAAAGTAGGAACACCTGTTTATGCAACTGAAAGTGGTAAAGTTATATATGCTGGTAGGAATGGGTCTTATGGAAACTTTATAAAAATAAGACATAAAAATGGATATAAAACAGAATATGCACATTTACAAAATTTTTATAGAAGTAAATATTATATGAAAAATAGATGGGTAAAAAAAGGGCAAGTAATAGGATATACTGGTAATACTGGTCGTTCTACTGGTCCTCATTTACATTTTGGTTTAATGAAAGGGAAAAGATTTGTTAATCCAGAAATGTATTATGAATTTAATGATATAAATAGAAAAATTAAAAAAATATCAAAAAAATATAATTATTTGAAAAAAAATAGAAAATTAATGTCAGCTATAAAAAGGGTAAGTAAAAAAATATATTTATTTTAAAAAAGGAATATCAAATGAAAATTAAAAAAGAACAAAATATACTTAATAGTGAAGATGAATTATTTTATTCTCCAATAAGTACATACAAAACATTAATAATATGTAAAGGAAATACTTGTAGAAGTGTTATGTTTCAAAGTTACTTAAAAAAAATCAAACCAAAATATGAAGTGTTTAGTGCAGGAGTGGAAATCAAAGAAAAAAGAGTAGAAGAAAAAACACTTAAAACACTTTTAAATAATGAAATATTTCCAGCAAAATTAAAAACAGAAAGTATAGAAAAATTTAAAGAAATAAAATTTGATAAAATATTTATTCTTGATGAAACAATAGAATTAAATAAAAAAAATTTTTATTTAATTCGAGAAGAAAATATAATAAATATAAATTTTAAAGACCCTTATAAATTAAATGAAGAAGAATATAACAAAGTATTCAAAGATATAAAAAAATATATTGATACAATATATAAATAATATCAAATATATATTATTTCCACCATTTTTCAATTAAAATTCCATTTTTATAACCTGCTTTTAAACTTCCATCAATATCTAAATGAAAATTGTCACCTATCATAATACATTCAGAAGTATGTTTATTATACAAAGAAGATGCATAAGAAAAAATTTGAGGATTAGGTTTTAAAATACTAACATTAAATGATAAAACACTTTTATCAAAATCGAAAATAGAAGCTAAATTATCAATAGGTTTTGAATATTCAAAAGATAAATTAGATAATATAACCTTTTTGTTATTTAAAGAATTTAGAAAATTTATTAAAGCAGTATTATATACAATGCTATCAAATTCAATATCTAAAAAAGTATAAAAATTATTAAGAATATTTTTATCATATTTTAATTGAAATAAAAATATGATATCAATAATAGGCATTTTATTTTTCATACTAAAATTAAAAAATTCTTTACTACTTAAATAAAATGTAGGATTTCTTTCTTTTAAATGATTATATAACATAATATAAGGATGTTTTCTTACATTATTCCTAATTAAAGTATTATATAAATCGACAACTATTAAATCATCTTGTTCAACATTAATATTAAAATAATTCATTATTATCCTTATTTTGAGAACAAAATAGAAAAAAAGTATTCTTATCTTCAAATATTTTTTTTAATGGAATATTTTTTAAATAATAATTATATAAATAATTACTTTTTAAAACATCAGTATATATAAAAGAATTATAAGGTATAAGCTTCAAACGCTCTTTTATTAACATAGTACCTATACCATTGTGTCTATATTCTTTATCAACAAAAATACCTGTTAAAAAATAAATGTCATATTTTAATAAATTATAATCAATTAAAAAATTATTAAGAAATATATTATTTTGACTTTTAAAATGTTGAGAAAAATTACAAACAAGTCTTGCTATACCTATATAAGTATCATATAATGAACAAGTTATAAATAACATGTCATCTTCAAAATCAGTAATCTTTTCATTAGGAAAAGATTTTTTGAAATATTCGA
>Ga0256828_1000200_pt1 | contig 41002 bp, 45 predicted proteins | sample CV88metaG_FD_185993 | JGI IMG/M metagenome (GOLD analysis project Ga0256828, IMG submission 185993) | Hydrothermal vent microbial communities from East Pacific Rise, Pacific Ocean - CV88 | ecosystem: Environmental > Aquatic > Marine > Hydrothermal vents | place: Pacific Ocean: East Pacific Rise...
ACCAGTGCGAGGACGTTGGCGATGAAGGAGATCATCCAGAAGCGGATAATGATCTTGTTTTCGGGCCATTTTTTCATTTCGTAGTGGTGGTGGATGGGGGCCATGAGGAAGACGCGTTTGCCGCGGAGTTTGAAGCTGCCTACCTGAAGGATGACAGAGACAGTCTCTATGACGAAGATGAGGCCGATAAGCAGCAGGAGGATCTCACTTTTGCCGAGGATGGCAAGATAGGCGAGAAAACCTCCGATGGCAAGGCTTCCTGTGTCGCCCATGAAGATTTCCGCCGGATAGCAGTTGTACCACAAAAAGCCCATGAGCCCTCCTGCAAGCGCGGTAGCGAGGATCATTACTTCTCCGACCCCTTTGATGTTCGGAACGAGAAGGTACTGGCTGAAGATGGCATGCCCTGTTACATAGACGATAACCGCAAGGCTGAAAAGTGCGATGATAGAGGGGACGGTTGCCAGCCCGTCCAGGCCGTCGGTGAGGTTGACGGCGTTGGTTGTGGCAAGAAAGACAAGTATCCAGAAAGGGATGGCGAAATAACCCAGATCGAAGAGTGGGGTTTTGAGGAAAGGCACATAGAATTCTGACGGGAAACCGGTATGGAGCAGCAACCCGGTGGCAAGAGCGGCAATGAGCGCCTGCAAGCCCATCTTGCCTCTGGCGCTCAGTCCTTCGAGATTGTCTCCGGAGAGTACTTTTCCCAGGTCGTCTTTAAAGCCGACCAAGCCGAAACCAAGAAGAGTGATAATCCCGCCCCAGATAAAAGGATTGGCAAGGTTAACGGTCAGCAGGGCCGCAAGAAGTGTCCCTGAGAGGAAAACGGCCCCTCCCATGGTAGGGGTGTGGCGTTTCCCCTCATGGGCGGGGACATATTTGCTGATGGGTTGGTTGGCATTTCTGGAGATGGCCCATGCCATGTATCTGGGCATGATAAAGAGGGTAAATGCAAAGGCGATGAGAAAAGAGAGGCCTGCACGTACCGAGATGTATCCGAAGAGGTTGATGTTGAGTAGTTGGGCAAGTTCATATAACATAGGCGACTTTCAATTTTAAAGAATAAAGCTTATTTTACTATTATTTCAATAAAATATAAGACTTTCAGGGTATTCTGGAAGTATTTTAACTGAGGATGATTTTTATGAATATTCAAAAGACGATCTTGATCATTACCGATGGCATTGGCTATAAGCCCAAGAGCGCCTGCAATGCCTTTGAAGATGCGAATAAACCGACCTATGATTTACTTTTTAAAACGGCTCCCAGAGCGTTGATATCGACGCATGGATTGAGCGTAGGCCTTCCGGAGGGGCAGATGGGAAATTCGGAAGTGGGGCATATGACCATCGGGTCGGGGCGTGTTTTGTACCAGGACCTTGTGAAGATCTCTCTGGCGCTTGAAGATGGAAGCATTGAGGAGAACAAAGCGCTGGGAGAAGTGCTTGAAAAGAGTGACAGGGTACACCTGATAGGGCTGCTCAGTGACGGAGGGGTACACTCGCACATTGAGCATACCATCGGTTTTGCGAAGCTGGCGAGCGCAAGAGGAAAACGGGTTTTTTTACACCTGATTACGGATGGAAGGGATGTAAGCCCCACCTCTGCAAAAACCTATATAGCGCAGATCGAGGCGATCTGCAATGAGAAAATTTCCATTGCGACCATAGGCGGGCGTTTCTACACCATGGACAGGGACAACCGTTGGGAGAGAGTGGAGAAGGGGTACCGGGCTATTGCCGAAGCTACGCCCAAAACAGAGCTCTCTCCAAGCGGGTATGTCGAGGCAAGTTACGCCAAAGAGGAGACCGATGAATTTATGGAACCGGTAGCGTTTTCTGGATATGACGGGATGCAGGAGGGTGATGCCGTCATTGTGACCAATTTCCGTGCGGACAGGGTGCGGGAGATTACCACGGCGCTGGGTGATGAGAAATTCGATGCTTTCGAGAGAGTGTTCATCCCCCTGCATATCGCTACGATGACACAGTATGATGCCAGTTTCCCCTACCCTGTCCTTTTCCCGAAAAAAGCACCGGAAAATACTTTGGCAGAGGTGATCAGCCGTGCGGGGCTCAGACAGCTGCATACGGCCGAAACGGAGAAGTATGCGCATGTCACTTTCTTCTTCAACGGTGGTGTCGAGGAGCCGATGGAGGGGGAGAGCAGAGTGCTCATTCCGAGCCCGAATGTCAAAACCTACGATATGAAACCGGAGATGTCCGCGCCTGAAGTGGGAGAAGCGGTCAGAACGGCGATGGATGAAGCGTATGATTTCATTGTCGTGAACTTTGCCAATGGTGATATGGTAGGGCATACGGGCAACTATGATGCAGCCAGAGAAGCGGTACATGCGGTCGATACACAGTTGGGGCTCATACTCCAAAAAGCCAAAGAAGAGGGGTATGCTGTGGTGCTGACTTCCGATCACGGCAACTGTGAAGAGATGTGTGATGCGGAAGGCCATGTTCTGACCAACCATACCGTGGGGGAAGTGTGGTGCTTTGTGCTTGCAGAGGGGGTGCAAAAGGTAAAAGAGGGTGGCGGCCTGAACAATATTGCACCGACAGTACTGACATTGATGGGACTTGAGATCCCCGAAGAGATGGATGAAGCACTGGTTTGATGAATCATCAATGCTGAAAGGAGGAAAAAATGGAAAACAGAATTAAAGAGTCGGTAGGCGCTCTGCTGGTCTACATTATTAAAATTGACAAGCGGGATGTTGAGAAAGTGGTACCTCTTTTCTGTGAGATCATGGGGCAGGATTTTCACTGTACGCCGGAGGAGGCGGAAAAGATACTGTATGGATTGATGGAGAAGGAGTATGACCTCGATAAGCACCTTGCGATCATCAACCAGGCATTGTGCGACGACAGAATATCGAGGTATCATCTGCTTGAACAGCTGAACCATATTATCTATTCGGACAAGATCAGTGAAGAGGATTATGAGATATTTGAAAAGATCAAAGAGCGTCTTTTTACGTGTTGAGTTTTTCCTCCTGAGCGTCTATTCAGGTTTTTTAGATTATAATCATAGATATTGATACAAATTATCTCAAAAGGGAAAAACAGATGAAATTTACAGGAACAAACGTACTGGTGACAGGAGCAAGCCGAGGAATAGGCGCACAGATCGCAAAAACACTGGCACAGATGGGTTTGAAAGTATGGATAAACTACAGAAGCGGTGAAGCGGAGGCCAATGCAGTCAAAGAGCAGATAGAAGCAGATGGCGGAAAGGCGGAAGTTATCGGGTTCGATGTAAGTAATGAAGAGGCGTTTGTCGGGGCGATAAAACGTATTGTCCTGGAAGATGGCGCACTCTCCTACCTGGTAAACAATGCGGGGATCACCAATGACAAATTGGCGATGCGTATGAAAACGGAAGATTTCATGACCGTGATTGATGCAAATCTGAAATCTACGTTTATCGGGTGCCGGGAGTCGATCAAAGTGATGCGTAAAAAGCGTTTCGGTTCTGTCGTGAACATCGCTTCCATTGTCGGAGAGACAGGGAACGGAGGGCAGACCAATTATGCTGCAAGTAAAGGCGGTACGATTGCAATGACAAAAAGTTTCGCGATCGAGGCTGCGACAAGCGGCATCAGGTTCAATACCGTTACCCCGGGCTTTATCGCTACAGAGATGACAGCAGTACTGAAAGACGAGGTGAAGAATGCCTTTACTTCAAAAATACCGATGGGCAGATTTGGCGAGCCCAAAGAGGTAGCCGAAGCGGTGGCATTCCTGCTCTCCGACCACGCCTCCTACATTACCGGAGAAACCCTAAAAGTAAATGGTGGAATGTTGATGTGAAACGCGTTAAAAAAACGTGAACTGCTTCACGTTTTTAGTGTCGAAACCAAGAGAGCCGTCAAATGAACAAGAACTGTTTCTTGTTCATAGGCTCGGAACCGAAGGTGATGTCTCGAAGAGACCACCGAAGGCAACGGTCGGAATAAACGAAGTGAATGTAGCCGCGTAAGTTGGGCTTCAGCCCACCGCTTTCTTAACATTTTTATGCGTAAATGAATGTGGTCTATTACTCAAATCCAAGACAATACTTTTTAATGCATGCATATTCATAAAGGCGGGCCGAAGCCCATCCTGCATGATCAATGTTGCAGTATATATCTCTTCATCAAATACCAGATTCCCATTAAAATAGCCATGGTTAAAAAACCGATAGAGATGAAGTGGCTGTAGGTGATGAGGAAATCTTCAAAATATTTGATGAGGTAGACCCAGAGAGTGATGGCTGCAAGTGTACTTGTAAGGACGGTAAAAAGTGTTTTTCTGTGGCTGAAACCGATGAGAAATCCTACAAAACTTCCTACAACCGGGCCTGTCATGGCAAAAGGTGTCAGGACAAAAAGTACCAGGCCTACAGCACCGTAGCGTTTGATGAGCGGCCGGTATTTGTGGGCGCTCTCTCTGGAGCGCTGCATAAACCTCTCAAGCGGCTCATAGGATATGATATCCAGTTTATGCCAGGAGCGTATGAAGAGCGGGTAGAGGATGAGTACCATGATCGATTCGATGAAAAGATTGAAGGCGATGAGTATGAGTGTATCTATCTGGGCGGCGATGCCAATGGAGAGTCCTGCCATCCTCCCGAAAACGATATTTGTAGCGGTAATGCCAAGCAGAGGCTGGAGATAGTGGGGAAAAAAGAGTGCGCTGAGCAGAAGAAGCAGGAGAAAAGAGCCAAGCAGTGCAAGCCCGAAGAGGAGGATGCGCCCTTCGCTATGGCTGAAAAATGATCTTATGTTTTTCAAGGCACCCCTTTCCCGGATAAATAATATTGGGGTATAATACCAAAATCCCAATTATGGGTAGCTCGAAAAAGGTTTTCAGAGATGCCTTTATGATATGAAGGAGTGGCATTGGCGCGTGTACTTGTATTGGAAGATGATCGGCTTTTTAATGAGACACTTGAGGATTTCCTGGAGGAGGAGGGGTATGAGATCGCATGTGCGCTTGACCCCTACAGTGCACTTGAGCTCAGCTACAAGCATGTTTTCGACCTTTACCTTTTCGATGTAAATCTTCCCTATGAGAACGGATTTGACCTTTTGGACAAACTGCGGCAGAGCGGCGATATGACACCGACCATCTTTTTGACTTCAAGAGATGACAAAGCTTCGCTGGCACACGGTTTTGGTGTGGGGGCGGATGACTATATGAAAAAGCCCATCGATTTTGACGAACTTTTGCTGCGTATGCAGGCAGTACTGCGCAGACAGACGAGAAAAGAGCGTGTGAAGATAGGAAAATACACCCTCGATACGGCAGCAAAAACACTCTATTGTGACGATGAAGCCCTGGATGTTACCCAAAAAGCCATTGAACTGCTTGTCCTTCTGGTACAGGCTGACGGTGAAGTGGTAAGCAGCGAAGAGATCAAAAACAGGCTTTGGGCGGCAGGGCAGCATGCCAGCGACGGCTCTTTGAGGGTCTATGTTACTCAGTTGAAGAAGTACTTCCCCGAATCTGTGGTCAATGTACGAGGAATCGGTTACCGGTGGGTAGCTGAATAAGATGAAAAAAGAGACACTGCTGGCGGCGTTGGGGTACTTTTCGAGTATTGCGGTATTGTTGAGTTTTATATACTGGTTCCTGAAAAATGAGGGATTTTCAGAGTCAAACTTTCTGATTGCAGGGGGGCTTGTGCTTGTACTGGCTTCCGGATGGGGTTATATTATCGCTTCCCACCTGCTTGCCCCCAAAGCGGAGATGGATGCCAACCTTTCCCATTTGAGTTCGGAAATACTGCATGAACTTAACATTCCCCTCTCTACGATCAAAGCCAATACGGCACTACTGAAAAAGCGTACGGAAGAGGCGAAGACCCTCCAGCGCCTTAACCGGATAGAAGCTTCGTCTGTCAGGCTGGAAAGGCTTTATGAAGAGTTGGTTTACAGCATTAAAAAGGAGATCCACCCCATTGCCAAAGAGCGTATTCGGCTTGCTTGTCTGCTTAAAGAGCGTATAGAGGTTTTTGAAGCGTTTGGGCGTAACCGTTTTATGCTGAATGTGGAGGAGATGGAGCTTCTTGTCGACAAGATTGGTTTCGAGAAGATGATAGACAACCTGCTGATGAATGCCATGAAATATTCTGCCAAAGATTCTCTGATTCAAATCCTACTGAAAAAGAATCTATTGATCATAGAAGATGAGGGGATAGGAATGGATGAGACCCAGTTGCTGAAAGTCTATGAACGGTATTACCAGAGTGATGTGGAGAAAGAGGGCGAAGGGATAGGTCTGGCACTGGTAAAAGCCTATTGCGACGATGAAGGTATCGAGATACAGATCCAATCAGAGAAGGGGAAGGGGACAAGCGTCTTTTTAAATCTGGAGAGGGTTCATGTTTGACAGGGAAGTTTATCCAAACTTTTGAAATAAAAACTCATAATTGTACAAAAGCCCATCAATACGCCCATCGTACAAATTCAAAGAATCCTATTTTGATTTTTGGATTTACAACAATGCTACTAAAAGGTTTATGTTATACTACCGTTTTATATAAAGTGCATGAATAGAGGGTAGAGAGGGAATGATACGAATTATATTGAACGGTAAAAAGGCGCATCTGGATGAGATCCGGGCGGCGGTTGAGGTATTGCGTAAAGAGTCGTTCAACATCGAAGTGCGGGTTACCTGGGAGTATGGCGATGCCAGGCGTTTTGTGGAAGAGGCCAGCCGGGAAAGTGTCAAACGGATCGTTGCTGCGGGAGGAGACGGTACGCTTAACGAAGTAGTGAACGGGTTGGCAAGTCTTGAAAAGGAGAAGCGTCCCCAGCTGGCAATCCTCCCTCTGGGAACAGCCAACGATTTTGCGACAGCATGTGCTATCCCTGTCTACCCTCTGGAGGCGCTCCGTCTCGCACTGGAGGGGGAGAGCCATCCTGTCGACATCGTCAAGGCGAATGAGAAATATTTCATCAATGTGGCATCGGGAGGGTTCGGTGCGGAAGTGTCTGCGGAAACACCTGTACAGCTTAAAAACTTTCTGGGAGGCGGTGCCTATACGTTATCGGCAGTCCTTAAAGCGCTCAACTACAGCCACAGGGAAGGGAAGCTCCTGGCAGAGGGGGTTGAGCTGGAAGGCTCCGCCCTGATTGCCGTCGTATGTAACGGCAGGCAGGCAGGAGGCGGGCAGATGCTTGCGCCCAACGCCTATATCGATGACGGCTTACTGGATATTCTGGTTATTATTGCATTTCCTCTTACCGATATCGCCCAGGTGGTGCAGGAGGTGATGGATAGTGAAAATGACGGGAAATATGTCAAACGTTTTCGCAGCAGATGGGTAGAGAGTTGGCCAAAGAGTGCCCGTTCGGTCAATTTGGATGGTGAACCCTATAGGAGTGAACATATACGTTTCGAAGTCATTCCCGGGGCGATTGAGCTTATTTTGCCGAAAAACTGTCCCTGCATTCTAAAAAAGGATACCAATGCCAAAGCATGACCAAAATACCTGGCAGATCAACCAGCTTTTCGTCATGCTTGCCACGATGTTTACGGTTCTGACTGTCCTGAAACTGGCTTCAGGTATTTTTGTCCCTTTCCTTGTTTCTATTGCCATAACGATCATCCTCTCTCCCATGTTCAACTACCTTGAACGTAAGCATATCCCCAAAGCGATCTCCCTGCTTTTTGTTTCGATGCTTGCGCTCACGGGGGTTGTTGTCCTTGGTGGCTATATCAGCCAGGAAGTTGCAGATTTTCTTCGAAATCTCAACACTATACAGGCACGAGTAGAGAGTTGGCTGGACCATCTTTCCGGATTTGCGGAAACCTATGGTATGCAGATAACACATGATGATTTTGAAGAGGTACTGAACCGTTCAAACCTTACAGTGCTTATCCATAACCTCGCTACCCAGACGAAAAACCAATTTTCCAATATTTTCCTGATCTTCTTTACGGTGGCCTTTATGCTGATGGAATCCAATTACTTTTATAATAAACTCATCAAAATCATGGAGAAAAAAGAGGGAAATATTACAGAGTGGATGAAGATTATCGACAAGATTAAAGATTATTTTCTTATTAAAGTGAAAACCAGCCTTCTAACCGCTGTTTTGGCATTGGGTGTCCTGTGGTTTTACAATATCCACTATGCCGTTTTGTGGGCTTCATTGGTGTTTTTTTTCAATTTCATACCGGTAATAGGTTCCATTATGGCGGCTATACCGGCTATTGTCATGGCAGGAATAGATGATGGCGCCATCACTGCAGGCTGGGTTGCGGTGGGGTATCTTGCCATCAATTTGCTTGTCGGAAGCATTCTTGAACCCCGCATTATGGGAAAAGGGCTTGGGCTTTCCGCTCTGACAATCTTTCTCTCTATGACATTCTGGGGCTGGATGTTCGGGCCGGCAGGGATGATACTCTCAGTTCCTTTGACTATGGGTATGCAGTTTCTTTTCGATCAGTATGAAGAGACGAAATGGATCGCGTTTATGTTGAGTGATTATGAAGGAGAAGAAGGAAAAGAGGATGCCTCCGAAAGAGAGGCATCCCGTTAGCGGCAGGTTTTTGTCTATTTGCCGTGGTTTGGTTGCGGATAATCCGGTTTGCAGTACTCCGTACCCAAAGAGCAACACCCTTCTGTAACCCCCATGTTTTTAAGTGCTTTGTCGAAAGCCCAGTAGTGATTGTAGCTTCCGTCTCTCAAGACTGTGAAGGCATCAGATATATCGCTTGCATTCGCTTCTTTAGCCAGTCCAATGTACCCATCAAGGTCATCGATATCTACCACTTCAACCTTACATCCCACTTTCAGAGCATCCTCTTTTGAGGTGGTTCCTTTGGCATAAAGGCTGTCGTAAAGTGACTGGATTTCCGGTATATTGTAGTGACCGCTTACCATTTCTTCAAATATATTGCTGCTGTCGGAAGCTGTCTCGGTACTTTTGTCCAAACCATATTCCTGCATAAGAGATTTGACTATCATCGTATGGTTCTTTTCACCCTTTTGTGCAATATTGTAGAGTGTGGAAATTGTCGTACTGTTTGTATTTTTATGATAGGTATAGAGGTTGTCATATACATCATAAGCCATACGTTCTTCATTCTCCATGTGTGTCAAAGCCTCTTTCAACTCCGGAGTGAGTGTTGTATGGAGTCCTGCCGGTATACTGTTGTGGAACATCTCTTCCAGGGTATGCATCGTTTCCCTGACATGTTCCCGTGCCTGTGAAGCGGAAACCATGGTTACCGAGGCATCTTCTATATACGCTTCAAGATTTTCCGCTGTAAATGTTCCATTTTCCAGAAGCTCTTTGACGGCATTGGGGATCTCGATCCCGTTATTTGCATTTTTGTCTGTATCCAGCGATTGAAGCAGTTGGGCAAGCGCTGTTACCTGAGATTCTGTCAGTGTACCGTTTCTGTCCACACCAAGCAGGTCTTGCGGAAGCACATGGCCATCAGCAGGCAAGCCGTGAATCTCTCCTAGAACCAGCTCTCCGATCCTGAAACGCACATGGCTCATATCATTACAGCTGAAGGCACCGTCCGGGCCGGTTGTATGGTTGTAGTCACCATCTGCAATACAGTCGTAATCGGCATTTTGTACGGCGGAATCTACCAGGTAACCTGTTGTTGCACCTGTTGAAGCAGAAGCGGCATCGCTGCCGCCACCCCCGCACCCTACCAGTAGTAGTGAGGCTGCGATACTTGAGCCTATAAGATATTTTCTGATCATTTTTTCTCCTTTGATCTGTTTTGATATACCGCAGTATAAAAAAGGTTTGTTAATTGAGTGTTACCTGTTCAGATAATTTTTTCGAGGGAAAGGGAGATAGTGACAATATGATTGTCAATGGTTACGGTTTTTTCTATTTCAAGCTGTGTACAGAGTTTTTCGACAATATGCAACCCTATTCCAAGGCCTCTTTCCCCTTCTTTATAAAAACGTTCAAATATTTTGGCCGGGTTTTTAATGCCGTAACTGCTGTTCGAGATGGAAAGTGTATGGTGCGTAAGGCTTATTTTGACAAATCCGTCAGATGTGTTGTATTTGCAGGCATTGCTGAGCAGGTTGTAGATAACCCGGGCAAGCGCATTTTTGTCACTTCTGATGATGCGCTCCTCTATCTCCACCTCCCACCGGAGATAATCATACATCGGTGCAAAGAAAGCGACCTGTTCCCGGATAACCTCTTCGAGGTCGAACCTCTCTTTTTCAAATGTTACCTCTTTGAGGTAGCTGTCGAGGTTGTGGTGCAGCATGGCAATGGTTTTGGCACTGTTGCTGATGCTCTCCACCTCTTCACTGGAAGCATCCATCATTTTGAGGTTGATGAGGATGGAGGTAAGCGGCGTGTTGAGGTCATGAATGATATCTTTAATGAAAACTTCAAGCAGTTCCAGAGAGCGGCGCAGAGGGCTTAGTACATAAAAAGAGAAAAGAAGAGAGATTAAAACAGCGATCAGGGAGAGAAATAGAAATTGCCAAAGCAGGGTATGGCGTATCCTCTCCAGCAGTTTTCCATAAGCAGATTTTGGATAAAAAATTTTGAGCATATCTCTTTTGTCTGTTGCAAAAGGAATGAGAATATAGAGTGATTCCCTGTCGCTATAGAGTTCATAAGGGTGATGGGTTTTGTCTCTGTCGACAATATCGATGTCAAAACGTTTGTCATCGAAAAAGAGACTGTAATTTTTCATTTCAAGAAAAAGGTTCTCTCGGGTATGCTCTTCTTCTATTTTATAGTAGTGGTAAAATATAAAAGACAAAAACAGCTCTATAACCAGGAAAAACAGGATAAAACTTTTGAGCAGAGACTCTTTCTCAGATAATTTTATAGCCGACTCCTCTTACATTTTGGATCTGGATGCCAAGACTCTTTTTCAGTTTCGTGATGTTGACCCTGAGTGCAAGGTCGGAAGGTTTTTCCAAAAAGAGCATCAGTTCATCTTTTGTAACGGGATTTGGTCGGTTTCTTATGAGTGAAAGCAGTATATTTTTTTGAACAGTTCCCAAGTAGAGAGGTTTACCCTTGTGGAAGAGCTCTTCTTTTTGCATATCAACTTCAAAGTCCTGCACGACAATACTCCTCTTGAGAGTACTTGTTTTAGCCTTTATCCGGATCATAAGCTCTTCCGGGTCAAAGGGCTTTTTCAGGTAATCGTCCGCCCCTGCAATAAACCCTTTGGTCACGGAGCCTACATCGACCAGCGCACTGATGATAATCGTCGGAGTAAAATCATCTGCTTCTCTCAATGCACTGAGCAGGTCAATACCGTTGAGAAGCGGTACATTGATGTCGAACAGATAGAGGTCATATCTGTTTTTATAGCTCAGATCCATTGCCTCTTCACCATTTTTTGCCCACTCTACCAGATAGTCATTGCGTGTCAAATATTTGATCAGTGTTTTTGAGAGTGAGGGGTCATCTTCCAAAAGAAGTACGCTAATCAAAATGAACTCCCAGATTAACAGAGATGATATGGTCGTAGGAGAGATCATCCAACGCATAGGCATAATTGCATGTGATATAAATATTGTCAGAAAGCGTATAGGAGTTGAACCATGACAGTGCCTGATAGGCATCGTAGCCGGGATAGTAGGAAGTTGCATAATTATAGGATATGGCAGTGTACCATTTTGGGTTGACAGTGTACCCTGTCCCGATAGAGGCGGAGTGAAAGTTGTCATAGTCCATTGTGCTGCTGTCACCGCTCAATGTGTAGCTGTAGTATAAGAAAACAGTTTGTCTGTTATTGGGCAGATATTCAAAATTGACTGAAGCATAAACATCGTTCTTACGTGCATTGCTGTGATCGCCAAAGTCGAATTTCGTTCCCACAGAGACGCTACTGCTCCACGTTTCATGTTGAAAAAGATACCCTATTGTAACATACAGGTTGTTTGTATTATCTTCCCCCGGCTCATTGAGATTTGTTGTCTCATAATTGCTGTCGGAGAGCGAAAAACTCCAGTTGCGATAGGTATAATTCAGATAAAGATTCAGATTGCTTGTGTCATCGGAGTTCTCATCAAAACTGAAATCCCCTCCTACCTGCAAGGTCAGTTTCCCTAAAAATAACTTATCGTAGGGGCAGCCGTTTTTATCGACGATCACATCAAAAGGGGTTCCCAAACATAAATCTCTGCTGTCATCTACTCCGTCGAGGTCCATATCGGAGTAAGCCAAAAGCGCAGCGTTGAAAAACAGAAACGTAAAGAGTATACGCAGTGGTATCATCGATGTCCTCCAGGATACCCGTATTTCAGAGGTGTGTGCTGCATAGGATGCTGGTAGTGCGGAACATGTGGCATCTGTGGCGCCTGCATCGTCCCGTGTCCTCCCGTTTGCAGGTGTTGCATGGAGTGTTGCCCCATATTTTGAGGCGTAGTGGAATGTTGCTGGAAAGGTGTTCGCTCTTGATGCTGTGTTGAAAATGTTTTTCGAAGATCCAGCATGATTTTTTGCCTGCTTTTCTGATTCATATGCCTGAGCTTGATCTTTAGTCTGTTCATCAGAATACGCCTGTTGTCCGAGGAACTGTGTTTGATCTGTTTCACCAGCGTTTTAACAGAAATGGTATGTGTCGGTTTCTCTTCTGCCTGTAGTTGAAGGGAGCTTAAAAAAAGTGTTAAGAGATATAAAGTAAAATATTTCATTCTGCCTCCTGAAGAGATATCATATACAAAGTTTGTTAAATTAGTGTTACCTGGGGGTTGGGATGCAGATTTGCCTTTGGTTTAAATTAATCATTCTTTAGCATATCTTTGTTACACTTCAAAACTTTTATATCAAATTTTAAAAGGGATGTTGTGGTCAAACACCGGAATCTGGTCTCCTTTCTTATTACAACATCCTTTTACCTCCTGCTTGCGGGGGTGTATTTTTACCTGCAGAAACGTTCTATACTCTCCGATCAGCAGCCCCGGGAACGAGTTGTACATCTCTCTCTGGCCAACTATGTCCCGGCAACACCTCCGGCAGAAGAGCTTGAGGAGGAGAAGCCTGTAGAGGAGAGTGTCGAACCTGAACCCGAGCCTGAACCGGAACCTGTGGTAGAGGAAAAACCTTTGCCAAAACAAGCCGTTCCGGAACCTGTAAAACCAAAACCTCTGCCGAAAAAAGAGAAGAAACCCGAGCCCAGGAAGAAACCCGAACCCAAAAAGAAGAAAAAACCCAAAAAAAAGCATGTTAAAAAAAGAGTCAAAAGGCATCTCTCTGCCAAAAGTACGCAAGGCAATCCAAGAAGAGGGGTTTCACGGCAGAACAGTGCAAACAAAAACCGTTTTCTTTCCATGATCCGCCAAAAAATCAACAGGCACAAAAGTTATCCCAAAATTGCGAGGCGAAGAGGTATGCAGGGAGTGGTCAAAGTACGTTTTACCATTCTTGCCAATGGCAGGGTGGGAAATATTTCCGTAAACGGGCCGAAAGTCTTTCACCGTTCCGCCCGTAAAGCGATCGAAAACGCTTTCCCTGTCAATACAAAGAGCGTACCTGTCTCTCTGCCCAAAACAGTCAGCCTGACACTGCGCTACCAGCTCAGATAAGACAAAAAAGGCAATTTTCTCCCGTTTCTCCACAAAAACAATCAACTTAACAGATAATTAACACAAGCATGCAACAATACCCAAAAGTATTTTGGAGGAGTGAGAAATGAAAAAAGGGATTTATCTCTCTGTGGCCTGTGTGGTTTCCCTGTGTGCCGCCGAAGCGGAACTGGGAACGATAGATGTGGAAGCAAAAGTAGATACGGAAGTGGTGAAGGATGTACACGGAGACGACATAAAGTCGGCAGATCTGGCAGAAGCGCTCTTTAAACAGTCTCCAGCTGTATCTATGGTTCGCAGATCAGGTGTTGCAAACGATATTATTTTAAGAGGGCAGAAAAAAGACAATATCAATGTTACCATAGACGGGGCAAAGATCTACGGAGCCTGCCCAAACCGTATGGACCCTCCGGTTTCCCATATATTGACGAATAATATCGATTATATCGAGATCAATGAAGGCCCTTACAATGTAGAGGATTTTGGTGTATTGAGCGGGGATGTGAAGATCCATACGATCAAACCCGGGAAAGAGATATCGGGAGATGTCAATCTTGGACTTGGAAGCTGGGGGTACCAGAAGGGTGCCTTCTCCCTCAGTGGCGGAACCGATACGGTCAGGTTTCTTTTAAGCGGTTCGGCAGAGAAGAGTGAACAGTATGAAGATGGTAACGGTAACGATTTTGCACAGCAGCAGGATCTTTACATTCAGTCGCATCCCACGGCAAAAGGGATGGCATACCTTCCCGGACAGAGAGATATGGATGCCTATGAGAAAAAGACGATCATGGCAAAACTCTTCTGGGATATTACCGATGACCAGGAGTTGAGGCTGAGCTATACAGGCAATCGAAGTGATGATGTCCTTTACCCCAATACCCCCATGGATGCCGATTATGACGACAGTGATATCTATACGATCGAATATGTGGTAAAAAACCTTGGCGCATACTCGAAAAAACTCTCATTTGACCTCTACCAGTCTGAAGTGGACCACCCGATGTCGAACAGAAACAGAAAGTCTGTAAAAGTAAAAGGGGAAATCACTCATCATTTGGAGACAAAGATGCAGGGAGCCAGGCTTAAAAACGAATTTGACATAGACAACCATGCGCTGGCGATGGGGATAGACTACAGTCTGAGAAACTGGGACGGCGCCTACTATAAAAACGGCAATCCTTTCCCTGCAAAAAGATTTCACAGCATCTGGGATGTCGATACCGAGAATTATGCACTCTTTATGAAAGACAAGGTCAATCTGGATAAACTGATCCTGGATATTGGGCTTCGCTACAATGATACAACGGTATCGACCGGAAGGCCCGGTGTTTCGGACAACAGTTATAACGGACTTGACGGGCATCTTTTCGCTACCTATGAAAGCAGCACATCCGTGAAATTTTTTGCCGGGTTCGGTTCTGCTTCAAGAGTGCCGGACGGGAAAGAGCTTTACTACCATGACAAAATGGGAAAAGAGATAGGAAATCCCAATCTTGACAAAGTGGTCAACAATGAGTTCGATATCGGTTTCGATCTGCAGTTTGAGGATGCGACCGTCAAAGGGAAGGTATTTTACAGTTATCTACAGGATTTTATCTTCTACAACGCCGATTTGAAAAAATTTGAGAACAGGGATTCCGTTATTTACGGATTTGAGCTGAGTGGAACCTATATCGCGACAGATTCTCTCTATTTTGATTACGGAATGTCCTATCAGCGGGGTAAAAAAGATGATCCGCTTATGGGGCAGAAAGGGACGGATATGCCTGAGATACCGCCATTCAAGTTCAATGCCGCAGCCAATTATGACTGGGATGATACTCTGACGTTCCGTGCCGAGCTTGTCGCTTCCGACAGCTGGTCGGATTTCGACGAAGAGAACGGTGAACAGAAACTCGACGGCTATGGCATACTGAACCTCCGGGGTACAAAGCAGCTGGGTGATTTTGAAATTATTGTAGGGGTGGACAATGTTTTCGACACCAAATATGCGGTCTCCAATACCTACAAAGACTTGACTCTGATAGCCGGAGGCGGGGATGTGATGCCGATGAACGAACCGGGAAGGTACTTTTACACCAATATCAAATACAGTTTCTAAGTTATCCAGCAGGAGTGGGAATACCCATTCTCCTGTCAATAAAACAGATAAAAAAACTCCTTTTTTATATTCTTTCCAAAAATATCCAAAATGTTAAATTAGTGTTAAATTCTTGATACAAATCAATTATACTTATTATAATATTCAGCTATAATGAAATTATGGGCAATAATACTGTTGTGTTGTTGACTAAAATTTACAGGAGGAAAAAAATGAGCTATAAGTTGAGCAAATTTGCATCGCTTGTCCTTGGTTCTGCACTCAGTGTCTCTACACTCTTTGGTGCAAGCGCTTTGGACAAGGTGATGAAAGAGAGAGGACTGACACAGGCAGACCTGTTGGCAGCGGCTAAAACCTATACGCCAAGCGGTGGACGTGACAAATACCTGGTATTCAGTTCCGGCGGGCAGTCCGGGCAGATCATGGTGTATGGTGTACCGTCTATGAGAATTCTTAAATACATCGGTGTATTTACGCCGGAACCTTGGCAGGGATGGGGGTATGACGACGATACCAAAAAGGTACTGGCAGAGGGTAACATTCGCGGTAAATCGATCACATGGGGTGATACACACCACCCGGCCATCTCCGAAACTGACGGTAAATATGACGGTAAATGGCTGGTAATCAACGATAAGGCAAACCCTAGAATCGCGGTTATTGACCTGGATGATATGGTGACCAAGCAGATCGTAGTCAACCCGGTATTCAAATCTGACCACGGTGGGGCATTCTTTACGCCAAACTCCGAGTATATTCTGGAAGCATGCCAATACGGTGCGCCGCTTGACAACAACTACCACCCTATCGAAGAGTACAAAGAGACCTATAGAGGCGGGGTAACGGTTTGGAAATTTGACCATGAAAAAGGGAAAATCGAACCTAAAAAATCATTTACGATCGAAATGCCTCCTTATATGCAGGATCTTTCCGATGCAGGTAAAGAGGTAAGTTACGGTTGGGGATTCACCAACTCTTTCAACTCCGAAATGTATACGGGCGGTATTGAAAAAGGACTTCCTCCGTTTGAAGCGGGATGTTCAAGAAACGATACAGACTACTTACATGTCTATAATTGGAAAAAACTGGCGGAACTTGCCAAAGATGACAAAAATGTGAAAATCATCAACGGTGCGCGAGTCATACCTATAGACGTTGCGGTTAAAAACGATTGTCTGTTCCTGATTCCGGAGCCAAAATCACCACACGGTGTCGATGTATCTCCAGACGGTAAAAATATCGTAGTCTGTGGTAAACTGGATACGCACGCGACTGTGTATGATTTTGCCAAAATCCAGGAAGCGATTAAAAATAAAGAGTATGTAGGGAAAGACCCATACGGTATTCCTGTTCTTGATTTGAAAAAAACAATGTCATGTCAGGCAGAGTTGGGACTTGGGCCGTTACATAACCAGTATGGTAAAAACTGGAACAAAGACGGAGAGATCTTTACATCACTCTATGTCGATTCTCAAGTGGTTAAATGGAACTACCATACATGTAAAGTACTGGATAGGCAAAATGTCAACTACAACATTGGCCACCTTTGTGGAATGGAAGGTAAAACGGAAGATCCTCAGGGAGATTACATCATTGCATTGAACAAACTTGCCATCGACAGATTTAACGAGATCGGGCCGTTACACCCGCAAAACCACCAGTTGATCGATGTTCGCGGCAAAAAAATGCAACTGCTGTACGATATGCCTATTCCGTTGGGTGAACCACACCAGGCAGTAGCGATCCGCGCAGACAAAATCAAGCACCATGTACGATATAAAATGGGTACCAATCCGTTCACAGGCAAAATCCATGAAGGTAAAACACTGGGTGGACAGGAGAAGATCGTTCGTAAGGGTAACCATGTATATGTTTACGGAACAATGGTCAGATCGCACATCAACCCTGAACATGTCACTGTAAACAAAGGCGATACGGTAACATTCTACTTGACCAACCTTGAGAGAGCGGAAGATGAGACACACGGATTTACAGTGGATCAATACAATGTTCACGCTTCGTTGGAGCCGGGTAAAACTGTAGCATTGACCTTTAAAGCAGACAGAGAGGGTGTCTTCCCTTACTACTGTACAGAGTTCTGTTCCGCACTGCACCTTGAGATGATGGGTTATCTGTTGGTGAAAGACCCGAACAAGAAATATACGGCAGCCAAAAAACTTAAAATGGCAGCAATGAGTCCTGAACAGCTCAAAAAAGAGTATGACCAGACAGTAGCAGTGAACGCTGCAACCGATAAAGTAATCCAGAGTGTTGTGAAATTCCTGAAAGAGAATCACTATGAGAAGTATCCGACAGTGAAAAACCTTGTGGAAGATGCACTTGACCAGTATGGAAAAATTGCTGAGCAAAAAGCAAAATCCGATGCAGCGGTGAAAGCTGGAGATATGGATAAAGCGATTCTTTTCGAAAACATGATCTGGCAATATATGGTTAAGACTGCGGATGTTGGTATTAGAGCGAAAGACCTATTGGTCAAAAAAGTAGCGAAACCGATGAGTGAAGCGGCAGCACGTGGTGAAGAAGCCTATAAAGAGGGTGGATGTAACGGATGTCACGTTATCGGTAAAGTAAGTTCCGGTCCAGACCTTACAGGTGTACTTCAGCGTCATGAAAATGGTGAAGAGTGGGCGAAACAGTGGATTATGCATCCTGAAAAAATGTATGATGACGACTACATCAAGTCCATGATCAACTACTTCAACCTGCGTATGCCTAACCAGGGTATGACAGAGGCACAGACAAAAGATATTATCGAATATCTCAAGTGGATCGACGAAAACGCAAACCTCTTCTAAAAAACAGTACAGATACAAGGGAAGTCGATCTCCCTTGCATCATCAACCTCTATACTCTAGAGGTTTTTTATAATCCCCGCTTATTTTTCCGAAATATAATTTAAATTGATGCCTATCAAGTCTATATGAAGTAGTTTGATGTAAAATAGCTATCTATATAAATAGTTTAAAAAACTTAAAGAGTTTTTTAAACTACTTATTGAGAAAGGATAAAAAATGAGTTCACTTGCAAAGTCAAAGCTGTTTGCCCTGCTGGCGTTGGGTATACTGCTCTATTGGTTCGTTGTTCCTGCTGTCTTGACACATAATGTCGTAGAGATGGGTCGACAGGGAAAAGGAGAGCAACTCTCACCGCTTACGGTAAAAGCATGGGACTATTTTCAAAAGGGTCGTTATGTCTCACCGAATATTCCCAAAGAGGATGCAAACAACCTCAAAAAAATGATCGAAGACGATATGGAACTCAATGTGGTCACAGCACCCATCTGGTATGTTTCGCTTGAAGCACCGAACTATCCGAAAGATGCTTTTCCTGAAGGGATCCCCGTCTTTTACCATTTTGACGGTTTTTCCGGAGATGTGCATGAGATGAATACCATCAACCACTATATCGGAATGGATCCTATGGAAAGAGGCGCGCCATACCTGCGTATGCTGGCGCCGTATGCACTGATCTTCGTAGCGTGGATCTTTGCGATGTTCCTTATTTACAACGGCAGAATATGGAATCTGCTGATGCTTGTTCCCGTTTCATTGCCTTTGATCTTCATCGGGTTCTACTCCTACTGGCTCTACTGGTTCGGACACCATATGCATGCCTGGGGCGCTTTCAAGATCAAACCGTTCACCCCGACAGTCTTTGGAGACGGAAAAGTGGCGCAGTTTACGACACACTCCTATCCAAGTCTCGGTTTCTGGCTTTTGGTTGCGATCAGTATTTTGAGTATTCTGGCACTGGCTGCAAAAAGAAAATATCAAAAAAGTGAACAAGCAGCCTAATAATGATAACAAAGATCCTGGCCTCTTTTCTGTTCCTGTCTAGTTTGCTCATGGCGAACAATGTACTGCAGGAGGCTATAGATCATGCCAAAGCAGGTTCCCGGCTGGAACTTCCGGCAGGCATCTACCGTGGCAATATCGTGATCGATAAACCGCTCATCATTGACGGTAAAGACCAAAAAGCGGTCATAGAGGGCGACGGAAAAGGTACGGTGATTACCATTACTGCTTCGGGGGTAACGGTGGAGAACCTGACCATACGGCACAGTGGTGAAGAACATGAGCGTGTCGATGCCGGTGTCGCACTGAAAAAAGTAGAACAGTGCACGGTGAAAAACTGTAAAATTGTCGATTGCCTCTTTGGGATCGACATGGTTCAGGTAAGCCGCTCGGAGATTTCAGAAAATTATATTGAATCCAAACCGTTTGCGCTTGGGCTCAGGGGTGACGGGGTACGCTTGTGGTACAGTAACGACAACCACCTAAGCGGCAACCACCTTTACAGGTCCCGTGATTTCGTGGTATGGTATTCACATGGCAATCTGATAGAAAAAAATTTGGGTGAGTATGGAAGATACTCTTTGCATTTTATGTATACGGGAAGAAATATTGTCAAGAATAATGTCTATAAACATAACTCTGTAGGGATCTTTTTTATGTATTCGCAAGATACTACCGCCACCGGAAACCTGATAGAAAATTCTCTGGGGACTACCGGGCTTGGCATAGGAATGAAAGATGCCAGTAATTTCGTATTGAAAGACAATACGATCATCTACTGTGCAAGAGGATTGTTCATCGACCGTTCCCCCTTTGAACCCGATACGGTAAATGTGATCGAAAACAACAGGATCATCTATAACAGTGAGGGGATACATTTTCACTCTTTGAGTTTGCACAACCGGTTTGTAAACAATATTTTCAAAGGTAACATAGAGAATGTGATCAACGACTCTTACAATACCAAGGTAACCGAAAATTACTTTGACGGGAATTACTGGGATGATTATGAAGGGTTTGATAAAAACAGAGACGGTGTAGGCGACGGTGCCTACAACTACTATGCGTATGCCGACAAAGTCTGGCTGCTCAATCCCAATGTAAAATTCTTTTACGGGTCACCGGTAATATCCATATTGAATTTTTTGGCAAAACTGGCGCCTTTTTCGGAGCCGGTACTGCTTTTAAGCGACAAGCATCCTAAAATGTATGAAGGAGAGGTATGATGGAAGAGAAAAAAAGACGGCAATTCATGAAACAGGCAGCAGGCCTCGGCGTGCTTGGTATTGCCGCCGCAGGAGGCATTTGGGCAGCCAAAGATTTCAAAGGCAGCAAACAGAGGCTTCGTCCGCCCGGTGCAGTGGAAGAGGACAAATATTTGACAATGTGCATCAAGTGCGGGCAGTGCCTGCAGGTATGCCCCTATGATTCGATCAAACTGGAAGATATAGAAGGCAAAGCAGGTGTAGGAACCGCCTATATCGACCCGTTGGCACGCGGATGTTACCTCTGTGAAGCGTTCCCCTGCGTATTGGCATGCCCTACCGGGGCGCTTGACCATGAAGCCAATGTGATCGAAAAGGTACATATGGGTATGGCAATCGTCGTCAATGAGAGTGCCTGCCTTGCGCTGGACGGCAAGAAAGTGACCAAAGAGATGATCGGAAGGATCTACGACCATACGGCAGTGATCTCCGAGGAAGAGAGAGCCAACAGAAAAGTGGAAATGTATGACAATGACCCTGAAAAGGTCATGCTGCAAAAGACACTTTTGAAAAAGTTGAGTGAACAGGAAGGAAAAAGCTGCAGCCTCTGTGCTGACCTCTGCCCTTTCACTCCGGATCCCAGTAGCGCTATCGGCATGGTTTCAAAAGGGGGAGGGCTTTTCCCCGAGATACGCGATGCGTGTGTCGGATGCGGCGCCTGTGTTGAACTCTGCCCGACCAAAGTATTACAGATATTGCCATACGCAACCTATGCGGATGTGTATGAAAAGAAAAAAGGAAGTAACAATGCTTAAAAAATCAGTGCTCTTCTCATTGGGTACAGCGCTCTTGTTATTGAGTGGCTGTGGGGGTGAGAAGGACAAAAACCAGACAGAGAGTGTTGCGAATTCCCAGGGGATTGTTGTAACGGAAGGTGCGGTAAAAGCACTGAAAAAAGAGGATGTGTCGAAAGAGAACAGCGGACAGTTCTACTACTCTTACAATAAAGAGAAAGATAAAGAAGTGGGTCAATACAATGCCGATACTTCCAAAGTGAGAACAAAACTGGATGCCTACCGGGATATCAAATCACCTTATGAGCGTGTGCAGATTACCCTGATGATCCAGCAGTTGAGCCCGGACTACCGGCTTTTGTGTTCGGCATGTCATGACGACTATGCCAACGGTGTCATAGGCCCTGCACTTTTAGATAAAAATGCCACGTTCATCTTTGACCAGATTATGGCATTCAAGAGTGGAAAGAAAAAAAATCCTCTGATGAAACAGCTGGTCAATCGTATCGATGAGCAACGGCTCAAAGCGATTGCCAGAGAGATCGAGAGGTTTAACAGAGAAATTAAAGAGATGAGGAGTAAACGATGATCAAACATATACTAGCAGCAGTAGCGACACTTTTGGCATTGGGAGCGGCATTTATTGTGTATCAGTCAGACAAAGAGGTACATAAAGTGGATGAGATCGCCAGAATGATTGCCAAATCACAGGTAAAAGTACATTTGGGTAACAATGCGCCTGTGGTACAGCAGCCGGTTCAAACCCAGACGGTTTCAAATGATGAGATAGAGAAAGAGCAGGCGAAAAAGAAAAAAGAGCTTGACGAGAAACTGGCAGCGCTTAAAAACAAGGCCGGTAATATGGCAGCGTTCAAAGTCAGCCCGCTCTATAAACAAAAATGTTCTTCCTGTCACGGTGTCAATGGCGGAGGGATTATCGGGCCCAAGCTTATCGGTAAAAGTGCAGAGGATGTGTATCGAAACCTGACTGATTTCAAATCCGGAAAAAGAAAAAATTATGTCATGTACGGACTGCTCAGTAAAATGGATGATGCACAGCTGAAATCACTCTCCGACGAGATAGGATCGTTTGAACAGAAACTTAAAGAATATCAACAGCAGTAAGCTGAAAGGATAAGAGATGGATAGATACAACAGCAGTATCAGGGAGATCGTCAATGCCTCTTTGTTAAGCACACTGTACTACAGAACCAAAGAGGGGAAGTTCAGGCTTACGATCCGTGCGTGGAGATGGTTGAGTATTTTTATTATCAACCTGCTCTTTTTCCTTTCGTTTCATATCGATATACAGATACTCGAAGGGACACTCAACGGTTCCAGGCTTTTCGGATTTCACCTGATCGATCCTTTTACTGCACTGGAGATCTTTGCGGCGGAACACCACTTTCACATTAATGTGATCATTGGGAGTGTGACGCTGATTGTTTTTTACTTTCTTGTGGGAGGGAAAGCCTACTGCTCATGGGTCTGTCCCTACGGCCTGCTCTCTGAAATAGGAGAACGTATCCACCAGATACTGATACGTAAAAGGATCATCAAAGAGCATAAATTCAACCCCAATGTACGTTTTGTCTTCTGGGCGATCTTTCTTGCCGCCGCAGCGATAGACGGCTATCTTGTTTTTGAAGTGGTCAACCCTATCGGATATGTCAGCCGGGCTGTTGCGTATGGATGGAGCCTGGCGTTTGTCTGGGTATTTGTCGTACTCGGCATAGAGATATTCTACTCCAGAAGGGCCTGGTGTAAATATGTCTGCCCCGTTGGCACGACCTACAATATGCTGGGCTGGGTAGGTATGACAAAAGTACAGTGGGATATGAACAAATGCGACCACTGCGGTGCCTGCCTGAATGCCTGTTTTGAAGAGCATGTCCTCGAATTCATTAAACCGAAGTACGATAAAGCGCGTGCGGAAAAAGGTGTGGAGAAACAGCTGGTGGTCAATGGCGACTGTACCATGTGCGGAAGATGTTTCGATGTCTGCCATACCGATGCCTACAATTACGAGTTTAGACTGAAGGACCTTGTATAGATGTTAGCTGTTGCCAAAGAGGTTACCAAGAGTTTTATGGGTACCAAAGTGCTTGACCACGTGAATCTTACCATCAATCAGGGCGACCGTATCGCCATGATGGGCCCAAACGGTGCAGGAAAGACGACCATTGTACGTGCCCTGCTCGGTTTTTACCATATTGACAGCGGAGAGATCCGTGTCAATGGCGCAGACCCTATCAAGAACAGGGTGGAGGTGTTGAAACATATCAGTTTTATTCCCCAGCTGCCGCCACCGGTCAAACTGAGTATCGAGGAGCTGCTCTCTTTTGTCGAGAAGAGTACCGATATCTCAAGAGAGAAGATATTTGCAGAGTCGGGCAGAATGGACCTGGATTTGAAAAAACAGTTGAAAAAGCCTTTTTTCAAGCTTTCGGGAGGGATGAAGCAGAAGCTTTTGATTGCGATTGCACTCTCCAAACAGAGCAACCTGCTGATTTTCGATGAGCCGACAGCCAACCTTGACCCCAAAGGGCGGGAAAAGTTTTATGAACTTTTGACAGAGATCGATCCGGAGTGTTCCACCCTCTTCATTACCCACCGGCTGGATGAGATAGAGGGGCTGGTAAACCGAAAAATCTATATGGATCTCGGAAAGGTGGTTGAAGATGAAAAGATTTAGTTTCCTCTTTTTAAGCCTTTTTTTGATGTTCGGATTTTCAGGCTGCGATAAAAAACCGATCGGCGCGGCAGAGAAAATGCACTGGGACAGAGATATGTGCGAACGCTGTAAAATGGCGATCAGTGAACGTAAGTTTGCCGTGCAGATCATTGACCCGAAAACAGGAAAAGATTATAAGTTTGACGATCTTGGCTGTGCGGTACTTTGGCTCAAAGAGGAAAAAATACCCTGGGCCAGGCAGGCGATCATCTGGATTACCGATGCCAAGACAGGAAAATGGATCGATGCCAGAAAAGCGAAATATGTAAGCGGTACCATTACCCCTATGGCATATGGTTTCGCAGCCTATACGGATGCGACACTGCCCAAGGGGGCCAAAGTGTTTGACTACCCCTATGTGGCGAAAAGAATCGAAGAGATAGAGAAAGAAAATTCAACAAAAGTAAAGGCGTACTGATGAAAAATCTTTTACTGATTGCCTATTTGGATGTGAAAGAGTCTCTGCGCTCAAAATGGTTTTATGTCTACTCCGTAGTCTTTGGCGGCCTGATGGCGCTTTTTTTTATTACTGGTGTTTCCGACTCTGTAGTCATGGGCTTTACCGGCCTCAGCCGCATGCTGCTTGTTTTTATTCAGGTCACCATCATTATCCTGCCGATCTTTATTTTGATCACGACAGTCAAGTCCATTTCGGGAGACAGGGAGAGCAATGTACTGGAGTATATGCTCTCTTTTCCCGTATCGCTGAAAGATTACTACTGGGGAAAGATGCTGGGGCGATTCGCTACGGTATTTCTGCCTGTTTTCCTGGCATTGATACTGGGGGTTGTGTTCGGTATGCTCAAGGGCGGGGCGCTTCCCTGGAAAATGATCTTTCTCTATTCGGCACTGCTCTTCTCTTTGAGTTTTGTCTTTTTAGGCTTGGCATTCTTCCTCTCAACCATACTTAAATCGACCGATATCGCCCTGGGAGCCTCTTTTGTTGTCTGGATCGCCATGTTGGCGTTTATCGATATCGCCCTGATCGGGCTGATGCTTCAAAACAGGGTAGGGGATGAACTGGTCATTACCCTGGCGATGCTCAACCCCATAGAGGTATTCCGTATAGGGGCGATCTCCCTGTTTGACCCGGAGTTGACAGTGATTGGCCCGGTAGCCTACTACCTGCTCGATACACTCGGTTCGGTATGGCTGATCGTTTATGCTTTTGTTTACCCTATTGTGATAGGATTGCTACTCTCCTATTTTGGCTATATTGCCTTTAGAAAAAAAGATCTTTTGTAAGGAAGAACAGTGAAGAAAACAGTATTTTTTATTGCATTGGCGACACTGCTTATGGCAGAAGGGCCGCAGCCTTTCAAGGCAAAAACAGTCCAGCCGGCACAACCCTTTACCGGGAAAATCACACAGTTGAGGCAAAAACTTGACCCTATGTATGACATCCCTTTGGACAAATATCCGAAGTGGCATTGTGAAGCGGTTTTGAAAAACGGACATAAAGCAACCTTTATCTCTGTCAAATCAATGATGCAGGTTTTTCTGCACCAGGACTATTTTATCAAACGTGGTTTGCTGGAAGATACAATAGACAAAATCTATATCAGCGATTATCTCAGCGGTGAGAAGGTAGATGCGAAACAGGCGATGTATGTCTTCGGAAGCAGGATCGTAGGACCGCACGGAGACGACCTGATCCCCTTCGCTTCGGAATCAAATGCAAAGCTGTTCATGATGAAAAACGGTGGTACCAAACTGCTGCCTTATGCCAAAATAACCGCAGGGTTATTGCGATATTTGGATATGTGAGCAGCGTAAGAAATCGACACCTGCGTGTCGATTTTAGCTGCGGAACCGAAGTGGTCGTAGCGTAGCGGAGCCACGAAGGCCAGAACCTTGTGCTGCGGAACCGAAGTGGTGCCCTGACCGAAGGGAGGAAATGCCCTTGGGGTGCGTAGCGTAGCGGAGCCACGAAGGCCAGAACCTTGTGCTGCGGAACCGAAGTGGTGTCCCAAAATAGTTAAATTCTTTTAAGGAGAACAATGATGAAAAGGCCAGAACCAAAAAACGAAGAGATTATCCTCAAGAACAATGTCTACATAGAGAGCGATACCGACTTGAAAGGGATCATTACTTATGTCAATGACTATTTTGCGGAGATTTCCGGATACAGCAAAGAAGAACTTATCGGCCAGCCGCACAGTATCGTGCGGCATCCGGATATGCCCAAAGTGCTTTTCAAGATACTCTGGGAGCGTATTCAAAACGGGCAGAATTTTGTAGCGGCTGTCAAAAACCTGGCGAAAGACGGGAGATACTACTGGGTCTTTACGGATTTTGAAGTGCTCAAAGATGAACAGGGGAATGCTACAGGCTACAAAGCTTCCAGAAAAAAGATCTCCAAGCACGTGACCGATGTACTTGATCCGATCTATAAAAAACTGGTCGAGGTGGAAAAAGAGGGCGGCATAGAAGCTTCCGAAAAGTATTTGACCGATTTTTTGAAATCACACGGAGACGACATTACTGTAGACAATATGCTTGAAGAGATACACCGGCTCTATTAGCGCTCCCCTTAACACTAATTTAACACTATTGTATTAAGATAAACCTATGGGTATCACCTATTATTGGAGGTCCCCCTATTAAACCCGGAATATGCATGAGAGATCATCCATCTCTTACAGATCATTGTTCCATGGGCATTCGTAAAGATGCATCAATGAACCTTTGGGTTCACCTCAGAATGCGTTACAAACACCTATGAAACAAGTGTCGGTAAGATAATTGACAATTCTAATACATCATCCGGGTTAAAATTATAAGGATAGAAAATGAAAAAAATACTTTTGGCACTATTGGCGCTTGGATTGATGACCTCTTTTTCCCAAGCAGAAATGAAATGTGCTTCCGGAAAATGTGGCGGAGCGATGAAAGCATCTGCAAAGCCTAAAAAAATGATGAAAATGTTCCAGGCGGTACCTAAAGGCAAAGCGACGCTTCTTCAGGACGGAAAAGCGAAGATGTTCTGTCCTGAGTGCGGTATGGCACTGCCGATGTTCTACAAAACAAACCATGCGGCAACGGTAGACGGTAAAGTGAAACAGTACTGTTCAATTCACTGTCTGGTGGATGATATGAATCATGGTGCAAAAGTGACAGATATCAAAGTGGTAGATGTCACGACACTGAAATTTATTCCTGCCCAAAAAGCGACCTATGTTGTAGGAAGCCGTAAAAAAGGCACGATGAGTATGGTGAGCAAATACGCCTTTGCGAAAAAAGCGGATGCCGAAGCCTTTGCCAAGGCAAACGGCGGGAAAGTGACCGACTTCAAAGGTGCGCTGGAAGCGGCCAAAGCCGATTTTTCAAAAGACAGTAAAATGATCTCCAAGAAACAGGAGATGATGGCGCATAAAGGTGAAATGATTTATGGTAAAATGTGCCAGAAAACAGACAAGAAGTTTGCTTCTACAGCGGAAGCGAAAGCGTTTATTTTAGGAAACAAACTCTGTAAAGGCTTGAACGGCAAGCAGCTTCAGGCAGTAGGGCTTTACCTGAAAAACAGATAAGATTCTGGAGGACGGGGTCCATCCATTCAATAAGATAATCAAAAAAGGTGGGCAATGGCCCACCGTGCGAGGGGAAAGCGTTGAAAATTATTTTTATAGCATTATGGGGTATTGTATCTCTTATGGCACATGAAGGTAGTACTGTAAAAGTAATTAAAATGGCACAGAAAGGTGAGCGTATTGCAAAAGTGATGTGTGAGCCCCAAAAGCTTCCCAAGGCATCCGGCACCATTACTGAACTGATGCAGAAGATCAAAACATCAGGAGCCTGCGCTCCTCTTTCCAGGTCGAAACTGGAAGCGGTGGCTTATTTTGTAAGTAACGGTGCAATGAAAACAGGCGCACAGTACATGCATGTTCCGGAGAATGCCAAATGTCCCGTTTGCGGTATGTTTGTCTCCAAATATCCAAAATGGGCGGCATCTATGCAGGTTGGGGGCAAGGTATTCTATTTTGACGGCGTAAAAGATATGATGAAGTACTATATCTTCGACGGTGATTTCCCTTATGACCGTAAAAAGATTTCAAAAATGAGTGTCCATGACTATTATACACTGGAAGAGATCCCGGCAAAAGAGGCTTTTTACGTACTTGACCCGGATATATACGGCCCTATGGGACATGAGCTTATTCCTTTCAAAAGTAAAAAAAGTGCTATGACATTTCTTTCTGAACACAATGGAAAGCGTATTGTAACGTTTGATGAAATTACCGATAAAATGGTAATGGCACTCGATGGCATTGAACGCTAATGGTCAAACCTTTTTTAAGTATGGTAGCGGTACTGGTTGTCTGTATGGGGGGTATCATACTTCATTATTTCCTCCATGGAAAGCAGGCAGAAGTATCGGTGGAGAGAATTGTCAGGATTACAAAACTTCCTTCCCCTTCACTGAGTGTAGCCTATTATGAACCCAGAGTACTTCTTTATGAAGATGCTCTAAACCCTGCCTATCCACAAATGCAGACAATGAATAAAATGGATCTTGTGTATGAAAAATAGTGCTTTTTTTCATTTTCTTACCCTCTTGTTGTTTAAACAGAAAAGTAAACACATTGGGGCCATACTGATTTCTGTGATTATTATTTTCCTTCTCAGTTCGGTACTTTTTATCTCCTCCTCTTTACAATATTCTCTCATGGATATGTTAAAGGGCGAAGCCGATTTCTGTGTCAGTAGAGTACAGGCAGGAAAGCCGGTCAATACACCTGTGGAGTGGATAGACAAGATTATGGAAATCAATGGCGTAAGCAGTGTGGCTCCGCGTGTATACGGCAGATATTTTTTTACGCCGAGAGGAAAATCATTTTTGATCGTCGGTATTGATCTTTTTGACGAACAGAACAGTAAAGAGATGAGAGCGCTTGTAAAAAACCTGGATTTGAAATCCTTTTTGTCGACGGAGAGCATGCTTGTGGGAGAAGGGGTTGAAAAATTCCTGAAAGCGCACTATTACAATGATGCCTTTACCTTTAAAACACCCTCCGGAATGTTCAAGAAAGTGAAGATCGCGCATATGCTTCCCTCCCAAAGCAATCTGGTAGCCAACGATATGATCCTGATGCCTATCGACCTTGCCAGAGAAATATTCGGCATCTCGGAAAATGAAGTTACCGATATTACATTTAATGTTCCAAACGATGCCGAGTGGGATACTGTTATTGCCAAACTGCATTTGCTTTTTTACGATGTCAGGGTTGTTGAAAAACGGGAGATCAGAAAAGCTTACGAAAACCTCTATAATTATAAAGGCGGTCTCTTCCTGATACTCTATCTTGTTACGATCGTTACATTTATGCTGATACTCTACCAGCGCTATTCAATGGTCTATTCTACCGAAAGAAAAGAGATCGGTATTCTGCGTGCGGTAGGGTGGAGTATCCGGGATATCCTGAAACTTAAATTCTATGAAAATCTGGTGATAGTACTGATCAGTTTTCTTCTGGGAGCCATGGCTGCCTATCTTTATGTATTTATCTTTGACGCGCCTTTATTGAGCCGGATCTTTCTTGGCGGAGCCAACCTCTCAAGCCATGTTACATTTGTTCCGGTTGTCAAATTCGGGTTGCTGGGATCGATCTTCCTTTTTTATGCGGTTCCGTTTCTTGCATCGGTACTTATTCCTGCATGGAAAATTGCAGTTACACCACCTAAAGAGGCGATGCTTTGAGAGTGAAGAGTGAAGCGTTAAGAGTGAAGCGTGATAGTTTGCATTGCGTTGCAATGCTTTTATCTGTTGTAAGGGCAGACCTGTGTGTCCGCCCTAAAAGGAAAAACACATGGTAATCCTTGAAAAAGTAAGTAAAGTCTATAACGAGGGTACACCACAGGCTTTTGAAGCACTCAAAGAGATCGATCTGTCTGTTGCCGAAGGGGAAACGGTCATTCTCAGTGGTGTGAGTGGCAGTGGAAAATCGACGCTTCTCTCCCTGATAGCGGCCCTCGACAAACCAAGCAGTGGAAAAATAGAAGTGGGAGGGGAACTTATATCCAAACTTCCGGACCTGCATGCTTCTGCCTACCGGGCGGAGCGTATCGGGGTGGTATTTCAGCATTTCAACCTTATTGAAAGCCTCAATGTTGAAGAGAATGTGATGGTACCGTTGATACCGTCTGCCTTACCGCTTGCCGATATCAGAGAGATGGCAGCAAAGAGTATGCAGCATGCCTCCATTGGCCATAAGGCTTTGCAGGCTGTCAAGAGGCTCTCAGGAGGAGAGAAACAGCGTTGTGCCATTGCAAGGGCACTGGTGCATGACCCAGAACTGATTCTCTGTGATGAACCGACCGCCAACCTTGACAGAGAGAATTCACTTAAATTCATAGAGATGCTGGAAATGCTGCATACTTTGGGTAAAACCATTATTGTCGCAACGCATGACCCTCTTTTTGAAAAGCTCTCTTTTGTGAGCAGGGTCATCCATATGGAAGACGGGAAAATCATAAAACATGAAAAATAGTGGGGTGCGATACAATATTTTTGTTGGTTCGGAATATAAATGTGGCATAGAATGTTAGATACAGTTTTAGGAATAGGGAGTGTAGGATAGAGAGATGAATGAGATACTTTTAAGTAATGAAGTCATTGTTTACCTGCTTTCGGAAACACTGCTCTATCTGTTGCTCTTTGTTGCCTTCATCGTGACTGCCGGTTTGCTGAGGAGATGGAACTTCGATGCGTTTACGACAGAACAGTTCCGTCTGGAAAACCGTTCCTACCTGGTCATGACCATTATTTTTTTCGTTATGGTACTGAAGGTCCTGCTGCTTCCCTATTTTGTCTATACGATCGATGCGCTCTCCGACCTTGTTCCCGGTGCCATGTGCGGGGCAGGGGTGATCAAGGCAAACCGTTACGGCAATCCCCTTCTGGTCCTTAAAATCGTCATCCTTTTTATGAGCGGATTATGGCTGAGTATCAACCAACTTGACCTGCAAGCAAAAAACTATCCCTACCTGAAACTCAAATCTTGGTTCTTTATGGCCCTTTTTGTACTGCTCAGTGCGGAATTCATACTCGATATACTCTATTTTACCCATATCGATACGATCAATCCCGTAAGCTGCTGCTCCGTGATCTTCGGGCAGGTAGGGGGTGCAAACGGCCTGCCTTTGGGATTGGATATTCCAAAACTGCTGATGCTTTTCTACCTGCTCTTTGCCCTGGTCGTTTTGACGCTTGCTTCCAACCTGTTTCTGTTGAGTATCCCGGCGACACTCTTTTTTGCATTTACAGCCTATTATGCCGTAGTCTATTTTTTCGGTACTTATGTGTATGAACTTCCAACACACCAGTGCCCTTTCTGTATGCTTCAGAAACACTACTATTATGTCGGTTACCTGATTTGGGGGCTTTTGCTTTTTGGAGTCTTCTTTGCCATAGATGCTGCGGTGATGCAGAAAATATTTAAAAAGCCTTCCGGGACTCTAAAGAGAAATGCGTTACTATTGCTGAGTCTGTTTGTACTGTTGTGCAGTGCATACGTCGTTATCTATTATTTGAAAAACGGAGTGTTGTTATGAAGAAGATACTGATCAATATCCTGACGTTTGTCATAGTACTGGCAGTGATTGTCGTACTGTTCCTTTCACTGGGAAGTGAAGAGGGGGCAAGGTATGTCTACAAAGGAAATACGGAACATAAAGCAGTAGCGGTCAAACCTAAAGAGTACCAGTGTTCCGAATGCAATATGGACATCGAAGCGCTTGAATATCTGGCCGAAGTTATTACGGAAGAGGGTGACACGTACTTTTTTGATGAAATAGGCTGTCTTGTCCTTTGGCTGAAGAATCACCATCCCAAAATCCACAGCATACTGACGCAGACACTCGATACCCATCGGTGGATAGATGCCAAAAAGGCATGGTATACACGTAGGGCACATACTCCGATGGGATATGGCTTTGCCGCTTTTGAAGTGAAAAAAGACGGTTTTATCGATTATGATGAGATGAAACTTCTTATGCTTCAGGGCAAAAACCTGCATGATCCTTTTGTAAAGAAGAAACTTTTTGAACAGCAGAAGTAAAGAAACGATCCTGTAAAAATAGCCAACAATAGAGATATTTGGGCAAAAGCTATAAGCTTTTTATCATTTTTTTGCTATACTTATGTGTATTTTTAACAAACTTAAGGAGTAATCAATGGCATTATTTGATGATGTAAAAGAAGTAGTTGTTGAACAACTGAATGTGAGCCCGGATGAGGTAAAAGAAGAGTCAAAATTCGTAGAGGATCTCGGGGCTGACAGTCTTGATGTCGTTGAGTTGGTCATGGCACTTGAAGAGAAGTTCGATATCGAAATCCCTGATGACCAGGCGGAAGCTATCGCAACTGTTGCCGATGCAATCAAGTTCATAGAGAACGCAAACGCATAATTTTATGGCCTTCCCGGGAAGGCCATAAAGTAGATATGAGTGTCTTGCGGGATATTCATATCTACCTTATAAAGTTAAATAGGAGAGTCAGTGAAAAGAGTAGTTGTAACAGGCTTGGGAATGATCAATTCTTTGGGATTTGACAAAGAGAGCGCATTTTCCGCTATTGTCGACGGTAAATGCGGAATTAAAAAAATAGAACTGTTTGACGTAGAAGCTTTTTCTGCGCAAATTGCGGGAGAGATCGTCGGGTTTGATCCTTCAACGGTGATGGATGCCAAAGAGGCAAAAAAGGCGGACAGATTCATTCAGCTTGGGCTTAAAGCAGCTGCCGAAGCGATGGAAGATGCCAATCTCCCTGAAGATGTTGACAGGGAACGGTTCGGTGTGGCTTCCGCTTCCGGTATAGGCGGATTGCCAAATATTGAAAAGAACTCTGTCGTATGTGCGACAAGAGGCCCAAGAAGAATCTCTCCTTTCTTCATTCCCTCTTCTCTGGTCAATATGCTTGGCGGCTTTGTATCTATCTACCAGGGGCTTAAAGGGCCGAATCTCTCTTCTGTCACTGCCTGTGCCGCAGGGACGCATGCCATTGGCGAAGCAGCGAAATCCATCATGGTGGGTACAGCGGACAAAATGCTGGTCATCGGTGCGGAATCCGCAATATGCGGTGCCGGTGTCGGAGGATTTGCCGCAATGAAAGCCCTCTCTACAAGAAACGATGACCCTCAGACAGCTTCAAGACCTTTCGATGCAGACCGTGACGGTTTTGTCATGGGAGAAGGTGCCGGTGCCCTGGTGCTTGAGAGTTATGAAGATGCCGTAGCAAGAGGTGCCAGAATTTACGGAGAGCTGATAGGCTTTGGTGAAAGCGGAGATGCGAACCATATTACAACACCGACGATGGACGGCCCTCTTCGCGCTATGAAGATGGCTTATGAAATGGCCGGAAAACCTCAAGTCGATTATGTGAATGCACACGGAACCTCTACGATGATCAATGACAAAAACGAAACTGCTGCTCTCAAAGTACTTTTTGGCAGTAAAGAGAGTTGTCCTCCCGTCAGTTCCACAAAAGGTCAGGTAGGACACTGCCTTGGCGCTGCAGGTGCGATTGAAGCGGTTGTTTCCCTTATGGCAATGAGAGACGGCGTACTGCCTCCAACCATAAACTATACCACGCCGGATGAGAACTGTGACCTCGATTATGTCCCCAATGAAGCCAGAAAAGCTGATATAAACGTTGTCATGAGTAACTCATTCGGTTTTGGTGGTACGAACGGTGTCGTCATCTTTAAGAAAATATAAGGATTAAAAATGGCAACTTATTTGGATTTTGAGAGCAAGATTGAGAAGATACAGGAAGATATCGTATCTGCCCATGCCATTGCCAATTTAGAAGCGGTTGAAAAACATCAGAAAGAGTTGGAAAAAGAGGTTGAGAAGACCTTTGGTTCCCTCAGCGACTACCAGAAACTCCAGTTAGCACGCCATCCTGACAGACCCTATGCACTGGATTATATCAAACTTATTATGACCGATGCCTATGAGATACACGGAGACCGCGCTTTCCGTGATGATCCTGCGATCCTCTGTTATCTGGGATGGATAGACGGGCAGAAGACTATGGTCATAGGAGAGCAGAAAGGGCGAGGGGTCAAAAACAAGATCAAACGCAATTTCGGTATGCCGAATCCGGAGGGTTACAGGAAAGCACTCCGGGCAGTAAGAATGGCGGAGAAATTCGATATCCCCGTACTGATGCTCATAGACACTCCGGGCGCATATCCGGGGCTTGGCGCCGAAGAGAGAGGGCAGAGTGAAGCCATTGCGAAGAACCTGTTCGAGTTTGCATCTGCGAAAGTACCGATGGTTTCCATCGTGATTGGTGAAGGGGGTTCCGGCGGTGCATTGGCTATCGGCGTAGCCGACAAACTGGCAATGATGCGTTATTCTGTTTTTGCCGTTATCTCTCCGGAAGGGTGTTCTGCGATCCTTTGGAACGATCCGTCAAAAGTGGAAGTTGCGACAAAAGAGTTGAAAATTACACCAAGCGACCTGCTTGAGCACAAACTGATCGACGATGTGCTGGATGAACCTCTTATCGGTGCCCATCGTGATAAAAATACAGCGGCAGAAGTATTGAAAAAATATTTCCTTGAGAGTGTCCAGTCACTAAGGGAACTCTCTTTAGAGGAACTTCTTGACCAGCGTTATGCCAAATTGACCTCTGTCGGCGCTTACAGCGAATAAGAGAAAGCCGGCTTGTAAATGATACACCAAATAGCCGATATCCTTGTCCAATATATAGGCGGCATGGGATATTGGGGTATTTTTCTGCTTATGTTTCTTGAAAGTACATTTTTCCCATTCCCCAGCGAAGTTATCATGATACCTGCAGGATATCTTGCTTTTAAAGGGGAAATGAACCTGTACTGGATCGTTATTATAGGCATATTCGGTTCTGTAACAGGTGCCCTGTTCAACTACTACCTGGCAATGCATTTTGGCAGAAAATTTCTTTTACGTTACGGAAAATATTTCTTTATTAAAGAGGAAACACTCAATAAACTGGAATCATTCTTCAACCGGCACGGTGAACTTTCTACTTTCAACGGGAGGCTTATCCCCGGTATTCGCCAGCTCATTTCCCTTCCTGCCGGGCTTGCCAAAATGAATATAGCCAAATTTTCTCTCTATTCCGGTCTTGGTGCAGGTATATGGGTGATCGTACTGGTCGCACTTGGATATCTTCTCGGTTCAAATGAGAAGCTGATCTCCGAGTATTTAAGGTCTGCAACGGTTATTGCCCTGATCTCTGTCGTCCTGATCACGGTTTTTTATATGATACGAAATAAAAGGAGAAAAGAGATACTGGATTAGAAAAGCGTTGGCTAATCCAGTATCCAACAGATATACTTTTTCTTCTTTATCTTTACACTGCTTTTTAACGCTTTCAATACTTTTCCGATAATACACTGATGCAGCGCAACATAAGACTTTGTATCGCTTATGTCTATTTTCCCTATATACTTATTGTCAAGACCGATCTCTTTGCAGAGTGCCCCTAAAATATCTCCTTTACGGAGTTTTGTCTTTTTGCCTCCGTGTATGCACAGGGTTGCAAATTCGGAAGAGAGTGTATAGGATGCATCGGTACGGAGGGAAGAGAGGTCTTTTTTTATTGCCAGATCGTAAATATAAGCTGTTTTGTCACTACCGGGGGTATGCAGTGAAATGGCTGTTCCTACTGCATCTGAACGCCCTGTACGTCCGATACGGTGGGTATATACCTCCTTGTCGAAAGGCAGGTCATAATTGATGACGGTTTCAATACCCGCTATGTCAAGGCCTCTTGACGCTACATCGGTAGCGACCATCACCGGTTTGGTACCGTTGGAAAATGCTATGACTGCTTCGTTACGTTCCCTCTGATCAAGGTCTCCATGCAGTGAGACTACTGTGTTCCCCTGTTTTGTGAGCCTCTCCGCAAGGGAGATGACTTCTGCTTTTGTATTGCAGAAAATGAGCAGAGATTGGGGCCTGTAGGAGCCGATCAGTGCAGAAAGCGCTTTGAATTTATGAGAAGCTTCATAGACAATTTCTTCTATTTTGTCAGCTTTCTGAAGCGTGTCTACTTTGATCGTCAGGGGTTCTTTCAGGAGTGCTTTGGCGAGTTTTTCTATTTTTTCCGGAAATGTTGCTGAAAAGAGAAGTGTCTGTCTGCCCTTTGGCATGTTTGAACCGATTTTAACGATCTCATCGTAAAAGCCCATATCAAGCATACGATCCGCCTCGTCAAGTATGAATGTCTCAATGCTCTTTAACTCTAAAGTTCCTTTTGCCAAATGGTCTTGTATACGACCCGGGGTTCCTATGAGGATATGTGCCCCCTTTGCAAGAGAGTCAGCCTGTGCTCTAAGCGGTACGCCACCGTAAAGGGTAACTATTTTAAGATTTGGCCGATACGCTGCCAGCTGCCTCAGTACAGTGGCGACCTGTTCGGCAAGCTCACGCGTAGGCGTTATAATAAGTGTCTGAGGTCTATTGTTGCCCATATTGGTTTTGAGAATGCCCGGTATGCCAAATGCAAGGGTTTTCCCTGATCCTGTTTTGGATTGTGCCAGTATATCTTTTTGTTCAAGTATAGGCGGTATGGCCTTTTCCTGTATGGGGGTCATCGTTGAAAAACCGAGAATATTCAGCGTATCAAGCATCTCTTGGGGGATTTCAGGCGTATTTTGGAAGGGTTTCATCTTAAGTGTCTTTTCTGAATTGAAATGGTAAATAGAGGGAAGTGGATGGGTGTGGGCAGAAACCCACAAGCGATTATGCTTTGGATTTTTTGTAATCCATAATCATTTTATATGCTTCGTCTTTTAAAAGAAGTTTCTCTTTTTTAAGTGTTTCAAGTTCAAGATCACTCATAGGGATACGTCCAGCTTCGGCATCTTCAACTTTTTGGTCAAGTTCATTGTGCTTTTCAAAGATTTTTGCAAAGTGTGCATTTTCCTGTTTCAGTTCGTGAATTTCATCTCTATATTCATGTAACATAGTCTCTCCTGTGTATAATTTTTTGTATTTTATCTTTTTTGTGGTTAGAGGAGAGTTAAGTCCTGTACTCTGCATTGATTTTCACATACTCGTAACTCAGGTCGCAGCCGTAAGAGGTGTAGCTTCCTTCCCCTATGCCCAGGTCACAGGTAACTTTGAACTGCTCCTGCTTCATGATTGTATATGCCTGTTCTTCCCTTGCCCTGTCCAGTTCTCTAAATGTATCTGAGTAGATCAACAGGTCATCATAGTGGATCGTCAGGTTCTCTTCGCTGCATTCAACTCCGCTTGCCCCGATGGTAGAGGCGATACGCCCCCAGTTTGGATCTTCTCCGAAAAGGGCTGTTTTGACAAGGAGGGAGTTGCTCAGTGCCATACTGGCTTTTTTCGCCTCTTCCTCATTTTTGGCGCCTTTGACCTCGAAAGTTACCAGTTTGTTGGCCCCCTCGCCATCTCTCAGGATCATCATCGCCAGTTCAAACATCATCTTTTCAAGGGCTGTTCCAAATGCCTTCTTGTTGTATGCCCCGCTTTGTCTGTTGGCGAGCAGCATGGCAGTATCGTTTGTGGAAGTGTCTCCGTCAACGGAAATACGGTTGAAGGAATTTTTCGCCCCCTCTCTCAGCAGTGCATCCATATCGGTTTTAGGAATGTCTGCATCGGTAATGATGAAACAGAGCATGGTGGCCATGGCAGGGTTGATCATTCCCGCTCCTTTGCAGATGGCAGCCATGTTGAAGTGCGTACCGTCTTCAAGCTCGATACGGTAAGCCAACTCCTTTTTGAAACTGTCCGTGGTCATAATGGCACGGGCGGTTTTATGGGAATTTTTGGCATTGAAATCAAGCAGGTCGAAAGCTGAAGTGATCTTCTCGACAGGCAGGCGGTAACCGATGACTCCCGTAGAGCTCATGACAGGGTTGGTGACAGCATGTTTCTTGGAAAGTTCCGACATGATAGTCTCGATATCTTCTATCCCTTTTTCTCCTGTCATGGCATTTGCATTTTTGGCATTGATCAAGATAAAATCCGTTTTAAAATCTCGATCATAACGCTGATAATGTTTGATAGGCGCTGCCTGAAACGTATTGGAAGTAAAAACAGCTGCAATGTCACATGGAATTTCAGAACGAATAAAAGCAACGTCTCCATCCACATCACTGATTCCTGAATTGGCTGGATTGGTACGCATTCCGACATTGACCGCATCGCAATAAAATCCTTGTACATTTTCAAGGCCGTTTTCCATAGGTGTAATTGTAAAGTTTTTCATATTTATACCTCCCGTAGGGTCGGTTTACCGACCGTTTTAAAATATATGGTTTTGTGGTGGTCGGTAAACCGACCCTACATATGTTTTTGTTTAAACATATTTAAGTTCTTCCGGTTTGCTTTTTTTACGGATGATCTTCTTGGCATGGCGTATCCCGTCACCGGTACCGATAAGCAGCAGTTTGGATTCGGGCATGATGATGGTATCTCCCTTGGGCATCGGGATGAATTTGCCGTCTTTCTGGCGTACACCGATGATCGTAACATTGGCAATGTCCCTGAAGCGGGCTGCTTTGATCTTTTTAAGGACAAGCCAGGAGGTTCTGGAGACTTTTGCCTCTTCCATATCGAGCGGGGTGTCTTTTTTGTAAAGAAACTCCTGCAGCAGGTTCTCCATATCGGGCCGTGCTGCCATGGCATTGATACGCTGTGCCATCAGTTTGGTGGCTGTGACGACTTTATTCGCTCCGAGTTTGAGGAGTTTTTGCTCATCTTCGTAACTTTTTGCATTGGCAATAATGAGATATTTCCGTCCTCTGTGTATCTCTCTTTCATACAGACGTGCAGAAGCGATGACGGCAATATTGTCGGCAACATTGTCAGCAAGGGTAATGATGCCTTTTGCCGAAGAGAGGTGCGACTTCAGAATACCCTCTTCAGTATGGGCTTCAGCGGTTACATAGTAGGGGTATCTGTATTTTTTTGCAACCTCTTCCATATCTTCTCTTGGGTCGACAACGACAAAAGGGATATGGTTCGCCCGTAACTGTTTGGTAACCTGAATGGTAAACTCATTGTGGTAACAGACTACGAAATGGTGTTTGAGCCTTGCAATCTCATAAAGCATTTTCCGCTCCTTGGCAGTTTTTTGGAATTCCCCTTTTTTCACGACTTCGGCAATGATACCGACGGCAATGGAAAATACGACAAATCCGAATATGATCAGTGTAATCGTAAAAATACGTCCCATATCCGAAATCGGCTGTATCTCCCCATACCCTACCGTGGTGAATGTGATCCCTGTCTGGTAGATGGCATTCATCAGCGTAAAGTTGTCGATAGCCATATAGCCGATAGTACCGACAAGCATGATCAGTACAGTAAGAATAAGGGGAAGTCTAAAAGGGGCTAAATGACTGTAATACTCGTCATTCAGGGTAATATGGGGTCTGGGTGCGCTTCTCCAGCCGAGAAACTTTTTCAGTTTTTCAATAAGATTCATGATAAGAGAGTATATCCTCCCTTATCTTAAAAGTTTTAGTTCGCAGCTGCAGCTTTAGCAGCTTTTTTCTTCATCGTTCTCAACGTAGAAGCGGCTACTCTGATTCTTTTTGTCGTGCCGTCTTCAAGTGTGATCTTTACAGATCTTAGGTTTGGAAGCTGTCTTCTTTTCGTTTTGTTGTTTGCGTGAGAAACGTTGTTTCCTACAAGTGGGCCCTTGCCCGTGATATCACATTTTCTTGCCATGGTATGTCCTTCATTAAAAGTTACGTTTTTACTAACGTGAAAAATTTGTGCGATTATAGACAAAAAAAGCTTAAGGGGGTGTTAAAAGGAGATAAATAATGACTCAAAGTAAGATATAGCTATAATGTCAAAAATTATTTTATTAGGAAAACCATGTTAGTAGCACCCAGTATTCTCTCTGCAGATTTTGGATACCTTGCCAGAGATGTGGAAGCCATTTGCGACGGTGGTTGCGACCTTGTCCATGTCGATGTGATGGATGGGCATTTTGTTCCGAACCTGACAATCGGGCCTGTTGTGGTGGAAGCCGTAGCCAAAGCGGCGAGCAAACCGCTCGATATTCATTTGATGGTAGAGAACAACAGCTTTTTTGTCGATCTTTTTGCACCCTTGAAGCCGGAATATATCTCTTTCCATATTGAAGAGGAGAAACACCCCCACCGGCTGATACAGAAAATACGTTCTCTGGGGATCCGCCCTGCGATCGTACTGAACCCGCATACCTCTCCTGAATCAGTGGAATTTCTTCTTGAAGATGTCGATATGGTACTGTTGATGAGTGTCAATCCCGGTTTTGGAGGCCAGAAGTTCATCCCTTCGGTTGTGGAAAAAGCACAAAGGCTCAAAACACTGATAGAAAAACGCAACCCTGATTGCCTCATTGAAGTGGACGGCGGTGTCAACGATACCAATGTGAAAGAGCTTGAAGCAGCCGGTGTTGACGTGGTCGTTGCAGGATCGTTCGTCTATAAACACCCGGAGGGGATAAATACTGCGATTGCCGCATTAAAATAAATATATTTTTGTGGTCGATAAATCGACCCTACGGAATGGAATAAAAAGGTAGGGTCGGTTTACCGACCATAGACAAAGGTTAAGAATGAGAGTAAAGATCTGTGGCATCACCAACCTTGAAGATGCCCTTCATGCCGTGGCATGCGGGGCGGATGCATTGGGATTTGTTTTTTATGAAAAGTCTCCACGTTACATTGCTCCCGAAGATGCAAAAGCGATCATAAAGAAACTCCCTCCTTTTGTAGAGCGTGTCGGTCTTTTTGTCAATGAAGCGGCAGAGTCGGTCAACCATATATGCCTCTCAGCAGAGATTTCTC
>Ga0256828_1000201_pt1 | contig 40982 bp, 39 predicted proteins | sample CV88metaG_FD_185993 | JGI IMG/M metagenome (GOLD analysis project Ga0256828, IMG submission 185993) | Hydrothermal vent microbial communities from East Pacific Rise, Pacific Ocean - CV88 | ecosystem: Environmental > Aquatic > Marine > Hydrothermal vents | place: Pacific Ocean: East Pacific Rise...
GATATGAATTTATCAGTAGAAGGTATTAACGATGCGTTAAAACGTTTTATCTACAATGAGTATGTGGATATGATGAAGGTGCATGATATCGAAGCTAGACCATATGATGAAGTAATGAGATACTTTGATAAAGAGTATGATAGTGAAGATAAAACAATCTTTTTAAAATTAACATACGCGAACTTCTATAATCTGGTATGCTTCGTAAGTGATATAGATACGTCAACGATGGAGTTCACAATAGGTAATATGGCTAGGGAGTATATGTTATATAGGTCTACCATATACGGTATAAAAGTACGTGGCTATGATAAGCTCTATGTAGTCGATAAAGAGTACAAGATAGATGAGTTGATAGGTGAACTGACATATAATGGTAAAGCGATTGAAAGAGATGACTTAATCATTACAAAGTTAATGCCACTAGAGTTGATGAGATAGTGGATAATAAAATCTGTCACATCATCACCATTTAAAGCAATTGACAACATGCATAATAAAAAAAAACAAAAAGAGGATTGAAATGGGTAAAAATATCATTGAGGAAATAATAACAAACGAGGATTGTATCATCATCATTACATCAGATGATGAACATATACTACGAGGTAAAGAATTAGAGATAGACATGGATATCGTAGGATGTCCTCTCGTAACAGTTATAACGTCTTACGGTGCATACTACGTTGTTGTACTTATGAATAATATAACGTACACACAAGCTGTATACAATAGACTAGAGACATTGATGTATCTTGATATCAAAGACACGGTGGAGTGTAAGTTACACTATGACTTTGATACTTTAGAATCGGTTGCAAATATTAATGGTGCAATCATAAAACGTAAATCTTCACTAGCATGCAACTTGAATGTACAAGCGTCTAGTATATTGATTTATACGAACGCATTCGTTAAGTATGACGACAACTCATTCCACAAGAACTTGAATCCATCGAAGATATCATCAATAGATGTATGCAATGGACTCATCATTGTAGGGATGACTATGGTAGACGTGGTTCTTAAGTATGACGAGATGCGACTGAAGAAGTTAAATAGTATGTTAGGTACGATAGTGAGGGCGTGTGTTGAAGATGTGTCTGGTAGAGTATATATTATAACAGATGAAAACATATTTATATTCGATGGTGTAAACTATGCAGATTAGTGAACTACGGCTTAAGCTCTTAACAGACGAGGACAGAGATAAGTTGCGTGGGGTAGCTAGAGACAACACAATCTTAGATATTACTTATGTACCAACATATGACTATACACATAGTATAGAATATAGTGATGGTGTAAATGAGAAACGTCTGAGGTTTGAGACTAGATAAGTAAGTGTTACTAAAGAACAGGAAAAGGAAGCATTATTAACGGAACATAGATACCAAGCGTCTGAATCTAATTATTGCGATAATGATTTGTGTCAAGTGTTCCTAAACTTTGATGACTTTATAAAAGAGTATGGTGGTGCGTTTATAGACTACAACATAGTATTCAGATTTGATGTTGAACAGTTGTCAAGAGATGAGTTCAATGCGAGACTATTTGATGTCCAATATACACCTAATGAAGATGGGTTGCATATGTGTTGTCAAATTATATTCATACAGCAGAGGAAGGGCATATACTTCCCAGTAAGAATACAGTCTATCACTGATGATGACTTTATTCCGTTGTATGCGTTCTTGTCTAAGTCATATATTGAGTTAAGTGGGTATTGGAAAGGATTTAGAAATGTGTGATAATCAAGATTAAAAGGGTGATTATCGAAATATAGTTTCAGTATAGTGCCTTTGCACTATACTGAGAATCTCTTTTTCTTTCTTTAAATAAATAACATATTTGACACATTCACTTGATAACCAAAGGAAGCAAAATGTCTAAAATAAATCCATTCCAAAAACCACTTAAAGATTACACACACGACTTAAACTATGTCGAGGGTTATATACACCAACAATCGACTTTATTAGCACAAAAGTTAAATAAACCATATGATAAAGTAAGAGAACTCGTAGAGCAACAAGTAAAAGAAAAGTTTAAAACAAGGAAAGTTCGTCTATATGAGAAAGACTTAGAGACACTAGATATGGAAATAACTGAGATGGACTTGACAAAGTTCATATATAGTGTAAAAACAAACAAGATGACAATAGCACCATCATTTACTTGTTATACTAAGGTAAATAAAGATGGTGAAAAATGGGTGAGTATGCACAGTAGATGGACTGATGTAAATAAGCGTAGTCGTAATGAGTTTAAAAAGAAAGCAAAACAGTATGAAGCGGTAGGGGATACTGATAACTTCATCATCAACAACACACTCAACATAGCGGCGAAAGTAAAGAACAACTCAGTATCTGGAAAGTCATCGCTCTTAAAGTACCCAACCTCTAGACACTCATCACACTACTCTATGACGTCGTTTACACGTATCTTGACGTCTAGTGCCAATTCACTGTCAGAGTCGATTGTGATGGGTAATAGACTATACTATAAGCCGATGGACGTCATGAGACATATTGCGTCTATCATCACGTATTCTGATATGGAGTTAGTACAAAAAGCTATTGATAAGTATAAGCTAAAGATACCAACAACAGAAGATATTATGAATATGGTACTCTACAATACATACTACTATTGGAGAAGTACTGATTATATGGATAAGATACATGGATACGTAGACACACTAACTGATGTTCAGAAAGTAGCTTATCTCTATACATTTGATATGTATCATATACATAAACTAAACAAAACACTAATAGAAGCTATCTTGACAGCTTTATCAGCACAACATACAGCAAATGGGACAATAGAAGAAGTAACAGAAGAAGAGGACTATAAGATAAACCTACTGCACCACGTATGTTTTGACGAGCTGAAAGGTTTAGGTATTAAACATGGGGACTTTAAAGGAAAGCAGATAGAGAAAGTGCTCTCTGGAACAATGAGAAATATAAACAGTGTTCTTAAAGAGTCAGAATTGCTTATTAAAGCGTTCTTTATGAGTCAAGTGATACCACCTAATGCATCAATGGTTAAAGACGCTGTAAGACGTGTTATTGTACTATCAGATACGGACTCCACTGTTTCATTCTACTACCATTATGTTAAAGCAAAGTATGGTAAGTTCGAACTCAACAATGAGTCAATAGCATACAGTGCATCAGCATCTATCTTCGTATCAGAGTCCATTAGAAATGTCTTAATACAGCTCGGTAAGAATATGAATGTAGAAGAAGATGTAATGAGTGAGATTGATATGAAATCAGAGTATATGTTCTCTTCATTTATGCCGACATATGGTAGTAAGCACTATATAGAGAAGACAGTAATTAAAGAACTCATTCAGATGTTAGATAAAGTAACATTCCACGGGGTGTCGCTAATAGCGAACAAAGTATTAGCGAAGTATACGGATAAGAAGAAAGCTTTAGTAAAGAGTTTGATTCACACTGTTGAGAGTGGTGGTAGGGTAGATTTAAAAGAAATCATCTCATTTATTAAAACATTGGAGATAGAGATTATCGAAATGATAAAGAATGCTGACTCTAGTATCTTCTTATTCAGCGACGTAAAAGGAAAGAAGGACTATAAGATACCGATGAGTTCACAGTACTTTCATTATGAGCTTTGGGAGCAGGTATTTGCAGAGAAGTATGGACACGTAGAGACACCACCATACTTAGCAATGAAAGTGAGTATAGACCTCTCTACGAAGAAGAAAATAGAAGATATGATTTCTAGTATAGAGGATGCAGGTATTAGAGAGAGATGGGCAGTGTTCTTCGAGAAGTATCCTAAAGGCTCTATGACGCAAGTCATCGTACCGTATGAAATTGTAAAGAGTCAAGGTTTACCAATAGAACTCTTCAACATTATTGATAAGAATAAGATTGTTGAGAACACGCTCAGTCCTTTCTACAACGTGATGGAGATACTTGGTATTATCAGAAGAGATGGTTTATTGTACTCGGAACAATTTTAATATATCCATATATTATTAGTATGGTATCAAACGTAAAGGAGAAAATGTTATGCCAAAACAAGAGTTCATCATTCAGGAGCAGATAGAAGATTTTGAAATCTTATATCACTCCATACCGAGTGATAAAAAGGTAATCTTAAACAACTTAGATTATCTAAACAAGGAGCATAGAGATATGCTTCCAAACCTAGTGAAGAATACGATTAAAGATGATGTCGTATCGCTCATACCAACGTGTTCTTGTAAGCACATTAGTGGGTTCTCAAATATGGGTGCAATCTGTCCACTCTGTAATACAGAGGTAGTGGATATGTTTGCAAACTTTGAGCCAGTATTGTGGTTGAAACGCATGGGAGGAATGCCAGAATTTATATCACCACTCTTTCTTCTAGAGTTGGATAGAGTCGTAAATATACAGGTTGTTGGTAACGACACCTTCAGTATGGTGAGATGGTTTAGCGATAAACAGTACTCTCCAGATGTAAAGTCTACAAGTCGTGGTGTGCTAGGAATCTTTGAGAAAGACGAAGATGTTATTCGTTCATATCAATGGTTCGTGAATAACATCGAGTATATTATCTCTAAGATACGGATGTTCACAACTACACAAGCGAAAAGTGAGAAACTTACGTTGCTTCTTGAGATATATCGTAATAGAAGAAATGTCATTCACGTGAACGTTATTCCGTTTCCACATAAGAAGTTTCTGATACACGAGCCAAACGCATTGGGTAACTACATTCAAGGTTCTATCCCATATCTTATGAATGCCGCACTACTCTTTATGAAGTATAAAGATTATGACAGTGTTGTCTATAAAGAGCGTGCGATAGGACGTGTACTTAGTTTCTTAACAAAGGCTTATATAAACATCACAGATACATTCCTAGCAAAAAAGGAAGGTGGGTTTAGAAAGAATCTGTTCGGATTAAGAGGAGACTATAATATTCGTGCTGTGATTGTTCCTATACCAGGACCACATGAGTATGATGAGTTGTACTTACCCTATAAGTCGTCGTGTAGGTTATTCGAGATGCATATCAGAAACCTTTTGTATAACAGGATGAATATGACAACAAACCATATTAATAAGTTACTAGACTTAGCCGAGACTGAGTTTGTGCAAGTTGTCTATGATGCAATGCTTACACTCATTGCTGAAGCACAAAATGGGATACGTTGTATTTTCTACCGTAATCCAGCACAAAACAATGCATCTATCGTACGACTAAGAATTACGAGAGTCAAGCCAGACATAGAAGATGATACCTTCTCACTCTCACCACTCACGATGCCACTAATGAATGCTGACGTGGATGGGGACCAATGTAATGCACAGTTACCATTAGACAACTATATGGTAGACTTACTAGAACCGTTTAGTCCAGAACACACTGTCTCGACAGTCTCTGCAAATACAGAGTCCATATTCGGTAAGGTAAACATACCAGACACTGTATCTATGACACTCACGAACATTATTAGAGAGGAGAAGAAGCATGCGAGTCATCAAGGTTAATGATACATATGCGGCGTCATCTGCAAATGCATATCGTCCAGATATGACGCAGGTGCGTCAATATATAGATGGTGTGAATATGAGTTTAGGAATTGAACTCACAGACGCAGGGAGAGCATTCCAGAACAATGTCAATATGGTATCTCAGTACTTACAGAGTGATGCTATACTAAACGACATCGATGAAGTAAAACGCCAAACATTCGAAATCACAACAGATATCGAAATGTATGATGAAGAGAACTATATGCATATTAACCCATATATGCAAGAGGTGGTGATGTGTAACCCGTACTTATACAATGAGTATGAGGGTGGCGACATTGCAGGATTTGGAAAAGATAAAGGAGAATATGATGATATTCTATATACATCTCTTGTCGGTGGTGTTGCTGATGAGTTTAACGACTGTGCTATCTTCGCTGATTCTGATGATAGTGACACTGGTATGGACAGGTATGAACGTGTCCTTGATGTTTGGTCATTTTATGTCAATGCTTTGGTTGAAGATGACGATGACTTTACAGACATATAAAAGAGATACATAGTGGGATATCCCACTATGTATACTTGTTTATTTTTTCTTTTATTCTTCAAAGAGAATGCGACCGAGTCTAATAGCTAGTTTTGTCTTTCTAATCTCTGCACGCATACCTGCGTAAGTTGCTAAACTATGTGCCTTTAATGTGTCATACTCTAGTCTCAACTTTTTACTAGATGTATCAGCATCACTCTCAATCTTTCTAGCCATATCTTCGTAATCTGATAACTTTTTAAACGATGTTGAGATAGTATCTTTCAAGTCATCGTATGATAAGACAGATTTAAACAATGCCCTTAGTGGCTCTAACATACGGTTGTTGTCGATGTTATAGAGCATGTCTGTCTCTAGTTTATTGTATACTGTTCTTGTGACTGGCGACTTTACGAGTTTGATATAGCCGTCATCTTGTTCACTTACTTTAGAACGTACAATAAAAGAGATATTGTCTTTTTGAAACCTCACAAATCCGATGTCTGATTTACCTACAAGGTAATCTGTCAACTTTTGGTCAGGGGAAGGAATAATCTTTATCAAATCCGTTGGTGTATATCTATCGTGTTCGCCATTGTAAAAGACGGCTTCTAGTGATGTAGATGAACCAGTTACTTCTTTAGAAGACATAAATCCATATGCTTGCTCTAATACGAATGACTTTAGCTCATCTTTCACTTCACCCTTGTTCTTTATATCTAGCACTAATAATCCTGAAATCTTTGATTTATGACCACTGAGTAGCTTGTCATTCTCTCCGAAGAATATCAAGGCTCTAAGCCATATCCTCTTTGCTTGCGTTCCCATCTTAGATAAAAGTTTTTTCAATCGTACAATCATATCTTTGATAAAGTCAACAACTCCTTCGACATCAATACCAATCCCTTTTAGATAGTCTGAGAAGATAATGTTATCTCTCTTCTCATAAGCAACTTCTGCTTTATCTAGTATCTTAAACTCTGATTCAATATCGATATCATCCCCACTAAGTTTTATTCTATACATACAAATCCTTTATTTATGTAGTGTCAAGAAAGATTATACCCACACCACATGGTGTGGGTATAATGATTATGAGTCTTAGTCTTCCTCTTGGGTAGTGTTAGAGTTACTTTTCTTCTTTACCAAGTTATCAGTGTATAATTTTGCCATCTCAAGTGTTGTTTTGTACTTTAAGATGTCGTATTTACAGAGACCATATGCAGCCTTAGAACGAGCAATGAGTGAATTCTTTATCATAGCCATGCGTTTTTGCTTATCAGCAACTTCAGATGGGTCTTTGCCAAACTCTTTATCTGCATCTTTCTTAACATCATCAAAGATTTTCATTGCTTTGTCAATGTTTGACTGCACCTTAGATGCACTCTCAAGCTTCGAGAATTCAGTCTTTAATGTAGCTTTATTTTTATTAAAGTAAGTATATAGTCCCTCAACAGCAGTATCTACACCATTAGTAAATACTTTATCTTCAATATCATACTTTACAACAGCATATACAGCATTAGGGTCGGTATCATTTTCGTCTTCAGGGTCTACATAAGACTCATTGTATAGAACAACAAAGAGCTTATTCCATACAGCACCTGCAAATGACTTAACAGTATCATCATCATTGAAGATTTTCTCTACATCTGAACTCATTCCATCTGGTTCACTTCCTGCAAATGCTTCAAGTTTAGCAGATAAATCAGTAACTGTATTGCCATTAACAGTTATATCTTTGATAATGTTAGTATTGATTTTATCAATTAGCATATGGTCACGTAGAAGACTTTGATGTGCTTTTGCAAATGTTTTGAATTTATCGCCATCGCTCTTTAAGTCATCTTTCATTACGTAGCCTTTGTGTTTGCCATTGCCATCAAGCTTCTTAAGAATATCTTTTTTAAGCTTATCGTTTGTTGCAAACCAAGCACTTACTTCTAAGAAGTATTTTTTACCAATGTCAATGATACGTTGGATAGCAACCATAACGTTATCACGTGCTACTTTAAGCCAGTTCTTGGCTTTATCCATTTTTTCACCCTCTGTATCAGTGTCTCTAATTCCGAGATACCCAGCAGATTCTGCGTCTAGTAAACATGCTTTAGCAATGCAGACGGCAATAGTTGTAGAAGCAGAATGTTTAGCAGACTCTGTATCTAAAGAACCCTTTACTTCATACAGACGTTCAGCACTAGCTAGTAGAGACACTGCTGTTTCGGCATCGTCAAATGCTCTGATTTCGTTTTCAGCATCCATTGTTGCTAGGTCAATAGCGGAAAAGTCGATAGTCCCTGCTGACTCAGCGTCCATTCTTGAGTTCATTTTTTTAAGTAGTTTTGCGTACGGCATACGTACTCCTTTTTAGATAATATTTGCAAATACAATCTCTTGTATTAAATTTGAGGCAATGCCATCATATAATAGATTTTGTACTCATCGCTTCTTCACTCACAATTTGTAAGTCTACATAAGGCTTATATCGCTCTTCAATCATCTTAACCACATTATTGATATCATCAACAGAATCAGTGTTCATCGTGGTAATAAAGATAGTATCACCATTCATTCCCAACGTATCTGTAAACTGTAACCTCTCTAGAAAGAATAAAGCATCATACATAACGATACCAAAATATTGGTTCATTATCTTATACGATGGTTCATTATCAATAATATGAATAGTCATATTAGGAAAGAGCCTATCAAATTGTACTTTAACAATCTCTTTCTCATTATCAGTTAGTGAATACCCATAGACATTAATATCTAATCCAATGTCATCTGCAACACCATTCATAATATGTTCTTTCTCTTTATAGAGATACAAACCATTAATGTCTTTCACGATAGCTGTCACGTTCGCTTGAAAGAGTGATACTTTACTCTTAGTGGAGAATAATATATGTTTTGCACGTTGTGTAATCACATCTTCTATATAGTCAGCTGTTAATCTAGACATTACTGGATACCTAGTATCCAGTAATGCATCTATGTCACAATAAATCTTCTTCATCTTCTAGTGCTCCTAAGGCAGGGTCGCCATCTTTCTTCATAGTGTTTTTGATTCTCTCTTCCGTATCAATGATAAACTTACACGACTCAGTTATCTTATGAATCTCTTTGAAGCTCAACGATAAGAAGTCATTGAGTGTATACTTTGTGTGTTTCCATACACCAAGACTCGTGTATAATACGAGATACTCGTAGTATGTATAATCTAGCCAATTATCAAGCTCATCTACAACAACAGATACAGGCGTAAGAGAAGAGAATCCATTGTCATTTCTATTCCATTCAAAGGTACTCAAGAATAGATACCGCTTTAGATTCTTTAGTTCAATCTCACTTAGTCTCCTGTTTACAGTAAGTAGGGAGTTAACGGGTTTCATAGCATAATGTTCAAAGTCTATCGAGATATCTCCGTGTTCGTCATCGCTATATATAGCACTCAATATTGGATTAATATACTCCGTATTAACAATGGGGTGAGCCTTAAACTCACCGTCACGAACTAGATAATACGGAGATTTGAAAAAACCTCTAATGCATTCAACTCAATTGTTCCATCGAATTCAATCTTATCGTCCTCTTTCATTGTCTTCTTACATTCCTTACAAGTGAATGCAGATACACCAATATATGAGAGCTTATCAGTGTTGACACTATCGGATATGTCAGTAACAAGATTCACACCCATCTCATATTCTTCCAGCAGGTCTTCAAGTGTTTTAAAGATAGTCTCTTGGTCAGTAATGATACCAACATTCTCTATCTCAACAGAGCTAATGAAATGGCTGTACCTATTCACAACAAGAAGAGCTAAGAACTTGTTTACTTCACGTTTTCTCTCATCTGGGTCGTCTATTAGCATCACTGCATCATCAATGAGTTCAACGAGCCTATTAATATAAGAGTCACCAGACTCTAGGTACTTACTGATAGATGAACTCTCAACAGTGATAATAAGACTATCGCCATATTTCATCTCTTTACTGTTATGGTATGGTGCTTCTTCTCTACTCTTCATCATCTCTTCAATAGTGATAGAGTTTGACTTTGTTTTCCGTAACAATGACTTTCCACTTTCTGGAATGTTTTGCTCTTTAATGTACAACATATTTTTAGCATCGAGTAAACCAGTTACAGTATTTGTACACAGTAACTTTTCGTTCTCGTTGTCTACTTTCATCTTATTCCTACAAGTGACAATGGTATCTACACCTTTAGGGTGCATCACAGCAGACAAGTATGCTAAAATACTAGTAATATCTCTTACATCAATGTAGTCTAAAATGTCTTTATCTTCTGGTATAATAAGTGTGTGCGAAATAATCTTCTTGCGTAAGTATTGGAAGATAGCCTTGTAGTAAACAACACTGTCATGAGAGAAGATAAGTCCAAGCGTCTGGCTACAATAATCTGTTAACGATTCTGTAATCATCTCGCTGAGCTTAATCTTTTCGGCAGGCGAGAAAGAACTAAGTTCAATACTGAAATGTGAATGAGGGAGTGGTATCAACATTTCTCTGTCTAGATTTAAAGATTGTCTAACAGCCAATACTGCATCTGCACCCTTTAGTACTTTTCCTGTCTTACCACGGATGTTCTTATTCCTTAATTTGAACTCACCACCACACTCTCCATCGTGTTGTGTGGACGAAACCATTCCACGGTATTTAGACTCCAACCCAAAACAGAAGAGTTCAGTAGAGTCTACATCATCGACACGCTTCTCAACCCATGAAGCTTTCCTCCTAACGACACGACCATCATCTGTACGTTTTGCGACAACATATTTTTTGGGGATATTCTCAATCTCTACTGTTCTCTTTTCAAACTCTTCAATGGTTGTAGATGGCAAGAAGAACTTACCGTATACACTCTCAAGGTGCGGTTTTACATCTTTCTTATTTTTAAGCTCATTCATTATGCTACCTCGCTATCTATATCTTTCGATATAGTGATGTTCACGTCATCTATCAAATCACTAACAATAATCATAGATTCTTGCATTGTAAAGTATAACTCTAGTGGCTCAACGAGTGTGGTATCATCATTGTTATCAATGATGTTCTTATGCTCAGAGAGCATCTGTGTCGTAACATCTAATGTTCCGGTTTCTCTCAATAGCTTTGTTTTGATTGCTTTTAATGTATCTACCTTTTCTGATAAGATTCTCATTACCTCGTCATTCTTCTCAGTAGTCATCTGTTCCGACACAGCCTTAACAATGTTTCCAACAAAACTTTGAACCTGGTTTGATTTTGCGATAACACCTTGTGATGCAACTATAGTATCCACTACACCCTGCTTAAAGTCAAAGCCCTCTTCGATATCTTCCTTAGCAATCTTCTTAATGATTTTCTTATCATTCTTCTTTGTGACGATGTCTGATTTTCTATTTAACTTTCTATTAATACCCATAGTATTCCTTTTGTGTTTATTTCACAGTAATGAAATAGAGATATTTTTTCTAATGAAAAGGAGTATATAATGTTAGACGAGTTATTGCGATTAAACTTAATTAATGAGTTATCCTACCCGCTATTCGATAATATCGAATCACTGTTTCTAGAGTATGAGTATGAAGACCATCTAGAAGAGTTTGAAACACTGTTAGAAGACGTGTATGGTGGGACATCTATTAACACAGAAGTATTAGATATTTATAGTAGGCACTTGGATATACTGCTGTCATATTATGATATTAAAGTAGACAATACAATGCGTACAAAGATAGATATTTTAGAAGCTATGTTTGTCTTATCCGATATTGATGTATCTCTTGGTGAGGAACTACTAGAGAACAGCGACAGCATCACATTTGTTTCAGAAGCATTTGAGTATTTGGTAACAGACTTCCTAAAAACAGACGTATCACTATTTGATTTAAATGGAATCACAGCTACTAAGCATACCATAGACTTATTACGTTCTATTATAAAGACAGATGAGTTAGACCACAATGACCTATCGAGAGTTATCGAATATGCGAAGATAAAGAAGCGTATTGTAAAACACTGTGACTTTGAAACACTAGACGTATTTCTAGAGAACGTATCAGACATTAATAAAGATGACTTTGATAAGGTCAACTACATCAGATTTAACGATGAAGACATACAAGTGACACTATCAAAACTAGCGATTGTTTATCTATTCTTAGAAGAGACATCATATGATAGCTACATTCAAGAGTTATCTAGAAAGACACCAGATGATATATATAATAGGTTGATTCCGATATTACCGTCTGAAATCGAAAGGATAAAGAGTGAATGAGTTTTTAAATAAGATGTTGCAGATAGGTGCCTTTGAGAAACTAAAGTTCTTCAAGAGTATGTTTGCAAAGACAGAGAACGAGTATATAAAATATAATGGCTCTGGATATACTGTAACATATAATGGTGTAGAGTATACATTACCAGGAAAGAAAGATAAACCATTACTAACACAGTATACAGAAGTCACGTTAGATGCAGGGGTATTTTCTGGTGTCACAAAGAAGATTGATACTACAATTGGTATTGCTATCAATAACTACTTATACTTCGACTTCGGTTTAGAAGGACTATTCGATGGATACATTAATGAAGAGTTTGTCTATGATGATATAGAGTCAACCTATATATTACAGAACAAAGAGCTTGTTGGTGTAAAACGTTTCAAGAAGTGTGGTGTTGTATGTGCATACTTAAGAGAGATGGCAGATATCTTTGTCATTGGTGGTACACGTAAGACGAGTGCAAAGCCAAAGTGGTTAGATAAGTTTAAGAAAGAAACTATTAAAAAGTTAGAGGGTAAATATGGGAAAGGTTCTATTAAGAATAAACACGTCTTTCTAGAGTATGAAAAGATAGTGATGGACAAGTATCACGACTATTTGAAAGATGACCCTACCTATATGATTACAACTGACAATAAGATTATTGGTTCATCTATCAGAAAGAAGTATGTGTCAGTGGGTGTATTAGACTCTATTGACCCAGATGAACGAACAGGAATCATTGTCACGTCATTGAGAGATGGTTTACCAAAAGATAAACGTGAGTTTGCTATCGTTATCAACAACTTGATTAATGGTTCGAATGAACGTGGTATCTCAACGAAAGACTCTGGGTATTTATCAAAGATTATTCTTAGAGCAATGTTCCCTTATAAAGTTGTGAAAGGTGATTGTGGAACAAGACGGACATGTAAGATAGAAGTAACCAAGAAGTTTGCTAGTAAACTAATCGGAATGAACTATGTACACAATAACAAAGTGGTAAAGATTACAAAAGACAACTATAAGTCACTCATAAACAGTTTTGTCGATATGCGTGTAATGCACAACTGTAAGAGTAAAGGCTCTACGTTCTGCTCTACATGTGCTGGTGACGAACTCTCTAGGTTAGAATATATGGTTGTATTACTTGCGTCTGAGACAGGTGGTATGGCACTAAAGCACAACTTATCAAAGTTCCACGTGACAAACTACAAACTCTTAGATATTGGGATAGATGATTTAATCTACTAGCTTCACTTATATGAAATTAGAACAAAAGGTACAAAATGTCTATATTTGATACAATTGAACAAGCATCAGCACAGAAGTTAGAAGATAAAGAACAACCGGTCAAAAAGACCAATACATACGGACAAGAAGATAAAGTATATCTTGCAAAAGATATTGATGTTGATGGGTTGAAACGTGGTACAAAACGTTTCGGTGTGGTAAGTGATAATGGTAAGGATATTCCGGAAGACGTCAAGAAGCTTATCACCGACATAGCGATGACACTCGGTATGAAGCAGTATGTGCTTAGAGCAAGTGCAAGTAACCGTAATCCGTTAGAACAAGTCATCTTTCCAATTTATGCATTTAAAGAAATCTTCTTGCCGTTTAGAGCCGTAAATAAGTCAGTCTCAACAGAACACACTAAACCAACAGATGCGGCGTTCTCAGCAGCGGCTTGGTTATATTGTAAGATTATCGGAGAGTATGCCAAAGACAAGGATGGTAAACCAATGGAAGCTATCGATAAATTTAATGCGTACAATTATAAATTCAAAGCGTTTAAAGCAGTGAATATGCACCTATATCTTGGTGAGAAATTAAATGAACCTGTAGAGTTTATGATTGTTTGGTCGAAGTGTGGGACGAATAAGATAACACGTGATACAAACTATGATGAACTAGGATTTGAAGTTCCTCGGGTGATTAAAGATTGTAGACGTCTAGACATTCCGGTTTATAACCTAGGGAATGAAGAAGACGTCAACACATTGTTAGAAGATATTAAACAAGAAGCAAAGGATTAGAAAATGGCAAAAAAAAGAGCAATCTTAAGTAGAAAAGATGAAACAAAAGTGGTTGAGAGTGATACACTTGAAACACAAGAAGATAATCCATTAGAAGAAATACCGAATGTTGATGAGTCTATTATCGAACCAACAAAAAGTGAAGATGCAAAGGTCCATCATAAAGATAAACCTAATGCAGAACCAGTTCCTAAAGAGACTCCAGATGAAGAAGTTAAAGATGTGAAAAAGAAGAAAGATAATATCGAGAAAGCTATCGATAGATTTCTAAAGTTCCATATTGGTAACTCTATGGCGTCTAAACAAGGTGCACTCGAAGCATATAACTTAGTATTTACACTCAACACTGTACTAACAAAAAACAAAAACAAAGAGAAAGAAGCAACACGTATTGTTAATCTATTAACACATAGCGTGATTGATTTGAACAAAACAGGTGCGTGTGCACCACATTGGACACACGACAATAGCTCACTCAATGCGTTCACTGGACTTATTGCGATTGTTATCGCAAAACAAAAGGGCCTACCAATGACTACCGCAGGGATTAGAAGACAATTCAATGGTAAGTTTGCACCACTAGGAGAAGCACTCAAGACTGTGCATCTGAAACAACCAAGAACACTCTAGTATAATAGTACCCGTATGGGTACTATGATGACTTCTTTGAACGATAGGAGATACTATGAAATTAAAAGACTTGATAACAAAACACTTCAGTGTAAAGATTACTCCAGAATTAGTGAAGAAGTTAGGGAGATTTAAACTCGCACTGATGAGTAAGAATGAAGATAATATGGGATACTTCTCATCATTCTACTTTGGTGTGCATGCAATACGGTTTACAGACGAGGATAAAGAGAACTTCTTTATGTTAATAGATGTGGATGCGTCAGAACTAAAGAAAGATATTCTCACGTTAGATAGTGTAAAGGCGAGTTGGAATGTTGTGGTAGACCCATTCAACTTCTCTTGCTCTGTCCTACAAAGAATGATATTAATGAGTACACTTTCTCAGAAAATGAAAGAAGATGCATTTGTAGATACCGGTATTATTGTAGAGTTTAAGATGATTACATCGATGTATTCACAGTACTTCTCTTTCCAAGTAGACGAAAACTTAGCTACACTCGTATATGAGAAGATGTCTAAAAAGTTTATCATTAAGAGACTTGGAAGTAACTACAAAGTACTTGAGTATTTCGCAAAGGTACGCTTTGATGATAAGGAGAAACATAAACTATTAGAGAGTAATAAAGTAGAGAAATTTACATATTACATATCTAACTTACACACGACAGTAAAGAGTTCCGTATTAGAACAGTATAGTTTACTTGTGAAAGTAAAAGAAGAAGAAGAGACACGACAGACATCTTCCGTATTAGGGAAAGGTGAAGATGACGAAGCACGAATTGTAGATGTAGAAGATATCCATAGTTTTTATATTAATGCAGTCAAGCAGAAAGTATTTATCCGACACGAATTCATCAATGAGAAGTTGTTTGGACTCATTGGTGATTTATTTTCAAAGGTGAAAATCAGTGCAGTAAAGGATACAGCTATATTAATACACGAGAAGTCGTTAACAGACCCATCTATCATGAACCTATTAGAAGATATAGTAGAGGTATGTATTTACTACTTATACATAGGAAAACTATACCCACCATATTCAGATAGAATGGTGGCTGTGATTAAATTCTTAAAGAACTACTGGAGTAGTAGCTCTTTAAAAGATAAGAAGATGAATGAGACGAAAGTGAAACTGATAGCATTCGTAAAGGAAGCAACAGGAATAAAGACGAGTTGGATACTCACATCTACGGCGATTATTCTTGCAATATACATCTACGTACTAGCGATTGTTGACTTTAAAAGAAAATAAAAACAAGAAAAAAAGGGGAAATTATGTTACATTACAGTAGCGAGCTATATAAAGATATTAGGTCTTGTGCAACACAAGAGAAGAAGAGTGATAATTGTAGATTATATCCAGAGAACAATGAGTATATCTCGTTCTTCTTAAATAGGTTAGGATTAAGAAACATATTAAAGTTACAACGTGCAGGATTTACAAACTACAATGCTGAGATACTCTTTGAATATGGAGTAAAAGACGTTTCAAACATGCATAACTTTACACTATATTCAACAAAGGAAGAACGTCAATTTGAGAAAGATAACTGGGTTAAATATACTAAAGATGCAAAGACCAGAGAAGAGTTCTTAAAGGCGAAAGCAAAGTACAAAAAAGCACTCAAAGAGCATATGAAACAGTGTAAGTGTGCTGGAGTACCTATGACATATGATGAGTTGATGAGGCACCCTAACTTATCAGACTATATGGATATAGACAAGTACGTGGATATCAATATTAAAGAGGGTTCTAAATCTCAGTATGCGACATACATACCACACGTACAAGTACACTCAACATTACCAAATCAATGGGAATTTGTAAACTTAATTAATATTAAAGAGAAGTATGAGATAAGAAGAGTATTTCCTAAAGATAAAGAAGTAGACCAATATTGTAGGCTCTACCAAAAGGAGTTTAAAGTAAAGTATACCACTAATGATTTTATCTTTCAAAACAAAGACTCTATAACAATGGGTCTATTCGATGTGGACAATACGTTAAAAAGTGCTTGTAGGTATAAGATTACAAATGAAGACTTTAATGAATATAAAGCTGATGGAGATTATATCTTCTTGTCAGACTTTATGTCTGTTGGAGACAATAATGGAGCAAAGATACTCCACCACATTATTGATATTGCTTTTATAAAAGATATGGATATAGTATTGAATGCTTGGAAAGATGATTTGATACCTTATTATGAAAGATATGGGTTTGAGTTAATTGCTGGTGGAGTAATGGTAAATAGAAAGAAGTGATAGAATACACAATGTCATACGACATTGTGTATGCCTTTTTTTTTACCTATATATTATTATGGTGTAATTGAATTGCTGTGCCTAACGATAGGCTAACATTATGGGCTTCATAACCCACTTAATAATAAAGGAGAAATTATGAAAAAGTTAATAACAGACGTAGTAGAAATATTAGAAGTTAGATATAATGAAATTGAAAAATCATTAAAAGAAATAAACACAAATTGTGGTAACTGGAGTTGTATAGAAACAACAGAAGAAGAAATAAACAAATTATTTCAAAGCATCGAGAGATGCGAGAGAATAAATAGGGGGATATTAGAGACAAAACTTCGTATCCTATACGAAGAGAAAATTATGGAACTGGCGGAAGCAAAGGGAAGATTTAGAGACATAGATAAGGAGGATTGGGATTGGTTGAATAATTAGTCAATAGTGAGCTGTGGCTCACTATTGACTACTTTATTTTTTCTTTTTAAATAGATAGCGTATCATAACGTTATTGTCGCTGTTTATAGCATCATACGTAAATCGTGATATCTTTTCAAGTAGAGTACAATGGCTAGTGAATCTCTTATTCTTAATGCCATCGCATCCAACATCTTTGAAATAATCGACTTTACACAAGTTATCATATGTCTCTATATTATTCTCTTTCACTAACTTCATAAGTATACACCTCTTAAAGTTATCTTCTTTTGATATGTAGTCTAATAACGAGCGATTATTTTCAGGATACACATCTAAATATAAATCTATGATTTCATTATCATCGTCTAAGACACGGCGAAGAATGGTCAATTTATCGTGGCTATCAATATGTTCTGAGGATGTGAACTTATGTAGCACATAATGCTTTTGACTCTTATGTATATCAGAGTTAATGATAGCACTGAGTATGAGTGTTGACTTATAGTCTCTGAATATGAAATCTTCTATAATAATGCGATAAAATTTAATCCTCTTCTTTCTTTTAAATGTTTCAATCCACTCTAACAAATTATATGTATCGTTGTGTGTTATGTTATTGATATCGTTTACAAGTGACATAACTGTCTCATCATCATCTGTTTCAGTCACAAGTGAAATATTTGTGTTCTTTAATATTTCGATAGGGTTTAAACTGCTGTTATTTCTTGCATATACTATCAATTCATACGGTGTCATAATTGTCCTTTTATTAGTTCTTCTAACTCGAATGTGTCTGGCAAATCGTGCATTTCACATCCATAATGGATATGTCCAATCACCCCACTCATCAACTCTAAGTTTAATATCTTCATTGTCTCTTTCTCTATACCATAAACTTCAATAACCTCTCTTACAACAGTGTCTGTAGAGATATTCAGAACAAGAATAGCAGTAGGATATGCAGATGTTACATCTAAGTCAAAGTTTAATACAAAGTATCTCGTATCAAAAATTCTATCCTCAAACTGATATCCAATACTCCTCAAGAATGCTATCTCGTCATCTCCACTATACGAAGCATCTCTATTTAAAGAGTCACTTAGTATCGGTGTACTAAACGCACTGTCTACTTTCCATAAGTTCAACGTGACAGTCCAATGTCTCCTACCAAGAGACTCAAACTCACCAGCATTTCCAAACGATGCAATAATCTTATTATCCCTTAAGTAGAATAAGAAGAAGTCGTCGAATATTTTAGATGGGTTACTATTAAAGCTTGAGAATGGAGAGATGCCACTCAATAGGGGTAAAGTAAAGTCCAAGTCGTGGTCTTTCATATTCTTAGCCATTAACCCAACAGAGTCCCATATCGCATAAGCACCATACTCTACTGGTTTTTCTTTTCTCATCCTTTCGTGCCAAACAGAAGATGCGACGTTCTCAATAGAGTCTACTTTTAACTTCCCTATTCCTATGGATTTTTTCAACACATTGTCTAATCCTGGACCACCATGTATCTTCTCATCTTGAGAACGAATAAAAAAGTAGAGAGCCATAGCATCTACCATAATAAATGACGCTGTCGCTTCAAATGTATGCCACCTCTCTTCATATGGGACACTCGTTGTACTTCCATCTTGAGAGACAAACTTATCACTAGCCACATTAATCTTAAAGTGTCTGTACTCTGTTGGTATAGACTCATCTGAGAAAATATCTTCTGCTCTAACACAAAAGTGTTCTGAACGTTTAGCGATGATACTCACATCGTGTAAGAAGTTCCACCCACTTAAGATATCAATATCAGAACGATGAACAATGTCCATCATACGTTTAATCAATGTGATTTCATCGTCCCATACTTCGATGTGTAAGTCAATCTTATCAAAGTCTATACCATCCGGTAGTTCATCAGGTAGCCCACTCTTTAGTACCTCTTCAACTTTTCGTCCATAGTTATATACGACAGGAAGCTCTTTCTTATTACCATATAAGTAGACTTGTAATCTATCGCCTTTGTGGTGTACATATGAGATGAGATTAATTCTATCCTCACCATCAACACTGTTTTCAATATCTAAAATACCAACTCTGTATGGTGTAACGATATCACACTTCTCTTTAAACTCGTGATGTATCATAGCAACAGACGTAATATCACTTCCATATACATAAACACTTTCTGGCATCTTTCTCACATCGTAACGTGATACCTTTCCAAACTTAGGTTTCTTTAAAGCCTTACATATAGAGTTACCAATGCGTGACTCGGTTGTATAGTAAACATCTAACTTATCCTTATCTTCTGCTTCTTTTCTCTGTTTATGATTTCTGTAAAACGGCTTTGTTATCCAGAACGGTCTTTTATAATTCTTTACTAGGACGAGTTTTGGGTTTCTTTCCATGTTCTCGCCGTGTTCTATATACTTTACGATATGTGCATCTTCACGAACCACATCACCGTTTTCTCCGATAATCTCTGGTATATGAAATGCAAATCTAAATTCTCTATTACTCATACTTATCCTTTTATACACTAATGAAAATAGCTACACCTGATTTTTATGACTTATTGAAAGGACATATAATGATAGAGAGTATGATACGTGCAGGACAGACGGCACACCTGGACACAGAAGCTATAAAAGCTTTTGAGAATGATAAAGATATAGAAGCAATCCAGAAAATAATGGATGAGATGGAACAGCTTTATATCCGTGGTAAGCTTCCACAAAATATGAAAGTGATGGAAGATAGAGTAACAAAGGAGTTGTTAACCAAAGCAGGAAATATTCTGACAGAAAGAGTTGGTATTACTTATAAGTTCTACGGTACAAACTATGGTGCCCACTGTATTGTAACACCAGCACCACAATCTAATATTGTAAATGTAACCGGAGCTAAGACGTATGAATTTTTAAAGCTAGCGTTTGATGAATACAATATCAAAGCAGAAAACAAGATAGATAAAGTCACTAGGAGTAATCAGACAGAAGCGATTTATAGTTCTGTGCATAAGGGAATGGTTGAGTTAGAGAAAGCACTTTTTACAGGTAACTTTAGAGTAGACTATAAGAATATGAAGATACATGGGTTGAGTAAAGACGTGGTGTCGTTTATAGGAATACCGTTCAGAACATACTTCAAGCATAAGATGACAGCAAGACAGATTATGGCAATTATATTACACGAGGTTGGTCACTCCTTTAATATGATTTCCACGATGCATCAAATGGCTACGACAGTAATGACAACAGCAGATGCACTGGTAAACAATAAACCAAATGAGAAAGAAGTTGTCGACTTAGCAGAGAACTTCTATAATAGAAAGTTTAAGAATGCAAATGATTTGTTCTATCAATTGTTCACAGATGATACAGTTATGTATAATGATAATAAGTACCTCATCAAGAACAATGAATCAACAGCAGACCAATTTTCCACACGATTTGGTTATGGGAAAGAGCTTGTGACTGCACTCGCAATGTTTTATAACATTGATACAGAGAATAAAAAGAGTACTGTGATAGGTGACTTCAAACAGTTCTTTAACTTTGTCATTGCGATGATGAAGCTATATCTATTCTTATTGTTGACATTGGTATTGGTGGCTTCGATATTGATATCTATCGCAGCACTCTCACCGGTCATCATACTCGTAATACTATTAAAAGTAGTGTACAAGATGATAACAAATGGTTCAACCATTTCATTTCTAGGAAGCGATAAGATTGCTGATAAATTAGGACTAATTGAACAACACGATTATATTGGGTCATATTCTAGCAAATCAATCTACGATGATTTAAAACAGCGTTTCAAACGTGTGAAACTAGATATCATTCGTCAGATGAGAACCTATGACTTATCAGAAGATACAGTAGACGACTACTTGAAACAGATTAAGAAAATAGAACTCTTAATGACAAAGATATCAAATGATAGGGGATTCTTCAGGTTGGTAAGTCACTTAGTATTATTGGAGTCTAAGGATGTCGGTACAGCAAAGTTCTTTATGAACATTGAGGAGATTATGGAAAATGACTTCCATGTCAGAGGCAGAGAATTTAAAAAACTACTACAAAGGTAAACAGAAATGAGAAAAGAAGTATTAAGATTATTCGAGTTAGAGTCAATGGGAAATGATAATGCAAAAGTGTTATACTATGCGTGGTCTTTGGTTCTGTTCAATACAACGACAATTAGGCAGTTAATAGCAGGTAGATATGTTGATGGTAGAGATGTTTCTGAAACAGATATTCAGGCGATTAACAATGTAGTAGACGATTCCGTCAAAAGAGTAGGGTATGATGTGAATAAGTTGGAAGTATACAACTTATTGACGATTATGATTTTTGAGAAGCTTAATGAATGGCGTATGAGAGGGGTGTCGTATGAAAGAGTTGCGAGACACAAGGAGATTGTAGAAGCAGAAAGATTATCACTATACTTACCGTCTATTATGGAAGACGTTGTAACAATCGTATCAGGTGGGAAGTATGTTTAGAGCATGTAGAGATAACGGTCTTATCTCTCGTTCAGATGCAATGAGACTGAATGAACAGACAAATGGGTTCTTATTCGAAATGATACCAAAAGGTTCATACACGAGAAACAAATCGAGGGTAAACTTTGTAGAAACCGAGGAGGTGATTGAAGAGTATCTTGGGACAAAAGAACTCACTCCTATGGAGATGAAGGAAGAAGTGGATAAGTACGAACAGATTAAAGAGAAGTTTAAAAGACCACTCGAAGCAAAACTGCCATTAGAGAACTACGAGATTTTGGAGTCTATGTCTTTTATTAAAGACGATAAGGCTCACCTTATGATGAAGTCTAGAGCATTAGATGTGCTTGCACAGAAAGCGTTGTTGATAGATGTGTTTGGGAATGAAGTAGAAACAGACTTGAATAAAGCCGTCGCATCTTATGAAGATAAGTATGCCTCTTGGACACTTGAAGATTGGGTATTCACTCTAAAGGAGATACGTGGTGAGGGAGGACTAGCACAGTTAGGATACACAATTGATGGATTACTTAAAGGTGAGAAGTGTAAAGAGCTTTCACCGTGTGAGGTAAATATGATACAATTCATCACATCATTATTGATGGCTAAAAAACCAAGAAAGGATACATACAATGACTTACAACGCTTCGTATTTTAAACAGAGAGAGTCTAGTAGAAAGTTCCTAGAGGAGTTGGATAGACTCTGCGAAGAGCAAGATACAATGACATCTCTAATGATGCTAGTAGATACAGGGTTTCAAACATCTCTGGATATGCTTGATAATGGTACATCAAAGGAAGTACTCGTTGCGAGAGAACACTTAAACCTTGTAATGGAAGAGTACTCTGTAAAGATAGATGACTTGAGGGAACTGAACAGTCTTGATGCAGAGGGGTTCTTTGGTGCTATCTTTGGTGCTATTGCAGGATTCTTTAAAGCTATCATTGACTTTATTATGGGTCTATTCGGAGGCGGTTCTGGAGGAGGTGGTGGTGGTGGCTCCGCCAAATCAGCTGACGATATTGTGCAAGAGTCCGAAGATGTAGAAGATGCAACTGATAAAGCAGAAGAAGCCATTAATGATGCTGAAGAAATCATACGTACAGAGACTAATCAAGAGACACATGAGGAACAGAAGACAAAGTTAGAAGAGTTAAAAGAAGAGCTTGACCAACTCAAAGAGCAACATAAACAACTAATGAAGTCAACAAGCTCAAAGACAGTGCAGTTAGTTTCACATACAAAAGAGGTAGAAAAGATACTAGGTATCAAGAGTGTCTATAAAGAACTCACAATTCACTTGCAATTCTATATAAAGCTTTGCGATATGTTATTCTTAGACGATGATGGTATTTTCGATTATGAAAAGATAATCACGAAAGATTTTAACCATAAAGCAATCATACATGAGAGTGAATATTCAACAATACTAACATCTGTAAATAACACTTCTATACAACTACTTGTTTGTGTACAACGTGGACTCTACTTGAACAAACGTATGGTTGGTGCAACAATTATGAAGAATGTACAGATACCAGAGATATCATTCGAAGACGTAGGTAAAGATGATTTGAAAAAGCATAGTGCAGAGTTCGATAGGATTAGTGCGGATAGAGAGAGGTTCCTAGATGCGGTGGTTGCAAACAAGAAGTCATTCGAATCATATCAGAAAGCCATTGAGAAACGTCAAAATGACAAGAAGTTTTATAAGACCCTCTATGGGAGAATGAAAGATACAATTAATGCAGACAAAGTAAAGAACGAAGATGATGCAAAACGCATCTACTTAACCAACTTGATTAAGAACGCATCTATACCTGTAACAAAGTTTATTAGTGTAGGGAATGCACACTTAAAGAGCGAGAAAGATGTGACGTCTGCTGTAAAGGAGTTAGAGAAACTAAATGACAATATTAAGAGACTAACAGAAAAGATTGAGAAGATAACAAATTCAGAAGAGTAAGCTATGATACGGCAAATGCCGTATCATAGTGTCTCTATTTCAAGTTTATAATCATATGTGATTGAGTAGTCATTCGTAATTGTCTTTTTGATAGAAAAACGATTAGAGTCAGACTTGAGGTGTATGAGCTTCTCATTCTTAGGAGAGTATCCACTTACGTTAATAGCAAGTATATCTGTATTGATAGAGGACTTAATGTTCTCTTCCAATACACTGATATTAATATCAATGTTACTAAATGCATCGTTTAATAGAGAGCCAATAGACGTATGTAGTTCATCGATGTTTAAGTTAAACACTTTATCTTTAGAGATGTAGAGTGTCACAACTGGTGAAATAACGGTATCATAAATCACATCGCTAGAACTAATCACGTAGTTCGTATTTCGTATAGGTCTATAAAATATATCTGTACGCTCTAGTAATTTATTCGTGAGTTCTGGTAAGTATTCCGTTGTATCTGTGAGGATATTCTTTATAGTGTCCTCGATGTGTGCAATATAAGAGACGTTGTTGAATGCAACATACTTATACTCAAGCATTAAGATATCAATATACTTTACGATTCCTAATCTTGTGTCAATGATAGGGTCGCCAAACTCATCATAGATGATGTCGCCTCGTCTGTGCACATAAACAATATTTCCATCATCATCTAGTATCGTGTCTCCTTTTGTGTGTATAATATTTCTATCTATCTCACAACTACCATCATCATTCTTGATAACTGTAAAAGGTCTTCCATCTACTAGTTCATAAATATCTTTATCGTATGTTGCTTCAACATCATTTTCATATACTTTGTATTTGTTTCCATTGTAAATTTGGTTTACCCTATTCCATATATGTTCAAGTTTAATAGCGAACTCTAACGTAACGTGTTCTTTTGTAATTCCGTATGTTACATCATCATTGTTTACAATATCTGTATCCGATAAGAAGTTTGATGCATCTGTGTCAGAAGAAGTATCAATACTGTCATTTGTAGTGTATATGATAAGAGACGCAGTATCGTTAATCATTACGTCAGCAATTCCAGTATCAGTATACCCATTTGACAGGTCCATTCTATCGTTCTCATTAATGAATAATGAAGAGTCAATACGGATATAGTGCATTCCTGCTTGTGTTGGGAAGTATTGTGATGTTTTATCATCATCAATCGCAGAATGGTAATAAGTAGAACCAACCTCTCCAGAGAGTTTGAGTTGTATGCCAATATTCGATTTATCGTTCTCATAGTCACTGTTACCAACCAACTCTATGAGTGCATCATACCCATCACCACTACGAAAGATATGAATATCTACAATATTCACAGAGATATTGATAAATGTGTTCTTTGCATCTATCGTTAAGAAATCAGCTTTTGGTGTATCGATGTGATACACACGGTTCTCTATTACACCAATATCTGTCTCTGTGATATAAAGGAATGGTGTAAAGAAAACTTCTGTATTGTTTAGTAACGTGCGTTTCTCAACATTAGAAAGCGTTTTTAATTTATCCGATACCTCAGTTTGTAAAGGCTGACATAACCCATTTGTTACTTCAAACAGTTTACCTGGTTTTATTAACGTATAGTTATCATCAACAATAAGTTTATCATCTACACGCAGTGCGTCATACCATACTTTAGCACGGAAGTTTGATACCGTTGTGGGTGCGTCGATTAAACTATTGTTGTCGTAAACTTTAGAGGCTATATATGTACGATTCGTAATTAAGTCAGTTGACTTATGTATATCAAACTGATACTGCTTTCCAGAGACACCTACTTGGTAGTCTGTGATGATTGCGTCCATTTTACCGTTTGTTCTGTTAATGACCATACCACGAACTGTCTCAAAGTCACGTGTGTCAACGCCACTATTCACAACACTATTTGAAAAGACAATATAATTTAACTTTGTGCTGACACTCTTCTCAACAGTATCACTTACACCACCCAACATAAATGAGAAGCTATCAGTATCGAAGTTAGATAAGTCTAATGATAGCTTACCATTTGTTGTCCATATCTTTACGATGATATTGCCACGTAGTTTACTGCCACAATAGATACTGTCTACACGCACACGTAAACCATCATCAGTTAGTTGTATAAATGCAGTGGGTTCTGTTGGGTCATAGTAGTCTTCACTGTATGTCTTCTTAATAGTAAAGGTGTTACCATTCAAGTCTTTTCCATATACCTCTACATGATATAATTGTCCTAGATAAGGTTGTGTGTTATCGAACGTATATCCAGAGATAATCCTAGCTGACGCAATAATGACATCTAATTGTTTCACGGGTATATCTGCCATTACCCAGTCTACATTGTTTGAATCTGTAACAATAGAAGTCTGCAACGCACCAACATCGTCAAATTCTACACTGTCACCATCGTGTAATAACTCGACAAAGGCATTGTAGATATCTCTCTTCGTATTTAAAATTATCTTTACGTCATTCACAAGCATAAATGAAACGTCATCAACCACAACATTTGACTCTTTTGGTATAATAGCGGTATAAGTAAAGTCACTTTTTACACCAAAATTTAAGAGTGTCTGCACTTCTATCAACATACGGACACTCGTAGATGATGGTGATGCAAACATATCGATATCGTCACCATCGACTAAGTGAGGATACAAGTCTTCGAATGTCCTAGACATCGCTGGGAACAATCTCCTCTCTAGATTTATGATACTGTCACTGACATCCGTGATTCCAGATACTTCTGCCTCTAGTAACATAGCCAATGGATTTGTTGGGTCTTCCATAATAAAGTCATTCGACTCAATCGCAGATACCAGTCCAGATTGAACAGATACTGGGTCAAGCTCTAATATATCAATTGTCATCTTTCTTCTCCTCATCCACATTATTGAGTGGTTTATCTTTTACTTCAAACTTACTTGTAGGAAGTAAGAATTCTAATGTATTATATCTTAAGTCGATGTATGGGTAACACTCATTCTGGAAGAGTGCTTTAAACTTAGCAGGTACTTCCACAACAGATTTATCACTACCCAAAACGGTCGATTTAATATCACTGTTAAACGCCATCATCGATGTATTAAACTCTTGGAGCAGTGCAGGGTCATCATAGTCAACACCATAACATTTAAAACGTGTTTGAAACGTTGGATATTTTCCAGAGACATCTTCACCTCTACGATAAGTAAACTTCTCACCCTTAGGGTTAGCAATGGGGTATCCTCTCGTCTTTGCAATATGTTTAATCTTAAAGTTCGCATTAAGAATAAGTATATAGATAGCTGAGAAATAATCTGTTTCTCTAGAAGCAATGCAATATGGGTGTGGCATTAACCTACCGTAACGTACATCAGACTCATACGTAGTCCATACGTCAAATAGCTTTGCAACAGGTCCACCAGCAATAGATTGGAATGTGAGGTTTATCTCTATACTCCCTTTAAACTCAATGGTACTGTTCGCGTGTCCCCATTGTTCTCCCACCATACCGGCTGGTGAGTCCCAAGATTTAATCACTTCGTCAGGCATTCCAGATAACTCCAATAGTGTATTCGAGAGCATTGGGATAAATGGAGAGTTGGTATTTGCAATATTGCTAACCAGACCCATCTTTACTTCATACGGTGATAATGTTGCACGTATCAAATTATTCATCTCATTTGGTTCTTTTGATGTATGATGTTGGTATCTTCTATTGCGACTAAGTGATAAGTCACTAAGATTTAAGTTCGGTCGTGTAAAATAGACAAACATCATATCATCTGATTCCATCTGTGGCATAGATGTAATAGGTATGTTAGAGTGTCCTCTTAATGCATTTAGAAGTTGTACGTCTTCATACTTAGAAAACGTAGAAGTATCGATGATACTCTTTATGTAATCTTCGTCATCTGACAAATCATAATTTGCCATTATATCTCCTTTATATGGATATGTCAATGAAGTGTCTGGTGGTCATCTAACGTTTTTCGTGATTAAATAGAAAAGGATTATTATGGTTACATCGTTCCTAGATGCAGCAGCGTCTATTTTTAAAGCAGTAGATATCGTCAATGGGGAAGAAAACGTTGAAGTTGATTTAATGTTAGCGAGAGGTTCTGCAACACGTTTCTTATCACAGTTCATTATTGAACCGCAGATTAAAATCTCAACAAGTTTAAAGGGACATGAACATATACAGAAGCTCGTCACAGCAGAAGTAGATATGTTCTCATCAATTATTAGAACAGCTTTTAATGTCATGTTAGAAGTCTATGGTGCAGATGCTAAGTTCGCTATTCAAATATTAGCGAGTAAAGATATGTTTGCAGATAAGATAAGTGCAGAGTCAGACGGATACAGTCTCGGTAAACCAAGTAAAGATGTGGTGAGAGCAAACAACTTCTTAAACAATGGGATTAAAGGTCTAAACATAGATGCTGAAAGAGATACACTAGATAAAGAGAAACCTATCACAAAGGTATTTAGAGAAGCGATATTAACGGCAAACTTAGAGGGAGACAATGGGAAGAGTAGGGAGATTAAAATCAGAGTACTTATCTCAGCAAGTGTACAGTATGTAGAGCCATCATCTATCTATAATCTGGTAGAAGTTGAAGGTGATACAAATTCACTTAGTAGTAGGTGGGATGATAAGAAAGCTGGTGTTATCTCTACATTCAACTTCTTCGTACCACTTGATATTATTAAACAGTATAAAGAAGATAGACTTAAAGATAAAGATGATTTACTCTTAGCTGTGAATAAGAGGAAAATGGTATCTGTATCAAAACTCGCACAAAAGCAAGCGTTGGGGTTTGCTAGATTCTACCAGTGTATCAATACGAATAGCTATGAACGTGAGCGTATCGAGAAGCTAGTTCGTGGGAATATGAGTAAAAAGAGATACAAAGAGAGAGTACTCGAATTTACAAAGTCAATGATTTTTGCTTCAATGGACGATAACTATGAGATGGCAGATATATTTATCCACGACTTAGAAGATGAGATGTCCATACCATATAAAGACTTGAAGAAGAGTGATAAGAATGACACAAGTGAAATCTTGAAATTCTTAGCAAATAGACAATACTAGGAGATAAAATGCTACGTAACTTAATTAGAGAGATTAAAAAGTCTGTCGGTTCAACTGACAGTATCAAAAAGAGAGATGTGCTAATAGGAGTAGACTCTTTAAAGAGAGTCTTAGAAGAGACAATGAAAGTAAATAGTCTCTCTATACAAGATACACTCAAAACAACAAAGGCACCAAAAGTAATTAAACTCTTGGCAACACATGGTGTCAATGTATCAACAGAGGCAGATATTGTTGCTATGTTAAAAGTAGATTATGAGACAATCTATGAGATGATTTCAGAGACGTATGTACTGATTGATGAAGTAATGCCAGAAATATCTATACAGGACACAATCACTATTAAACAATCAGCAGTGTTAGATATATTAGACCACATTGATACATTAGCGAATTACTACTCAGAGTTATTGATGTTGATTGTTTACAACTTGAACGAAGAGACACAGATTATCTACAAGAAGAAAACGGAAGATATTGTAGATGGCTTAGAGAAGTATGAGAAGATGATGCGTATCTATCGTGGAAACGTGAAAAAAGTAATGAATGACATTAGGAAGCTATCAGACGTACGTGTGATTGAAAATGAAGCTGTTCTAAATGAAGTAACATCTAACTTCGATAAAATATTTAAATTACCAATCAATGGATTTAATGGAAACCCTATTCAAGCGATTGGTAAGTGGTGGGTAGACTTTGAACTATATCGTGCAGATAAAGCAGAAGATACAAAGTACTTAGTCGAGTATAAACTACTACAACTAAGAGAGAAGAAAGAGCGTGGGAATGTCACAGTTGAGACAGATGAAGCTATTGCATACTATGAGAAGCGTGTGCAGAAACTCGATAAAAAGATAGCATCACTGAGAGGTGTATAATGTCTGTAAGTAGGATATATCACATTGTGAATAGAGTAAAGTCTATTCAGAGTCAGTATGGTAAGATTGTAAAAGGTGCTACTGTACCAAAAGCACTCAATATGTTTTCTAGAGAGATGAATCTATGTAAACGTATTAAACATGATACTATCACTAAGCGTATAGAAGATAATTACTTCTTAAATCATAGAGGTGAGAAAGAGATAGCGACAGACGAAACCGTTATGTTCATTAACAACATTAAGAAAGAGGCATATGAGTGGATTGATATGTTTGATACAAAAACAGTATTGAATATTGTGGAGGGAATAGATGAAATATAAAGTAAGTTATCCAGGGAGTGCATCATCACTCTCTATAACATTAAACGCACTAAGTGAGATGTCTGAACTCACATCTTTATCAGAACTATTCTCTGGCGATGTAGAATCATATAGTGAAGTTGAAAAAGAAATCATTATTGATAAAGCACTCTCAATTGCAGAGAAGCACGACGTATCATTTAACGTACTCGGAAAGCACAAAATTGAAGATGATGCATATGGTGCAGTTTTTGATGTGGAGAACGAGACATTGGATGCTATTGGTCGCTCTATTATGAGTGGAATGCAGAAAGTCAAGGAGAGTGCTGGAGACTTTTCTAAGAGGCTCTCATTAGCACTGAAGAAACATCCAGCTGATGCTATATCAAAACGCCTATCTGACTTACCAGTGAAAGTTGTTCCTATTGAAAAGAAACACGAAGGGTATATCAATCGTTCTTTCTTAGCTTATGCTCGTGCAAAAGACATCACTTCCGTGAAAGGGTTATTGGATAGTATCGTCAAAGATGACATTACCGAACAACTGAATACACTGAACGAGACGATGGACTTTCTTCTTACGTTCAGGGACACTGACAAAGAACCAAAAACAATTAAAGAAGAGTTGTTAAAGATATGCAAGTCAACAACGATTGATAAACTCACATCAAGTGTGATTAGTAAAGAGAGTGAATTTAAGGTTCCGAAGAAGATATATGGAATGAAGACAGAAATTGATAATGGTGATGTGAAGTTTATTGCAACATCAACAGCACAAAACAATTTCTACTTTGTTGCTGTTGGTGTAATAGAAAGAAACTTTGCTCAGAAAGCTTTAAATAAAGTAGACTTCTCAGAACGCTTCTCTATCACAACAACTTCAAATGCATTTAAGATAACAAACTTCGAACTCGACGTGAGCGATGCAAAAGCATTCACCGATGAAGTAGAGAAGGAGTTAATCTATATAAATAAAGAGATAGCAAAGCTACAAAACTTAACAATGCCAGTTATGAGGGGAATGTCGTTTCCAGATGCGACATACTTCGACGTATACAATATGACACACGTTGTTTTATTCTCAAGGTATGCATTATTGATGGACTTATTAAAGACAATTGATATCGCATCAAACTATAAAAAATAATACTATACGTAGGTCTTCCTACGTATAGTATGTAATATTAACTAGCAATAGTATTTATGTTTATATATATATATATTATTGATATGTATAAACAGCTGCGGTAGAAATACTTAACAAAAATACGTAATGGAGATAAGAATGATTAACACATTAATTAAGAATGAGACAGAACAAACAAGAAACGCGATTTTGACACTATCAGAGTTTTGTAGTGTAAAATGCAAATGCGGAAAAGTGAAACTAACAGCACCAAATGGGAATCGTTATATACTACGATTGAATAATGATAAACTGGTAATTGATTTCAAGCCAGTAGATAACGTAAGAGTATCATACATAGAGGAGAAGATAATCATAAGATTGTTTAACTTAGTTAGGTCAAACAGTAATAAAAAGATGAAATTACGGGGTGAGAAGATGAGTGATAAAGGAGTAGAACTCTATCCTGTACCTAAAACAATGAGAGGATTTAAGGAGAGGGTGAGTTGTATCGGATTCATTACAGAAGATATGTGCGTAGTGATTAGTAAACGTGGTATTTTGAACGTGTTCAAGAAGTGATAGAATACACAATGTCATATGACATTGTGTATGCCTTTTTTTTTTACCTATATATTATTATGGTGTAATTGAATTACTAATACTATAATAGTCAGGCATTATAGTATGAGGACATAGACCTGTATCTGGTAATGCAGAATAATATTTAATATAATAAAGGAATAAATTATGGAATATCAATTATTGACAACCACAATAGAGAAATTTAATAAACGACTAAAGGAGGCTGTTGATGGTGGGTGGGTTCCTAGAGGTTCGCATCAGACAACGTTTGTCAATGGAAAGGTTCTGATAAGTCAGATGATGAAGAAGAGAGTAGATAGGGATTAATCCCTATCTACTCAGCTTACCTAGTTTTCTTTTTGTTTTTTCATACCCAAACTCATTAATGATGATATCTAACTCACGTTCAATCCATTCAGCAACTAGATGCCTATGACAGAACGCACCCTTACCACAGAAGCACGTAAACGCACTATCTTTATCAATGCACGTCTCAATGACGTTTAATGGTAGTAACTCCCGTAATACATCATCAAACGCATAGATATACTCTTTATCGTTAATCTCACCTTTCTTATACTTTAATAAAGTGAGTGATTTAGGAGATAACTCTTTCATTTCAAATTCACAATCAATCCACTTAGGTGTAAACCGTGTGATTGGAATCACCCTTATAGACCTGTCTTTCTTTATACTAGCGAAATTAGACGTGTATAATCTAGGTTTGTTACTCCACCAATCGCGTATCATTTTAGCTATCTTTGGGGACCACTCATCTAGTTTAGCGAGGCCAGTGCCAACAGGGTTAGTAGGAAGTACAATGACTCTACCACCATCACTCATCTCATCAAGCTCTTTTAAATATCTCTCAACAACAGATACTTCATCACTTCTATCGGAGAAGTATGCCGCTGGACTACGAGTAGGTTCATGTTTTGTTGGTATTCCGAAACTGTTTGGCTCATCGCGTATAATAGCTTGACCACCCGTTCCTGTGTGCTTGAGATTATCACCATATACATAGAGAAACTCTGGGTGTCTACGACAGATGTCTGGTGTAATAATGTCTTTAAATAGAAACATGTAATCTCCCTAGTAGAATGGATTTGGTGTTTTTATATCATATGAACCAATTTCATTTTCTAACTCTATATCAAATGGTATTGGTCCATTTTGTGGATATGGTAGGAAGTAACTTTTGTACTTCTTATCTACAACTGTCGGTATTTTATGTTTACCCATATGAATATTAAGCCAACACCCATTGTCGTTTGTCTCTACGATATTGGTAAATGTCTCTAAATCCATTTCATTTCCTAACGTAGCACTCCCTTGATAATATTGCTTTGGTGCAACGAATGATAAGAAGTCTTTATCTGTCAATCCATCTTTCTTTAAGTCTGATGCCTTAGAAGAGAGCTGCCACGGAGTACTCCCACTCGCGTCAATACTAGCTAGGAAGTTTCTGACTTTCCTTACAAGTACTTTCTTATCGTATCCCATAGGACCATTTGCATCAATGCCAGTGGTTGGGAGTTTTTCAAAGTAGTCTACATCGACAATCTGTGGGTCGTATCCCTGTGCGATATAACGCTTCACCTTATTTACAAATGATACATAAGACCATCTTGTAGGGTCAATTTTAATAATCTTTACAGCAAATCCCTTAGCTTGCAACTTCTTAGCAACGTCTCGCACCATATCAACAGGTTTAACAGAAATCTCTTTTAGTACAGAACCTGTCTCAGTAATGTATAGCAATTGATATAAGAACTCAAAGATAGGCATAACATCATCTTCGAAGCTAAAGTATACAGCCAGTGGCTTTCCTTTATCCCTCATAATAGGTTTATTGTACAATACAATACTCGCAAAGATAGAGAGATGATAGCCAGACTTATAGTTGTGTGTTAATGCACCAACGGAAGAGAACTCTGGAACACGTCTACCACCCTGATACATTCTGTTAATGCCCTTCCAACCAGTTCTAAAGATATGTTTTGTAACAATACTAGACTCAAGCTTCTCAACCACTTCTGGTTTTGATAAGTCGTCCAAATCGAGTTCAAATAGAATAGCGTCATCTTTATCTCCAGAACCATCTTCAAGTTTATCCACGTAAACTCTCAAGCTCTCTAACCTATCTCTAAAACTCTTGCTGTTGTTTCGTTTATTCATATCCATAGTTTGTGACTGCAAGAAACGTTTTAGTGCTTCATTGTTATAAGCGTCGGAAACAGAAGCTCTAATATTATCAATGTATCTGTATAGTTCATCACCATCTAGTGACTCAACGGACTTAATCATATCTAAGATGGTATCTCTTAAATCTTCATCACCCTCTAAATCACTCGTAGTAGCAGTTTCAATCTTTAAGATACGCACCGTTCTATCCACATCAATAGGTTCACCCTTATTTACAGAAGATAAGAGTGATGCAATAATGGTAGAGAGTTTCATCGTGATACTGTCATCCGATACATTCCATCGTGTAGAAGTGGACTCTTGGTAATCTAGTAACTTCTGTATCATCTGGCTACTCTCGTTCTCTAAATTTGCTTTACTCTCTAAGAGTAACAGTAGAATACAATCTACTAAAAGTGTAACAGAATTCATTGTTTATCCTTTAAATTTTCAAACAACAGAATCAGATGGAGATTAACTGAATAATAGAAAAGGATAAATATGTTAGTGATACCTAAGAGTATGTATGACTTGATGAAAGAACTAAACTTCGACATAGAGAAGTTGAATAAGTATGATAGGAAACATATAGACAATGCAGCAACGTATGTAAGGAACGTGATGAGTGCAAAAAGTATACTTAAGCAGAAATCAGAAAATGAGAACTTATTGAGTACAGACGGTGTGAATCTAATTATTCATGAATCACTACTCGAAATGGATAAAAATATGATTGGTGATGGAGGTATGAGCATAGAGATATATCGTAAGATAGAAGAGATACGGGCACTGAAAAAAGGCGAGTTAAAACGATGCTATCTTATTATGATGTCACAGAACGATTAGCTTATTACTTGATGTGTAGTCGACTATACATAATACACAGACATTAAAGGATTTATATATGTTAAAAGAAAGATTCGAAGACCTCAAAGCTGTCTCTATTGGCTCGGTACATGATGAAGATGAAGCAGTTTCTCTCATTGCAGGTGCTGATGTAACAACGATGGATGCAGAAAGTGAATCAAATTCACAGAGAAGACAAGAAGTAGCAAAGAAAGTATTTTCTCTCGCAAAAGGGTTAAAAGTTGGTTCTGAGCCGTTAAAGGTTGGTGAGAATGAAATTGCTGTTGGTGACAAAGAGTTAAGTCTCAAAGGGATTGATACAGAAAACTTTGACAACAGTGACCCAGCAGCTATCATCGCAGTAAACTTTGAAGTAAATGCTTCTGAGAGACACCAAGATAGCTCTATTGAAGCTTTCTTCCCAACAGTAGAAGTAGACCCAGCCGTAGCTGGTATGAAAGTATCTGTTGCAACAACATACATCGAACGTCCTACACGTAGAACAAGAACAGCAGTGAAACCAGAATCAGTCGCCATTATCAATGCGATGTATGATGTAGAAGGACCACTTGCAGTCAATGATTTAAGACTTATTCCAGTTGTGAATGATGATGGTCATACTGTATCTGATTTCGAGCAAACAATCGTACACCCACAAACGAAAGAAGAAGTCAAAACAGCACCAGTAGAGCTAGGTGTAGATGTAGACCTTATTGCAGAGTCTATGACAGATGTAATGCTTACAGAGGGTGTTCCAACAACAGAAACAATCCTCGCAACACTACCATCAGTAGAAGCTATTGCTTGTGAGATTACAACAAAAGATGATGATGATAATGACGTTATCGATTATATCAAATTCAATCTTGCGGGTATGAATGGTACAACATTCATTGCTGGAGAAGGAGAAGGAGAAGAACAAGGTCTTATCCTTAACATTCGTGGGACACGTGCGTTCAACTTAGCAACAATGACAAAGTATGACGGTACTGAGACTGAAAACCTTAATGCATTGCCTATGACATATAATGCAGAGTTAGAGTTCCAGGTTTCTGGTTCTGGTAACTTAAAAACACCATTGCTTACAAACGTAACATCTATCAAACTTGTTGCTATCAGAGATTTAGCTGGAAACATCATTTCATTAGGTGATGCTGCAGTAAAAGATATTGTCGATGCTGTTAAAACAATCGTGCCAAAAGGAGTATACTACGATGCAACTATCTCAGACTTAGCATTAGCAAAAGAGGGACCTGTACTTGTAAGTAAGAACCATACAAAGCTGTTAGGTATTGAGCCATTCAGTGTTGCGAGTGTACATACTAGCATTCTTAATGGTGGGAACATAAATGATAACTTAGATGTTAATGCACTCATCTCTTTAGCATACAGCTCAGCAACTGTAAGGGGTATTATCAAAATCAAAAATACACTTGCAGAGATGGCATCATATGTAGGGGGTGGAGAACCAACAACACCAACAGCATTCGTATATCCACTTATGGCAGTTGTTGATTCATACTACGACAAAGTAACATTCTCAGTCAATGACCAGGTAGATGCTGATAAGTCAACTGACAAAAGAGAAGCATTCAAGACTTCATTCGAAGACTTCTTAGGTGTTCACTTTGCAGACATGACAACAAGAACAAGATATAACAGAGTAGCGAAAGCTAGTGGTATTGCATATCATCCAGTCCTTATCGTTCCACCGGCACTCGTAGCTGCTATTGGTTCAGACATTACTGTGAACGGGATGCCTGTTAAGTTAGAGTCAAACGAATCTTCAGTGTTCTCAAAAAGAGCTGTAATGGCTATTGGTACATCTGGTGCACCGAGTGACCCAATGAAAGCTGGGTTTAGAGTAGGTTCATTTGTTAAATCACACGTTGCTGTTGCAGAACGTATTGATAATAACAAATCAAAAATCACTACTGTATCTTATGGTAAACACCACGTCACACTTCCAATCTTCTTAGATATCGAGTTACCAGATATCGCAGAGTATGCGAAGAAAAACGTTAGATACTACCAAGCAATCGCTTAAGTAAATTACATGTAGACTTCGGTCTACATGTAATATTTTTTAATTTGTATATTATTTTGGTGTAGTTCTAAGTAGCTAATAGAACTAACGAATTCAGAAAGGAGAAAATGTGAATTTGATAACACTAGCTTTAGGGAGGGAGAACAGTTCGCATATGGCGTATCTGAACGATAATCCAGAAACATTGTTCTCTATTGCTTCATTTACAGCAAAGAGCCAGAGTAAACTACTAAAGAATCCAGAGATGCTGGAACTATTTAATCGGTTTGTAGAACACTATAAATTGAACGATAGAATAGAGACTGTCTACAAGCAGATGTGGAAAGAGTTATCCAAAGGTGCTGATATACAAAAAGCAGGATACTATATGAGAGAGTTACTATCTTATATGGATATCACTGTGATTAAAGAGTTTATACTCAGGGAGGGAATGACTGCACCAGATAGACTAAAAGAGACATTCAATATGGATAACGAGAAGAACGCTATTGAGTCTAGAGACCAGACTTATTTAAAGAGTGAGTTTATAGACTTAATGACAATCGTCATAGCTTCTAAAGTGCTGATACCACTAACGGATATGTTGATTAAGCAATACACACACGAAGCATTGTTCATTATCCTAAAGAGAGGGTATAAAGAGTTCACACAGACTGAGCCAATGCTGAGACTAGAGCGTTTCATCACATCACACATTGATAAGACGTCTGGTGGAGAAGAGAACAGAATGCGTGTCTCTACAATGGTAGAGAACATTGGTTCAACAGAGGTGACAGAGTATGTGTTAGGGACGCTTTTATTCAAGACATTCCCAACTTATGCAACCATTAAGAACCCACCATCACATAGCAACATCATTGGTGGTATGTACTACTTGGTGTCTAACATCTTCAACAGCAATAAGAAATCAGAGCATAAGTTTACTGTGAAAGGACCATCTTCTACTGGTGATGCTGATAGTGAACAGTCTATCTTTGAGACATATAGACAAGCAACACCATATAGCCCTGGTAAAGTCGAGGTGATGCGTAAACAGTATCGTGATATAACAAGACTAGCAAAAGACTTCGGCATAAAAGATATGTCTCTTGTTGAGAAATTCTTGAAGATGGCTGAACCAATGTTTGACAGTACACATATCTTACATCCGTTCACTGTGAATTTATTAAAGCTCACTATGACAAAACGTATATTAGGATTACCGTACGATAGTCCATTAGCTTATCCTGTACTAGAGAGGGAACAAGTTGTAAATATGGCTGTTGTGTTTGCTGCTTACGCAATAGAGAATGGTCATGCACCGATGGCAAAATATATGTTGATGTCAGTGGATACGACATATACGATAGGTAAAGGTAGAATTACAAAGCCGATACGATTATATTCTGTAAAGAGAGAGCTAGTAGAAGAGCTATCGAATGAGTATAGAGTATATGTAAAGAAGAGTAAAGATGACAAGATAACAGAGGTCATCAATGCGATGACAGACTCTATTAACTTGGGTCACTATACATACCTACTAGAAGAACCATATAGAGACGTACAAGAAGACTATATGGGACAAACACCAGATGTGCGAAATGACTTCGCCAGATATATCAAACACATAAAGGAAATATAATGAACCCATACTTAAACGAACTAAATAATCAAATGACACAACAAGCACAGCCAACACTAGATGAGCAAACAGCAATGGTGCAAGAGACATTCGACTTACACTTGATAAAACTCAGAACAATGAGAATCAAGAGTTTCGAACTTACTGAGACACTTGCTACGAAGAACTACCGTAGAGGTAAACACCTAGTGCTAGATGATATGTCAAAGGCAGGACTGCAAGAGGACTTTAGTAGATTTAGAGAGAATGCGTTTTCAGTAGAGAATTTATCGAACAATTACTCAAACATTGTCCAATATTCACCACTCGCATCAGAGGCAATGATTAAAGGTGGATGGGGAAAACGCTATGCGTTTGAGCTTACGCTCGTTACAACAAATGAGTCGCCAATACAAGGTATGGGGTGTACGGTAGAAGAGACTGTCATCTCTGGGTATACTTATGGTGCAGATAAGACACTACAAGGAACACTGGACCCAAATACAGAGTTTATCGTTGACTCTGTCTCTATCTATCAGAACAATGTACTTAGTGAGGCATATAATGTATTGTCTAATCCATACGGAACGACAATAGAGTTTGATTATGAGAAGATGGAGATTATGGGAAAACATGAGAAGTTGTATAGTATCAGACCAACAGACTTAAGTTTAGACTTTATGGCATCCGGAATGAATGGTGACAATGCTGTGGTATCAACTATCGATACAAAACCAATAGAGAGTAAATCGGAACATAACAATCCTATCGAGTCACTAGGTACAACACTCACAAATATATCGTTAGCACACGACTACGGTATGAAAGAAGAAGATAGATACAGAGTAGGTGCGAGAGCGGCAACGTACGTGAGCGAGCCAAAATTGGTAATGAACACGTTTTTCAACTGGTTGAGTAAGCGTATGTTTGACAGTACATCGAGTTTTACATACAATACATTGGTAGAACTATTCAACGAGATAGGTATCAATGGTGAAAGATATGTAGATGACAATATGCTCCTGGTTGAAACGAACGCGAATGTAGCAAGTAATCTATATGATGCTGATGAAAATAGTGGTGAGTCTATATTAGATACAACTGCCCATATGTTTGTCGATGCACTACAACCAATTATGAAGAAGTTTGCAATAACAGAGATGCATATCACAGTATCCAATATGAACATAGGAAATAATGTTGTAGTAGACCTCATTAACGACCATTTGATGTTCTCAAGGGATGGTATGAATCCAGTAACAGTGTTCCAAGCAATTGTGTCTATGGTACAGACAACTGTATTCCCATTGGTGTCGCAAGGAAGAGATATTGGATTAGGGATACTCATCAATAAGATGGGTGCAAGAGTAGAGGTAACAGTAGGTGGAATAGGGACAAAAGTATCGTCGTTCAGTACTTATGCATACTCAACGATGAGTCCTGTCATAGCAAACTACGATGAGCAAACAACAGCGTCTAATAATGTAAAAACATTATCAGAAGCAATTATAAATATCTAAGAGGAGGTATTATGGAAGAGTTACAAAAGTTTTATAAGAGGTTCTTAAAGAGCCTCTGTCTGGATGTAGAAGATGATGTCGTGATGGTTGGAAACTCTAAGTTAATGGTACAAGGGTATCCACTAGAGTTGTACAATGTGAATAAGAGGTATCTCATTGATGGAGAGATTAGAGCAGTGATTTTCAACCCACTCTATGAAAACCTAATCAGATATAGGAACCAATCAAAGGAACCAATCACAAACAAGATATTAAAGATTATAGAGTTGAACCTAAACTTAACACTAAAATCTATCTTGGTGTCGTTTGTTCAGAACCAGATTAACAAGGTAGATTATGACTTTAAGACAGTGCGTTCAAATGGTAAGTTCTTCTCAACAGTAGAAGGTGCAAAGAAAGCATCGAAGAAACTCTATGATGAGACAATGTTATCTAACTACATCAAGTTATTGGAGAGTGGTGATAAGATTGTCTCACTGCATTATAGAACGAACATTGAGGTAGATGGTGAGAAAGTCCCTAGTGCTATGGTTATTAAGCATAAGCTATTAGAATCAATCGAGTCAGAGACAGTGAAAGAACTGTATCCAAAGTACAGAAGAATAGACAGTGAAGTATTGATTGCGTATCTAGAACACATTAACGATATGTTTGGTACAAGACTAGGTTACTCTGTATTAGCAAAACATACAGTTGCAACAAC
>Ga0256828_1000202_pt1 | contig 40969 bp, 47 predicted proteins | sample CV88metaG_FD_185993 | JGI IMG/M metagenome (GOLD analysis project Ga0256828, IMG submission 185993) | Hydrothermal vent microbial communities from East Pacific Rise, Pacific Ocean - CV88 | ecosystem: Environmental > Aquatic > Marine > Hydrothermal vents | place: Pacific Ocean: East Pacific Rise...
GATGAATTTGGGACAACTTCAGGGTGAACTTTTTGATGAATTCGTTGAAGAAAAACTTATAGATCCAACATTTATCACTCAATACCCTGTAGAAATTTCACCCTTAGCTAGAAGAAATGATACAAATCCTGCAATTACAGAACGTTTCGAACTCTTTATAGCAGGTCGTGAAATTGCAAATGCTTTCTCTGAGCTTAATGACCCACTTGATCAATTAGAGCGTTTTAAAGGTCAAATGGATGCTAAAGATTGTGGTGATGATGAAGCACATGAGATGGATGCAGATTTCGTTGAAGCACTAAGCTATGGTATGGCACCAACAGCAGGACAAGGTATAGGTATAGACAGACTGGTAATGCTTCTTACAAATGAGCACTCCATTCGTGATGTTCTACTATTTCCTGCAATGAAACCACTCACGCAAGACCTTTGCGAAGATGAAAATGAAGAAGAGTAGAGCCTACTTTGGCTCTACTAATCGTGATTGATACTCCTTAGGATGTTTACACACCGGACAGATTTCCAAGGCTTTTGGTCCATAATGAATATGTCCACACACTTCACAAATCCAAACTTCTTCCTCATTATCACTTAAAAACTCTCTGTGTGATGTCAATCTTTCTAGAAGCATTTTATACATTTTTTCATGCTCTACCTCAATTTTACCAATACCTTTAAAAAGTGTAGCTGCTTCACGATATCCTTCTTCTTTTGCAACAGCTGCAAAATCAGGATACATTGTTACATTTTCATAATGTTCACCATTGATCGCATCTTGTAAATTTTCCTCAGTATTGCCAAAATTGTTTTCTCTCTCAAACTTCATTCTGTTATGGAGAGCTAGTTCTAGTTTTGCATGCGTTTTTTCATTGTCAGCTGCTCTTTGGAAATATGCCGCAATATCACGATATCCTTCTTTTTGTGCAACTTTTGCATAAAATTCATATCTGTTTCGTGCCATTGATTCGCCGGCTACAGCTTTCATTAAATTGACCAAAGTGAGATTATCAGTAATCATCTCCATAGCTTCACCACAACAATGAAGTTCACCGCCACCTACATTTTGAACCTCAACGACATTGCCACATTTATTACATCTGTATGATTCATACTGTCTCATCTTTCATCCTTTTATAATTTAGATTAACTCATTGTGACACAAGTATACTTAGAGGAAAATAATTATCCTTTAAAGAGTAAATTCCAAAATATCTTCAGTACTCTATTATTATATTTTGAGTATAATCTGCATATTTTTATTTTATACAAGGAATTTCAAACCATGAGTTTTTTAAAAGAGTTTGACGAAGAAGTTTACAATTTATGTGAAAAAGAGCTAGAGAGACAAACTGACCACTTAGAGATGATTGCATCTGAGAACTTCACACTTCCGGCAGTAATGGAAGCAATGGGTTCAGTATTTACAAACAAATATGCAGAAGGTTATCCTGCAAAACGCTACTATGGCGGATGTGAATACGCTGATGGTGTAGAACAACTTGCAATCGATAGAGCTTGTAAGCTTTTTGGATGTAAATATGCAAATGTACAACCTCACTCAGGAAGCCAGGCGAATGGTGCAGTTTATGCAGCACTACTGAAAGCTGGGGATAAACTTCTAGGTATGGATTTAAGCCATGGTGGACACCTTACACACGGCTCAAAACCAAGCTTCTCAGGTAAAAACTACAGCTCATTTACTTATGGTGTAGAACTTGATGGACGTATCAACTATGATAGAGTTTTAGATATCGCTAAAATCGTTCAGCCAAAAATCATCGTATGTGGTGCTTCTGCATATGCACGTGAGATCGACTTTGCAAAATTTCGTGAGATTGCTGATGAAGTAGGTGCTATTTTATTTGCTGACATCGCACACATTGCTGGTCTTGTTGCTGCCGGTGAGCACCCTAGCCCATTCCCTCACGCACATGTTGTAACAACAACTACACACAAAACACTTGCTGGTCCTCGTGGTGGTATGATCATGACAAATGATGAAGATATCGCAAAGAAGATCAACTCTGCAATCTTCCCTGCCCTTCAAGGTGGACCACTTGTTCATGTAATCGCTGCAAAAGCTGTAGGTTTTAAGCACAATCTTAGTCCTGAGTGGAAAGAGTATGCACAGCAAGTTAAGAAAAATGCAGCTGTTCTTGCAGATGTACTTATGAAACGTGGTTATGATGTAGTTTCAAACGGAACAGACAATCACCTTGTACTTGTAAGCTTTGTCGGAAAAGAGATCTCTGGAAAAGATGCAGATGCAGCCCTTGGAAATGCAGGTATCACAGTAAATAAAAACACTGTTCCTGGTGAAACAAGAAGTCCATTTGTTACCTCAGGTATTCGTGTTGGTTCACCTGCTCTTACTTCACGTGGTATGAAAGAGAAAGAGTTTGAACTTATTGCAAATAAAATGGCCGATGTTTTAGATGATATTAGTAATACAGAACTTCAAACAAAAATCAAAGAAGAATTAAAAGAGTTAGCACAAAACTTTGTAATTTATAACCAAGCAACTTATTAATTAGGATAGAACTTTATGACTGCAATGGATTTAAAACTCATAAAAATTGTAAGCGATCACTATTGGATCAAACGTGATTCAGTAGTGAATAAAATCTCTTTTAAAGGGCGTACTTTTTATAATAAATTTGAAAAAGTTAATGCACCTTTAACACAATCAATTATTAATCAACACCTCAAAGGTGAGATAACAGTAGCACATTCACTTATTAATAAAATGAATAAAGTGGAAAATATTGTTATTGACTATAATGGTAGAGACCCTGAGCGATTTTATCATAAGACTCAATTACTCCTGCGTGAGGAAGGTTTTATAAACTTTACAGCTTACAAAAGTAAAACTGAGGGGCATCTCCATGTCTATATTCATAAAGGGCATACAACACTTCAAGAGGCTATTCAGCTTGGTAAAATGTTAAGTATGAAATTAGCAGCAAAACAACCAAAGCAGTGGAGAATATTTCCAAATAATGATATGCCAGATGAGTATAATATTTTAATTTTACCTTATGAAGTTTATGCAAAAGAGCGTGGAGCTTCTTGGTCAAAGCATATGTAACTTGTTTGTTTATCCTATTTTTGGTATTATATTAACAAGAAATTTTAAAAATTTAAGGTAAAACTATGGATGATAAAAACGAACTGAGTGATATTGTACTTAATAAAAACAATACTGCAAACTCTAATAAAAAAATTATATTAGCTGTCGCGACATTAGGTGTAGTTTTAATCATTGTTATAATGCTTATGAACTCTATGAATTCAAGTTCAACAGAAAACTTACCTCAAGCAGTTTTACCTCCAAAACCACAAAAAGAAGTAACTCAAGAAAATATTCAAGAAGAGCCTCTATTTGAAGAAGTCCAAGTTATGCAAGACGACACTTCTAGTGACGCTGACTTAGATAAAATTGCACAAAAACTAAAGCAGGAGAGTCAGGCAGAAGAGACTCCAAAATCTGTAAAAAAAATAGTTCCTGTTATAAAACATAAAAAAAGTGTTAGAACAAGCACTCCAAAAATCGTTAAAACGACCAAGAAGCCTACAAAAAAGGCAACTTCTTTTATTCAATATTATATTCAAGTCGGCTCATTTTCAAAATATGAACCAAATAAAAAATTTTTAACATCTATCAAGAGATTAGGATTTGACTATAGATACCATAAAGTAGGTTCCCTGAATAAAGTTCTCGTTGGTCCTTTTAAAACAAAAAAAGAAGCAGACAATGCGAAAAAAGTACTTCGTGCAAAAGTTGAGCCAGGTGCTTTTTTAGTAAAATTAAAATAATATAAATATCTTTTATCAAGGCAGATTTTGATACATTCAACACAATTTACACTTGACCAGTTAGCACCAATAGCAGTTTATTCAAAAGTACGTGAGATATTTCCAGAAGAGATTTCATATCTTTTTGAAAGTGCTGGTGGCAGTGAGGGTAATTACTCTTTTATTTGTATTGGTGCACGTGAGCGACTACAATACACTAACAATAAAACAATTTATACCGATGCTCATGCGAAAAGACATATACGAGATGAAAATCCTTTTACTTTTTTAAAAGAGTATTACAAAAACATCGATACTACTATTTATAAAAAAGCTACCAAAGAGCTTGGAATAGCCTATGTTGATGGCTTTATCGGTTTTATTGGTTATGATATGGTTAAAGTATTTGAACCAAAACTCGGTTCAAGTATGGATAATTTAACAGATGAACTTCATACACCTGACTTGGATTTAATCTTACCAAAACTGATTTTGGTCTATTCTCACCGAAATCACAAAATAACACTTGTATCAACCTTAGAAGAGTATGCTCATAAATTTGATTCTATTGAAGCAGATCTAAAAGGCAGCTATACATATAAACACAGAGTTTATAATATAGGAAATGATAAAGGTAGTTATGCTCATTCAAAAGAGAAGTTTTTTGAAATGATTGATAAATCTAAAGAGATGATTAAAAGTGGAGATGTTTTTCAAATTTTAATGACAAATCGTTTTACACGCCACATCAAAGTTGATCCTTTCTCTTTTTACAGAATTCTACGTGCAAAAAACCCATCTCCATATATGTTTTTAATGGAATATGAGGATTTCTCTATTGTCGGTTCATCGCCAGAAGTAATGGTTCGTTTAACTGATGGTGAGTTACTTCTACGTCCAATTGCTGGAACACGTAAACGTGGTAAAACAAAAGAGCGGGATAAAGAGCTTGAACACGAACTTTTAAATGATCCTAAAGAGTTAGCAGAGCACTTAATGCTTATTGATTTAGGGCGTAATGATGTAGGACGTGTTGCAAAAACAGGTACGGTAAAAGTAGAAGATATGATGCATATAGAGCGTTTTTCTCACGTTATGCATATTGTCTCTGATGTTGTAGCAGAGTTACGTGAAGACAAAGATATGTTTGACTTGTTTATGGCAACATTTACTGCAGGAACAATGACTGGTGCACCAAAGATTCGTGCAATGGAACTTATAGCAGAATATGAAGGACTTAAACGAGGTTTTTACTCAGGAAGTATTGGTTACTTTGGTTTTGATGGGAATATGGACAGTGCTATCACTATTCGTACTGCACTTGTTACAAAAGATAAAGTCATTCTACAAGCTGGTGCAGGTGTTGTAGCAGATAGCATTAATGAATTAGAATACCTTGAAGTAAAAAATAAACTCGGTGCACTCATTCATTCGCTTGAAGATCTGGACAAAAAGCAGTGAAGATATTTGCAATATTTGGTGATCCTGTATCACATTCACGCTCCCCTTTAATGCATAACAGTGTCTTTAAGAATCTCAATTATCCAGCTTGCTATACCCGTGTACATCTACTTGATGGTTCAAAATTACGTGAAACATTTTTTCAATTGAACTTAAGTGGTGCAAATATTACAGTACCTCATAAAGAAGCTGCTTTCAAAGCCTGTGATGAGATAAGAGGTTTTGCTAATAAAGTAGGTGTTGTTAACACTATAATACGAGAGAATGGAAAACTTATAGGCTATAATACTGATGCGGACGGTTTTTTATATGCTATAGAAGAGTTTCAATCCATTAAGAAAGTTCTTATCATTGGTGCAGGTGGCACGGCAAAAGCCCTAGCGGCTAAATTTCTAGAAGAGAATATGCAAGTGAGTGTTTTAAATAGAAGTGCTAACAGACTTATATTCTTTCAAAATATAGGCTGTCAAACCTCTACATGGGAAGATTTTAAACCATCACACTATGACTTGGTTGTAAATACTACAAGTGCTGGCCTAAAAGATGAGGAGCTTCCTGCCCCAAAAGAATTGACTGAAAATATTTTAGAACATACAAAATATGTAGCGGATGCCATATATGGTAAAGTTACACCATTTTTACAACTTGCTAAAGAGAGAAACTTACCTCTCAAAGATGGAGCAGATATGCTTCTTGGCCAGGGTATTTTAGCAAATGAACTTTTTACGCACAAGGTGCTAAAAAAACAAGATATAAAACAATATATGCAAAAAAGTTTTGAATTTTAATACATTATCGTGAAAAACTAACTCCAATTGAAAATTTTGTAATATCATTATTATAATCAATTAAAGACTCAACATATCCTGTAAACAGTTTTATATAGAGATATGACTTATGCTTTCTTAATGGATAAGAATAGGTTGCTTCTATAGCACCTTTCATACTATCTATGTTACCACGAGCCATTAAACTAAACATATGTTCATTATAAAAATAAGTAAATTTTATTTTTGTATAACCTAAATATTTCATTAGATCAGGATTGTCATCTAAATTTGCATTCCCTGGAAATGGACTTAATAATGTGAAGTCTGTAATTAAAGCATCATGTTGTAAACGAAGTGTTGCATAAAGGTAATTAATACTTTTTGAAATATTAAAGCCGTTGAACTCTGGAACATTTGTTGTATTAGGCTGTCCATTCGATTTATGAGCAACAGCAATTTTTAAAGATCTCATATGAAACATCGATTTTTTATCACTAATTGGAAAAACAACAAAACCTTCCGGATTATATAGACTTTCACGGAAAGGAGCTGAATCTATATATATTTGCCAGAAAGCTTGTTGAGTATATGCCAAATAATATCTTTCATGCAAACCAAAAAGATTTTGAGCTACTTGCAATTTTAAACTGACTTGAATTTCTGCCTCTTTTTTATCATAAGGAATTGCACTATAAAGATGTGTTGTATAGGGTTTATTGGCTATACCAAAGGGTAAAATATAATTTGCCTTATATGGTCTTAAACCAAAAATATCATCTAACCAATCTTGCATATTATCCTTTGAACGATCATTTTGGATATTATCAATATTTATTTTACTTTTGGTGGCATCAGGTTCTCTTGCAGATAATAAAGTTGCAAATAAAAGTGTAGTTATTATATATAATCTTATTATCATACTTTTACCCTATCTTCTAAAGCTCGTGTTAATGAAAGTAAGTCAATATTTTCTAAACTGACACCCGTTGGTACACCTTGTGCAATCTTAGAAAAATTAACTCTATATGCACTTAATTTATCTTCTATATATAAAATAACAGCATCATTTGCTATAGAAGGAGTTAGAGCAAACAGGATCTCTTCTACCCCTTCTTTGACAACTTCTTCTAGATGTATTACTGAAAATTCCTCTAAAGATTCAAGCACAAAATACTTTCCATCAAAAAGAGCATTCTCTTCTAGTAATAAAATATCTTTAGCATTTTCAACGATACATAAAAGTGTTGTATCTCGCGTTTCATCTGAGCATATATGACAAAGTTCATCTTCACTCATACCACCACACATACGACATTTTTTTAAACTGCCAATTGCATCTTCAATGGCATGAGAAATTTTCATACCTACATACGTATCATTCATAATCATAAAATAAGCAAGTCGTGTAGCTGATTTTTTTCCAATTGTTGGCAACTCTTGTAGAGCATCAACAAGTCTGTTAAATTTTTCTAAGCTATTATTCATCTAATCATCTGCTTTCTTTTTTGGTAATAGGAGCCATAATTGCAATGGAGCTTTAAGTTCTCCGGCAAGTTCTCTTGCTCGATCACCATTCCCAACAAAAAGATCAGCTCGTACACTTCCTTTTATCGCTCCCCCGGTATCTTGTGCGAATACAATGCTGTGTAAGTCTCTATTTTTTGAATTTGCACTGAAGTATAACATACTTCCTAACGAAATATACCTTTTATCAACTGCAATAGAACGCATGGGTGTTAGTTCTACCCCCAAAGCACCCGTAGCACTATGCTGTCTTTGAGAGAAAAAGATCATTGAATCGTTATAGTTTAGAACTTCATCAACACGATTAGGATGTTCTTTTAACCACTTTGTAATACTTTGTAGAGAAACTTCTTCTTTTTGTAATTCATTTTTATTTATAAGATATTTCCCTATTGAACGATACTTATGCCCATTTTGATTTGAATAACCAATATAAATACTACTATTATTATCAAGTTTTACGATACCAGATCCCTGCACTTCCAAAAAGAACTTATCAATTTTGGAATCGCAATAACAAAGTATCGAAGCATTAAGTTCTCTATTATTTGCTTCACTTCGACTATAATATGGAACAATTTTATTTTTCACTATTCGACCACGAAGTCTATAATTTTTCAATTCAGGATATATTGTAGAGAGATCAATAATATACATATCCTTTGGTGTGGTATATATTGGATATCTATATTTTTTTGATTTTTTATATGAAGCGTTTACCTGTGCTTCATAATATCCTGTAAGTAAACCACCATTTTTATCATCTATAATCTTATAAGGTTGAAAATTTTCAACTAAGAAGCTTTTAGCATCCTTGACTTTTAAAGCTTTTTTACATAAATCACCGTATAAAACCTGAGCCTGCCTAGTTTGACAGTTTTTCTGAAATATTTCTAAAACAGAATCAAAATTTTCTTTATAAAACTCTGGAAGTTTATCAAAAGCCGTCTTCTGTAATTGCGTATTTGGAAGGCTCTCTATCCTTAGTTTTGGTTCTTTTGAACAAGAGAGAAAAAAAAGAAAAATTGTTAATAAAGGTATAATTATTTTCATATAGCAGATTATATCATTTTACTATTTATTTTAATCTACAAAATGGGTATAATTTCACAAAAATTTTTATTAATTATAGGATGAGTTATATGGAAGAACTAAGCTATTATGAGATTTTAGAAGTATCACGTGACGCAGATAAGGCAACAATCAAAAAAGCTTACAGAAAAATGGCAAAAAAATATCACCCTGATAAAAACCAAGGTGATAAAGAAGCTGAACATATGTTCAAACTATGTAATGAAGCATACCAATGCCTAAGTGATGATCAACAAAGAAGTATTTATGATAGATATGGTAAAGAAGGACTTCAAGGTATGGGTGGAGGCGGCAGTGCTTCCAGTGCTGGTTTTGATGATTTAGGTGCAATTTTTGAAGAGATGTTCAGTGGTTTTGGTGGTGGCGGTAACAGAAGACGCCAAAATCCTGCAGATATGGAAAAGTATCCTCTTGATATGAATATAGACATGTATATCTCTTTTCAAGAAGCAATTTTTGGCTGCGAAAAAGAGATAGATTATACCTATAAGAAAGCATGTGAAGCATGTAAAGGAACAGGTGCTAAAGATGGGAAACTTTCCACTTGTGCACAATGTAAAGGGCAAGGACAAGTTTATATGAAACAAGGTTTTATGACCTTTTCACAAACATGTCCTGTATGTCACGGAACAGGTTCCTCTGCAACTGACAAATGTAAAGTATGTCATGGAAGTGGTTATGAAGAGATAAAAGAAAAAATTACAATCACTGTTCCTAAAGGCATTGATTCTGGTAACCGTTTGCGCGTCTCTGGGAAGGGGAACATAGGAAAAAAAGGGCATAGAGGTGATTTATATATTACATTTGAAGTAAAACCTGACAAACACTTTATTCGAAATGATAATGATGTTTATATTGAAATTCCTGTATTTTTCACACAAGCTATAAAAGGAGATATTTTAACAATACCTTCACTTACAGGTGAATTAGAACTAAAACTTGACATTGGGACAAAAGACAAACAACGTTACACATTTAGAGGCGAAGGTATCGATGATGTACATGGCCATGGCAAAGGTGATCTAATAGCAATTGTCAATATTCAATACCCTAAAAAGCTAAATGATGAGCAACTCGAACTATTAGAAAAACTTCAAGACTCTTTTGGAATTGAATCAAAACCACATGAAGGTGTTCTAGATTCGGTAATTGATAAAATGAAAAGTTGGTTTAAATAAACAAATGAATAAACAACACCTTAAAAATCAACTCTCGAGCCTAGCACTCTCTATGTTTAGAAAAGATTTTTTTGGTATTTATCATGGTTCTCTTTCAGCAAAAACTGAATCAAGTAGATTTATTATAAATATAAAAGAAGCAGTTTTTGATGCCATCGATGAGCATGCGCTCATTGAACTCTATTTTAAAAAAGACTATAGATGGAAGCAAGCAAGTATTGATGCTAGTATTCATCATTCAATATATGCACAAATCTCTGAAGCAAAATTTATCTCTTTTACAATGCCTCAGTTTACTACAGCTTATTCATTGGATCATAATATCATTACGCCAAAAGATTACTTTGGACATAAAGAGATAGGATCTATAAATATTTTTGATCCTAAACAATTTGACGACTGGTATGATAGAGCCCAAAGTGAAATAGCCTATTATTTTCAAACAAACAAAACAAATATTATGGTAATTCGTGGTTATGGTGTCTATGCCTATAGTAGGGATATGCATGAAATGGCTAAGAAACTAGCTATTTTAGAAAAAAGTTGTAGGCTTCTCATGCTTGAAAAGAAATCTACCTCTGATCTTTTTGATTAAAGTGCTTTAATAGCACTATATGCAACATCCATTATCTTTTTAATCTCTTCTTCTGTAATAATGTAAGGGGGCATAAAATAGATGATATGACCTAAAGGACGTAATAATACTCCATATTCTAATCCATACTCATAAACTTTCAATCCTATACGTTCTTCAGCTTTATAGCCCTTTAACTCAACCGCACAAACCATTCCTGTTTGACGAACTTCCAAAACATTTGAAAGCTTTTCAAACTTTTCTAACTCTTTTGCCATGTAATTTGCTTTAACCTTGTTCTTTTCAATGATATTCTCAGCTTCAAAGATATCCAAAGTTGCATTAGCAGCTGCACATGCAAGTGCATTTCCAGTATAGGAGTGTGAATGTAAAAAAGCTTTATGTTCATTATAGTCACAGTAAAACTTCAAATATATCTCATTTTTGGTAAGCACTACTGAAAGTGGCAAATAACCACCTGTCAGACCCTTTGAAAGAACTAAAAAATCAGGTGAAATTTGAGCTTTTTGACATGCAAAAAGCTCTCCTGTACGACCAAACCCAACCATAACTTCATCAGCAATTAAATGAATGTTATATTGATTACACAGCTCACGTAACAACACTAAAAAATGAGGATGATACATATGCATATAGCCTGCCCCTTGAATCAAAGGCTCTATTATTATCGCACTTATTTCATCTGCTCTATTTTGACATAGAAGCTCAAATTCTTTGGCTGCTGTTATAGCACTTTCCTTACTCATATCTTTTGGTACCGGTGTTTGAACAGTCTCCATTAGAAGTGGTTCATAGGTCTCTTTATAAAGCTCTACATCACCAACACTGAGTGCTCCTATTGTCTCACCATGATATGAGTTAGTTAGTGATACAAAAAGTGGTTTTTTTATAGCTGAATTTAAATGAGCGTGATAACTCATCTTTAATGCAACCTCTACAGCAGAAGATCCATTATCTGAATAAAAACATTTATCTAAGCCATCAGGTGTTAGTTTAACAAGACGCTCTGAGAGCCTAATAACTTGTTCATGCGTAAAACCTGCCAATATAACATGTTCTAATGTATTCAATTGTTCTTTTATCTTTTTATTTATATAACTGTTAGTATGCCCAAATATATTTACCCACCAAGAGCTAATGGCATCAATGTATCGATTACCTTCAAAGTCCTCTAAATAAACTCCATGAGCTTTTTTAATCGGTATTAACGGAAGTTTTTCATGATCTTTCATCTGTGTACATGGATGCCATAGAACATCAAGGTCTCTGTTTTTTAATTCTTCATTTTTCATAACAAAATTATACCTTTGTATCACCTCTTTATCAAGTTTAAAGGCGAATTTACATAGAATTACATAAATTTAGTGTAGAAGGTTTTTTACTATTATGATTACATGGATGCAAAGACACAAAAAGTGGCTCATTATTACTATTTGGATTTCAACAATTGCCTTTATTGGAGCAGGTTTTGTTGGTTGGGGGCAATACTCTTATGGAGATAAAGCCAGTGCAGTAGCAAAAGTTGGAAATATTGAAATCAGTATGAGTGATTTACAAAAAACATACTCACGCCTTTATCAGCAATATAATCAAATGCTACAAGGAAACTTTGATGAAGAAAAAGCAAAACAGTTCGGTCTTAAAAAACAAGCTTTACAGCAACTTATGCAACAAGCACTTTTACTTAATCTCGCAAAATCATATGATCTAATTATTACAGATGTAGAACTATTCAATACTATAAAATCACAAAAAGTTTTTTATAAGAACGGTTCATTCAATAAAGAAATGTATAAACAGATACTCTCTCAAAATCGCATGACACCCAAAGAGTATGAAAATGGACTCAGAAAAGAGCTTCTTTTACAAAAGACACTCTCTTTATTACCAGTAAAAGCATCAAAAAATGAAGCAAAAATTTTAGACACACTTTTAAGTATTGCAGACAAAATTGATTATAAAGTACTTTCAAGCGATATGGTCACGGTAAAACCCAATGATAAAGAACTAAAAAACTTTTGGAAAAATATTAAAGACAATTTTATGACAGATGTAACATATGAAATATTATTTATAAAAGAAACACCCCTTGTAAAAGATTATGATGATGCTACTATAACAAAATACTATAAAGAAAACAGAACGCACTTTAAGGATAGTGAAGGAAAAATACTCTCTTTAAACAATGCAAAAGATGCAGTAATTAAAGAACTAAATGCTAAAGCATCAAAAGATGCTGCACTTAGAAAATATATTGCATTCAAGAAGGGAAAACTTGATTCTTCCATACAAAAAGAGAAGTTAACTCTCTCTGCAAATAACAATCCTTTAGGTGAGCGTGCGCTTAAAACAGTAAAAAAACTTTCTATGACAAAACCATATGCAAAACCTGTGCTTATTAATGGTACTTATTATATAATTGAGTTAGTAAAAACAAATCCTGCGGTAACAAAATCATTTGAAGCAGCGCGTTCTGAAGTTTTACCTTTATATATAGAACAAACAAAAAAAGAAAAACTTTTAGCGTTAGCTAACACAACATTGGCTTCATTTAAAGGAGAAACTACCGATTATATTACGGTAAATTCTGTTGATAAACTTAATCAGCTTTCAAAAGAGGATGCAGCAGAGTTTTTACAGAAGCTTTTTACTTCACAAAAGAAAAAAGATTTTATAACATTAAATGACGGAAAAGTTGTTTTATACAACATTTTGGAACAGAAACTGCTTACTAACAAAAATAGTAATGAGAGTGATGTTATTACAAAATTAAAAAGTACAATGTTTAGCGAGGGCCTCTTAAAAACTCTTCAAAACAAGTACAAAACTGAGATATTTATCCAAGGACTCTAAATTGAGTAGAACTGTTTTAGCCATTGATATTGGCTCAACAAAAATTTGTGCTGTTATAGCTGAAATCGCTAACGATAACACCATCTCCATATCTGGAGCCGGAACAACAAAGGCACAGGGACTAAAAAAAGGAAGTATCACAAATATTGAACTTGCCTCACGCAGTATAAAAAGTGCTGTTGAGGATGCAAAAAGAGTCTCTGGATCTGATGTAAAAAGTGCCATTGTATCTATATCAGGGGCGTATACAAAAAGTTTAAACTCCAATGGTATCGTCAATATACAATCAAAAGAGATCTCTTTTGAAGAGATCAAGCGTGTTATGCATACATCACTCTATAATGCAAATATTCCAAATGAATATGAAGTTCTACATGCTCTTCCATTTAACTTTAAAGTAGATGATCAAGATTATATAGAAGACCCACTAGGAATGAATGCTTCTCGATTAGAAGTTGAAACACACATCATAACAACACAGAAATCAAATCTTAACAATCTAAAAAAGGCGGTTAAAGGTGCTGGTGTGGATGTTGAAAATATAGTTCTCAACTCTTATGCATCAGCAATAGCAACGCTTAATGAAGATGAAAGAGAGTTAGGTGCTGCTGTAATTGACATGGGTGGTAATACCAGTAATATTGCAATCTATTCTGGAAATTCCATAAGATATAATGAGTACCTTGGTGTCGGCTCAAACCATGTTACAAGTGACCTTTCAATGGCACTTCATACTCCACTGAATGTTGCAGATCAGGTAAAGTTGAAATATGGTTCTCTTCTTACACCAAGTAATGATCTTATAGAACTCCCAGTAATTGGAGATGAAGAGAATACACATGAAGTTTCATTAGAGGTTGTTCATAATGTTATTTTTGCACGTGTAGAAGAAACACTCATGATACTTGCTCAATTCATAGAGAAAAGTGGGCTAAAAGATCAAATAGGTGCAGGCGTTGTGCTAACCGGCGGCTTTTCAAAAATGGAAGGTATTCGAGATTTAGCAATTGCCACTTTTGGTTCTATTCCAGTTCGTTTAGCTCGTCCGTGTGAAATGGATGGGCTTTTTGATACACTTAAAGAACCGGAATATTCAAGTGCAATTGGTTTAATTATGTATGCAGCCTATCCATATACTCCATATGAAATAGATGTAAATAAAAGAGTAAGACATGCGAATGAAGAAAGAAGTGAAAATACTTCTGTTGATCTTTCAGATACAACACAGAATCTTAGCATGCCTGTAATACAACAAGAAGAGCAAGAAGAAGCTAAGATGATAAATCTTGAAGATGCAAAAAGTAAAAAAGGTGATGAACCCGGTGGACTTAGTAAATTTTGGAATTGGGCAACCCAGTTATTTTAAAGGAGTGAAATATGGAACCGTTTGTAATAGAAGAGACACATAACCCAAGTGGAGCACGGATTATAGCAGTAGGCGTCGGTGGCGGCGGTGGTAACATGATAGGACATATGATTAATGAAGGTGTTGCTGGAATTGAAATGATGCTTATCAACACTGATGCGCAAGTACTCAGCGAAACAAACAGTGCTACTAAAATTCAAATTGGTGAAAAGCTCACAAAGGGACTTGGTGCAGGAATGAAACCAAATATTGGGAAAGATTCTGCATTAGAGAACTATGATGACATTCGTGCAGCACTTGAAGGTGCAGATATTGTATTTATCTCTGCCGGCCTTGGTGGAGGTACAGGAACAGGAGCTGCTCCTGTAGTTGCACAGATTGCAAAAGAGGTAGGTGCACTCACTATTTCTGTTGTAACAAAACCTTTTAAATTTGAAGGAAAAAAACGCTTACTCCTTGCAGAAAGTGGTTTAGAAGAACTCAAAAAAGAGAGTGATTCTATTGTTGTGATTCCCAATGATAAACTCCTTTCGATTATAGATAGAAAACTGGGTATGAAAGAGAGTTTTAAAATAGTTGACTCTGTTTTAGCTCAAGCTGTAAGTGGGACATCAGGGGTCATCCTTTCAAGTGGTGAAAATGATATCAATCTTGACTTTGCTGATTTACAAACTGTTATGAGTCACAAAGGTATGGCTCTTATGGGTGTTGGTGAGCATGAAGGTGAAAATGCTGCATACGAGGCTATTAAAGCAGCTATTGAATCTCCACTGCTTGATAATATGTCAATCAATGGGGCGATGGGGGTACTCGTTCACTTTAGTATGCATCCAGACTTTCCAATGATGGAACTTGCAGAAGCAATGGAAGTTGTACATGAAAGTGCGCATGATGATGCAGAAGTAATCTGGGGAACATCTACAAATGCAACACTTCCTGAGAACTATGTAAAAATTACAATTGTAGCTACCGGTTTTGAACGTGATCTTGCAAACAATGAGAACTTTGAACCAGAAACTCCTGCTCCACAACAAGTTAAAAAGGTCCGTCCTCGTCTTGTAGTTGGTGGTGACTTAGACAGTGACTATCTTGATATTCCTGCATATATGAGACAACAACAAGATTAAACTTGTCTTCCTTTGAAAAAATCATGAAGGCCAAATCACTCCTTGGTCTACGTGAAAGATCTTCTCTTAAAGAAATAAAAAATAAATACCGTAACCTTATGAAAAAATGGCATCCGGACAAACATAAAGATGATATTGATAAAGCTACAAGAATGAGTACTCAAATCAATGAAGCATACAAAACAATTCTTGAATATACAAATAATTATGAATACCCTTTTGATGAAGAGAGCTTAAAATATTCACACCAATCACCTTCAGAATGGATGGAAGACAGGTTTGGCAATAAAAAAGAGACTATCTAAAGCCAAACTCCATTTTTTATATAATATTCAAGCGGATAATAACTCACACAGATAACATATATACAATTATATAACATAGAAATATTAAAACGTTTTTGTAATTCTTTAGCCTGAAAATCAATAACTCCAACTACAAAACCAAAAAATGTTCCTATAAACAAAACTATATATAAAAGATAACCTATATAGTTATAATCACTTTGCAACAAACAAAATGGACAATGATGTGTAGGCTGCTGATAAATATATGTGCCAAAAAAAGCAATAAGAGTAATCAAAGCAATTAATAAAAACAAAATATTTAAAAATGAGTATAAATACCTATTTTTCAAGAAATAAGCAACAATCATCAAAATAAAAAAACCATAAAAGGTTCCTAATAAAATACTAGATGATGCACCTAATATTTCAGAAAGATAAGTTTGTGAGGTTGTAGAAAATATTGCACCACAACAATCAACGACACTATTAATATCCATAGATTCAAACATAACACCTTCTAAAACTATTTCACCTATAAGTAAAAAGTAGGCAATACAAAAAAGTAAAAATTTCTTTTTAAGATAGGGCTGATTTTCATATTTCATATCCTCATTATTTAATACAATCCAAAATGCAAATATATAAAGATTAAGTATTTTTAAAAACAGTAATGGGGTACCATAACTTGTAGCACTGACAACACCCGCTGCACACATAGCTCCAGGAAGAAGGGTTGAAAGACCATCTAGAGTATAAACAAAAAAGATAAAAAGAGGAATTTTCACATAAAATATAAACTTAATTATTGTAGCTGAGAGATAACTTTTTTTCTCTAACATATACTGGTAGTTTGTTGTTGCATTCTTATTATAGTAAAGTACAATTTTAAGCGCATTGACAAATGCAATAGTTGCAAAAATCGCGAAAAGAATATTAAGTACTGTAAGTGTTATTATCTCTGGTGTTAAAAACATTAAAGAAGTTTTCCATGTTCAATAAGTACTATTTTGTCTACAATATCTAAATCAAAAAAAAGAGGATCATGTGTTGCAATAATAATTGTACGTTTTTTTGATTTTAACTCACGCAATATTTCTATAAACTCTAAAGATAGTTTTTCATCAAGATTGGCTGTTGGTTCATCTGCTAAGATTATTTTAGGATCATTAATATTTGCTCGTGCAATAGCTACCCGCTGTTGCTCACCACCAGAAAGATTTCTCACCATAATAGCTGCTTTATGTTCTATAGTAAATTTTTTCAAAACTCTATAAGCCTTCTCTTGCATAATCTCATGGGATAAATTAAGAGGAAAAAGAGGTAAAAGGACATTGTCAGTAACACTAAGGGTAGGAATAAGATTATATTTTTGAAAAACAATACCAATATTATCGCGTCTAAAGGAAGTTGCAAAATGATCTGGAAGCTTTGAAATCTTTTTCCCATCTACTATTACCTCTCCAACAGTTGGCTTACTTAAACCTGCAATTAAAGACAATATAGTACTCTTGCCACTTCCACTAACACCTTTTAACACTATCAATTCACCCTCATTAAAGTTAAGATTGATATTTTCTAATGCAATTATATCTTCTTCATATATTTTTGAAACATTTTCTATAGTAATCATCGCATCACCTCATCAGCATCTAATGTAGCAACTCTCCATGAAGGAATTAATGTGGCCGCAATATATACAGGTACAGAGAGTAAAAAAATTAACAAGCTATAAGAAAGTTCCAGATAGATATTCAGGTTAAAAGTATGAATATCCAAAAGATTTTGATGCATAAATATTTCTCCTAATAATGGAGCTTTTAAGATAAATACATATATGAATGCAAGTAAAAAACCAATTGTAAATGAAAAAAATGAAATAAGTGCAGCTTCATAGAACTTAGCATGTAAAACATCTTCAACTCGCCATCCTATTGCTTTTAAGATTCCTATTTCACGTTTCTCTTCTGAGCTTAGACCATTTGCTTTATCATATATAATAATAAAAAAAGTAAAAATGGAAATAATAAACAAAGATAAAAACACACCACTATCATAATTAAAAAGTTTTTCATAGGAAACATTTAAATCATTTTTTGAAATCACTTTCACATTAGGAAGCATCAAACGAATTTTTGATGCAATGAAATCCAACTCATTTTTATTTGCAACACTCAATGCTATATAACTGCCTTGATTCTCTTTGTATCCAAATATCTCACGCAAAGCATCTTGGTCCAACAAAATCAGATTTTGAAATTCTTTTCTCTTTTTTATATTAAAATAATTTTTAATATAAAGCTTTTTAAAAGATCCATCTGGCTTAATAAAATTAAAATATTTATCATAATAAGCTTGTTTCATGAGCTCTTTTACATCCTTACTTACAAGCATATTTGAACTATTTAGCTCCTCATTTTTCAAAATATTTTTTATAAAAGGATCTGAAACCTCTTCAAAAGGAGCTACACCATAAAGATAAAACCTTACATTTTTTGCTCTAAAATCATAAACACCTTCAAGCCTTAAATTTCCAGAGCTTATGCCATGAATTTCTAAAAGTTTTTCCAGAAGTTTTTCATCAACACTAGAACGTACTCCGGCCTTGTATGCTTCAACAATAATATCTGGTTTATATTCTATACGCCCTTTCATTTCATGTTCAACAGTAGTAGTTATAAAAAAAACGGTAGAGAGTAGTGCAACAAGAAGTGTAAAAACAGTAATGATAAAAATGTTTTTAATTTTATTTCGAATTATATAAGCATATGCATATTCTAATAGATAAAAGTTTATTTTAGTCATCTAGTTTATAAACCATACCTTCAGTAATTTCTTTCAATCTTATGATCTTTTTACCTTTATGATCCAATAAAAAATTTTGTGCACTTTTTCTATCTTTAAAAGCGATCAGTTCATTTCCCATAGGACCATATACATCACTTCCAATAACAAAATAAGCATTTTTTAAAGAAATCGTTTTTTGAGTATAATAGTCTCGCGCATACAAGTCCATCGATTCTGTAGAGTGTTGAAAATAATATTTAAGTAGATCTTTTACTCCATCAAAATAGAGTTTTTTACCATTACCATACTCAAGCATGCTCACCCATCTTGGATATTTATATAAAAACATTCCACAAATAGGACATTTTTCACTGTGAGACACTTTTAATATTGGATATTTTTGAGTATTAGATTTTTGAACTCTTTTTTTTTCCCAAATATAGAGAGCTAGTGCATCTTTATATTTAACCTGTAAAGACTTACAGTTTTTTTCTTGGTTAATTGCCTCACGCACTGCCTCAAAACTTTTATAATCCAATGGATCCAATTTCGAACATTTTGTATTATATATTTTTTTACCGAGGGGATAAATCTGTTTCTCTTTAATAGCTTCCGAGTAGTTAGGATATGCAAAAAGAACCGAATTTATAAAAAAAAGCAAAATTAAAAATAATTTTTGAAGTAACATTAAGCTGCCTTAATATAATTTATAAGTAGATACTATCGAAAAAGTATTAAAAAAGCGTTAATTTACTTTAATCAATTCGTAAAAGCATTAATCTGCGAATAAATAGCACCATCAATGCAATTGCTAAAAGTTTAAAGTCTATCTCACTGGCTATATGAATATTTGCAAAAGTATCGCTCTGTGTCGCTTCTTTTCCCATAGACTGCATCAAAAGAATTTTAGGAACATAGATTGCGGCAAACATCAGTGATGAAAAGAGAGCAGTGACTGCTGCAGCAAATACAACTGCATCACGTTTTCCCATTTTATACATATAAACTTCATATAAGACAATATATGCGGCTAAAAAATATGCCCAGTATGCAAAACGACGAAAAATTTCACCCATTATCATACCCATATTATAATGATCTATGAGTGTTCCTATAAGATATCTATCGCTATGAAAAATGACAGGAGCGACAATCGCACCAAGAACAATTACCGCTCCAAAACTTGCAGCAATAACAAGCAAATAACTAAAATCCAAATAAATATTTCTTTTTAACATATACTATACCTTTAGTGTAAAGCCTCTGTCGAATGAAGAGTAATCCTGATAAAATTGGAGGCTTGTAAATTCTTTATTCTGTAAATAAAAACATATTTTATCTTTTTGGTCATAACCCATCTCACAGCTAAAAAACTTAATCTTTTGCCTTAAGACTGCATCAAGAAGTTTTCTAATAATTTCATCACCTATTTCACCACCAAAAAGTGCATTCTGAGGCTCATAGGAGAGATTTGATTCTAGTTCTTCTGCATCTGCTATGTAAGGGGGATTTGAAACTAAATAATCAATCTTTTCATAAACAGGATCTAAAAGAGAACCCTCCCGTAACTCTATCCTTTCTTGCAAGGCAAATCTTTCAATATTCTTTTTTGCGACATCAAGTGCCTTATGAGAAACATCAGTAGCAATGATTCTTGCATTTGGAAGTTTACGAGCTAACATTATAGAAATAATACCACTTCCAACTCCGACTTCAACAATTGTCATTTCAGCATTTGGATCTTGAATATTTTTTATAACTTCATCAATTAAAAGTTCAGTTTCTGGGCGAGGAATAAGTGCACCTGAATCAATATAGAACTCCTCTGAGTAAAAACTGACACGATTAACAATATACTCAAAAGGTTCATTTTTGCTTCTTCGCGACACCCAATCAAATAAAATTTCATCAACATCAATTTCGCTTTTTTGGTTTATAAGTAACCACAACTCATCTTTGTTTAAATAAGCCATTAAAAGAAGTTGTGCCTCACGCGAGGCACGGGGAATATCAGAACTTTCTAAATTTCGTGTAAGCTCACGCAAAAGCTTATCTACTATATATCTGCGTTGCATTTGCCCTTAAGCCCACTTTCATCAATATAGCCTATATCAACACCCAACTCTTTAAGACGTTCAATTACGGGTGGATGCGTATAGTGAAAAAAGATATATAATGGATGAGAAAGTGGAAAACTTTTATTTTCGGTTACAAGCTTTTTTAGTGCATTTGCAAGTTCAATTGCCCCTGCAGGACCACCAAGTTCACTTCCAGTTTTATCAGCTTCATACTCATTATGACGACTGACTATCCCCATAATAGGCATCATTATAAAGCCTAGTACCGGCATAAAGAGCATTAGAAGTATCATAAGCACATAAGGCTCTTTAGGAACTCCAAGCTCCATATATAATGAATCTGGAAGATTCCCAAAAATAGCGAACATTGTAAAGAGCATCACACCTACAAGTGCTATATTTTTATAGATATCTCCATGGGCAAAATGTCCAAGTTCATGCCCAAGCACTGCCAAAAGCTCTTTTGTAGAGAGTTTTTCCAGGAGTGTATCAAATAATACGACTCTTTTTGTTTTTCCAAAACCACCAAAATAAGCATTTAAGCGTGCATCACGTTTACTTGCATCACTTATAAAAACACCACTGCTCACAAAACCCGTTGCATCCATTAATCTTTTGATCTCAGCATCGAGTTCTTCATCTTCAAGTGGTTTTACTTTATCAAAGAACATTGCACGAAATGTTGGATAGAGCATATTTATAGCAATCACTACTGCAAATATAAATAAAAAGCTCAATAGCCACCAAAGCTCAACATTTTTTATAATAGTATAGATACCCCATACGACAAGTGAGCCAAAAATCAGCATCATTACAAAAGAGATAAGCGTATCTTTGATCCATTGCGTGAGCGTTGATTTATTAAATCCATACTCACTGTCAATTACAAATTTTTCATAATATGAAAAAGGTAAAGAGATAATATAGTTAATAACAACAAAGCCCATAACAATTGCAATATTTTTCATAGTATCACTTTCCAATGCAATAAATTGATGTTCCAAGGCTTTGATACCCACATCAATCCACATTATGAAAAATAAATAATCTACAAAAGCGTTTACTATAGCAAGTTTTTCTTTTGCTACTGCATAGTTACCAGCTTTTAAAAAATCACTAGCCACTAATAGTACAGGTGTCTTTCGCTTTACGATATTTACATATCCAATTTGCATTACACTTGTATATATGGAAATCGCTACATAAAGTGTATAAACAGCTACAATAGTCATTAACATTTTTGAATACCTTTTTTGAAGTTAGAAATTATAACCAAATTATTTCACCGGCATCTCATGTGTACCAAATGGTGTTGTTACAAATGCCTCTTTTACTGTTATAGTATCATTTGGCGTAAATACTTTTGAGGCTATTGTATAACCAAAACCTATCAAGAGACCTATAACAACCACAAGCCAAACCGTTCTCTTTTTATCACCTTGTAATGTGTTATAATCACTAATATCCTCTAATGTTGGTTCCATAATAATCCTTGTCTATAAATTGAATACGATAGTAACACAATAGAATGAAAAAGTAGAGAATAGTTACAAAGTAATTTGACGCTTTAAGTCTATTTTTTATTTTATTTTATCGTCAAAATATAATAATATCGCTTAGGTAGTAAGAACTACTCAAGCGGATAATCCAAGTAATAATCCACTACTTTTGATGTAAGTGTAACTTCTTTAATAAGTGCAACAACTTTTAAATGTTCTGGATGCACAGCATACGCTTTTAAATCCTCTTCATTCTCAAAAGTTGAGTACAAAGAAAGGTCCATAGCACGTTCAGATTCATTGAAATTTATACCAACTTCCATAGTTCTCAAAACATCTATTTTATCTTCTAATTGTTCTAATTTATCTTGAACTTTTGCAAGATTTCTTACTTTATTTTCTTCTTTGAATTGAAACATTACAATATGAACTACCATGATACAACCTTAAATAAATTTTGAAATTTTACCCACTCTTATATAATAATTAGGTAATATTTTTAAATTATATCTACTGGAGCAGACATGAAAGAGCTATATGGCGTTGGAATACTCTTTTTTTATTTTTTAAAATGGCCTATATTTTTAGGCTATATCTATTTACGTATGAATGGTTTTAAAGAGAACTATATTCTTGATGTTCTCTGGCTTTATTGCCTTTTTCTAATTTTAAAAGATTTCCATAGTATCTATAGAAAACAAAAAGAGAAAAAACTAAATAAAGATGAACTCTCTAGCTAGGAGAGAACACCTTTCCAGAAAAATTCAGCAATTATTACGATAAAAAATATACCTAAAATATTCAACACAATACCATACTTTATCATATCTCGAACATTAACAACACCACTTCCCATAGCTATTGCATTTGGAGGTGTAGCTATAGGCAACATAAAAGCGTAACTAGCACATACTGTTGCTACCATCATAAAGAGTGTCGTATTTATTCCTGATTGTTCGGCTACAGAATAAATCACTGGCAACATAATAGAGATAAGCGCTGTATTAGATGTTACTTCTGTTGTAAATGTAATAAGAATAGCAACACTTAAAAGTAATAAGAGAGGTGTTATAGTTGTCATTTGTAAAAGATATAATGCCAACTCATCTGCTAACCCCGTCTGTGCAAATGCTTTTGCTATAGAAAAACCTGCACCAAATAAAAACATAATTGCAAAAGGAACTTTCTTACTATCTTCACTCCATTCTAAAATTTTAAATGGAGGTATAAAAAGTAAAAGTCCAAATCCTAATAATATACCACTCTCACTCAAGCCAAGTCCATTCCAAAAAGGCTTCATGGGAGCATTAATAAGTAAAAGAAATATTAATGAACCCAAGAGTAAAAGAACTTTTTTTTGTCCAATATTTACTTTTTTCACATTATGAGCACGCTCAATTTTAATATCACTCACTCCAATACTTAGTAAAAAACTAACACTTACAAGCATCAATATAACTAAAGGAGCAACCATCCACATCCATTGAAAGAAAGGTATAAGTTGCATATTATGTTCTTGCATCACACCAAGTAAAATAAGATTTGGTGGTGTTCCAATGGGAGTCAAAATCCCCCCAACACTGGCTCCGTAAGCAATTGCCAAAGCAAAACGCATTTTCAGTTTTTTATTTTCTGTAATAAAAAGAGCAATGGTAATTAAAAGCAATGTTGTTGTTGTATTTGAAAGAATAGAACTAAGAAGTGCAGATGTTAAAGCTAATGAGAAAATCATTCCTCTGGGAGTTGAAGGAAAGAATCCTAAAATCTTATCTGCAATATAAATATGCAATTTCGTTTTTTCGACAGCAATCGCAAGTAAAAAACCACCTAAAAACAGATAAATGATCGGGTGTGCATAATTGGCTGTTGTCATTTTTGTATTAATGATACCCAATGCAGGAAAAATAATAATGGGTAAAAGTGAGATAACACCTAAATGAAACACTTCATTAGTCCATAGCGTTACTAAAAATGCTATTACTCCAAGTAATCTACTTTGTGTATCATCAAAGAGAATTAATCCAAGAAAGTAAGCACCAAGTCCAATAATAAGAGCCAACAATATTTTAAATATTTCATTTTTATACTCACGCATGAATATTCCTTAGTTTGTTAAGAGATCTTGCAAAGACTCTTGTGGACTCTTACCTTCAAGCATTGCATGTACTTCACGTGCTATAGGAAGATATAATTTATTTTTTTGTGCAATGTCATAGAGAGCATAAGCAGTACCTATACCCTCGGCAACTTCACCAAGCTCTTGTAAAATTTCCTCTTGAGAGAGACCTTTTGCAAGTCCTAATCCAACACGAAAGTTTCGACTCATGGAAGAAGATGCTGTTAAAAAAAGATCTCCCGCTCCACTCAGTCCCAAAAAAGTATCTTTTTTTGCTCCATATGCAGCACCAAAACGCTCCATTTCAACAAGTCCACGCGAAATTAGTGCCGCTGATGCATTATTTCCAAGTTCTAAGCCTGAACATATTCCAGCAGCTATTGCAATTACATTTTTATAAGCCCCAGAGATCTCTGCCCCAATCACATCCATAGACGTATATGTTTTTATATAAGATGGAAAAAGAGAACTAAACTCATCAGCAAGACTTTTATTTGTAGAATTAATAACCAATGCAGTGGGTAGTGACTGTATTACTTCAGTTGCAAAAGAGGGACCCGAAAGAAAAGCAATATTCTCATCCGGGACATATTGTTTGTATATTTCATTTAAAAATTTTCCACTACTAGCTTCAATACCTTTTGAAGCTACAAGGATCTTTTGCCCTTTAAAAACAAAATTTTCTTTTAACCATGATGCTATCTGCTGTGCAGGTACTGTAATAATAAGAAACTCACAAGATAGTACTTCATTTAAAGAAACAAAATTCTTTACTTCTCTTGGTGTTCGAGAAGTAATGACAACATTGTTTTTTTGTGAAAGTGCAAAAGCAAGTGCACTTCCCCACTTACCAGCTCCAATGACTCCAATTGACATACCGCTCACTCCCTATCTTTTTTTCAAATGCTTTAATATCCTCTTCATAACCTACAACAACCAAGATATCACCCTCTTGAATTATATGATGTTTTGCCCGTGAAGAGTAAATAAAATCACCTCTCATATCTTCATGCATAACAGAAAGTACAATAATTCCATTATAACGTGTCCAATCAATACTCATAAGTTGTTCGTCTTTAAAACGACTTTTGTTTGATATTTTTATTTGTGCAATTTTTAGATCACTCTCTTCATACAAAATACTATGTAAGATTTTATTTGAAATTGGTTTTTCCAACATATTTGCAATAATATCGGAAGTAGTTTCAACAAGAGGAATAACTTTATTCGCTCCGGCCATTTTTAACTTATTTGCACTCTCTTCATTGGAGGCAATAGCAATAATTCTTAAATCTTTAAAATTGGCACGTAATGAAATCGTTAAAAAGATATTTTGTGCATTATCTTCCAATACACAAAAAGCCATAGAATTCTCTACATCGACATCTTTATGAATTTCAGTCCACTCATCACTCAAATCAAAAAGTTCAATCTCCACTATTGCGTTATCAACTTCTTTTTCATCTAAAGTGAAAATTTTAATATATTCATATTTATCTTTGAGATTTGTCACTATCTCATGTGCATATTTATTGTATCCAAATATCAATGCTGTTCTTTTAGACATTTCGCACCTTTGTATGCAAATATTTTTCAAATTCTAAAATAAATATCTGATACCCTACCACAAGAAGGTAGTCTCCAACTTCAAGTATTGTATCATCAAGCGGATTAAAATAAAATCTGTCACTTTTATGTTTATATATACCAAGAAGAACAACTCTAAAATCTTTATTCCCAAGTTCTTTAACGATTGTAAAATTATCTACTATTCTTTGTGTTATTCCAAGCTCATCAATACTTACTTCTGTATTTTCACTACGTAATTCATGAATAACTTCAAAAGCAACAGGTTTTCCAATTAACTCTTTTGTGATCAGACCTACTAACTCTTGAGGATAAACAATATTATTTATTCCTGCAAAGTTCAGTTTTTTACGATTTGCATCACTCATCAGTAAGGATAGGATGGGAACTTCTTTGTTAAAAGAACGAATTGTCAAAGCACTATAAACATTCTCAATATCATCTTCACGCAAACATAAGATCGATTTTACCTGCTTATCCATATGAATATTAAGCTTACTATAACTCTCTACACTACCAGGATTATAATTCAAAGCAATATAACCATCTTTTTTTGCTGCTTCAAAACGTTCTAAATCACCATCTAAAACAATAATATCATTTCCATTTGCATAAAGTTTTTTTGCAACTTCTTTTGCTACCTGCTCATATCCACAGATGAGATAGAATCTTTTTAATTTTGAAACATCTTCAATTGTTTTTGTCTCTTTAATCTCATCCAACTTTTCCGTAAAGGCAGAAACAAAAAGCGATGTTGTAAAAGCAAGAACGGCGATACCCGCTGTAATAACAAGCATTGCTACAAATCGTCCCTCATGGCTGACAGGTGTTATATCACCATAACCGACAGTTGAAATCGTTACAATTGACCAATAAATTGCTTCATAAAGAGTATTTATCGGTGAATTTGGGTTATTCCCTTCCATAACATAAATAAGTACAGAAGAGACAAAAATAACAACTGAAGCAAAAATTCCAAGTGTTAAAAATTCGAACTTTTTACTAGCAAGTACGGAAGAGAGTGTCTGAAAACTTTTTGCATAACGAAAAAGTTTAAAAACCCGAAATAAAATAAATACTCTTAAAAGTCTTAATTCATGGAAAAAAGGCATAATTGCAAGTAAATCTATAATTGCTTTTGGAGAAAGCATATAAAGCAGTTTGACTCTTGCTATCTCCTTAAAAGCTTTATATAAATTTACATCTCTATGTAAAAAGGTATCATGTTCTGCACGTGCAACAATAATTTTGCTAATACTACTATTTACCCAGAAACGAAGGAGGTATTCAATTAAAAAGATTATAGAAATAATATAATTACTAAAAAACATTAAATAGTCATTTACATGAAATTTCACTTCACGTATAAGAACACTGACACTGATAAAGATCAATGTCATCATAAAATAGTCTACATATTTTTTGTACTTATTTTTATCATTTTCTAAAATATTATAAAAAAAACGTTTACGCTTTTGATATGATTTTGAAGTATCTAAATAGTAAGCAAAATCAAGTATCCAACGTTTCAACATCGTTTCTAACCTAATTTAGCTTTAAGTATCTCATTAACAGCTTGAGGATTTGCACTTCCTTTTGAAGCTTTCATAACTTGACCAACAAAAAAGCCAAAGAGCTTCTCTTTTCCTGCTTTATACTGTTCAACCTTATCTCCATTAGCATTGATAATCTCATCACACATAGCTTCAATAGCACCCGTATCAGTTACTTGTTTCAATCCAAGAGTATCAATGGCTTTATCAACATTAATATCTCCGTTTTCCATTAAGTAATCAAGGACTTCTTTAGCCGCCTTACCTGAGATAGTCTTATCATCAATTCTTTTTACTAAAAATCCAAGTTTTTTTGCATCCACAGGAGCATTTGTTACGCTCATTTCACCTTTTAGACGAGCTAAAAACTCCACTGTCAGCCATGTCGTAGCAGTTTTTGCACTTACACCTTCCTCTTCCATCATCGTCTCAAAAAAGTTTGCCATCTCAACAGCTGATGTAATTACAGCAGCATCATAAGGCTTCATTCCATACTCATTAATAAAACGATCTTTTTTTGCATCTGGAAGTTCAGGAATTTGTGTGTATTTTTCTATCATCTCATCTGTCACTACACATTTAAGCAGATCTGGTTCTGGAAAATATCTGTAATCTGCAGCCTCTTCTTTTCCACGCATAGAACGCGTTTCAGATTTCACCTGATCAAAAAGACGTGTCTCTTGAACTATCTCATCTTCATAAACACCATCTTCCCATGCCTCAACCTGACGAGCCACTTCTACTTCTATAGCTTTTTGGATAAACTTAAATGAGTTGATATTTTTAATCTCAACACGAGTATAAAGCTTCTCATCACCCTTTGGACGAATAGAGACATTAACATCAACACGGAAGCTTCCCTCTTGCATATTCGCATCACCAATATCTGTATAACGAATGATTGAATGAAGCTTTTTAAGATAGAGAATTGCCTCTTCGGCACTTCTCATATCAGGCTCACTTACGATCTCTAAAAGTGGTGTTCCAGCACGATTAAGGTCAACTTTTGAGATATCACCATCATGAATATTTTTACCCGCATCAGCTTCAATATGTGCACGGTTGATACGAATGACTTTACTTGAACCATCTTCAAAATCGATTTGTAACTTTCCATGCTCGACTATCGGAGTATAGAGCTGTGTTATCTGATATGCTGAAGGAGAGTCCGGATAAAAGTATGATTTTCTATCGAAATATGAAATTCGGTTAACAGTCGCTTCAATCGCAGTACCAAGCATAATTGATTTATGAACCACCTCTTTGTTGAGTACAGGAAGAGCACCGGGAAGTGCCAAACATGTAGGACAGGTATTTGAATTTTGTTTATGGTTAAAACTCGTAGGACACGAGCAAAAAAGTTTTGTTTTTGTATTGAGTTGAACGTGGACTTCAAGTCCTATGACGACTTCAAACATAGTTTTCCTTAGATAAAATAAATTAAATTTATCTATTCTATCAAATATATACTTTAAAAGACGTTAGCATAAGAATAATTTTGATCTATTATCTGATTTTTAATAGTTATTTTGTATGTTTTTTATAGATCTTTTCCAAAAGTTTTGTCTGCTTTTTTGCCTCTTGCAATCGTTGTTTATGAACAATAAATGCATCAAGAAGTAAAACTAAGAATAGTGAAAAAACAATATAGGCAAGTGTAATAACGGTTGCAAAGACAAAACCGTATATTATGAAGATTTTAAAAGTAATAAGAGCACCAAAAAAGACAATCGCCCATGATGCTCCAAGCAAAAAACTTATGATTTTCTCATAAATATCTTTTTGCATAAAGGGATTTTTAGTGCTCTTCTACGATGATAGCACCAGCAAGGTAAACATATGTAAGCATCATGAAGATAAATGCCTGTAAGAATGCACCAAATGTTAAAAGACCAAAAGGAATTAAAGGCATAACCCATGGAACAAGCATTAAGATTACTGCCAAGAACATATCATCACCTTTAATATTACCAAAAAGACGGAAGCTAAGAGAGATAATACGTGAAAAGTGTGAAACAATTTCAACAGGGAACATTAACCATGCCAACCACCATACTGGACCAGTAAAGTGTTTAAAATATTTAACAACACCATGTGTCTTGATACCAACATAATTATAATAAACAAATACAGAAAGTGCTAAAGTAAGTGTCATATTCAGGTTTGCAGATGGTGCTTCAAAACCTGGAATAATACCGATTAAATTCGCAATCCCAACAAAAAGACCAATTGTAGCTACAAGAGGAAGGTATTTGCGGGCATGCGCTTTACCCATGACATCTGTACCCATTTGTAATACACCATCAAGGTATGATTCCATAACATTTTGAGTACCGCGTGGTACAAGTTGTAAGTTTGCCATTGCAAACTTTGCTAATAATACAGCAATTGCTGCTGCTAACACCATATGTGTAAGAAAAAGAAAATTGTGATTTTCTGAGATTATTCCGAAAAAAGTAAATAATTCACCCATAGGCTTGCTCCCTTGTCTTTAAAAATTACGGAATTATACTCTTTGTTGCATTAAAATATTATAAGTCTTGCTATAATTACAACATAAAATTTAAATAAACGGAGTCAAATATGAAAATATTACAATCTATTGCACTTATAAGTATGAGTGTTTCTTTCCTTTTAGCATCTCCTCAAGGAATGCAAGGACAAAAGAAAGGAAAAGGAAACAACAATCCGGAAATCCAAGAGATAAAACAGACAGCAAAAGCGAGTTCTAAACTTCTTTTAAAAACTCTTGGTTCAAATATGAAAAAGAACATGAAAGCGGGTGGCCCAATGCAGGCACTTGATTTTTGTTCAAAAGAGGCATACACATTGACAGAAAAGGTTAATAAAGAGCTGCCACAAGGTGTAAGTATTAAACGTATCACTTTAAAAGAAAGAAACCCTGCAAATCTGGCAGAAAATGATGAAGCTGTAATTCTTGAAGCGCTAGCAAAACTGAAAAGTGCTAATGTTATTCTTCCAAAAATGGTTATAGAAAAAGTAGATGCACACACTTACAAAGTTTATAAACCTTTAGTCATTAATAAACAGGTATGTCTAAAATGTCATGGTGATATTCAAAATAATAAGTTAAAAGCTGAAATTGAAAAAAGATATCCTGCAGATAAAGCTACACACTATAAAATGGGTGATCTTCGCGGAGCGATTGTTACTACGATCAAAAAATAACCTACAAAGTAGCGTTAGCTACTTTGCAAACTCAATAGCCCTACTCTCTCTGATAACATTTACTTTAATCTCACCTGGATATTGAACTCTCTCTTCTATCTCTTTTGCTATCTCTTTCGCAAGTAATACAGATTCATCATCATTTACCAATGTTGCATTGACAATTACACGTACTTCTCGTCCTGCATTAATAGCATATGCTTGACGTACTCCATTATGTGAAGATGCTATATCTTCTATTTCCGTTACACGTTTTAAAAAACTCTCCAATACTTCACGACGAGCACCAGGACGGGCAGCGGAGAGCGCATCAGCAGCACAAACTGCACCACATTCAACTGATTGAATCTCCTGTTGTCCATGATGTGCATAAATTGCATTAATTACTATATCATTTTCATTATACCTACGGCAAACATCAGCACCTAAGTCAACATGATTTCCATCAACATCATGTGTTAAAGCCTTCCCAATATCATGTAAAAGTCCTGCCCGCTTTGCCAAAATTGGATCACCACCCATTTCAGCGGCCATAATTCCCGACAGATGTGCGACTTCAAGTGTATGAGCCAATGCATTTTGCCCATATGATGCACGATAACGTAAACGTCCAATAAGTTTCATCAGTTCTGGATGCATCACGCCAATATTAAGTTCAGCTACTAATTCTTCACCTTCTGCAAGGATTTTTGATTCAAACTCACTTGAAACCTTTTTAAAGATCTCTTCGATACGCGCAGGTTGAATACGACCATCTTCTATGAGTAATTGCAGTGTTTTTGTTGCTATGGCACGGCGATAAAGGTTAAAACTACTTACTAAAATTGCGTTAGGAGTATCATCAATGATAATATCGACTCCCATTAGTGTTTCAAGTGCCTTTATATTGCGTCCCTCTTTCCCGATTATCCGACCCTTAAGCTCATCATTATCAAGATGAACAAAATTTGTGAGTCTTTCACTGGCAAATTCACCTGCATATCTACTTGTAGCCTGTGCTAATATAAAATTAGCTTTTCTTTCAGCCTCAACTTTAGCCTCATTCTCATAACGTCTTACTATATGAGCGATTTCAGCACGAGATTTTTCTTCGATTGTTGAGAGAAGCATCTCTTTTGCTTCATCCTGTGTCATACCTGCACAATGTTCTATTGCATGCAGAGCTTCATCAATTTTTTGTTCATATCTCTTTTGCAGTCTGGCAAGGGATCTTTCATTTCTCTCTAAATTTATTTTCTGTGCTTTTAATGCACTGAGCTCAAGCTGAATTTTTTTCTCTTCTTCTTGTCTATATCTTGAAAAACTATGCTCTTTACGGATAATCTCATCTTCTCTTTGATGAAGATCTGCTTTTGCCCTTGCCTTTGCACTATCAAATACTTTCTTTGCCTCTAATTCTATCTCACGTGACTTTAAATGTGCACGTTCAAGTAATGTTTGTGCTTCATTTTCAATAGCATTTGCTTTGGCACGAGCTTGTTCAACATATATGTCGAAGTTAGCAGCCGTAATTTTTTTAGAGATGAAAAATCCCACTACTCCACTGACTGTGGCAATGCCACCACCAAGTAGTATTTCATTTAACATCTTATATTTCCTCTGTCTAATAAATCTTTTGTTTTATCATTCTTTTGTTTGCTGTAATAAGGATATCTCCCCTAACATCATAAACATCACAAACTTTCTCTTTTGTATAACAAAGTTCTGTTTGTACAAAAATAATATATGGCCTTTTTTGTAATTTTTCAAAGAAACGATCATACATTCCTTTTCCGAAGCCAACTCTTTGTAAATTGCCATCAATCCCAACAACAGGTATTATAGCAATATCAATTTTTTTAATATCTCTTAATGTGTTTCCCGCTTCAAAAATACCAAATTTCTTTTTCTTTAGCGGTAATCTAAATGGTACCATTTTAAAACTTTTGCCTTCCATAAACGGAACAAGAACATTATGTTTTTTTCGTATTTTTTGTAGTGTTTTTCTGATATTTGCTTCATTAGGTAACGGATAGTAAAAAAGAATATTTCTATATTTTTTCTTTTTTAAAAGCTTGATAAGCTCTTGATTTACAAAAGCGTCTCTATAGATTTTATTGTATTTTTGTGATTTTCTCATCTTTTTTAAACAATCTTGACGAAATTTACTTTTTGTAAGAGGCATATAAAATCTTTATGGATATAATTTCAAACATTTTACACAAAAAAGGTTAAATATTTATGTTAAAAATATCACTTCTTTCATCTTTATTGGCATTTTCTATTCTTTTTCAAGCCTGTTCTTCACAAAAAAATGAACATAAAGAAAAAGTAATAACAAAAGAGAGTTCACAGGTCGCAAAAAATAAAATTATTCTCAAAGGTATTGACAATAAAAAGTATGTTTTAAAAAAATCATCTGATGGATTTCAACTTGAAAATTCAAAAGCAAAAATTCTTATACTTGATGTCTTTGCAACATGGTGCCCCCCATGCCAGGCAGAAGCACCACACCTTGCATCTTTACAAAAAAAATATAGAAATGATATCAAAGTCATTGGTGTAAGCATTGAAGACAATATCCCTAATGAAAAATTAAAAGCTTTTAGAGATGCTCATGCTGCAAACTATGTTCTTGTAAACTCTAAAGAAAACAGAAAAATAGTTGATGATATTGCAGATAAGCTCAAACTCGGAAGAAATTTTGGGATCCCACTTCTTGTTATTTATAAAGATGGTAAACTCATCCACTTCTATCAAGGTGCTATAGAAGAAGAGTTTATCGAAAGTGATATAAAAAGAGCATTGGAAATATAATGTTTGGATTTATAAAAAAATCACTTGGAAAAACTGTTGATGCCATCAAAACTGTTGCACCAAAGAAAAAAATAACTTTTACAAAAGATGAACTTGAAGATATCTTATTAGAAGCAGATGTTGAATATGAGCTTGTAGAGATAATTCTACGTGAAATATACCAAGAAGAAGTTACCCGTGATATTTTACGTTCAAAGCTTTTAGCGACTTTGCGTTACGTAGATTATAAAGAACCAGAATTCACATCTCCTTTTGTAGAACTCATCGTAGGTGTAAATGGAGCAGGAAAAACAACAACTATCTCGAAGCTTGCACATCGTTATAGAACAGAAGGTAAAAGTGTTTTACTCGGTGCAGGTGACACATTTCGGGCCGCGGCGATTGAACAGCTAACACTGTGGGCACAAAGACTTGATATTCCTATTGTCGCCTCAAAACAGGGGCATGATTCATCAGCTGTTGCTTATGATGCAATAGACTCAGCACGTGCCAAAAATATAGACCATGTCATCATCGATACTGCAGGTCGTCTCCATACACAAACAAACCTTGCAAATGAACTTAAAAAGATTAAGCGTATCTGTAATAAAGCTCATCCTGGATCACCACATCGTACGCTTTTGATCATTGATGGGACACAAGGTAATTCTGCTATCGTTCAAGCAAAAGCCTTTAATGATATGATAGGTATTGATGGCATAATCATTACAAAACTCGATGGAACTGCAAAGGGGGGGAGTATTTTCTCTATCGCCTATGCCTTAGAATTACCGATTTTATATGTAGGAACAGGTGAACAACCTGAAAACCTCACACCTTTTGATAAATTTGAATTTGTTGACGGCCTGTTAGATGCACTCTTTGAAGAACAGAATGAAAAACAGAATGAAGAAGAAACAGAAGAAAAGATTGAAGAAAGAGAAGAGATACAAGAAGAAGTAGAGACTATTCTTCCAGAAATAACTAAAGATATTGAAACTATAGTGGATATTGAAGATAAAAAAGATAATATACAAGAACAAGAGCCTCAAAAAGAAAAGATAATTGAAGAATCTCATTCTAAAGAAATTTCATCTGAGCAAAAAGCTAAAGAGGATAGTTTAGAAGAGTTCTTAATAAAAGAGAGACTTATTTATCTTAAAGATATATCTGATACAATTGTTTTAGTAAATTATTCAAACACCCCAATAGATACGGAAATTGAGTATAAAAATGGTTTATGGAACTATAAAAAATAATTATGTTTAAGGAGTCAGTATGAAATTACAGTATGTAGGCAATATGCCGATAGTCTCAAAAAATGGTGTTGGTTTTGATCCACTACAACCAGATAGATATTTATATCTTCATGCTGTTCTTGAATTACTCGAAGCATTAAATTATGGTCCTACAGAACAAACGCAACATCTTTATAATACAAAACATAAAGATATAAAACCAAGCGAACTTTTAAATGGTCTTAAAAAATATATTAAAGATCTTGATTCGATCTATGAATCAAGAGAGTCGAAAGCACAAACACTTGTTCAGAAACTTATCGATAGAGTTAATGCAAACGACTCACTTACAGATGATGAAAAAAGAGCATGGCTTGGAAACATTCAAATTATGAAAGAGTACTATCTACAATATGTTACAAATAAAATCATATATGAAGCAGCTCTAGATGCTTTGGCAAATGAGATTACTGTTGCAAAAATCAAAGAAGTCACAATTCCAATGTTTCGTAATTATGGGATTGTCTTAAAAGATCTACAAAAAGTACTTGAGAATAAAAAATCACCCATTGACAGTAGAATGGAAGTAAAATCTACCGCAGATGGTATCTTTGGAACAATTTATTTTACACACTTTTAGAAATATTACAAATTGCCATATTTTTTTCTATAATTTTAAAATAGCACTATAATTATAAAAATTATTGAAAAGAGAAATTTATGGCAAAAAAGAAAATACTCTTTGAGTGTCAACATTGCGGACTGACAACTCCAAAATGGATGGGAAAATGTACAAACTGTGGTGCATGGGACAGTTTTGTAGAACTAAATGAACACCAACAGGAAATAGTTAAAAAGACCAAGTCCACTTCATCTTCAACAGCAAAAGCCATCAGCATCAACGAGGTCATAGAAGAAGAAATATTTCGTTTTTCTTCACTTGATTCAGAACTTGACAATGTATTGGGTGGTGGAATAGTACCTGGTAGCCTCACACTTATTGGCGGAAGTCCGGGTGTTGGGAAATCAACACTACTTTTAAAGGTTGGTTCTAATATAGCTTCGACATATAAAGATGTTCTTTATGTTACAGGTGAAGAATCAACTTCTCAAATAAAAATGCGTGCAAATCGTCTCAAATCCAATCATGATTCGCTCTATCTTTTAAGTGAAATTAGACTGGAACAAATTTTAGTGGAGTTAGAACACAGAAAATATGATTTTTTAATCATTGACTCCATACAAACTATCTACTCTGAAAATATCACTTCTGCTCCGGGATCTGTCACACAAGTTCGTCAAATCACATTTGAACTAATGCGTATTGCAAAAGAAAAAGAGTTAGCTATCTTTATCATCGGACACATTACAAAAGAGGGTTCAATTGCAGGACCGCGAGTGTTAGAACATATGGTAGATACAGTACTTTATTTTGAAGGTGATTCTTCTCAAGAGCTAAGAATTTTGCGAGGTTTTAAAAACCGTTTTGGTGCGACAAGTGAGATAGGTGTCTTTGAGATGAAACAAGAGGGGCTTGTAAGTGCTACAGATATAGCCTCACGCTTTTTTAACCGCAACTCACAACAAAGTGGTTCAGCCCTTACAGTCATTATGGAGGGAAGCCGCCCTATCATTCTTGAAGTTCAGGCCCTTGTTTCAGAATCACACACACCAAATTCAAAACGTCAGGCTACCGGTTTTGATAATAATCGCCTTAATATGCTCTTAGCTCTATTAGAAAGAAAATTAGAGATTCCACTTTCAGGTTATGATGTTTTTATAAATATTACAGGAGGGATTAAGATTACAGAGACTGCAGCGGATCTAGCAATTTTGGCAGCTATAATATCAAGTTTTAGAGATCGTGCAATCTCTAAAGAGACGGTTTTTATAGGAGAAGTTTCACTTGTTGGTGATGTGCGTGAGGTATATGCACTTGACGCGAGACTAAAAGAGGCAAAAATGCAAAATATCACAAAAGCACTTGTTGCAAAGAAACCATTAGAAAAGACCAATATAAAAACTTATATTGTCGATGAAGTAACAAAACTACTTGAATGGTATTAAATTAATCACTTTAAAAGTAAACTTTTTCCATATTAGTTGTATAATTACGAAATAAAAATTTGAAGGTAAAAAATGATTGATGCAGAATTTAGAAGTGAAGAGAGATTCTCAAGATTAGTACTTGCATATGATGGGACTACGGAAAAAGAGTTAGTAGATACAACAGTAGATAAAATCATTACAAAGTACCCGTTAAAGCCAGAGATGCATACAACAAAAGTTTCTAACGGAAAAGAAGTGTTGGTTATTGAATACCATGATGATATTCATCGTGAATGTGGACCGATTTTTGAAGAAATCATGAACTCTTTAAATATCAAAGCGTGTTCATAACGAAAACTGAACAAAAGGAGTCAGAATGAACTTGGGAGATTATGCAAAAGGCAACGAACTCTTTCGATCTTACTTTAAAAAGAATAAAGAGTCTCTACTCGAACTGGTTAAAAGTGGTCAATCACCCAAGGCACTTTTTATAGGTTGTTCTGACTCACGTGTAATCCCGGATTTAATGCTGCAAACTAATCCTGGAGACCTTTTCGTATTGAGGAATGTTGGTAATTTTGTACCTCCATATAAACCTGATGAAGATTTTCATGCTACAGCTTCTGGTATTGAATATGCAGTAAGTATTTTAAAAGTTCAAGAAATCATAATCTGCGGACACACACATTGTGGTGCATGTAAAGCACTCTATGAACCGGCGGAAGACCCTTCTCTTATTCATACAAAAAAATGGTTAGAGTTAGGAGAAAATGCAAAAAAATCTGCAATTTTATCACTTGGGGCCAATGCTGACAAAGAAGAACTTCTACGATTAACAGAAAAGCTATCTATTATTAATCAAATAGATAATATTCTAACTTATCCAAATGTCAAAAAGAGATTTGAAGAGGGAGATCTTCATATCCATGGATGGTCTTATGATATAGAGACAGGAAAAATCGAGTATTATAATGCAGATACTTACGAATTTTTACCACTTAAAGAGTTGGTTTTACAAAAAGACATTTAATAATTTAGCATAATTTTCGATATACTAACGAAACTATATAATTCAAGGAAGAGATATGGCTGAAGAAGAGACAACAGAAGAAGAATCTGCACCAAAAGAAAAAAAATCAAGTAATATGTTAATGATTATTATCATTGTTGTATTGATACTTATCATTATTATTGGGGCTGTTGTTGCTGTTTTACTTATGAGTGGAGATGATGAAGCTGTAGATGCTACTGCTGCACCACAAGTTAAAGAAAAAACAATTTCAAAACAGTCAAAAAGAACTACGTCTAGTGTATTAGATGACACAAGAAAATTAGATGAAATTGGTACACTTTATCCTCTTGACACCTTTACAGTAAACCTTAAAAGTGATTCGGGGAGAAGATACTTGAAAGTAACTATGTCTTTAGAATTAGAAGGAGAAGAACTCAGTATGGAACTCGATGCAAAAGCAGCAGTTCTAAGAGATAGAATCATTCGCATTCTTTCATCAAAAACATTAGAAGAAATTTCATCAAAAAAAGGGAAACAAAAAGTCTCTCAACAAATTATGGATACACTAAATTCAATGCTTTCAGATGGTAAAATCAAAGGTATATACTTTACTGAATTTGTGATTCAGTAAATAACTGCAATATGCTGGGTATAGATCTCATTAAAATATCTCGAATGCAGCGGATCATAGAACGTTTTAATGAAAAGGGTTTAGCAAAATTTCTCTCTTCAGATGAAATAAGATTGGTTAAAAATGCTAAAAATGCAGCAGGATATTGGGCAGCTAAAGAAGCTTTTTCAAAAGCTCTTGGTACAGGGATAGGTGCAAGATGTTCTTTTTACGATATAAAAATATATAAAGATGCACTGGGTGCACCAAAATTAGCGCTCTCTCGTAAAGTTATAAAGGAATTCTCTATTGTAAATGTTGCACTCTCTATCACACATGATGGTGAATATGCTGTTGCAGTGGTAGAGATTCAACAATCAACCCCCTCCAACAAAATCAAGGAGTTCTAATTTATCACCATCCTTAACAACATATTCATTCCATGTATCTTGCTTAACAATATTCATATTTACAGCTGCAGCCATCACTTTTTTTTCTAAAGACAACTCTTTGAGTATTTCAAACAGAGTGATATTATTTTGAAATTTACGATTTTCCCCGTTAACGATTATGTTCATATTTTTCTTCTCTACATATAATTTTTTCAAATTGTATCATGCTTTCTTGAATATATAATCAATAATTGCTATACTTAGTTAAAAAGTAAAGAAAACTTAAATATGACAAATTCTAAAGAGCTCCTAAAATATACAACGAACTTGAAATTATTATTTGCTGAAGACCATAGAGAGTTGCGTGAGAATACAGCAGAAATTCTCAAAAACTTCTTTGGTAAGGTTGAAACAGCAGAAGATGGTAAAGAAGCGCTTCAGATGTATAAAAACAATACTTATGATATTGTCTTAACCGATATACGCATGCCAAATATTGATGGAGTTGAACTTACTAAAAGAATATATGAAATCAATTCAGATCAAGCTGTCATTATTTTATCTGCACACGATGAATCAAATTATCTGATTCCTTTGATCAATCTCGGAGTATCTCAATTTATCAAAAAACCTATTGATTATACAGAGTTACTTGATGCACTTTCAAAAGTTTCAAAATCATTAACGCTACAAAAAACAAAATCATTACCTACTACAAAATATATATTTGATCAAGATTATAGTTATGATAGAGAAAATAGAATAGTGTTACATAAAGATAAAAGAGTATATTTAACAAAATATGAATTGATCTTTTTAGATCTCTTAACAAGTAAAGAAAATAAAATTTTCTCGAATGAAGATATTGTAAATTATTATCAAGAACAAGATGAAAATATCGATGCACAAAACATTAGAAAGCTTGTATCTAAACTAAGAAAAAAAATTCCACCCCACTCCATCGAAAGTGTTTATGGAGTGGGATATCGGGCTATTTCTCAAGCTTAAAGTTTTGAAATATAATTAGCAAGTGCATCTATCTGAGCATCATTTAGTTTTGAGGCTTGGCCTTTCATAACAGCTTTCATTGCTCCTCCGTAAGTACCATTTTTATAGCCTGTTAAAGCAGTTTTTACTTTAGATACTTCCCATCCTTGAATTATTTGTGATTTACCAAGTGCTTTCTTATCACCATGTGTTCCATGACAACTTGAACATGCTACAAAAAGTTTTGCACCATCTACTGCAACTGTTGACACTTCTTTTTTAGCTTCTTTTTTTGCAACAGGCACGACTTCTTCTACAACCGTCTCTTTTACTTCAGTTGGTGTTACCTTTTTATCTGCAATAATAAGCTCCTCTTTATTTGGAGCAACTTTCTCTTCAACAACAGCCACCTTTTCGACAACTTCTGTTTTTGCAGGAGCAACACTTTTTGTTTCATGGGAAGTTGATTTACTCTCACCACATCCAAGTAAAAAGAGTGCAACTACCGTTGATAAAATAATTTTCATATCATAATCCTTTATTGATTTTAGTTATTGTACAACAATTTTAATTTATCAAAACTATAAAATTTTAATTACAAATCGGAGGTAAAGAGTTTTTCGATATAATTGCATTAATTTATAACAGCGGAAAAACTATGCATTTTAAACCCTATCCATTTGAAAAACTAAATGAATTACTTAAAAACATTATACCAAATTCCAACTACTCTCCTTCTATTTTAACAATAGGTGAACCACAGTTTGAGACACCGGCATTTATTCAGAAAAAGCTTTGCGAAACAGCTCCTTATCTTCAAAAATATCCAAAGACAACAGGTGAAGCCGAGTTGCGTGAGGCAATGCGCTCTTTTATGCAAAAACGCTTTAATGTCACTCTGAGTGATGCAGAGATAATCCCTACCTTTGGAACGCGTGAGGTACTGTTCAACTTTCCTCAGTTTTTACTCTTTGATAAAGAAGAGAGTGTGATGGCCTATACAAATCCATTTTATCAGATATATGAAGGGGCTGCCATTGCAACACGCTCAG
>Ga0256828_1000203_pt1 | contig 40814 bp, 17 predicted proteins | sample CV88metaG_FD_185993 | JGI IMG/M metagenome (GOLD analysis project Ga0256828, IMG submission 185993) | Hydrothermal vent microbial communities from East Pacific Rise, Pacific Ocean - CV88 | ecosystem: Environmental > Aquatic > Marine > Hydrothermal vents | place: Pacific Ocean: East Pacific Rise...
TTCATAAATTTCTTCGTCAATAGGTTCTTTTATAGACTTTTTTTTATCAATTATTTTTGAAGTTTCACTTTTATATTTATCTAATTTAGATATATCTTCTTTTATTATTTTTATTATTTTTGTCAATTCTTCTTCATCATTAGATACCCATACTTTTAATGATTTATCCCATTCTATATTTTTTATTTTATTTTCTTTGATTAATTTATAAATTAATGAATTGTATTTTTTATTAAAAATTATATTGCCATCTTTTTGCTTTTTTATTATTTCTTCTTTAAGTCTTTCTTTATATAACTCAAATCTTTTTTCTATTTGATGTTTTGTTTTAAAATCCCAAACTGTAAATATATTAGTATCATAATAAAATCTAATTTTTTCTTTATGATTTTCAACAAATGCTTTTTCCTCTTTTAAAAAAGTATTTAAATCTTTATTTAAAATATAGTAATTTTGTCCCTTTTTCGTTTTAGATTTTTTAAAAATATAAAATTCTTCTTCTTTTTGATTTTCTTTAAACTTGTTTCTTGTTTCTTCTGGAATATCTTTAGAATTTTCTTCTATTTTTTTATCAACCAGTGTTTCTTCTTCTGTATTACTTTCTATTGGTAATTTTTCTGGGAATTTTTTATTTTTTTGTTCTTTTTTAAGATTATTTAATTTATTATAATCTTCTATTGACAATCTAATTAAACCTTCTATTTCAAAAGTGTTTAATTGTTTATATTTTTTTTGAAAGTTTTCTAATATTTGTTTTTGTTTTTCTTTTGAAGAATTTAAAAAATCATTTCTTTTTTCTTGAAAAATATCTAATTCTATATTCAATGTTTGTAATTTTTTTATTAAATTATCCATTTCATTAAAATATAAATTCATATTTATATTATGATAAGCTACTGCATGTGGAAAGTTAAAAATATAAGCATTATATTTTAAATTTATATATTGTTCTTCAAAAATTGTTTTAATTTCTTCTTTATTTTCACCTGAATAATTATATGCTGCTTCTTTTACTTCATTAAATAAATCTTCTATTTCTTTTTTTGCTTCTTCTGTTAATTGATGTGGTTTTGCATTTAACTTTCTTATTTTTTGTTTTTTTTCTCCTGAAATTCCAAGTAATGTTAAATATTCTAATAATTGTTCTTGATAAATAATAAATCCATTTGTATTTTTTAAGAATATCAAGTTTGTATTATTTTTTTCTCTATTTTTAAGTCTTTCAACATATTGTTTTGTAAATTTAAAATTATTTGCATTGAAAGGAGTTTTGTTTAATGCTGCTAAAGAGATAAAATCATTTGAAGTTTTAAGTTCATCTTTTATTAAATGATATATTTTTCCTGCTAATTCATCTTCATTTGTGCTTACATGTAAATATTTATCAGCATAATGAAAAAATGATTCTTTATCTATTGTATCTAAATTTGTAAAATCAAGTATTTCTTCTATATTTTCCATAGACATTGCTAAGATATCAAAACTTGGAAAAAACTTTTCTAAATATCTATCTGATATAGGTAAATCTTTTGTTTCTAATTCTTTCCCTCTTAATTTTACACTAATTGGATAACTTCTTGATAAATGACGACTTCCTGATTTTGTTTTTGGAATATAATAATTACATTCTTTTCTTATTTCTTCTCTATATTCAGATGAAACATCTATATCTATATCTGGTAATGAATCTTTTCTATCTATATTTAGAAATCTTTCAAAATCAATAAAATCTTTATGTTTAACAGGGTCAAATGCATTTGTATTTTTATTCATTCTAATTTGACGAGATAATATAACACTTGCTCCTGCACTACCTCTTAAAGTAAATGGAATTTTATTTTTTAACATATATTCTATTGGTTGTTGCATATTTGTAAAATATTGAAATATATCTAAATTTTCAATAGATGTTTTTGAATGTATTTCTTTTATTATTAAATATTCTTTCTTAAGTAATTCAAATTCAGTTTCATTTATGTCATTATACATTCTTAATATTTTATAGTTTTTATTTAATAATATTTTAAATTCTTCAAAAGTAAAATTTTTATTAATATTTGTCTCTATAAGTTTATGACCATTATAAAGTTCTTCATCATATATAAAATTATTTGAAAATTGAATATCGTCTTCTGTATATCCTTTATTTTCTATTGACAATCCATTATCAAATAATAATTCTATTTGTTGTGATTTATTTAATTTTATATATTTACCTGATGATGTTTCTTTGTATAGTTCTTTATCTAAATTTTCTATATCTATTATCGTATTATCATCTATTATTTTCTTTTTATCTTCTTCTTTTCTTTCTTTTATTATTTCTATTTCTTTTTCATCGTTATTATTTAAAATTTTCATCAAATCTTTTTCAATCGTTTCAATGTTTTCAGAAATAAAATATTCATTTAAATCTTTATATTTTCCTAAGATACTACTTATATCTTTAAATTTATATTTTCCTTCATTTAATCCATTCAACATTTCATTAAATAATTTTTTTGTTGCTGATTTACCAGCACTATCATTATCTAATAATTTATATATTTCTTTTCCTTGTAATTTTGCATTTAATGTTTTATTATATGGATTTGTAGCATTAGCAACACCTATTATTTTTACATTTGTTATTCCTATTTTTTTTAAAATAGATGCCATTGTCATTGCATCAGAATACCCTTCTTGTATAATTACTTTTGTATATGTTTTTACATCATTTTCCCAAAAATTTGAATTTTTTGTTCCGAGAGTTTTAAATCTTGTTCCACCAGGGGATAAAGCATCAGTTTTTGCTTTACATCTATATTGAATTCCTCTTAAATATGAACCAGTTTTCAAAGGTACTATTACAGGATGTGTTTCAAATACAAATTTTTCTTTTCCATCTATAATATTCATTATTCCTGTTTCTATTAATAATTCTTTTGAATATTTCTTTAATAAATTTCTTTTTAATTCTGCCATTTTTTGAGTATTTATTTCATAAACATCACTTTCTTTTAATACTTCTTTATCTATATTTCTATTTAAAAAATATTCACTAAGCTCTCCATTTTCTTTATAAAAAGAAACAATATATTGACTTATTTCTGTTTTTTTCTTATCTTTTTCCAACCATTCTTTTTTTAAAGCATTAGAGATATTTATTTCTATTGTTTTTATTTTCGAATAATCTTTTGATTCTATTTTGTTATTTTTTATTAAAGTTTCTAAAAATAATATTTCTTCTTGTGATAAATATTTTTTTGATGTATCTAAAATTCTTTTTATTTTTTTGATTGGTGATTCATTTTCAAAAAGATACATTGTTTCATAAATTTTTTGACCTATTGATAATTTATCATTTTTAATTGTTTCAATAATATCTTTAAAATCAGTTTCTGTAATTCCCATTATTTCATTAGGTTTAAGTTTTATATCTTCACCAGATATATTTAATATAATTTCTTTATTGTTATAAAAATTTTCTATATATTCTTCTTTGACTTTATATTTATTTAATAATTTTAATACAAATTCAATTGGATTATTTATATTTGAACGATTTTCTATTAAGTCATATACTTTTTCTAAATTTTCTTTTGATTTTGAAAAATTTGCTTTTTTTAAGGCATCATTATATTCTTTCCAATCTACTGTATTGTTACAAGAAAAGCATTTCATTAAACTTTTACCAGTTTTACCAGTATTTGTTATATATGAATCTTCTTTAGGTAAATTTGATGAATCCATTGATTTATCTTGATGTTTTGGACTTAAGCATTGTATTTTAAACCATTTGCTGGTTAATGCTGCTTTTTTTCTTGTAGTTTGTGCGTTACCTATATTAAAATACATTGCAAAAGCACGAAAATAACTTGGTTTTGACATATATAGACCTTTTTTGTTTTTTATTTAAATATTATATTATATAATTCTATTATATAATTTAAGGATTAAATTAATATGAAAGATTTTTATTATAAGATAATAGAAAAAATATTATATATTAAAAGTATGCAGTTTTTGGAAAATAAAAATATTTATAATTTTTTATTTTTTATTTCTTTTTTATTATTGTTTGGATTAGTTTATTTAAATTTATTATTTTTTTCGCATATTGAAAATATAAATTATCAGTCATTTTTTCTTTTAAAGCAAATTTATATTTTTATTAATATATTTTTAGCAGTAAATTTAAGTATTTCTGCTTTAATTGTATTTAAAAAAAATTTAATTTTAATAGATATTAAAAAAATATTTTTAATTTTAATATTATTTATATTATTTATTAATTATGGATTATGGATTATGTTTTTATTATTATTTATGGGTGGTAAAATTAAAAAGAGAGTAATAACTTTGTTTTTTTATCCTGAAAAATACAAAATATATAATAAATAATTAAAGTTCTTTATTATAAAAAAAGAACTTTAATGTATATTTATCAGGTTTAGCAAGAATACATATCCTATAACTCAAAGAGTTTAAGAGAGTAGATTCACTTAATCTATTTCAACTGGTCTTAATTTATTTCTTAATTGTTCAAATACTTCTTCTGCATTTTTGATTGAAAGAAACTTTTTTAGCCCTACATAACCAAATTCGATATTTTGATTAATATTTTCGATATTTTGAAGTTCTGCTCGTGTTAATCCTTTTTTACTTTGTTGAGTTAAATCACCTCTTGTATATATTCTTAATGTATGTTTTTTAAATAACATTTCTATAAAATTTTGCGACATATCTATATCAACTATATTATGCATTGATAGTCCATCTTGATATTTAGAGAAAATACCTTCTTCTATTGTTATATTATTTGTATCAAAATCAAATTTATATGTTGTTTTTTTCAAATAAATAATATGATATAATAAATGAAGAAAATATAATATTAATATTGCTCCTAAAAAACCTGATATTAACAAACCTATATTTTCAGTTAAAATATCAAATAATGATGCATTTATGATATTAGTATCATATAAATCCCTTAATATTCTTTCAATTGGTAGATTTTCTTGTAAAAACTCTTGGTATATATAACTTGCAATTGTCATTCCTGTTAAAATAGTAAATATTATAAATTTTTTAATGTTTACTATTTGAAAAGGTTTTCTAATTAAAACCATTTTGTATCCTTTGTTTTTTATTTAAAATATATTATAATACATTATTATAAAAATATAAAAAAAGAAGTAATAATGATTGAAATCAATAATATATTTAATAAATACAATTTACGATTTGTAGGATTGGAAACTGTTGGTCTTTTTGATAATTTTGATATAAATAGTAATATTTTATTAGAACTTGGTGTTGGTTATATAAGTGATAATGAATTTATATCTATTTCTTCTGTGAATAAAACAGATTTAGAAATTGATTTAGAAGCAATGAGTATTCATAATATAACTACTGAAATTTCTAATAATAGTCCTATTTTTAATAAAACAAAAGTATATAAAGATTTATATAAATTATCTATAAATAATGCTAATAATAATATTATTATTACTTATGATAAAGCATTTGTATCACAAGTTTTAAAGAATGCTGGTATAAATATTGAAAGTTTTAAAATTATAGATTTAAAACAAATTATAACTCACTTATATATGAGTGATATTATTAATTTAATTGAAAGTCCTATAAAATCTATTAATTTGAATTATTTACAATATTATTTCAATATTTATGAAGATATTAATATGTATATTAAAACTTCCCTTAAAAAAAATATTAAATTTGAAAATAGTTTAAAAAAAGTTATATTATTAAAATTTATTACAGAATATATAATTAAAGAACATAACTTAACAATTGATAAAATTCTTGAATTGGATAAATTACCTGTTTTTTTGAAATTTTTAAAATTTAAAGGTGAATTTCAAAAAATTGATACTTTAACAGAACATGAACTTATATATTTATCAAATAATCATTTTGATAAAAATGTCATTTATACTTGTTCTGAGAGATTAAAACAGATGGGAATAGAATTAGATAAACACTTAATAACTTCTGGTAAATATAAGGGGTATTATGTTGAAAATATTGATGATATTGAATATTTAGAATGGTTTAGTAAAAATATGTTACATTTAGATAAAGAGTTGATTAATTCTGTAAAAAATAGAATTAATTTTTTAAAGTCTGATAAAATTGAAGAAAAAGAATATTTAGTAAGTATAATTGAGAGAAATGATATTGTAATAGTTCATGGAGAATTACCTTCTAATATTAGGGAATGGTTAGAAAAACAACCACATATTTATGTTAAATATAAAAAATGTGAATTTGTATTAACTGATAATAATATTAAAAGACAAAATCTTATATTAGATAAACTTAAAAATAGTGTTAAAGTTATTAAAATAGAAAAACAATAATTAAAAAATAGGAAAATATGATATATGAAAAAAATTAAAATTTTATTTCGTTTTATTAGATTAGAAATCTATAAAAAGAAAAAGAAAATTCAAAATAAAATAGAAATTTATAAAAAGAAATTTAAAGATATGCCATATAGTATGAAATTTCTTGTTCTTATTGGTATAGGTATTTATTTAGAATTTATGTTAGTAATACCATTTTTACTCTGGGAAAGAATAAAATTAGAAACTACAACTGATATTTTATATAAAAAGGATATTTTTATTAATTCTTCTAACAAAATTTCTTTTAAAGAATTTTTAGAAGAAAATAAAAATAAAATTTCTAATACCATTGTGTTATTTAATAAGAATAATAAAACGACTATTGCTTTCGAGATTAAAAACAAAATATATAATAATAAAAAACCTTATTTAGGAATAGAAGGATTATTATTTTATCAAACACAAAATATTTTAAAACCTTCGAAAGATTATGAAGTTTCTAAAATATATTATTTTAATAATATTTTAACTTCTTCTTATGTTTATAATTATGAACCTTTATTATTATCAGATAATATTAAGTATACTACTGAGGATGTTTCAACTAAAAAAACTCCTTTTGTTTTTACTCATTTTATTATTGAGAATAGCTTACGAATATTATTAATTTTTGTATTTTTATATTTATTTGAAAAACAAGGGTTATTTGGTAATAAGGAAAAATATTCTATTGTTCAACCTGATGATGTTGATGTTGATTTCAAACATTTAATTGGAATGAAAGATATTAAAAGTGAAATATATATTTTAGCTGATTTAATTCAACATAGGGATAAATATAAAGAGCTTGGAATTGATAAAACATTTAATTATATGTTTTCAGGACCTCCTGGGACTGGTAAAACAAAAATAGCTTCTGGTCTTGCAAAATTATTAGATGTTCCTATGATAGTTGGAACAGGTAATGTAGAAACAGGTTATATCAATGGTGGTGTAGCAGTTATTCAAGAATTATTTGAGACTGCGAAAGAACAGGCTCTTGAAAATAAACATCGAATGGCTATTATATTTTTAGATGAAGCTCAAAATTTAATGGTAAAAAGAGGTCAGAGTAGAGATAAGTGGGCTGATGATAGTGCTAATGAATTATTAGCTCAACTTGATGGTATTCATACTTATGATGATGTTAGTATTATTTTTATTGCTGCTTCTAATTTTGATGATAAAAATCATGAATTTGATGAAGCCATGATGAGACGATTTAAGAAGAAAATATTTTTTAGATTACCTAATTTTGAAGAACGAAAAGAAATTATTGAATTTTATTTAAGCAAAGTTAATAAAAAATATTTAGATGATAAAATTGATACAGGTTATTTAGCTGATATAACAGCAAATTTAAGTCCTGCTATTTTAGAAACTATTGTTCAAGAGGCAAGTTTATTAGCTATAACACATAATAAAGATTTAAGTAATTATGAGAAAAACAAAATACAGACAAATTCTAAAAATATTGATAAAGATATTGATATTGATTTTTTTAATAATTTATCATTAATTACGACTTCTTTGTTAGAAAAAGCTTTTGAGAGGATTAGTGTTGGTCAAACTAATCGTGAAACTACTAAAAACAAAGATGTTGCTCGTGAAATAATATCTAAACATGAATTAGGGCATTTTGTTTGCGAAATGCAAAATGTTTTAAATAAAAAATATACTGCAAGAATATTTGATGATTTAACTTTTTTATCTTCTAAAAATATAGAAGAAGATATTAAATATTTGTCTGATAATTTAAAAGTTTTAAAAATATCTGTTGAAAGTATTTCTCAGATTAAAGCTCTTGGTTATGTTCTAAACAAACAAGATGATGTATTATTGAGTAGTAAAAAAGAACTTGAAAACGAAATAATAGCATTATATGGTGGTTTAGCAGCAGAAAATGTTTTTGCTGATGACATTGATGATATAACTACTGGCTCATCTAATGATATTGAAAAAGTTTCCAATATACTTAATACTATGGTTAATAAGTTAGGAATGTATTCATCAAGTAAACTTAATTTAAATTTAATTGATAATATAGATGTAAAAGAACAAAATTCTAAAATTTTATTTTCTAAAAGTGAAGAATTATTTGAAATTTCTAAAAAATATGTTGAAAATTACAAAGGATTAATAGAATATTTAAATGAAATTCTTTTGGATAAATATGTATTAAATTTACCTGAAATTTTAGAATTAATTAAAGATTATTATTTAGAAAATAATTTAATTTTGGAAAAATCTAATGAAAAAAAACATTAATTTAATTAATAATCAAATTCAAAAAATTTTAAATAATAATTCTTATGTTATTATTTTATTTGTTGATAAAGAAACTTTACTTGAAAATTTAAGTCTTGATGATTATAAGAGTAATATTAAAAATGTATGTGCTGATTTATTAGGTGAAGAAGTTAAATTATATAAAATTTTTAATATAAATTCGGATAAATATAAAAATGAAATAAATTCTTTTTTATTTGGAATTGATAATTTCCCTTTAATGCTTGTTTTTGAAAACAAGCATTTAAAATTTATTTCTCCAATTTTGTTTTAGATTTTTTATTTTTTTCATTATTTTCTAAATTTTTTATAATATTTTCTTTTTCTTCTTTGATTTTTTTAATTATTTCTTGGTTTAATTCATTAGAAGATTTTTTATAAATGAATTTAAACTTTCCACCTATTTTTATTCTATTGAGACCTTCTTTTAAATTTAATGTTTGTGATAATTGGTCACTATCATTTATAATAATTGTATTAATATTTGGTGCATCGTTTGATAAAAATTGTATAAAATCACAAGTTTTATTTATATCATCTATTTTTGTTGTAGATAAAATGAATAACATAGGCTTATCTTCTTCTACAAAGTTATATTCATCTAAATAATCAATTGCTACTCCTTTTTTTATTCCTTTTTCTATTTTTTCCTTTATGCTATCTGGATAATATTCTTCTATAATTATTATATTTGTTTCTTTTTGTCCTTGTTTAGCATAAATAGCTTCTACTTTTTCTTTTCCCTTTTTATATAGTTTTTTACTATCTTCTTCTTCTTTTATTATTTGTTCTTCATTGATATCATATTTTGTTTTTATTTTTTCTATAATATCTAACATATGTATTATGTCATCTTCTGAAACTTGTTTTTTATCCATTATAAATTCTATGTTATTTCCATTTATATAATAAATTTCATTAAAACCTATTTCTGGACTTTTAAGTTTTTCTAAAATATTTTTATCAGGAATATTTTGAATTATTATACTTTTTTCTGTTTTTTTAATAATTGGTTTTTCTGATTTTTGTTCTTCTTCTATTTTTATTATTTCTCTTTTTATTTGATATTTTTTTTCTATTCTTTTTATTACTTTTTCTAAAAAATTTATTTCTTCTGTTGAATATAATTTATTTAGATTTTCCCCTACTTGATTTCTTAAATACCATTTATTATCTATTGAATAAATAACATCATTATTTTTGTTATTTTCTTTTCCTTCTAATAATTCATTAAAAAGTTTTATTATTTGTTCTTCTTTTATATCTTCTATTATTACGAACTCATTATTTTGAGTTAATTTTGGTTTTATTATTTCTTGTTTCTTTTCTTTTTGTTCTGTTTTTTCATTTATTTTTTTTGATTTTTTTACTTCTATAGTTTCTAAATCTCTTATTATTATTTGATTAGTACCTTTATATTTAGAATATTGAGTTTGTCCATTTAAATTTACAACAGTATTTGATTTGATTTTATCTTTTATCTTTTCCCAATTTTTATCAAAACAAGTTGCTTCTATTGTTGTTTCTCCATCTGAAAAAGTTAAATATGCCATATCTTTTTTTGTTTTTTTTGATTTTGTTACTTTATGTGACATTAATACTGTTTTAAAGTTATTAATCCAACCTTCATTTGATATTTTATCTTTTAATGTTTCATTTTGGCTTTCTATTAAAGCTTGAACATTTTCATCTGTTAATACATTTGTAACTGATAATGGATGGCTTAATAAATCTTTTTCTATTTCAAAAAAATCTCCTTCATTTTCATATGATTTTTTGATTTGTTTATCTTTTGCTGTTTTTGTTTTTTTACCTCTTTCATAATTATAAAATTCTTGTAATTTTTGTTTTCTATCTTCGTATATGTCATCTGATAATTGTGATACATTGTCAAATGCACCTGCTAATATTAAATTTTCCATTGATGATTTTTTTACGAACACTCTATCTAAGAAGTCTTTTAATGATTTAAATTCACCTTCTTCTGCTCTATTTTTTAGTATTGTTTTGACATCTACTCCACCTATACCTTTTATTGCTTCTAATCCAAATAATATTTTATCATCTTTTAATGTAAATCTTGCTTCTGATTGATTAATATCTGGTAATAATATTTCTATTCCGTTTTTTACTGCGTCTTTCATATAAATACCAAGTTTTTCAACATAATTTATTTTATTATTAAAACTTGCTTTATAAAAATGTTTTGGATAGTTGGCTTTTAAAAATTGTGTTTTAAAAGTTTCCATTGCATATCCAGCTGAATGAGATTTGTTGAAACCATATCCTGCAAATTTTTCAATAATTGAAAATAATTTTTCTCCTACTTCTTTGGGAAAATTAATATTTTTTGTCTCTTTCATATATTTTTCAGCTCTTGTTGAAAATTCATCTTTTAACATTGCCATTTTTTCAACATCTTTTTTACCCATCGCTCTTCTTACAAGGTCAGCATCTCCAAGAGAAAAACCTCCTATCTCTCTAACTATTCTTATAACTTGTTCTTGATAAACAACAACTCCTAATGTTGGTTCTAATATATCTTTTAATATATCTTCTATATCATTAAAATCTTCTTCTTTTAAATTATATTGTATTTCAGCACCCTTTTTTCTCGCTTTATAATCATCAAGCATACCTGCATCCATTGGTCCAGGTCTATATAGTGCTAATATTGCTATAATGTCTTCTATACTATTGGGTTTTATTTCTTTAACTAATGATTGCATTCCATCTGATTCTATTTGGAATACTCCTACTGTATTTCCTTCACTCATTTGAGTAAAAGTTTTATCATCTTTATAATCTATTTTTTTGAAATCTATTTCTGTTTTTTCTTCTTCTTCAATAGAATTTACTGCTTCATGTATTACATCTAATGTTTTTAATCCTAAAAAGTCAAATTTTACTAACTCTGAATCATACATTGTTTGTAAATAAACATTTTCACCATTAACCAAACCAACTGGTTTATTTATTTCAAAATCTAATACTACTGCTCCTGCATGTGCTCCATAGGCTTTTATTTTTTCTTCCACTTGAACTGATACATCTAATATTTTTCTTATTATATGAGAACCTTCATATAATTTTTTAAGTTTTCCTTTTGTTAAATTTTCTTTAAGAGATAGTGTATCATCACTTATCTGTTCTTTTAAGAAATTTGACAAATTAACATTTCTAAGTGTATCTTTTATTGAAGGATTATTTTCTTTTATTATTTTTGCTAAAAAAGGATTATTATCAAATAATATTTGAGCCATATCATCACCAAATATTCTACAAGTATCTGAAATAGCACTTTTTGCTTGTATTTTACCTTCTGTTAATGTTTTTGCAACCTGTGCATCTTTATATTTTGTTTGCATATATATTAATACTAAATCTTTTCCACCTATTAATTCATCTTTTGGTCTTTGTTTTTTCACTTCTTTTTTTACTTCTTCATCTTTTATATCGTCTATTTTTATAATTCCAGCAAAATCCACATCAAAATCTGGTTCTGATACCCTTTCTGGATTAATAAATCTTTCAAATAATAAATCATATTTTTCTACTTCCACTTCTGTAATTCTCATAGCATATGCAATTAAAGAACCTGCTCCTGAACCTCTACCTGGTCCTACTAATACATCATTGTTTTTTGCCCAATTCACATAATCTTTTACGAAAAGGAAATATTCAGCATATGCCATTGCATCTTTTTGACCTTTTTGATTTTCTTCCATTTCTAAAATGATTGATATTTCGCTTTCTAATCTTTCTTTAAGTTTTTTAATTTCTTCTTCTGTTGGATTATCTTCTTTTATTCTTTCATCTAATCCTTCTCTTGCTGCTTTTAAAAATTCTTTTATTACATTGTTGTGTCTTTCTTCTTCTGTATCACCTTCTATTGGTAATTTTGGAAATATTGTTCTTTTTGCATTCATTTTATATTCTATTTCATCTGAATTAAATTCTTGTTCCAATTCTGAAATTTCTTGCTCTTCTTTTTCTTTTATTCTTTTTGTATTTAATGATTTATTTTGATGTTCTTTTAAATCTTCCGAAAAGAAAGTTCCTGTTGCTTCTTTCCCTTTTGTTATTCCTTGTAATGTTTTATGAGCAATAAAATCTTTATCATCTGTATATAATATTTCTTCTGTTATATTTGTTTTAAGTTTATATTTATCTGCTAATGTTTTTATGATATCTATTTTTTCATTTTCTATCATATTTGTTTTTTCGTTAGCATCTTTTAATAATTGTTTTGTTGATATTGGTTCGATATATAATGATTTTTCTTTAAAAGTTTCTATTTTCTTAAGTTCTTCTATTGTTTCATATATATTTTCATTTTCTTTTTGAGGAATACTTACTATAAGATTTTCTATTTTAGCTATTCTTCCTTTTTCATCTTTTTCTATAAAATCTTTAAGTTTTAAATGAGGAAAATCTTTTTTTTCATCTTTTATATTTTTATATGATAATGTTATTAAATTATTAAAATCATTATAACCTTCTTCATTTTTTACGATGCAATTTATTTCTATAAATTTATTTTCTTCTATTTCAATTAAAAATTTTGAACCATATTGTGTTTTAATTCCTACTTTTTCTGCTTCATCATGAAATTTTCTATGTCCATTTGTTCTATATGTATCCATTAAAGTTAAAGTTTCAATACCTTCTGATTTTGCTTTTTCTACTATTTCTTTAATATTTACACTTCCTTCTCCAATTGCTCTATCAGTTTTAAAATATATATTTGATTTTATTTTTTCTGTTTTGTTTCCTTTTTCACTTGTTTCTTTTTTATCTTCTTTTTGAGTTGATGTTTCTTTCTTATTGAAAAACTCTGCTTCTATCATTTCTATTAAATCAAGTGAAACTATTTTAAATTTTTCATAAGCTTCATCCAATATTTCTGAATCTAAAAGTGCTCCATGAAAACTTCTATCTTTATCATCTGTTTTTATATTATATTTTTGTTTAATATAAGTTAGGAATGTATCAAGATTATATCCTTTTAAACCCATTTCTTCTAACTCTGATTTTGGAACTTTTAATCTGAATAGAGATAATGTATCTATTATTTGAGAATTTTCTGATATTTTTTCTTCTATTCCTATTCTTTTAAACTCGCTTTCCATTACATTGATATCAAATTTAGCATTATGTGCTATTAGCTTTGATTTATCAAAGATATCTTTAAGTATTGAACCATATTCTTCAAAACTTGGTGCTGGTTTATCTAATTCAAACTTTTTATCATAAGAAATACCACCTTCTAACATTTCTTTTGTTATATTATGTACTTCTACTGAATCTTTTGGAACTGATTTTGTTCGAGGTGGAGTTTTTGAAATCCAAGGATTTGCATATAAATGTATATCTTTAACTTTTTTACCATTAATTTTTAATACACCTCCAAATTCAAGCATAATTCCTGAACTTATATCAAATGTTTCTGTATCAAATATTAATTCAATATCACTTCCATTTTCGTATGCTTCTTCTATTTCTTCATTAATTTGTTTTAATTCTTCAATACTTGTTGTTGTTATTTTTGAAAATGGTGAATTTTTAATAGATATTTTGTTTTCTTCTTTTATTTTATTTGTTTTATCTTTATATTCATATGTATATTGAATATTTCCTTCTTTATCTATTTCTTTATTAAATTCACATTTATAAACTTCTTTTATTTTTTTAAGTTTATCTGTTAGTTTTTTGGGGTCTATATAGTCATCTCTTTCAGCAACTATTGCTCTTTTATTTTTGTGAATTTTTTCTTCTAATTTTTTTATTTCTTCTTTTTGTTCTATTGTTGCTTTTTCTTCCAGATTTATCATTTGTTGGATTTCTTCTTCAGAATCTTCCAGATTTATCATTTGTTGGATTTCTTCTTCAGAAAACTTTTCTAAAAACAAATCTATTTCTTGTAATTCTTGTTCTTCTTTATCTACATTTGTTTTATTTTTAATTGCATCTTCTAATTCTGTTTTTAATTTTATTAAATTTTTAATACTTTTTATTTCCATAATTTAAAATCCTGTGTATATTTTTTATTCATTAATTATAATATAAAAAGTATTAATTAAAATTAATGAATAAAAAAATATATTTAAAATAAATTATCCTTCCAATATTTTTATTATCATATTTAAATCTTCTTCATATTTTTTAGGATTTAAATCTTTATACGGAAACATATTAGGTACAAAAGCAAATATTTTTTTTACTTTTTCACCTTTGGAATTTTTTAGATATACTATTGCAGTATCTCCATTTTGTGGGTTAAATCCTTTAAATTTATATTTTTTTATACTATCCATTAATTTAGATTTTGGAGGTGCTGCTAAAATAATATTTTCTACTTTTGAATCAGCTATATTTAATAAAATATTTTTAAATCTAAATTCATTGTATTCTTCTAATTCTTCTTTTTCTATATAATTTTCTTCAAATTTTTCTTTAAATTGTGGTTCTGTCATTGTATGATATGACATCCATGCTAATTTAACTTTATTTTTAAGTATTAATGGCATTTTATCGTATAAATCAACAAAAAAATCTTGTGTTTTACTACCATATCTTTCATGTTTTGTTTCAAAACCATTTTTAGCTACTTTTGGTAAAAATTCAGTTAAATATATAACATTTGTCTTATTTGTTTCTATAATTTGACCTTTTTCATTTTTATAAAATTGATTATATATAATATCATCTTCATATGGATTATCATTGATTTCTTTTTGGTCTGGTTTTAATTTTAAATTAATTGTATCTTCCATTGCTTCATAATTTAAATCTATATTATTATCAAAATTTCCTTCTTTAAGTAATCTGTCATTGATATCAGATTGTTCTCCTTTTGATAATTCTCTTTCATAATTTTCTACATTTAATATATTTTGAATTTTTTTATTAATTTCTGCTTTTTTATAATTTTCTTTTACAAACTCTCTTAATTTTATTGATAAATCTTTAATTTGTGGAGCTATGATATTTTTATATTGTTCAAAACCTTTTTTATAAGTTTTTCTTTTATAAAAATCATATTCTTTATTCTCTATTGCTTCTTTTAATGCTTCTTTTTCTGATTCCAAAACTTTTGCAGTATTATTAAATTTTTCAATTAATTTATCTAATGTTTCTTGTGCTTTTTGGACATCTGTAAAATACTTTAATACTTTTTTATTATCTTCATCAGTTCCATTTGAACTATTTTCAGAATGTGATAAGTTATCAGATAAAATTTTAAGTGTTTGTAAAGATTCTAATAATGGTGTATTTGTCCATATATTTGGTAATAATCCATCTGTATTTTCTTCTTTTTCTAATATTTGTTTTCTATATTCTGATAATATTAATTTATATTCTTTTTGAATTTTTATATTTTTAATTGCTTTTTCTATTATAGAATTAAGTAACCCTTTTTCATCTGGATTTTCATTTTCACCTGCTAAATAATACCATTCTTTTGCAGAAATCCAACTAAAAGGATTTTCATTTGAAATATTACTTTTTTCAAAAACTCCTAATTGCCCTAATCTATCTGTTATTTTTTTTCTTGCCTTTGCTCCTGCAAGTAATAACATTTCTTCTAATGTATCTATTTTATACTCTTTAAATAATTCAATAAAAGGTAATATTTCTTTGTCTCCTATTCCTTTTATATATGTTAAAGGTAATGCTATTACATCTCTTTCGGTATCAATAGTAAAATTAGTATCTAAATTTTCATCTAAAATTTGTAATTCTAATCCTATATCTCTTATTTTTATTTCTTTTATTAATTGCATTTTGGCTTTTTCAGGTACATGTTTTAAGAAAACTCCATATGCTATTGTTGAAGTGAATTCTTTATAATATTGTGTTTCATAAGTTATTACACTATAACTTGCTGCATGTGATTTATTAAAAGCATATGCTCCAAAACTTTCTATTTTATCCCAAAAGAATTTTGCTTCTAATTCGTTAAAATCTGATTTTTTTATATTTATTTTTGCTATATTATTTTTAATTTGTTTATTAAAATTATTTATTAAATTTATATAATCTTCGTTTGTATATTCATTGATTTCTATTGTTCCATCTAAATTTAAAAACCCTGATACATTGATTTCTTCATTTGTTTCTTTATTTATTATTAATAATTCATTGATTAATGATTTTCTTACTTCAAAATTATTTAATTCATTTTGATATTCTACATTAATTATTTTATCTTCTATTAAACCATTTATAAATTTTGTTTTTTCTATATCCATTAAATCTTTTTTTTGTTTTGCAATAGCTTTTCTTAGTTTATTTGAACCCAAAACAGTATAATTAGCCATTTGAACTGATATATGCATAATTTGTTCTTGATAAACCATTGTATGATAAGTATCTTTTGTTATGCCTCTAAAATTTTTATCACTTTTTATTTTATTTTCCATTTCTAAAATTACTTCTTTGAATTCTTCTACTGAAGTTACATTTCTTTTTGCTTTTATTTCTTGAATTAATTCAGAGTCAACAGAATTGAATTTTGCTTCTATCATTGTTTCAAATTTTTGTGATTCAAAATAATCTTCTGATGTTATTAGATTAATTATCATATCATCTTTTAACATTTTTATATTAAAATCTTGACTTACTTTTCTTTTATGCATTTCAATAATTGCTTTTTTATCTACATCTGGAATTTTTTCAAATTCTTTTGCAGGTATATAATCTATATCATATTTTTCTCTTTTTGCTTTTATAGCTGACGAAACATAACTATCTACTGCTCCTGAACCTAATGGTCCAGGTCTAAAAAGTGCTGTAATAGCAATTATGTCTTCAAATTTTAATGGAGATAAAGATACTAATAATTTATCCATACCAGCACTTCCCATTTGAAAAGTTTGAGATGTAAATTTATTAAAAAAACCTAAAAAAACTTCTGGTTTATCCATATCATCAAAGTTATGTTTATAAATTATATCTTCTTTTCCTACTTTTTTAAGTAGTAATTTTATTTCATCTATTGCCATTCTTGTATTTAATCCAAGTAAATCCATTTTAATTTGTAATAAGCTTTCTAATTCTCTCATATCAAATTCAACTACATTATGTTTCATTGGAAGAATAATATTTGGATGATGTGGAAAAAACAATACTCCTCCTGCATGTATTCCTGAACTTTTATATATATTTCTTAATTTATTAGCTTCTGAAAATAAATCTAATGGCATTTTTTTTAAAATATCATTTTTCATTTCACTTTGTTCAATAATATCTTCTAATTTTATATCTTTATCTTTCCCACCATTTGCTTTTACAACTGCATCAAATTCTTTTGATACTACTGATTGTATAAAGAATGGTTGCTGATTTAATCTTAAAAGACTTCCTAAAATTACTTTTGGTGTTGTATAAGCAACCGTTTTAATTTTTCCAAGAAAATCATTTTCTGTTTTAATATAATTTTCTATTATATATTCATCATATATATCATATGGTTTTTTTGTATAGTCCAAAGTTTTTTTTGTTTCAACATCAAAATATTGTTTTAATATATTAAATGCAAATTCTTTATCTACAATATCTAAATCTATATCTGGATAATCTGGTCTTGATGGGTCAATAAATCTTTCAAATAATAATTCATATTTCAAAGGGTCTAAACCTGTTGTTCCTGTTACAAATGCAACTAATGAACCAGGTGCTGAACCACGTCCATATCCAAATGCTTCTCTAATTATTTTAAAATTTGGATTATCTTTATCTAATAAATCGTTAGACAAATTTCCTTCCATAATATTACCTATTTTATATACTAAAAAGAAATATTTTATAAAATCTATTTTTCCAATTTTTTTCAAAATTGCAAATTCTTTTTCTTTTCTTTCTATGTATTTTTCTTTAGGTAATCCTGATTTTTTAATAATTTCATCTATTTTTCTTAATTCCCATTGTTCTTCATAGAAATCATCTAACATTTTTATTGCTTCATCAATATCATCTGGCTCTTTTTTTATTGCTGGATGTAAAATATTTAATGGTGGAAAAGCTGATAAATTTAATTTTGCATAAAATGTAAAATCCATTGTTTCAAAATCTTTTGTTTTTTCTTTAAACCATTTTTGTTTTATGTCTGATGTAAATATACCTGTTTCTAAACTTTCATTTATTTTTTCTTTCTTTTTAAATATTTCTAATTCTTGTTGTGTATATGCTTCATTCATTAATATTTTATTTGCTAAAAAATGGTTTATAACATCTTTTTCTTCATAATATTTTGGTGTTGGCATTTTTTTACTTGGAATTACTAAATTTTTTGTATATTTTAAAATATCTTTTAATCTTTGATTTGTTACTTGATGTCCTTCTATTAATAATGGTAATAACAATCTATAATTTAAAGTATCTTTTATTATAATATCTGTATATTCATTTGTATCTATATTAAATGCTTTAAATCCTATTATTAAATCTATATCATTTTCATTAAATGTTTTTATTAATGAAATATATTTAGTCCATTGTTCATCTACAATAATTACTTTTTTTATTTCTTTTTCTTTACAAAATTCTAATATTTTATCTTCTGTAATGATATTATCTTCTGACATATGAGTTCTAATATACAAAATATCATTTTTTTTATATGCTCTATCATTATTATTTTCAAATGTTTCTTCTTTATCATTTTCTATATTATTTTCGATATTATTTTTCATTTTTGTTAATTGGTGTCTAAATAGATAATCATTCACTTGGATATCTATTAAAGCACTATGTGCTTCATCATCTCGAATATTTATTAATTTGTTTAATTCTTCTTGTATTTCAGAAGGTAACTTTTTCATTATTTTTTTTACTTCATTTGAAAGTTTTCTTCCTTGATTAGTTTTAACTGTTTTGTTATGAATATCTGTTAGCATAGTATCAAAAATTTCTATTTCTTCTATATTAATTTGATATACATCTTGTAATACTTCTTTATAATCATATTGATATAAATTATGTCCTGCATATAATTTAATATTATACTTTTCTTTTATTTTTATAAATTCTGATTTATCATATTTTGGCAAATCTTGTGTTAAAATTAAAAAAGTTTTTTTTATTTGTGCTTCTGTTATTTTTTTCTTATTATCTGCAAATGATTTAATAATATCTTTTATATATTTCTTATTATTTAAATCTTCCTCTCTTATAATATGTGTTATTCTACATGCTTCTACTTCTATTGGTTTTGATGGATAATAATTTTTTTCATTTTCTTCTATTTTTGTAAATATTAATTCTTTTTCTTCATTTTCTTCTACTTTTAAAATAATATAACCAAATTGAGTAATTTCAGGTTTATTTATACCTGTTGTTTCTGTATCAAATAACATTACATTGATATATTTATTTATATTTATTTCTTTTTTTATATGTGAAAAAATTTCTTTAGATATATTGAACATTTTTTGCCTTTATTTCTTTATTTTATTTTTTTATATATGTCATTATAACTTATTTTTGTAATTAAATAAATATTAAATGTATCTTTTTATCTATTAAAATAATTTCAATTTATTTCTTTTATAATGATTATCATATAATAATAAAATTTATTTTAAAAGAGGACTAATGTATGGATTATAAAATTAATACTAACCATTTAGAGGAATTGATTTCAGATTTAAAATCTGTTAATAATGTTATATCAGATTATGAACATGAAGCAAAAAAATTAACTGATGAAAGCTTATTAAGTCTTAGAGTTTATTCAGGTGTATTAAAAAATAATTTAAAACATAATATTCCAACTAAATTTACTAATGATTCTATCAATGGAAAAACTGTTTCTGGTTTCAAAGAATTTATTGAAAGTGATTATCAATTAATTGATAAATTTAATAAATTTTTAAGAAAAAAATATGGCATTAATAGTGATGAATATAAAGAAGAAAATCAAAAAGATTTTTCATCTTCTCAATTAAGTGTTTTACAAACAGAATTTCTTTTAGAGGTTGTTAATGAAGAATTGCAAATAACTATGCAAGAAATTAATAGATATAATCAAAATATATCATTAGCATCTCAACGAGGTAATGTATATATAATTGATTTTATTAAAGATATTTTTAAAACTGAACATTTAGATAATTTAAATCCAGATGAAGTTTCAAAAACATTAGAAATTATTAATGAAGAATTTAGTAAAATGAATTTACCAAAAATACCTTTTGATATAAATGTTGAAAATATTAAAAGAATATTTGATGAATCTAAAAGTTTAGATTATTATATTGCTTTAAATGAAAGACCTAATTTAGAATTGACTATTAGGAATTTAAGAAGTGCAGGTCTTGATGACAAATTTGCTTATCCTCTATTAAATATTTTAAATTTAAAAAATCAATCAATAGTTCCTGATACTGATATTTATGATAAATATATTAATAGATTAGGAATTTCTTTTACTGACGAACATTTTGAGAAAGTTAATTCTGAATTAAATAATAAAATTTCAAAAAAGCAAGATGAACTTTTAGATTTAAAAAACAAATTAATTCAAAAGATAGATGGTTTTTTGAAAAAAGATGATTTAGAATTTTTAAATAGTTTTGATAATTTAATAAATATGGATATTAAATCTGCTGATGTTGATAACAAAGTTCATTTATTATCTAAAATTGAAAATTCAATTCCTCTTTTGAATAATTTTTTAGAAAGAACAGAAGGCAAAACAATAGATGTGGAAATATATGAGAAATTATCTACTTCTTTTGAAAACTTTGGTGATATAGTTTCTAACTATACTTCGAAATATGATGTTGAAAAGCTTAAAATTAACAATTTATTTAAACAATTAAGTGATGAAAATTTAATTGATAATTTAGAAATATATAAGGAAATATCTGAAATTATAGGTGATAATGATGAATTATACGAACTCAATGAAATGTATCATGACTTTTTGATTGATGATTTAACTGAATTGATTTATAATTTTGTTATTTCTTATGGTAAATATGAAAGATTAACTTCTGAAATTGATTTTTTTATTGATTTTGATTTAGCCGAAGAATTTCCAGAATTTGATTTGGTTGATAAATCAATTATTGTAGAAGCAATAGAACGAGTTAATAATATTGATGAAATTAAAGAATTTGCAAAAGATAATGATGTTATTTCTAATTTAGATAAATTTGAGACTGATTTATCTATAATATCTGAAAATGAAAATTTATCAGAAGCAAATTTAAGATTGATTGGTTCATTAGAAGAGTATTTGAAAGATATTGATTTAACTACTTTAAATTCAGAAGAGTTTTTAGAAGATTTTTATGAAGAGTTTTTAGAAAATGATAATTATAAAGTTGCAATACTTTTAAAAGAAACTAATAATCCACTTATAAAATTTAATGATGATATTAAATTAAAAATTTCTGAAATTGAATTATTAAATAATTTTCCTAATTATAATTCATTAGATGGAATTATTGAAGATAGAGAAAGCCAACCATTATATCAAATTACTGATTTATTATTTAATGCTTTAGCTAAAAACGATGCTTTTGAAAAAAAATTTATTGAGGAAGCTTCTAAACCAACAAATTTTGATAAACATACTGATGAAATCTTTTTAATTGTTTTAAAAGAAAAATACCCATTAGTATATGATGAAATTTTAGATTTAACAAAAAATAATTTTGATGAAATTATTGATATTTTTAATAGTGCTGATTTTAAATCTTGGAGATATAAAAAACAAGATGAAAATAAAATTTTTGAATTTTTAGAATTAGAAACACATAGTCAAGAATTTAAAAATAGATATGATAGTATTGAAAAAATTAACCCAGAGTCAGATGATATAGAAATATTTTTCCAAACATTACAATATACTAACCCAGAAGTTTTATCTAATATGGGTGTTGAAGATGTTGAAGATTTTGAAAATTTATTAGAACTTGATTATAATTTTAATTATTTCCGTAAAATTGTTCATGAAGTTAAAGGTATAGAAGATAATTCTGACATTGAAAATTCTGATATATATATATTAAATGAAATAGTTAATGATGAGAAATTTTTGAATTTTGTATCGGATGAAATTTCTAATAATCAAGACAGATACACTTCTGATAATTTTAATAATAAAATTCAATCTATTTATAATTTATTAAATAATTTAGATAAAGAAAATGAAGTTTTTGATTATTTATCTTCTGAATTTGGTATAGATAAAGATTTTCTTGAAAAAGTAAACATAAAGAAGTTTAAAGAGTTTAAATATTTTTATGTGAATGATAGTAAAGTAAATGCTACACAAGTTGAAAAATTACAAAGTAATTTGGAAACTTTTGATAGAGTTGGATTAATTAAACATTTTGAGAAAAAGGTTTTAAATTCTATCGAAGATGGAATCTTAAATATCAATGAAGAAAGTTTAGAACAATTACATATTGCTGTTCAAAAAGTAAAAGATAGTAATATTAATATGAATGTTGAAAAATTGAATGAAATGTTTGTTTCATTAATTGATAATGAAGAATTATTGGAATTGTATAATAAATATATTGAGAATTCAGTACATTATAAGAATGTTGAAAAAAATTTTAAAGAAATTAAAGAGATTTTGATTTCTCCTAAACGTAAATTGGGGATTAATTCTAAGTTTGTTCCTACTTCTTTTGATAGTGTTGATAATGAATATTTTAAACAGGTTGAAGATTATTTATCAGAATTAAAATCTTTAAATCAATTAAATCCTTATTTTATAGAAGAATTAACTGATTATAAAGCAGAAGCACAGGTATTAAAAAAAGAGATTAAATATAAGTTTATACAAGAAAATTTAAAATATATTCTTGACAATTCAAATAATGAAGATGTTAAAAAAATATTTTTAAAACATTTCAAAGGTTCTAAAGAAGATGGAAAAAAATTATATCAAGAACAAATTACACACTTTCAATCTTTATATGATACTTTAACCGAAGTCTTAGAAATTCCAGAAAAAAGAGTTGAATTATCTAATAAAAAAAATGAAATTGATGAAAAATTTATTGAATTAGATGAAAAAAGTAATTTAACTCCTGATGAATTAGAACTTAAGAAAAAATTAAATCAAGAGAGTGAGGAATTAAGTTTTGAATTAGATAATATTAATCATAAATTTTCTAATTATATAAATTATTTCGATGCATCTAAGTTATATGAAATAATGGATTTTCAAAAGAAAACTAATACTTTACAAAAGAAAAGTAATACTTTATTTAAACCTGATGAAAAATTTATACATAATTTAACATTATATGCTTCTGAAGTTGCAGAAACAACAAACATGTATGAAATTTTAGATGACTTTTTAAAAGATAATAATATTGGAGAACCAGATTTTAATTTAAAATTAAAATCTATTTTAGATAATTTAGTTGAAAAAAAATATCTTTTACAAGAAGATGCAGAAGCTTTTTATACTGAAATTACTATTAATGAGAATGAAGAAGTTTTAGAAGAATTTAATAACATAATAAATTCTTATGTTTCTTTTGGTTCTTCTACTGTTGATTTCATTGATGAATTAATAGAACATTTAAAAAATGATGATATTAAAACTGATGATTTTGTTATGGAAATGAAAGATTTATATTCTGATGAAGATATATTTAAAATATTATCTAATTTGAATAAAAATAAAATTATTAATGACAAAGGTTTTCAAGAAGCTATTAATGCTTTTGAATTAGATAATGTTACTGATTTAAATAATAATTTAGATGATAAAAAGAAAGAACATGAAGAAAGTTTAAATAATAATGCAAGTAAGGATAATGCTTTTAGTAAAAAAGCATTAATTAAACAAATTCAAGGAACTGATTCGTCAAATGGTAATGAACCTAAATTTGGTAGTGCTTCTAAAGTTTTATTTGATACACCATATAATGAATTATTAAATAAATTTAAGAATAGTATTAAAGATAAAGAATTTTTATCAATTTTCAATAAAAAATTAAAAGTTTTCAAACCTTTGCTTGAAGGATTAGAAAAAGGTGATATTGATGATTTCAATAAAACTTTTTATATAAAAGGTCATGGGACTTTTTCTATGACTGATTTAATAAAATTATTTCTTGCAGAAGAAATAATGAAAGATTATCCAAATCATAATTTAAGTCAAACTGAAATAATGGATATTTTATTTCATTCAGAAGATACGAATTTCTTTTTTCATGAACAAATGAATAAAAGTATTAATTTATTAAAAGATGGATTTAAAAATGATTTTATGAAAGCTACAAAAGAGAAGGAAATAGAAGAACTTACTAAAAGTATTGAAAAAAATGCAGAAATAGAAAGTTCTCAATTTCATGAATTTAAAAACAATAATGAAGCTTTAATTAAAATTGAAAAAGAGAAAAAAATTCTTGATGATGAAATAGCAAGTCAAGAAAAAATTATACAGGAAATTAAAGTTGCATTAGAATTAGAAGGAATTTCTGGTGCTGAATTAGATAATGACCCTCAATTAGCTAAATATAAAGAAAATTTAGCAAATTTAAAGACGAAATCAGCGGAAAAAGGTGCTGAAATAAGTAAATTGTCTATGAATAAACAAAAAAATGCTGCATTAATGGATGAGGCAAATGGAAATTTAATTAATTCTCGACAAATGTTATCACAAATGAATTCATCTATGGATGATAATGAACGACTTAAAAATGCTACTTTAGCTCAAAGAATGTATATATTAGGTGATAATAATAAAATGAATGAAGAAGAAATTTTAAACAAATCTTCTAATGAAATGAGAGAAATATATTTAAAAGATAGAAATAAATTACCTCTGACTGAAACTGAACGATTTGAAATATTACAAAAAGAGAGAGAAAAGAAAGAATTATCACAAGGATTAATAGCTACTTTAAAAGAAAGAGGTAGAAAACAAATACAAAAATTACCTTTTGTTAATCCTCTTTCTGTTGCTAATAGAAATCTTGAGTACCTTGGATATAGTCATGGTTTGACATCTATTAGAGGTTTAGCTTATTTAAGTAAAAGAACTGGGTTTGAGACTGCCAATACAATGTGGAAAGCATCTAAACCTTTTGTTAATTTTTTAGCTAAAGAAGGTATAAAAAGTATTTATTGGGGACATTCTAAAAATGCTGAATCTACTATGAGTAAATTAACAGGTATGAATTTAAATACTTCTATGCCTAATTTAAAAGATATTGTTACTTATGCTGTAAATAGAGTAACAAGAAAAGAAGAAAAAGCTGAATTTGAAAAAATTAAAAAGGAAGCTCCAAAAAAAGTAGAAGAAAGTTTAGAAGCTATTTTAGAAAAAATAAAACATTCTTCTACTCCTAATAAAGAATTTATCAAAGTAATGAAAAATCCTATGATAAAGGATATAATGAACCCTTCTAAAAGAGGTAAATTTGATAAAACCGATATTAGTCCGTCAGTTTTGGAGAAATTCAGGGAAGGAATGTATACTCGTCTTAAAGATAATTTGAATTATAATATTAATGCTGATGACCAAGAGGAAGCTGTAAAGATGTTACTTGATAATATGGATGCTTCTCCTGAAGTTTTAAATTCTATTATTACTGATAATTTTGAAGATTATTCAAAAAAAGGTATTGAAACAACTGCTTCAAAAGAATTTAATAGTTTAATTAAAATCATGAAGGGTCAATATCAGCATAATAATGGTGATTACGATGAAGCCGATGAATATTATATTGAAAATGGAAAAAAGATTTTTAAGAAAAAAAGAAGAAAAAAAGGTGATTACGAGGCGTCTTATAATAGATTTAAAAAAATTATTAGAAAACAAATTGGTGCAAAAATTGAAGAAAAACTTGAAGTTCAAAAAAATGAGTTATATATTAATTCTTTAAAATTTCAAGATAATTTTAAAAAGTTGAAATCAATGATTGATGTAAATAATCCTTTACATTCTTTATTAACTGAATATCAAAATAAATTTTCAAATCTTATATCTGAACATGAAGATGGAGTTGGAAACTTTACTGACCCTTTAAAAGCTGGTGCAGATATTCAATTTGAATTAAATCAAATGTTTACTGACATTAGTGATAAAGTTTTAGAAGCTTTGAAAAAAGACCCTAATAATGAGCAGTTAATAAAATTAAGTAATGAAATTACAAATACAAAATTTGATATTAATAATTTAAAAGATATTTTATATAAAACTGAACAAATTATACAAGATAGTGAAATATTATTAAATAGTGAACATCAAGAGAAGACAATTCAAGAGAATATTAATAAAAATAAACAAGAAATTGATGAAATTTTACCTATTTTAAATCAAAAAGGTAATAAGTTTATTGATGTCTATAATAAATTTATTTCTGATATATATAATGATAATTTAGGTGATAAAATTGATGAAAATTTAAAAATTTTAATTACAAATTTTGTTTCTTCTACTGATTTATCTAAAATAAATGCAGATACACCTATTTATGAATTTTATAATAAAATTTTAGATTTTTATGATGCCTTGAGGGAACTTTTAGTTGAGAATAAAGTTTCATTAAAGGAAAGTACATTTATTTTGGGTGAATTTAAATCTGCTTTTGATGATTTTAATGATGTTTATTCTCAATATTCTTTTTTAGAAGAAAAAGACAAAGAATTATATTATCAATTAAGTGGCAGTGTTAATAGTGAATCATTAGACAATATTGTAATTTCTGATATTGAGACAATGTATAAAGATAAATCTTTTGAAAAGAAAAGAAAAGAATTATTAGCAGAAGGTAAAACCTTAGAGGAAATAGCAGAATACTATGTTAATAACAATAATCTATTTTATGAAGAAAAGTCTGCTATTGCAAAATTTGATTTTACTAAAGTTAATGATGAAAATTTTTATTTAGTATTAGAAGCAACTTTAACTGATTTAGAAAATGAAAATTATAATAATATTATGCATCCAAAACTTATTGAAAAACTTGACGAATTAATAAATGCTATTGATAATAACTTAAATTATGATACTCCTTTTATAGATTCTTTAAAAGAATTTTATAAAAGAATAATAAATGGAAAATTATTGTCATTAGATAAAAAAGTTATTCAAGAAAAAATTAATTTTTTAAAAAATAATGGATATGGAGAAATTTCTTTAACAGAAAGTGGATTACTTGATAAAGACAACCTTGATACATCTACTTCTGACAAATTTGATGATGAAGACATACAGGCACAGGAAAATGGAATTAAAAATGCTTTTGGTGGAATTATTGAACAAGTAAAAGCTTCTGATGTTCGTAAGGATTTAAGAAATATGAGAGACACTAAAATTTCTGAAATTAGAGATAATGGTGTTGTTCCTATTGATACTAATTTATTAACTGATGATGAACTTAACGATATTGAACAAGATAATAATGATGAAATAGATATTGAAAATTCTTCTATTCCTGATAAACAAGATAATTCTGGTAAAGTTACTAAGAAGAAAAAGAAAAAGAATTCTCAATCTTCTGGAAGTAAAATGTAATTATAATTTTAAGAATGTTATAATTATTATTATAATATTCTTAACTCAAAGAAAGGATTTATATATTATGAAAATCATTTTACTTTTTTTACTATTTTTTTATCAAATTTTGAATGCATCTTATTTTCAAGAACCTGTAAAATGGATAGAAGCAAAAAAAGCCTGTTTGAAAGAGGGGAAGAGATTACCTACTATTGAAGAACTTATTAAAATTAAAACAATTTTAACCCCTGGTTTATATTGGTCTAAAACTGCTTTACGAAGCACTCCTTCTAATTATGAATATTGGATGATAAAATTAGATGATAAAGGTAATATAGAAAAAGGTTATTTAGATGAAAATTTGAAAATAAATTATGAATGTATAAAAGGTGGTAAAAAACCTTCTGAAGTTTTAAATGTGCAAGATGGCATTGAAACTTTTAGAGCTATTTATAAGAAAGGTGTTATTGTATTTCCAGTTGGTAGTATTTCATTTATTGATATTCCAGAACATACACTTGATAAAAATGTAAAACCTTATAATTTTTATCAATTTCAGATTCAATTAAAAACTTCTATAAGTAATGATTATATGCAAAAATTAGTTGGAAGAATAGTTGCTTATGATACTATTTTATTTGGTAAAATATTACATGTTAAACCTCTTGATAAATATGGATATAAATATCAAATTTTATCTACCCCTGCTGATTTGCTCACACCATATGTTTTACCAGATGAAGCTTTGAGATAATTATATCTCGTTAGCTTCTATTTTTTTGTCATCTATAAATTTTATTATTTTTAAATCTTTTAAATCTTCTGTCTTTATATATTCTTCTGTTATAATTACTTTTGAATTTACAAAATTTTGAATATCATAAGTTATATTTAAAAATATATTTTCAAATATTTTTTTGAGTGCTCTTGCACCAATTTTATTATTTTGGATTTCTTCTACCACTTTATTTAAAGCATTTTCTGAAAATTCTATTTCTATATTAGATGATTTAAAGAATGTTATATATTGTTTAAGTATTGAATTTTTAGGTTCTGTTATGATTTTAAGCAGTTCTTCTTTTTCTAATTTCTTTAGTTGTGATATAATAGGTATTCTACCTAAAAATTCAGGTGAGAAACCATAATCCAAAATATAATCCACTATTCCATGTTGTTTTTCAACATCTTTTTCAAGAGTTGTTTTAAATCCCATTTTATATTTTTCATTATTATATTCTTTAATAATATCATCTAAACCTGAAAATGCACCACCAAATATAAATAAAATATTTTTTGTATTTAATTCAATTGTTTGACTTCCACCTTGCATTGGATGAAATCTTGGATTTTTTATTTGAACTGTTGTTCCTTCCATCATTTTTAATAGATTTTCTTGAACTCCTGAACCTGTTACATCTTTTTGTTTTCCATTTGATGACACATTTGATGATATTTTATCTATTTCATCTATAAATATTATTCCTTGCTCTGCTAATTCTACATCATTATCACTTTTAGCAAGTAAAGTCTGTAACATATCGTCTACATCCCCTCCTATATATCCTTTTGATGTCAAAGAAGATGCATCTGCAATTACTAAAGGTATATTTAAAATTTTTGCTATTGTTTCAGCAAATAATGTTTTTCCTGAACCACTATCTCCTATTAGTAATATATTTGATTTTTTTAAAATTAAATCTTCATCTATTTCTTCTTTTTCTATTTCTTTTAACATTTTTATTCTTGTTAAATGTTGAAAAATTGCTACTGAAATAACTTTCTTTGTTTCTTCTTGCCCTATTATATAGTCGTTCAGTTTATCATGTATTTTATTTGGTAAAAATTCAGTTAAATTTTTTTCAATTGTACTTGTTTCTTCATATATGTTTTCATTATTTTTTAAAAATTTATTATTTTCATTTTTTACAATATCTAATATCTTATTAAGAGTTTCATTATTTTTATAATTTGTTATTGTTGGATTTATGAGTAAAAAAGCAGTCTCTATACATTTTGAACAAATAACTGTTTTACCATCTGGTGATGAAACTTTTTTTTCATTTTCTGATATTTCATAATTACATATTGTACATTTAGTTGTTTTCATTTATTTTCCTATTTATTTTTGTTAGTTGTTTATTGCAAAATTAAGTAATTTATTAAATATTTCTCTATGTGAAATTTCTTTATTTAATTCTCTTTTTGATTTTTTATTAATTTTTATTAATGTCCATTTTTTTAAGTCAGGGTTTGTAATCACTTTATAATAAGATTCATTTCCCATATCAATATTATATTCGTTTTCTATTTTAATGCCTGTTTTCTTATCTATTGCATCTATTATTTTTTCATATTTATTTAGATTGATTTTTCTCATTTTATCTTCCTCAAAGGTTAAATTTGTTATAATATAATATTAATTTATTATTAATATGAGTTATATTTTATATAAAAAGATTTAAAAAGTCAAATTAATATTCTTAATTTATTTATTTCTCTTTTATATTATAATTTTATTTAATTAAATAAAGAAGGATTTTTTAATGAGAAGTATAGATAGTTATAAAGAAGAATGGCTTCGAGAGCTACTTAATGATGATAAAACTGTTGATTTAAATATTTTTGAACATGGTTTTCAATATGTAAAAGATAATGAGAGAGATTCCTTAGATGATAGTAATATTTTTAATGTATTACTTAAAACAAAGCGATTTCGAGCTATAGAATTTAGAAAAGAATGGATTAAAATAAAATTAGCTTTTAATAAAAAGAATAACTCTTATTTATTATTAATTTATAATAAAAGAAAAACTGGCGATGATATTACTAAAATTATGGAACTAAATCATGAAGTTGATGCTGATATTATAAAACATGTTAAAAAATTTATTAATCCTGGTATTGCTGATAAATTAGAACAAATTGATAATGCTGTGCAGTCAATTTTAAAAAATAATTTATCTAATTTAAAACCTAATATTAATTCAATCAAACGAGTTCAAAAAGCATTTCCATATTATGAAATAAAAGTTGATGAATACTTTAAATTTATATTAAAAGCACTATATTCAACAGATGATGATAAAATATTTGTATCTTATAAACTTCTTACAATTGGAGGTGATTTAATTCATTCTAATTTAAAAAATGTTGATACTGTTTCTGATATTTTTGATTTTATTGAAACTCATAAAAATGCTATTTCTGATAAGATGAAAGAAACAAAACGAGATGTTGAACCAGAAGAATTTATTTCTGGATTAAAGAAAAATAAAAAATATGGTTTATTGAACAATTAAAATAAGTATTTCTGTTCAAAAAACATATTAAAAATAAATTCCATTATAATTTAATTAAATTATTAAATTAAATGGAGTTTAAAATGAATAAAAAATTAATTTTTATTGCTTCTTCAATACTTTTATCTACAAATATTTTTGCAGGTATGCTTGATGTTATTTTACCACATTATGTTCAAGTTGATAAAAGTATTCCTTTATATGAATATCAGATGACTACTCATACTATTGAAACTTGTGAATTTTCTCAATATCGTGTTGAAACTACTTGTACTGAAAATGTTAAAAAATTTAAGAAATATATTAGTGGTTTAGATGCTTCTCAAATTTCAGAATATTATGAAAAACATTTAGATACTGTTTATTATGATGAAAATACTGATAGTTGTTTTAAATATGATGAAGAAAAAGTATGTTCAATGAAAGAACAAAAAGATTATTTACCTGTTATTTATGCTTATAAAAATATTGCATGGTCAAAAGGTAAAACTTATGAGAAATATTCTAAAGAACCTTTAGATTATATAGATATAAGAAAAGGTTATTATATTTATTAGAAATAGAAGAGTTTTCTCTTCTTTAACCAAACATTTTACTTCCCCATCCTGCTGAACTTTTTGACTTTTTTTTGACTTGATTTTTTGCTGGTGTTATTTCTTTTACAAAATCTTCTTCTATTGGTTTGATTAATGGGTTTTTTTCTTCTAATTGTTCTTTTATTTTTTTTAATTCTTCAAAGTATTTTTGATTTTTTTGTTTGGCATATTTATTCATTGTTTCTATAATAGCAATATCTATTTCTTTTGCATTATTAATTACTGGCATAATATTACCTTTTTTCTTTTTATTATAAAGAAAATTTAAATAATATTAATAAAGACATTAAATATATATATTGTTTTTTTTTATATAAAAATGTATAATTATATATTAAAAATAAATAATAAAAGAAATCAAAATGTCTGAAAATTTAATTAAAATCAAAACCACTATTGAAACTATTCGAGTAGAAGGTAATTATACTGATAAACAAGGAAAACGGTTTTATGTTTTTACTATTTTAGCAAATAGTATTAATAATCCTATTATTAAAAAAATAATAAAACCTTATCATAGGGGTATGAGAAATAGACACCTTATTATTGTTACAGTTAAAACTTCTGAATTAGTTGAAAAAAATCAAAATATTGAATTACATTTGACTGAACAACAAATTAATAATATTCATTATAGTAATCAATATTTTAATTATGTAATAGAAGCTTCTAATTTAATCGCTGTTGAGGATATGACTATTGCTGGGTTTGAAAGATATTTATGTAGTAATTATAAAGGTATTGGTCCAGCATTAGCAACAAAAGTTAGTTCTTTTATGGTTTCTAAAAATGCGACAGAAGAAAATATTTTGAATATGTTTAAGGAACTTATTCTTTCAGAAGATATTGAAATTAAAAAATTATTTAAAAAGAAATTTGATACGATTTATAAGCAAATTTCTATTCAAAATTCTGTTAAAGAGGATAATGTTCATTTAAATGAACAAGAAAAAATATTTTGTTCTAAATATAATATTAATTATAATTTTTTATTAAGACTTAAAAAAGAATTAATTAAGTCTATGAATAAGAAAAACAAAAGTTCTATTAATGATGCTAATATTTTAACATATCTTAAAAAAACTCCTTATTTTTTGGCAATTGATGATACTATTAAAGGTTTTGGTTTTAAATCAATTGATGAAAAAGTTAAAAGATTTATGGGAAAAGATTTTAAAGAAAATCATGAATTTAGGATGCAACGCTTTTTGGGTTATTTACAATTTGTATTATTAAAAGCAGAAGAACAAGGTCATCTTTATTTAACATATGATGAAATTTATAAAGCTTTTAGTGATTATAATAATAGTGAAGAAGAGTTTTTACATTTTGATGTTGATACTGATTTGTTTTATTTCAAAGAAAGAGTTCAAATTTATATTGATAGTTTGAAAAAAAATGATACTTTAAATCCTTATTATTTTGATGATAATTTAGTCTCTACATATAATAATTATTATTTGGAGTTAAATATATCTCAAATGTTGCATGATATTAATAAAAATAAAATTAATAATGATGGTATTGATATTAATAATGAATTATCTGATTTAGAAAAAGAAAAACAACTTCAATTATCTGATGAACAAAAAGATGCTGTTTTAAATTCTATTTCATCTCCTGTTTCTATAATTACAGGTGGTCCAGGAACTGGTAAAACTACTATTTCTCAGATGTTAATTTCATTATTGAAAAAGATGGGTAAAAGTATTAAAGTGTTAGCTCCTACTGGAACTGCTGCAAAAAGAATTTCTTCTGTCATTGGAGAAGAAGCTATGACTATTCATAGGGGATTAGAATTCAAGGGGTATTTTACAAGAAATCATAATAATCCATTAGAGGAAGATGTTGTTATTGTGGATGAATCTTCAATGATTGATACAAGATTAGCAAAAGCTTTATTATCTGCTTGTCCTAATTCACAAGTTATTTTTATAGGTGATGTCAATCAATTACCTTCTGTTGGTGCAGGTGATTTTTTAAGAGACATAATTAGTTCTAATCAGTTTAATTTATCTCATCTTACTAAAATATTTAGACAAGCAGAAGGAAATCCTATTATTAAATTTGCTTATAAAGTTAATGAAGGAGCTTCTCTAAAAGAATTTTTTGGATGGTTTACTGATAAAGAAGATATTCATAATAAGTTTTCTATTTTATCAAAATCTTCTTATAAAAGAATTATTAATGATGAAAAAAATGTTGATTGGTTAAATAATATGCTTGAAGATACTAAAAGCATTGGTTATCGTCAATATATTTTACATAAAGATTTAATGGATGTTCAAATTTTAGTTGCTAATAATAGAAGTAATGGAGTTATTAATTCATATTTACAAGAGAAATTAAATGGAGAAAATGATTTCATTCCTGATACAATTTTTAAAGTAGATGATAAAGTTATACAAGTTAAAAATAATTATAAATTAGAAATATTTAATGGAACTATTGGAAAAATTGTAAAATATGATAAATTTACAGATATTATTACTATTGATATAGGAGATAGTATAGTTGAAATGGATAGATTAGTTGCAAAAAAAGAAATGCAATTATGTTATGCTATGACTATTCACAAATCACAAGGTCAAGAATTTAAAACAGTTATTATGCTTGTTAATGATTTTATGCTTAATAGTCGTGAATTGATTTATACAGGTGCTACAAGAGCAAAAGAAAATTTAAAAGTTATTAGTAATCCTATGTTATTACAAAGTGGTATTGCAAAATCAAATCAACAAGGTTCTAAAAATTTCAGAAATACTCGTCTTGTTGAATTTTTAACAAAATATAAAAATTGATTTTTATATTTTTTTAATTCTTTTGCTATTTCTTCTGCTAATTCTGAATTTGGAAAGATATCTATTATATGAATAAACAAAAATAATTTTTTTTATCAGGTTTAGCAAGAATACCTCTTCGAGGTGATTCACTTATTTTATAATGAATAAAGATTAATTTCTTTATTCATTATCCTGTGGTTGTTGTAGAATTTGATTTTGTGTTTCAGACAAATGTTCCATTCTTAATTTTTTACAGATTTTAACTGTTTCTCCATCTTCCATATTTAAAAGTATTACAGAACCTTTTGATGCTCTTGAAACTGGATTAAAACCATTAAGTCTTACTAATGACACATCTGCTTTTTCTGTTAATACCATTAAAATTTCATTTTCAATATCTGTGAAAACTTCACCACATATCATTTTTCCATTTTCTGGACTATTATTAAAGAATAAATTTGGTGCATTTACTCTTTTTTTATCTGATATTTTACTTGTTAATGTTTTTTTTGCTTTTCCAATATCAGAGACACCTACTAAAACTGTTTTATTTGTTTCTATAAATACAGTTGCTTTGATTATTTTTTCTTTTTCATTTAATGAACAAGCTTTATTTCCTTGACCACTTCCTGCTATAACTGATATTTCTGTTGTTGGATATTTGATTACTCTTCCTTCATTTGTTAAAAGAATAATTTTTTCTTTTTCAATATCTTTTTCATATGGAGAAATAGAAATAACTTCATCATTATCTTTAAGTGTTATTGATTTTATAGCTCTATTAGAAGTTGTATTTTTGAACAAGTCTTTTGATACACCTTTTATTTTTCCATTTTTTGTTGTAATTGCATAATATTTATTATCTTCTTTATATACTAAAATATTAACTACTTTCTCGTCTTTTTCAAATTGTTTGCCTAAAAGGTTTCCTATATATCTAAATTGTTCTACAAACATATATGTTTTAAGTTTAAATATTTTACCTTTGTTTGTCATTAATAATAATGTATCTTTTAAATTACAAGTTTCACTTATTTGTAGTTTAAGTTCAAAGTCATTATTAATTTTATTTGATGTAGTTTTAGTACCTTTATTTTTAAGTTTAAATTTAGATTTATCAACATATGCAATAGTATCATCTTCCATATACATAACTATTACTTCTTTATCTTGAATTAAATCTTCTTTATTTATATTTTTTTTTGCTTTAATAATTTTAGTAATTCTTTTAGCTTTTTTGTTTTTCATATAACTTTTTGTTAATTGTTCTTTATAATCTTCTTTTACAACATTGTATAGTTTTTCTTTTGTCGAAATTTTATCTTCTAAATCTTTTACTTTCGCTTCTTTTTCTTCTATATCTGCCATTACTTTTGTAACAGATGTTTTAGATAGTTTTCTTAATTGTATATTTAATAAATATTCAATTTGAATATCATCAATTTCAAATTCTTCTTTTATTAATTTATATAATTCATTATCTTCATTATTTTTTACAATTTCAATAAATTTATCTAAATCTTCTTGTATTATTTTTAAAGCTTTTAATAAGTGTAATTGTTCATTTAATTTTTTAATATCATATTGGAATGCTTTATAAAAAGTATGCAATCTAAATTTTAGGAACTCTTTACTTTGGTCAAATAATGATAAGGAAACAGGACAAGTATCTTTATTAATAAATCTCATTCTTGCATTATATGCACTATCTAAACTTGTATATTTAAAAACTTTTATTAATTCTAATTCTAAATTAGAACCTTTTTTGAATGTTAATGTTAATTCAGCATCATTAATGTAATTTTTATCATCATATGATGAAATACCTTGAACATCTGCATTTTCAGTAATATTTAAAATCTCTGATGCATCTGTTTTTGGTATATGTGTGTTTTTTTTCTTTTTATCTACTCTATATGATAATCCTGCATTTTTTATTTCTTCTACTAATCTATCTGTAAGAACATCAATCGGAATGTTTTTAAAAGTTATAGTATTATGTTTTTCATTAATTTCATAACTTGCTCTCATTCTGAAAGAAAATTCAGGTGAAAAAATCATATCTTCTTGTTTTTGGTCATCTCCATCAAAATAGATATTTGTTCCTGTTGGAAAATCTACACTTGGTATTATTTTAAGTATTTGTTTTTTATGTTTTTCAACATCAAAATCATCTTCCCAAAATTTATTCTCAATCATATAAATATATAAATTAGTTAAATCTTTTATATTATAAGATGGTATTTTAGTAGTAATACCAGCATATGCTATACCCATTGTTCCATTAAGTAATGCTATTGGATATTTTGTTGGTAAAATATGTGGTTCTTGTAAAGAATCATCGTAATTTGGAATCCAAGGTACTACCCCATCTTTTTCAATATTATCAAATAATAAATTCGCTATTTCTGTATTTAAAGCTATCTCTGTGTATCTTTGAGCTGCCTCACTGTCACCTTGTATATTACCCCAGTTACCTTGTGTTACTGTTAATGGAAATCTATTTTTAAATAGTTGTGACATTTCAACCAATGCACCATAACAAGCTATATCACCATGTGGATGAAATTTACCAATTGCATCACCAACAATCCGAGCTGATTTAATATGTTTATTAATATAATTTGAATGTTTAAATGTATATAATAATCTTTTATGAACTGGTTTTAGACCATCATAAATTGATGGTAAAGCACGACTTGTAATAACTAAATCTGAATAAGCTAATTGATTTTCTTCTATTGTTTTACCAATATGTTGTTTAATTATTGTATCTTCTGTTGTTTCATAAATTTCTTGTTTTTTATTTGGTTTTTTTGTTGCCATAATTTAAATCCTTCTTAATTTAATGGTTCTTCTAATGTAATAATAGTTTCTTTTGGTGTGCTGTAATATTCAGCAACTAATTTTGTTCTTGCTTCTGTATCTTGTTTTCTATCATTCATATAAATATTAATTAATTCTTGATATTGATATGTTATATCATCTTCTGAAATTTCATTAATAGTTTCTTCATATTCTTCTTTTTCTAATTCCATTGGTTTTAATACTTCTTCATTAAAATCTTCATATTCAGAAAGTGTTATTTGATATAATCTTCTATTCTTTTTATTTAAACAAGTATCATATAATTGTTCAGGATTCATTTCTCCAAGACCTTTATATCTTGTTATTGTATATTTAGTTTCAAGTTTTGAAGAAATTTCATCTCTTTCTTCTACACTCCAAGCATAATATTCTTTTTTAGAAGTTTTAATTACATATAATGGAGCATCTACAATATATACATGTCCTTTTTTAATTAAATCAGGATAAAATTTATATAAAAATACTAAATTTAGATTTCTAATATGTAGTCCATCTATATCTTTATCTGAAATAATTATAATTTTATGATATTTTAATTTTGAATAATCATATTCTTTTCCGATACCACATCCCAGTGCTGTAACTAAATTTATAATTTCTTCATTGTTTAATAAAGAACCTATTTGTTTAGCTTTTAAAGCGTTAATTAATTTACCTTTTAATGGTAAAACTGCTTGATATTCTACAACTCTCGAATCTTTAATTGGTCCTTTTGCAGAATCTCCTTCTGCTAAAAATAATTCACACATTTTAGGGTCTTTACTTTTTTGTTTAGTTAGTTTTGTTGAATTACTTAAAAGGGCATCATCTGATTTATTTAATACTTCTTTAAATACATCTTCTTTTATTTTTGTTGATGCTAATCTTGCTTTTCTATTTGCTTCTAAAACTTTAATAAGTTTTGTCATTTTTGTTTTATCTTCTCTATTAATCCAATGTTTTAAATATTTTTTAAAGAAAAAATTGCTAAATTGAGTAAGTTCAGAATTATCTAATTTATTTTTTGTTTGTCCAGCAAATTTAGGTTCATTTATTTTCACTTGAAACATAAATGACATACTATTCATAATATCTTCTTTTTCAAATTTTCCTATTGATTTAAAATTTTCAGCGATATATTCATTAATATAATGTTGCATTTTTGATTTCAAAGCTGTATCTTGTTTCCCACCTTGAATAATAATAGAGCCATTTACATTATTTTCTTGAAAAGGAACTTCTGAACCTTCTTGAAAATTAAATGCTAATTCAAAAACTGTCTCTATTACTTTATAATTTTTTCTTTGAGAATAAGGTAATTTTATAAAATCTTCTAATGAATATACTTTTGCTGTTTTATTTTCTTTATTTTGGGCATAAACCATTCTTTCTTTGAAATAGACTGTATCTATTAAAGGTTTATTTTTTGCTTCATCATCAATAATATCTTTAAAATGTTTTTTCTTTTCAAATAAAATGATTTCACCATCAAAATTTAATTCAATCTCCAAACCTGGATTTAAATATGGTAAAGTTTTAAGCTGTTTAATAACCATTTCTTTGTTAAATTTTACATCTTCATCAAAAACTCCATGGTCATCAAAAGCATCTTCTTTTATTGATGGTTTAAATACGATTAATGTCCCTGTTTTTAAATCATTATTTAAAATATCATTATTTAGCACATTTGATTTGATTTTATCATCGAATATTTCTATTTTTTCATCTAATTTAACTAATTTAAATTCTTTTTTATATCCATCTTCATACGAAACATATGCTTTTTCTTTTTTCTTTTCATTAAATACTATTCCATAGAATAAATCAGAAGCATAGTTTGTTAATGTAATACCAACCCCATTAATACCACTTGAAAATTGATAATTGTCTGTTGAAATATCAATTTTTTCTTTTGTTAAGTGATTTGAATTATTGTCATGTTTTCCACCCATATGTAATACTGACACTGCTTTTTCTAAAACTGATACTCCATTCTCGTCTTTTACATATGGAATACCTCTACCATAATCTCTTACTGAACATATTGTATTTTTAGAATCAATTGAAATTTTTATTTTATCAAATGGTTTTCCAATTGATTTTAAATAATTCCATTCATCAATAGAGTTATCATTTGGTTCTCTTATAAGAACATGTAAGGCTTCTACACCTGTTCCACCTGCATACATTCCCATTTTTGTTCTTACCTTATCTCGTTCTGAAAGTCCATGTAAGGCATTTGCATTTTGACTGTATTCTATATTTTCTTTTTGATTTTTTTTCATTTTTAACCTACTTTATATTAATTTTAATACAATTAATATTATAACATAAATTAGTGGAAAAATATTTAATTATTGTTTAAGATTGATAAAAATGTGGTGTTTTTGATATTTCTTTAAATTTTATGAAAAAAACATATAAATTTTTATATTTATATGTTTTTAATTTTCTATTTCTACTTCGAATTCTATTATTTCAGAAGGTTTTTCTTCTTCTTTTATTTCTTTTATAATTTCTAAACCTTCTTCTTTTATTTTTTTATTTTCATAAGTTGGCTTTATTATTTCAGAAACTTTATTTTCTTTTTTATTCAACTCAATTATTTGAATTTTTTGTTCTGGATTTTCTTTTTTAACTTTTGTTATTTCTGTTTTTTTAGTTGGAATGTTCTGATTTTTATTTTTAATATCTATCTCTTCAACTATAATGACATCTGGTATTATTTTAAGATTTTCTTTTTTTAATTTATCTTTAATAGATGGAACTTTTGTTATTTCCGTTTTAAACTCAATTTCTTCAACTATTATTGGTTTTGGTTTTATTTTTATTTCTTCTTTATTAAATTTATTTTTAACATTTGGAATTATTTTTATTTCATCAGATAATTTTATTTCTTCAACTATTATTGGTTTTGGTTTTACTTTTATTTCTTCCATTTCTATTTTTGTATTTACTTTAGTTGCAGCCAATCTTTCTTGTCTTCTCATTTCATCAAATTCTTTTATTTTTTTATCTGCAAATGCTCTTGCTTTTTCTTGTTCAGCTTTAATACGAGCCAATTCTTCTGCTTTTGCTTTTTCTTCTGCTAATTTTCTTGCTTTTTCTTGTTC